>LSQX01263870.1_pt2 | contig 25916 bp, 26 predicted proteins | sample 654561 | NCBI WGS metagenome assembly LSQX01 (sample SAMN04489861, study PRJNA283612) | anaerobic digester metagenome | isolation source: 4 biogas reactors fed with cattle manure at either 37C or 55C with and... | place: Denmark: Kongens Lyngby | collected 2014 | reverse complement strand
CACTCCTTCTCCGTTTAATATAGTGAAAGGCAAATGGCGTAAGGAGGTGATTAAGTTGAAAAGAATTATGCTTCTGATTTCTATTGCAACATTGATTTTATCGATGTTAGGGTGCGTTAAAGAAGAAATACCGACCAGTGAGCCAAGTGGTTCAAAAAAATACAATAGATTTAGTCGAACAAATGAAAGAGGTAACTAATGAAACTCAACAGGGTGAAGTGTTTGGTCAATCAGAAAACACAGGCGCCGCCTCTTTACAAACCGAAGAATATAATGCAGCCGGCGGTGGTCCCTCGCCTGAGCTTGTAGACTTGATTTTTGAGCTCGAAAGCTTGATTGAAACTTCTAAACAAATTGATGAGTTAAAAATGCGTCTGGCTAAATTTGATTTTATTACCGAAGTACAATTTTTTGCGAATTCCAAAGATTTGCACAATGACAGATCACAGGTTACAAAGGGTGAATTTGTGAAAGGAATGATAATAAAGGTGTTTTACGATGATGGCGAGTCTTGGATAGAAAAACAAAAAGAATGAGAGGGAGTTTTATTATGAAAAATATTATTAGAAGTCTGATAGCAATCTTAACAATTGTTATTTCGATTTCTAGTGTAACGCCTTTTGCTTTCGCTCAAAATCTTCAAGAGTTAAATATGGATACTGAAACTGACACAAGTTATAAAACAATTGTAGACAATTATGATGAAGAACACGATAACCGAATAAGTGCATTTGTTTCAATGCTTGTTGAATTTATAAATATGAGAAAATGGTCAAGCAAACTACGATAAAAACAAAAAAACGGAATTGTCTTTATAGTGAGCAGCGATTTGGGTAAATCGGTGATTATACCTGTTGCAGAAAGTTTAAAACAAATACCAGTAAAGAAATAAAAACATTTTTTAATGCAGTGTCCGGAAATGCACTCCTTCTCCGTTTAATATAAAGAGAAGTTTCACTTGAATTCCCACAGCCAATTTCATCAGGTCGTTTGTATTTGGTTTAATGACTTATCCATTTTTTTAGAAATGCACTATAGCTTTATTATCAGAAAATGCAGGATAAAAATTATCTGGCGCTGAAAACGAGAATAAATGACCAAAATCATTTAGAATTCAACAGGTATAAAAAGCTAAGAGGTGGACATATGCTAATTTATTTACAAATCATAGAAAGCGAAGAAGAGAGAAGCAAATTTGAACAGCTTTACAATAACTATCGCGGACTAATGTATCATGTAGCTATGAAAATTCTTAATAACTCTCACTCAGCTGAAGATGCTGTTCACCAAGCATTTATGTCCATCATAGAAAATCTTAAAAAAATTTCCGAAGTCGAGTGTCCGCAAACACGCTCTTACGTCGTTATTATAGTAGAGAGAAAAGCAATCGATATAATACGGACCAATTCGAAAATAGTAAGCATCGACTTCGAAGATACCTTTCCCGGTATACCAATTCCTTTACCAGGGGACAGTGATCTTGCTGATGCCATGGCAAAGCTACCTGCGCGGTATCGCGAAGTCCTTTTACTGCATTACGACAATGGTTTCAACACTAAAGAAATTGCTAAACTTTTTAATATGAAACGTGGTTCAGTGCAAAAATTACTTTGGCGTGCTAAAAATTCTTTAAGAAAACAGATGGAAAAGGAGAATGATTTAAATTGAGAAACATGGTACTAACCGATGAAAATTTGAGAAAAGCAGCCCAGTCGGTACGAAACACTATGCTAACCTCTTTGCCCCATCCTACTGATTGCGAAATTGAGTTTTCAAACGAGTTTCAAACCAAAATGGAGCATTTGCGATTAAAGGCAAATATAATCGCAAAAAGACAAAAAATGGTCCGTAGCATTGCTTCGGTCTTATTAGTATTGCTTATCACTTCTACTCTTTGGCTCACAGTTGATGCCGAAGCCCGGGAAATCGTGTTTGCTTGGTTTCGTGAAACCTACGAAAATAGCATTGTCTATCATTTTTTAGGCCAAAACGAAATCGGTGAATTGCCACACTATGATCCCACCTGGCTACCCGAGGGGTTTGAACAAGAGTTTGAACACAGAGACGAAATAACACACCTGCGCTATTACCAAAAACAAAACAGTTTAAGCGGAATTGCCATTGAGTATTATAAAGCTAATGACGGGACTCATACCGAATTTATTGGCAAAGACGTTGAAAGCCTACGTGAAGAAGTCTACGTTAACGGTAAAAAGGCAGATTTTTATCGTGCTGATGGCAACTCCAACACCAATAACCTGATTTGGATGGAGAAAAAAAGTGGAATTGTCTTTATAGTGAGCAGCGATTTAGATAAATCGGTGATTATACGTGTTGCAGAAAGTTTAAAACAAATATCAGTAAAGAAATAAATTTTTTTTGCAGTGTCCGGAAATGCACTCCTTCTCCGTTTAATATAGTGAAAGGCAAATGGTGAAATGAGGTGATTAAGTTGAAAAGAATACTACTGACAATTGTTTTAATTTCAATAATAGCTGGTAGTTCAATGGTTAACGCAGCAGTTAGCGCAATAACAGTAACCCCGACTCTAACCTTTTCGGGTACAACTGCCCATTGTTCTGTAAGTATCATTGAAATTGGAAAAAACATTGAGGCTACCTTGGAGTTGTGGCAGGGGACTACACTTGTAGATTCCTGGTCGAGCTCTGCTACATCCTACTTGGTTATCTCTAAAAATCATAGCGCAATTAGTGGATTAAGTTATACCTTGAAGGTATCGGGTACCATTGATGGGGTACCTTTCTTAGGAAATTCAGTCGTAAAGGTTTGTTGAATAAGATATGACAGGTTTAGAACGTTGTGGAGGTAGCGACTCTGTTCACACATATGGTGCAACGAGAAGAGATAGAGAACTTGCCTCTACTATCCTACATCTATTGAATCACGTGTTTTCTAAATCTGTTAATCTAAAAAATGTACTAAGCAAATTCATTTAAGTCGTCTGTATATCTTATTGTACGAGGAGAATAGAAATGAAAAAATCAATGAAGGCAATTGCATTACTTTTGGCTTGTATATTAGTTTTAAATTTACCTATTGGAATTAACGCAACGGAGCTTGGCATTGACTCTAAACATGTACCTGGGAATATTGTCATTGGTACACGTGATAATGAAATCAGCCAGAGATTATCTGAAATAGAAGGTAAACTAGATTATGATACAATTTCTAAAATAGTTAACGAAGTCTATCCACATGCAATAATCCTTGATAAAACAGTAATGAACAATCTAAAATCAGTCATAGAACTAAAAGAAATGATCCTTGAAAAAAATATAGGCTTGATCAAAAATATTGGTGAAATCAAAATTACTGAAGATTATTTTGATGCTTTAAAATCTATTTTCAATTCTGACATTGAAGACGTTTATATTGTAATTCACTATGATATCGGTGAAATTATTAGAACGATTGTTATTGCTTTTTGTGCTTGGTGTATGAATCATGTTGCTACAGAGTATATAAAGCAGAAATTACCACCTGAAGTGAGAAACAGATGGCTGGTGCAGTTTTTCTTAGATACATATACGTGTATGATTTGTTTTGGATTAATAAGCTCTAATGAAGGCATGGATTATTTACAACCTGTTCCTGTTTGTGGTATGTGTCAGCAAGACTTTTCATATGTAAATGGGAACTGGTATTGTTATAATTGCCAAGTATGGGATTGAAAGCGTGATTCAAGATGAAAGAAGAGTATTTTAAACAGCGTTTACCTAACAATTTTACTTTATTCGATACGCAGAAAATAGAAGAATATTTAACTGATATGTCTGAAAAAGGTTTCGTTTTAGTTGGCGATTTAGATAATTCTCAATTAAAATTCCAAAAGACCGATGCCAACTACCGAAAGTATTGTATCCTTGTTGACGAAGAGAAGGCTGACGAACAAACTCTAGCTGAAATTCAGCTTAATCATTGGATTGAGGGCAAAAAAATTGTAGTGAGAAATTTTTTAAACAAATACATCTTTGTAATATTTGAAAACGACGATGTACAGGCTGACGACTCAAGCATTCGCAACCATAATATAAAAGTAGCACTTAGTTATCAATCACAAAAAAACATGTTGTTAACTCTATTAATAATGCTAATCGTTATTCCTCTGTATATTCTTTTCTTAATGAAAATAACTTCAGAAAGTTTATTGTTGAGAAGATTTTTAGTTTCCTTCACAGTTGGAAAAACCTTCTATTATTTTCTTGTTTTTAGAAATTTTCTCATGGATCAAAATAAATATGTCGAGAAAACATTAAATACCGAAGTACAACAAGAGATAGAAAAGTCCGACTGGGATACTTACTTTAAAGCTTTAAAGAAAAAGGATCGCTCTTTTATCTTAGCTGATTTGTTTACATTTATGCTTACATTTATCATAATGTATTTATCAGCTTGATTACACTAATTCTTAATTATTTTTAGTTATGCACTGTAGCTTTATTCTCGAAACTCTCGAAACTAAAAAATAAATACCAGTAAGGAAATAATAAAATTTATTGCAGTGTCCAGAAATGTACTCTTACTCCGTTTAATATAGTGAAAGGCAAATGGTGAAATGAAGTGATGTTATGATAAAACCCAAAAAACTATTTTTCAATTTTATCCTGATCGTTTTTATTACCATATCTTTAGTAACCGGATGTGCTCCGGTTGATACAAAAGAAACACAATTGGAAATAGAAACAAAAAAAATACTTGATTCCGGAATACAAAGCCGCAGTTTTGAGCTAAACTCCATTGAGCTTCCTTTTTTAAAAGGGTACACGGAAGAAATAAACGCACTATCTATGTTACATAAATATGCTCAAAGCCATAATAGAGCAATTGATTACATTTACTTAATTGACGAAGAGCGATTGCTGTTCATATATGAAAGAAACACATTTATTATGGCTACTTTGTTTAATTGGAAGACCGAAGAGTGGCAAACATTTGAATTTTCCCAGCCAATTTCAGTAGGTGGTATGTATATGGTTATTCAAATCAACCCCAACACCTATGGATACAGTGTTAATGTCCCTGAAGGACCGGTAGAATTATACATTTTAACTGTTAATGACGTATTAGATGAAAGTGGACCATATGTTTTACCTATAGATGGGTTAGCCTTCTATCAATTTTCCTTGTCGCCTAAACTTGACGTTGCTGCTTTTGTCGACACTAAAGAAAACTCTATACGGCTTAATAATTGGGAACAGGGATTAAGCAAAGAGATTAACCAATATACCCCTTACGAGTTAGGGTTAAGCGATGAAGCGGAAATTCGGCAAGTAAACTTTTTAAGCGACACAGTTCTTTTTTTCAACTGGCAAGATAGGGTTGATACTGAAATCATCGGATATGGTACAATCAACTTGGAAACTGATAAAAAAGAGATAAGTAAACCCTTGTTGGGAAGTGGTTATCACTATCGGCATGGTTTTGATTACTCAATACTAGAATATTATGGAGGCAACAGTAGGGTTAATATTATGGTTACCGATAGTGAAGTTTTTGACATCGGAATCGATAATTTGATAAGTTATTTGCATGTGACAAAGAGCTGGGTGCTTGAACCTTTGCCAGGGAATCTTCGTGCGGAACCCATGGCTCCCAATACACCTGAGTCTCATAGGGAAGATATGCCGGCTACTTTTAACATGCTATTACATGATTTTGAAAAAAAAGATAATCCGCCCACACTGCTTATTTTACCTCGCGAAAGCATAACTTGGTTAGGCAACACAAGTATTATTGATGATCGTAATTATTTTAACGGAGTGCTAGATTTAGCAAACGAACGGATTTTCTCGTTAGGCGCAGAGGAAATGTATGATGATAAAATATTGCTCTATGTATTTGATCTAAAATAACAATCGTTTCACCCGTTGAAATGCATGGGATATAGTTATTAACACAAAGCACTTTCTATTTTATATTTTTCTCCATTAGGAATTTAAGCATCTTAATCGACTCCTTGATTGAAAAATATACCGAAATTTGTTTCTAGTATCTATTTCTAAAGAAAATTTTAAATCCGCCCCCTAATTTTAGAGGGCGGATTTAATTTTGCGCTCGCTTGGCATAGGTGTATATTAAAAGCATATACTAGATTGTGATAGAAGCGAATTGATTCTATAAATTTAAAAGATATATCTACAATTGCACTTCTGATTGCCAAAAGTTGTATTTTTCTCTATTGCCAAACACATAGAATATCGCTAAATGGTCTAAAAAAATTGATAAACACTCTATTTGATTGAATCAAAAGGTTCTAGCTGTTATAATTTTATTAGAAGGAAAAAAGAGGAGGTAAGTGAATTGCGCTTTTTACATATCAGCGATTTGCATTTGGGTAAGAGGGTGCATGAGTTTTCTATGCTGGCTGAGCAGAGCCATATCTTACAAGTCATTGTAGAATTGGCTAAGGAAAACAAGGTAGATGCAGTTTTAATCAGTGGTGATATATATGATAAAACCCAACCTCCGGCTGAAGCGGTGGAATTGTTCGACAGCTTTTTGACCGAGCTTTTCACTGCCGATGTTGCAGTTCTTGCCATCAGTGGCAATCATGATGCTCAAGAAAGAATCAGCTACGGGAATAAAATTTTAAGCGAATCCAATGTTCATTTTTCTCACACTTTCGATGGCAGCATTAAGTCCATTCCCTTTCAGGATGAATATGGAACTTTATGGGTTCATCTTTTGCCATTTTTAAAGCCTTTGCATGTGCGCAGATTTTTTGAGGGTATTCAAGCAGGTGATTATAGCGGTGCTATTGAGGCTGTTTTAAGTAATTTAGACTTAAAAGAAGCTGACCGTCATGTGTTGCTGGCTCATCAATTTGTTGTAGCCGAAGGGAAAAATCCAGAGCGCAGTGAGTCTGAGACACAGGTTGGAGGCCTCGATTCTGTTAAGGCTTCTCTTTTTTCATCCTTCGATTATGTAGCTTTAGGGCATTTACACAAAGCTCAAGAAGCAGGAGCAGATTATTTGCGCTACAGCGGCTCCCCGTTGAAATATTCCCTTTCGGAAATAGACCATGAAAAATCGGCGGTCTTAGTCGAGTTAAAAGAAAAAGGGAATTTGAAGATTGAGCTATTGCCTCTACATGCTAAGCATGATTTACGCTATATTGAAGGCTTTATGGATGAATTGCTCGATCCTGATTTCATAAAAGAACAGAAGACAGATGATTATCTCTTTGTTGGTATCAAGGATGAACAAGTAGTCGATGCCATGGCCAAGCTCAGAGGGGTTTATCCAAATGTTATGAGCTTAGAATTTATCAGCCAGAAAACAGGTGGGGCTTCGATGAGCAGAAGCTTTGATCCCCAACTGATGGAATCACCTTTACAATTGTTTGAACAATTGTATTTTAGGCAATGGGATAAGGAGATGAGCCCAGAGAGTAAAGAGTTAATCACAAAATTTATCATAGGGGAGGAGCAAAAATGAAACCTTTGATTTTGAAGTTACAAGCTTTTGGCCCCTATGCTAAAGAAACAGAAATAGATTTTCAGAATTTTCAAGATGGTTTGCTTTTGATTAGCGGCGATACAGGCTCGGGCAAAACCATGATTTTTGATGCCCTTGCTTATGCTCTTTTCGGGGAACCCAGCGGAACTCTAAGAGATGCCAAGATGCTCAGAAGTGACTTTGCCGACCCTGAGACAAAGACCCAAGTCGATTTGTTGTTTCTTTCCCATGGCCAAGAATACAGAGTGTGTCGCAGCCCCGAGTATGAACGGCCGGCTAAAAGAGGAAGTGGCTTAGTCAAAGAAAGTGCTGATGCATCTCTTTTTTACCCTGATGGCAAAGTCTTGCAAGGGGCAAAAGCGGTGACAGAGGCTATTGAAGAAATATTAGGCTTAAACAGAGACCAGTTCAGCCAGATTGTGATGATTGCTCAAGGAGATTTTTTGAAAGTTTTAAACAGCGATTCAGCTACACGCAGCACGGTTTTTCGCAAATTATTCAATACAAATTATTGCCTCAACTTACAGATTAGATTAAGAGAGGCAGCTCGAGCTAAAAGAGGCGAATATGAAAGTTTAAAGAAGAGTATTTTAGAACAAGCCGCTCAGGTTAAGGATGTGGGTTTCGAGGAAATAGCATCAGAGCAAAGAGAGCAAATTGAAATCTGGCTGGAAAAGCAAAATGCTCAAAACTGGCAACAGTTTTTGCAGTTTTTACAAGCAGTCTGCGAAGACGATCAGGAGAAGCTCAAGCTGGCTGAACAGAAGAAGAAACGTCTTGAACTGGAGCTGGAGCTTGTGGTCAAAGAATTACACTATGCTGCAGAAAAAGAGACTATGAAAAACTCCCTGGCTAAAGAAATAGAAAATAAAAGTGCATTGGAAATCGGCCAAAAAGCAAAGCTAGAGCATTTAGACGAGTTAAACAACCAAGAAGCTGAGATAGAAAAAGAAAAGAAAGTCGTAATTGAATTAGGTAGCCAGTTGCCTAAGTATCAAGAGCTCGATGAACTTCTAGTAGAAGTTTCTAAATTGAATGAAAATTTGGAAAAAGCAAAAGAACAAAAAAGCAAAATCCAAGAAGATTTTGGAGCCTTAAATAAAGAAGAAACTATAATAAATGAAACCCTCTTCTTAAACAAAGAGGCAGGGGCTGAGCTAGTTGCTACCAGAAATAGATTGGACTTAAACAATGAGAAGCTTAAACAGGCTGAGAAGCTAAAGTTGGATTTTGATTCTTATTTGCTATTGGAAAAGGATTTAGTTAAAAAGCAAAAAGACTTTATGCTAGTAGAAGAACAGTATCAAAAAATCAGTCAGAACTTACTAAATATACGAGGTGAATTCTATCGCTCTCAGGCTGGTATTTTGGCAGCTGATTTAGTGGATGGAGAGCCCTGTCCTGTTTGTGGTGCCATTCATCACCCTGATAAAGCAGTTTTAACAGAGACATCAGTTAATCAAGAAAAATTAACTCAAGCAGAAGAGTTAGAAGAGGAGAAGAAGACTGCTTGGCAGGCTATTGCTCTTGAAGTTGCAGAGCATAAAAAAACAATTGAGCTAAAAGGTGTAAACTTAATAGCTCAATTGAAGGAAGAATTCCAGTTAGAATTTGAATTGGGTAATATTCAGCTAAGTCAAAAGATTGAAGAGTTAATTGGAGAATATAATTCCTTTGGTTTAAAATACCAACAAGAAGTGAAAAACCTAAAAAATCAGGTAAATGAGAATCTCAAACTTGAAGAGCGCTTAGCAGCAATAAGACCATTAAAGGAAAAATTCTTAGCAGCAATACCCAATCTAAGCGGAGAAGAAGCAAGTCTATCTAGCCAAATTCAGTCGACGGAAAAATCCATTGAGAAATTAAAAGCAGAACTCACCTATCCTGATTTAGCTACTATTAAAAAAGAGATTGAAAATAAAAACAAGAGAGTAGATTTATTTGCAAAATCTTTGAATCAAGCCAAAGAGGCACTTGATAAAGCTAATAAGGATTTGAACATAGTTGCGGGTAAAGTAGAACAGTTAAACCAACAATTGCAAAAGCTTCCGGAGTTTGATTTACTCTCATTGCAAGAAAAAGAATTAGAACTTAGAAATGAAAAAGATACAGTCGAAGAGAATGTTGAAGGCTTTAAAAACCGCAGCCAAAATTTACAACGAGTAGCTAAAAGAATAGAGCAAAGAGGCAAGAATATGCACTCGTCTGAAGATGAAATTGCCAGGTTGCAAGAGCTTTCCGACACAGCTAATGGTACTTTAAGCGGAAAAGAGAAATTGACCTTTGAAGCTTTTGTTCAAGGGTTTTATTTTGACCAGGTGATCAATGCTGCTAACTTGCGTTTGAGCACCATGTGCAATGACCGCTATCGCCTAGAGCGCAGTCAAAGTGCCGATGCCAGGAGCAAAAGTGGTCTAGACTTAGAGGTCTTTGATGCTCATACGGGTAAATTGCGCAGTGTCAAATCCCTTTCCGGTGGTGAGTCTTTTGAAGCCTCTTTGGCCTTGGCTTTAGGCTTGTCAGACATTGTGCAAAACCAGACAGGTGGAATTGAAATATCCACTCTGTTTATAGACGAAGGTTTTGGTTCCTTAGACAGTGATTCTTTGGAAAAGGCGATTAATATGCTCAATTCTTTGAGTGAAGGCAATCGTTTAGTGGGAATAATTTCCCATGTAGCTGAATTAAGGGAACGGATAGACCAAAAAATCATGGTTAAAAAAAGCCCAATAGGCAGTACTTTGACCATGGAATATTTTTAGGAATCCTGATTTCTATTTTTATTAATCTGTATTAAATAAGAAAGTCTAACGCTAAGGCTCCTGTAGTAAAAGTAGATTCTGAAAAGGTGATATATATGAAAAAAGTAAGAATTACCGTGATGCGACAAACCGTCTATGAAGGCTTAATGGAAATCTATGAAAACCCATTGGAAAATCCCTGTGATATGAAAGTGGGCCAAGTGTTTATTGCCAATGGTTGGGAAAAACCAGAGGGGCTTTGTCAGAGTGCTTGGGAGAGTATGTCTGCTTTTGTCATGACCTTGGCTCATGGTGGAGAAGATATATACAGCGGCTGGATGAAAAATAAAAAATCCGCCATGATCTCCTGTAATGATGGCTTTCGACCAGTCAGCTTTTTACTTGAGGCTTTAGATGAGGCTGCTGATTGATTTTATTTGCATACAATCCGAAAATATTTTCGAGGTAGGAGTCATCATGAATAAATTAGAACAGATAAAAAAACAAATCTCATCAGATCCCCTTAACGCCGTTTTTACCCAAAGAGGAATAGATCCTCTCTACAAGGCGGAGGAAGAGGCCAGAATAATCATTGTAGGGCAAGCTCCGGGCAGAATTGCTGAAGAGACAGGTCTCTATTGGAATGATTTAAGCGGCGATCGCTTGCGTGAATGGATGGGCATTGATCGGGAGGTTTTTTACGAATCGGATTTAATCGCTCAAGTGCCTATGGATTTTTATTACCCGGGCAAAGGCAAATCTGGAGATATGCCACCTAGAAAGGGTTTTGCAGAAAAATGGCATCCCTTGCTGTTGCAAGAGATGCCTGATGTTAAAACTATTTTGTTAGTAGGTGCCTATGCTCAAAAATATTACTTAAACAAAAGAGCAAAGTTGAATTTGACAGAAACAGTGAGAGCCTATAAAGAATATTTACCAGAATTTTTTCCTTTGGTTCATCCATCACCATTGAACTTGGGCTGGTTGAAGAAAAATCCTTGGTTTGAACTTGAGGTAGTGCCTACTTTGCAGGAATTTATCAGAGATATTTTGGCGTAAGGGTTCTGTTAAGTAATCTGCTAATTCAATCTGAGTTAGTTATTTGACTTATGCCTTTTAGCTTTAGAGCGAAAAGTAAAGGAAGCAGATTCTTAGGTTAAATACTAGCGCTCTATTTGCTTTTGCTGAGGCTATTGATTTGAATGTGCTCTTTAGCTAGTCTCTTACTGAGTTTTTTGTTTGGCTCAAAAGGCGATGAAGCATTTTGATGCACAAGAGTAGAGTCTAGTATTCAATAGTCTTTTTCAAGAAGGTTCCGTTTTGTAAGTCGACAAAGGCTTGACTCAATTCTTCTCTGGTGTTCATAACGATGGGGCCACCCCAGACCACTGGCTCATTTAAACTTCTGGAACTGATGAAAAGAACCTGTGCTTCTTGATCTTCTGTTTTAAATGTGACTTGGCTACCGGGCCCAAATTTTACGGCGGTTTTCTCAGGGATTAGTTGATTATCGATCTCAGCTTCGCCTAAAAGGGTAAAAGCCATGACAGAATCGTCTTCTTCGGTTTTGATCACCATCTCAGAGTTAGGTTCAATGTGTAAATCATAATAATCCAAAGGTAAGTATTCACTCAAGAAGCCTTCATGGTCTTCGAATCTTCCTGCTAAAAGGCGCAAGTAACCGCCGGGCAGATCGATTTCAGTTATTTCATCGTTCTTGATGCTTTTATAAGCAGGTGCTGTCATTTTATCTTTGGCTGCTAAATTGAGCCAGAGCTGAACGCCTAAAAGGCGAGGTGAGGCAGGTAACAGCTCTTCGTGTAAAATACCCGAGCCGGCAGTCATCCATTGAACTTCACCGGATTGTATAGTGTCTTCATTGCCTAAACTGTCTTTGTGGGTCATAGCGCCTTTGTAGACATAGCTAATGGTCTCAATGCCTCTATGTGGATGCATGGGGAAACCTGCTGTGTAGTCATCTGGATTTGTGCTGTCAAAAGAGTCTAACATCAAGATTGGGTCAAATTGGGTGACAGTTCTGTTGCCCAAAACTCTGACTAAGCTGACCCCGGCACCGTCGGTTGTGTTATAGCCTTGAACGGCGGCAATAATTTTTCTTTCCATTTTTGTGCTCCTCATTGTTATTTTTTGATTTTCTGTTTGAATTTGTGTGCAGTAATTTGCATCATGTGAAATTCACTTTCTGCTAAATTTTTGATCATAAGATAGTATAAAATTCACATATTTTTTTTGTTTGAACTTTTATTGGTTAATTTGATTATAAAGGGTGCTTTCAATATAATTTTTAGTTCCTCTGATATATGACATTCCAGTCTATCAGTTATCTTGTTTATAAAAATTTGGAAAATCATTTCTCTTTAATTTATAGGGGGATGTATAAAAACCTTCTTTTTACTGAATGAGAAAATCGGGGAAGGTTTTTTAGTTATATCAACCATAATATAAATATGGAGTTTCTTTAGTCTTTATTTGTGTTTCTGATTTTTAAAACCATTAAATTACTGTGCCTTAATTTTGAGCCGAAAAAAATTGGGCTGTTTTCAATGGGTAGTGGCGTTAATTTGACTTAAAACTCAGGTTCAAGATTTTTTAAATTTACCGAGGAGGAAGAAATTATGCAGGACGTACTGACAATTATGCTAGAGTTAGCCCAGAAAGATGATAATGTCAGGGCTGTATTGCTGGAGGGGTCAAGAGCCTTTGGCAGGGTAGATCAGTACAGCGACTTCGATTTTGCTTTCGTCTGTCAGAGTAACAAGCCTTGGCTGGACAGTGCAATTTTGCCCTGGTTTGAAGAGATCTTTGGCCCCATCGCTATAATGCAAACTCCTGATAATGGCGACCCTTTGCAGATCTATACTCATTTAGTTCAGTTTAAAAGCGGAACTCGCATAGATATTACCTTTAACTCGGTAGAATTTATAAAGACGGCTAAATTGGAGAGTGGAACTAAAGTCCTTTTAGATAAAGACGCTCTATTTGTTCATCTTCCCCCTGCCAGCGATCGGGACAATTGGGTAGTTAAAATGGACGAGCAGGCTTTTTTAGATTGTTGCAATGAATTTTACTGGCTGAGTCCTTATGTGGGCAAGGCTTTAGCCCGTGGGCATTTATTACAGGCCCTGGATATTCTAAACAATAATTTACGGGAACAATATTTATTGTTGTTAGCCCAATTAGCTGCTTCTAATTTTGACTGGAAAAATATCAGCTTGGGTAAAAATTATTCTTACCTAGAAGAAAAATTGAAAGAAGATCAGCTTGGGCTTTACCAAAGCCTATTCCAGTCCTATAGAAAAGCAGAACACTCAGAAATAAAAAGTGCACTATTAAACCTAATCTGCAGCTTTGACAATTTAGCTCAAAGCTTAGCTTCAATAATGGGCTTTGCCTACAATTTTGAAGAAGCCAATAATTGTAAGGAGTTTATAGAAGATTATTTTGGCTTTTTATTTAGCTGTGACTGAGTTATCCCTATCTTTTCATCCACTCTAGTAATCCACACATTTTTTCATCGGCAAATTGAAGTGATATTTTGTTTGAGATTTTGAGACGAATTAAATTCGCTTAATCTTGCTTAGATTGTTGGTCCTAAAATCAAATAGGTCAAGCTTTTGAACCTTTTTCTGAGCTAGATAAAATTGTTTTGTAAATAGAATATATCAATAATATCCAAAGTCAATTTTACTATACAATAAACCGCACAAATAAGCCTTGACAGCTTTGAACCAAATAATTATAATGGCTTCAAACCGATGAACAAGATGAGTAAGCGAAAAAAATATTTGTTCTCAGAGAACCACCGATGCTGTGAATGTGGTAGCAGATATTTCGCCCAATGGCCTTGTGAGGGTGGCCCGAAAATCTCAGATGAGTAGGCGCTAACGTCAACTTTCCAACGTTATCAGGGAAAGCACATATGATGGTATGTGTCAAAGTGGGTGGCAGCAATGTCATCAAATTGGGTGGTACCGCAGAAGCTATATATAGCCTTTGCCCCTTTATTGGGGCGAAGGTTTTTTTATTTGCTTTTGTTTAGGCACTCAGAAAAAAATTTTAAATAAGAAAGGAATGTTTCATGCCATCGAATGAAATCGGGTGAAAACATGGAAAAGGGAAGATCAGAAGGCTTTTTTGCACAATTTGGAGGCCAATTTGTGCCGGTAGAATTGAAGAGCACGGTAGAAGAGGTAGCTCTAGCTTATGCCGAGGCCAAAAAAGATGTTTATTTCATGGACGAATTCAAAGGGCTTTTACTCGAATATGCAAATCGCCCTTCGATGCTCTACTATGCTAAAAACTTAAGTGAAAAATTAGGTGGAGCCAAGATCTATTTGAAAAGAGAGGATTTGAACCACACAGGCGCTCACAAGGTCAATAATGTTTTAGGTCAAGCTCTCTTGGCTAAGCGCATGGGTAAGATTCGTTTAATTGCCGAAACAGGGGCAGGTCAACACGGGGTAGCCACAGCCACAGCCGCAGTTCTTTTAGGTCTTGAATGCGAAATCTATATGGGCTCGGAGGATATTCAAAGGCAGGCTTTAAATGTTTTTCGTATGGAGCTTTTAGGAGCAAAAGTTCATGCAGTTTCAAGGGGCACTAAAACTTTGAAAGATGCGGTTGATGCTGCTTTGGAGGCTTGGGTTGAACGCCCAAATGATACATATTATCTTCTAGGCTCTGCTGTAGGGCCACATCCTTATCCGGAGATGGTGCGAGATTTTCAAAAAGTAATAGGCCAAGAGGCTAAAGAACAAATGCTGCAAGCTGAAGGGCGTTTACCAGATCTGGTCATCGCTTGTGTGGGTGGCGGCAGCAATGCCATAGGTATTTTTCATGAGTTCGTTCCTCACAAAGAAGTTCAGTTGATCGGTGTGGAGGCAGGGGGGCTTGGTTTAGACACTGTAGATAATGCTGCTGCCCTATCCTTAGGTCGTCCGGCCACTTTTCACGGTATGCATACATATTTCAATTTGGATATAAATGATCAAATAGCACCGGTCTATTCCCTTTCTGCCGGCTTAGACTATCCTGGTGTTGGTCCTGAGCACGCCTATCTAAAAGAGATCAATCGAGCTCAATATCTAGCTGCCACTGATCAAGAGGCGGTAGCTGCTTTTCTTGAACTGGCCCAAAGTGAAGGCATTATTCCGGCTATTGAAAGCAGCCATGCTCTGGCTGAGGCGCTGAAGAGGGCACCCAAAATGAGCAAAGGCGAAATTATCTTGGTAAATCTGTCGGGGCGAGGGGATAAAGACGTAGCTATGATAGCTCGCTATTTGGGAAGAGATGATTTGGACGATGCTCAATTGTTTTGAAATTGCAATTTGGCAGTGTTCAGTGTAAATAAGATATTTTTCTTTTTGTCAATTTGTTTTATTGTTGAGTTGCTTCAGGTGAAATCTTCTTTTACTCACAGCTTAGTTAACCTCAAGATCATGGAGTTTAGGTAAGCTTTTTGGGTTGAGCCTTGAAGGGTAAAATTGCTAATAAAGTGTATGATTCAGACTTTGTTTCATTGCAGGTGAAAATGGACAAAATAAAAAAGCCTTTTGGAATTTCCAAAAGGCTTTTTATGGTGGGAGCTAACGGGCTCGAACCATTGACCCCCTGCTTGTAAGGCAGGTGCTCTACCAACTGAGCTAAGCTCCCGTGAATGGTGGGATACGATGGAATCGAACCATCGACACCCCGCTTAAAAGGCGGGTGCTCTACCCCTGAGCTAGTATCCCGTTAAAACCATGCTCGTATATAATACACAAATGCATGGCTCTTGTCAATGTTTTGTGATGTTATTTTATAAAGAATTTTGTTTTAGGCTGTGCATTTGCCAGTTTTAGCTTATTTTCTCCGGGCAATAGCTCGGGCTGCTACTAATCCTGCTGCTGATGCTTGGACTAACCCTCGGGTAATACCTGCTCCGTCGCCAATAGCGAAGAGGTTTTCTACTTTGGTTTCCAATTCATTGCTAATTTGCATGCGGTTGGAATAGAATTTTGCTTCAACTCCGTAGAGCAGAGTATGTCTGCTGGCTACACCGGGGGCAACTTTATCCATGGCCTCTAACATTTCCATGATGCTGAGTAGATGGCGATAAGGTAAGACCAAGCTTAAATCGCCGGGGGTGGCTTCTCTCAAGGTTGGCGCCACTAAGCCTCTTTTAATGCGCTCGTGGGTTGAGCGTCGACCTGTCTGTAAATCTCCTAAGCGTTGGACAATAACACCGTCTCCCAGCATATTTGCTAGGGCAGAGATGTTTTTTCCATAGGCTATAGGCTCTTTAAAAGGTTCGGTAAATGTTTTGGCTACTAAGAGAGCGAAGTTTGTGTTTTCCGTGCGTTTGTCTGCATAGCTGTGCCCATTTACCGTGAGCAAGCCTCTGGTGTTTTCCATTACTACGACCCCATAAGGGTTCATGCAGAAGGTTCTGACCTGGTCATCAAAGGATTTTGAATAGTAAATGAATTTCGACTCATAAATGACGTCAGTCAAATGAGACATGACGACTGCCGGCACCTCTACTCTGACTCCAATGTCAACTTGATTGCTGGTAGTGGGCAAATTCAAGCGCTTGGCTTCTGTTGAAAACCATTCATGCCCTTCTCGACCTGGAGCAGCTATGATGAAATCCGCTTCGATGGTAGTGCCATCTTCTAAGACTACACCTAGGGCTTTGCCATCTTTGACTAAAAATTCTTCTACAGCTGTTTCTGTCCGGACTTCAACTAATTTATCCAGGTCTTCAAACATGTTGACCAGTATTTGGTAATTGCGATCAGTGCCCAAGTGTCTGATTCTGGCAGGGATCAATTTCAAATCAGCAGTTGCTGCCTGTCTTTGAATATCGACGATTTTTTCTTCATCCATGCCGTAAACGACAGGATTGCCACCATAGCCCAGGTAAATATCATCAACCTCAGCGATATGTTCTTCCAGGGCTTTTTTACCAATGAAATCCCCCAACCAGCCACCGTATTCAGTGGTCAGGGTTAATTTTCCATCGGAATAAGCTCCGGCACCACCCCAACCCGAGGTGATGGCACAATGTTCGCAATGGACGCAAGGGATATGTTGGTCGTGCATGGGGCAGTAGCGTTTTTTGATATCCCGACCTTTTTCTAAAAGCAAAATTTTCCAATCTGGTTTTAATTTGTTTAATTCCAATGCAGAAAAGATGCCGGAAGGACCGGCTCCAACAATTATTACATCGTATTTTTTTGACATGGTTAAATAGTTCTCCTTAATCTTTTTAGTTCCTTTCGATATCGAGCCAATTGCCAAACTGGGTAAACTCACCTCTGAAGGCAAGTTTTACAGTTTGGGTCGGCCCATTTCTATTTTTAGCGATGATCAGCTCGGAAAATTTCTTTTCGGACTCTTTATCGTAATATAAATCTCGATAGAGAAAAAGCACCATATCAGCATTTGCTTCAATACCACCCGATTCTAAAAGATCGGATAATATAGGCCTCTTATCATGACGAGATTCGACCCCACGATTGAGCTGTGAAGCCACAAGAACGGGCATGTCCAATTCTTTGGCAATTGCTTTTAAGGCTCGGGAAAGAAAGGAAATCTCCTGTTGGCGCGACTCAGAACGGGTGTCCATGGTCATTAGTTGCAGGTAGTCGACTACCACGATTCCTATATTCAACTCATTTTTCATCTGTCTGAGGCGGGAGCGAAACTCGGCTATGGATAGAGCCGGTGTATCGTCAATATAAATGGGAGCAGCCGCTAGGATACCGATTTGGTCGGTTAGCTGGTTCCATTCATAATCGCTCATTTGGCCGGTTCTGATATTAGTCAGTTTAACATCTGCCTCTTGGGATAAAATTCTTTGGGCTAATTGGATTTTTGACATTTCTAAACTAAAAAATGCAGCAGGAATTCCATATTTTAATGATGCTGATGCAATCATATTGGTCATCAAAGCCGTTTTTCCCATACCGGGGCGAGCGGCAATGATGATCAAATCTGATTTTTGAAAACCCGAAGTTATATGATCTAAATCAACAAAACCGGTAGCAACTCCTGTATAGCCTCCGGCTTGAGCGCGTCTTTCTCCAATTTCATCGTAGGTGTCATGGAGGATTGTGCCCAGAGAAGAATAGGTGCTTCCTAAGCCTCGGCGGTTGGCAATATTAAAAAACTCTTGGTCGGCTTTGTTTAAAACATCGACTGGTGCTTCTTCTGCTTGGTAGGCTAAATTTGTTATTTTATGTGAACTCAAAATAATAGCCCGCAAGATTGCTTTGTCTTGCAGTTCTTTAACATAGGTTTCTATATTGGCTGTGGTAGGTACAATTTCTACCAGATTGTTTAAATAGGTCAGGCCTCCGGCCTGCTCCAGATGTTGACGTCTTCTGAGTTCAGAGACTAAAGTGATGATATCTACACCCTGAGCGACGGAGAAGAGGCTATGGGCAGCGGAAAAAATCAAGCGGTGTCGTTCTAAATAAAAATCTGTTTCAATCAGTTGGTTCATTACAACTTCTAAAGCCTTTTTTTCAATAATCATGGAGCCTAAAACGGACTGTTCGGTTTCCTGATTATGAGGCATTATCTGTTCCGCCATTAGTTTTCCTCCTCGATTATTTTTCTAACATGATGTCTAGGGCTTCTTCAATTGTTTTAATCGGAGTAAGTTTGACCCCATAGAGTTCTTCCGGCAATTCGTTTTTGTTTTCTTCAGGGATCAGCACTTCAGTGATGCCTGCTCTGGCTGCACCATAGAGCTTGCCATAAAGGCCACCGACCGGCTTGAAAAAGCCATGGAGAGAAATTTCCCCGGTCAGAGCTATATTTTGTTTTAAAGGCTTATTATTTAAAGCGCTGATCAGGGCCAGGGTTAAAGCAGCTCCCGCCGAAGGACCGTCAACTTGACCTCCTCCGACAACGTTGACGTGAATATCGTAATCACTTAAACGAATGCCCAGATTGCGACGGATAACGCTGGAGGCTACGAAGAGGGAATCCTTAGCCATGCTGCCGGCTGTGTCGTTGAAGCGAATCTGACCCTTTCCAGGTTCTCCGGCTGTGAAAACAGCGGCTTCGATTTCCAGGACTGAGCCTGTAAAACCATAGGCACCCAGGCCGAAAACCTGACCTACTTTACTTTGTTCAGAAGCTTTTTTGCCTCCCTGAGGAGCGATTCTACTGATTTGTAAAACCGTGGTTATATCTTCGTTGCTGATGGCAATTTTACGTCTGCGATCATGCTTTTCTTCTAGCTGTGAGATCACATAACCATAGCTATCAGCCAGGATATTGACTGCTTTGCGAGCTTCATCGGTATGGTCGGCGATTAAACCGGCTCCACCTTCTTCTAAGCTTATTTTTAATCTGGAAGCTGAGCCTAAGACGATGTCTTCAATGTCCTTTTTGTATAAAGGATCGAAGAATACTTCGGCACAGCGGGAGCGAATGGCAGGGTTTATTTCCTCAGGGCTTCTGGTTGTGGCTCCAATCAGGATGAAATTGGCCGGTGCCCCTTCTTTGAAGAGCCGATGGATATACTCCGGAATAGCAGTGTTTTCCGGATCGTAGTAGGCAGATTCAAAAAAGACTCTCTTATCTTCCAAGACCTTCAAAAGCTTGGCTTGGAGCTGATAGTCCATTTCACCAATTTCGTCGATAAAGAGAATGCCCCCGTGGGCCTCTGTGACTAAACCAGGTTTGGGCTCAGGGGTAGCGCTGTCAGCCAGATCGCGACGTGCCCCTTGATAGATGGGGTCGTGAACTGAACCAATCAAAGGATTTGTCACTTCCCGTGGGTCCCAGCGCAGGGTTGTTCCGTTTACTTCTATAAAAGGAGCATCAGAACCAAAGGCTGAGTGGGGGGTATTGCGAGCCATTTCCAAAACCAGGCGAGCCACCGTGGTTTTGCCAACGCCGGGAGGACCATAGAGGAGGATATGCTGAGGATAAGGCGTTGCCAATTTTGACATCAAGGCAATTTTGGCCTGATCCTGTCCGACCACTTGGTCTAAGTTTTGTGGCCGCATCCTCTCCATAGCCATCAAGGGTGCTTTTCTCTTTTCTAATTTGTTTAATTCTTCCAGTTTTTTTAAAGTATTTTCGTTTTCCGGTCCGTCCTCTTCATTGATCAGGGAGAGCTTTAAAGCTTTGACATAGCTGTCCTGCTGATTGGTCAATTTTTCGTTGACAATTCGATCTAGGCGATCTTCTACCATGCGTCTGGCAATATAATCGGCTAATTCGCTTTCCAATTGTTCGGTTATTTCGACTACTTGGTCCGATCTGGGTTTATCCAAATCTTTTTCACCGAACATCAGCTTTTGTAAACCCCAGATCCTGGTCAGAGGGTCTTCATGGTCAATTAAGTTTAAAATATCCATTTTAGCGGCTCGATTGATCATCAAATCAGGCCCCATCACCTGAGCCGTCAAGGCAAAGAGGGCATTTATCCTTTGATTTAATAAATCGGTATTTTCGATTATGTTTTCCCATTTCAACTCAGTGAATTGGTCTAAATATTCCTGTATGGTTTTATGCAAAGATTCATCCTCCCAGAATAAGTACTCCGGTTTATCCCAATCAATCTAAAGGATGAATTCTGACTGTCAGAGTGACGGTCATTTCAGGATAAACCCTGATGGGTATCTCATAAACACCCAAAACTTTGATTTGTTCTTTCAGTTCAATTTTTTTACGATCGACACTTATTTTATGTTGTCTACTCAGCTCATCGGCTATCTGACTATTGGTGATCGAACCGAATAATCTTCCGCCTTCACTGTGTTTTGATTGTATAACCAATTCAACACCTTTGAGCTGATCGGCCAGAGCCATTGCTTTCTCTTTTTCTCTTTGGGTTTTTCTGGCTTTGTTCTTTTCTCTTTCTTGCATCTTTTTCAGGGCAGCGGCTGTAGCTTCAACAGCCAGGCCTCGAGGCAGTAAAAAGTTGCGTCCGTAGCCTTCTGCTACTTTGACTTTTTCTCCTTTTTTACCTAGTCCTTTGACGTCTTGTAATAAAATAACTTCCACAGCTTATCGTCCTTTCTTGTGGATTTCCTTCTAAACAGGAAGACTGTTTAAATATCCTGATAGCGCATGCCTAATTTTCTGAAATCCAGAATCAAATCTAGAAATCCTAAAATTAGAACTAGGGTTGCTAAATAGGGGTTGAAGTATACGAATATTAGTAAAAGCCATCTAAAAGCTGGGTTTACTTTGAATTTAATCAAGTACCAGGTGATGATGGTTAAACCTTGGACCTGCATTAGAATATAGAACAATTGATATATATTGTCTGCCGCTAGGGTTAAAAATTCAATGCCGTTGTTTTTGCCCAGATAATTGAGAAAAAAAGCTAGCATATAAAAAAGCCCAAATAATTCTGGTAGTCTCCAGTTTTGGAAGGGTGGTAGGGGCTCGACTTTGAGGTTTAAGCGTCTGCCCAAGATAACGACTACCTGGTAATTAATTAGAGCGTTGGCTAAGCTGGAAAGGGTTATCAGCATAGGAAAAAGAGTTGTAAAGAAGACCTCGATCATATCGGGTAATTGGGTAATTATACTCGTTTGCTCCTCAGGGACATTGAAACGTTCTGCTAATTCGATTGAGGTTTTGGCCGCTTCTCGATAAATGGAAATCATTTCTTCATTAAAATTTACATCCATGAGCAGCGAACCCATTTGGATTAAAAAGAAGAACCCGATTAAAAAGGCGATAGCTGTAATCGCTACAGCCAACCAGGGTTGATAGCCTTGACGCAAGGCAAAGCCCAGGGCTAAACCGGTGAATTGCAGAGAAATACAGCCGGTGATGACAAAAATAGGATCAACCAGCAAAAGTAAAACCAATATAGAAGCTGTTGCCGATAAAAGCCCTGTTTTCCAACCTTGACGGTAGGTCAAAATTGCGCTGGGGGCTGACATGGCAAATAGCACCAGAGTGCCTATGGCTGTTGTATAATATGTAATGATTGCCATTAATACAAAAATGCCGGCCATCATAGCACCCTCTGTCAAAGGGCGAACCGAGTAAGAGCGATTCAAATTTTCATCTCCTTTTTGCATTTAAGAGCACTAAATAAACTTCGCTATGAGGTCTCTGAGTTCCTGCCCTTGACCAGGATTGAATAAATTAACCGTGAACAAACAAAAAAGCTGACTGTAACAGCCAGCTTTCAAATTTTTACTCAAATAGATCAAATCTATTCTGAAGTGAAGGGCAAAAGTGCAATGATTCTGGCTCTTTTAATAGCTTGAGTCATTTTTCTTTGATGTTTAGCACAGTTGCCTGAGATGCGCCGGGGTAAAATTTTACCTCGCTCAGTTATGAAGCGACGTAATCTGTCCACTTCTTTGTAGTCGATATGATCGACTTTGTCTACACAGAATGTGCAAACACGGCGGCGCGGGCGTCGGCCACGGGGGCGGCGCTCATATCTATTATCTCCGTCACTGCGAGTGCGGCGATTATATGTTTCAGCCATGTCTAACTATCTCCTTTTATCTTGTTCAATTAGCTGAAGGGCACGTCATCATCGCTTTCATCGATAGTCTTGTCTTGACGGCCTTCATAAGTTTCGTAAGGTATGTCTCCGGGGATTTCTCCGCTGTCAGTTCTATCTCGGCCACGATCTAAAGCTTGAATTGAATAGCAGCTTACTTCAGTATAATCTCTGCGTGTGCCATCGGGTTGCGTGACGGTGTTTATTTGTAAAGATCCGACGACTGCTACCAATCGGCCTTTATGAACATAATTCATCACAAATTCGGCTTGCTTGTTCCAAATACTACAACGGATAAAATCTGTTTGTTTTTCTCCGTCAGGGCCTCTTCTGTTTCGATCAACAGCTAAAGTGAAGCGAGCAACCGAAGCACCGCTTGGAGTGTAACGCATTTCAGGGTCTCTTGTGAGCCTTCCGACCAAAACGATATGGTTAACCATCGCTTAATTCCTCCGTATCTTACTTGTCTAAATTTTAGTTTCGTCTTTGGTAATTAAAAATCGAATGATTTGCTCTGTTAACTTGAGAACACGATCGATCTCAGTCAGAGATTGAGGCGGGGTATCAAAGGTTGTTAAGACATAAAACCCATCTTTAATATCGTTAATTTCATAGGCTAATCTTCTTTTACCCCATTTTTTTACATCGGTGATGCTACCTCCAACGGAGTTGATTAATTCTTCAACTCTGGCAATAACAGCTTCAAGTGCTTCGCCTTCAACATGGGGAGCAACGATGTACATCAATTCGTAATGATTCATTCCTTTCACCTCCTCCCCCCCGGACTTGCGGCTTTGTCTTTAACAAAGCGGGGGAATCATGGAATTATAACATAATAAAAAACTAAAAGCAAGAAATTCTAGGAGTTTTCTTGCTTTTTTGTGCTGTTGTGATAATCGAAAAAAGGTCGCTGTTTAGCTGTTAATTCCGGATCTCCGCGGGAGATTATCTGTCTAACTGACTTTTCAAATTTTCTCCTGGGAAGAAGCAGACTGTGCTGACAGGTCTGGCATTTGATCCGAAAATCCATGCCTATTCGCTGTACTTCCCAGGTGTCGCCACCACAAGGATGTTTCTTGCGCATCTGGACGATGTCGCCGATAAGGAATTCAGACATACTTCCTCCTTTTAACCAAATATTGTCAGGAAATCATAATATAAGGACATCAGGCGATTGGCCAAGAGTGATTGGCTGACTGCTTGGTTGATCTGACCCTGCCCAACTGAAGTGAGCAAGGGCACTAAAAATGCTATGGTTAAGACGATTAAAGCAGCAGCTTTGAGCAAGCCAACCAGCAGACCAACGATTCGATCAGGCCAGCTCCCTGCTAATTTGAGCACTCGTCTCAGGAAGAACAAAAGAAATCTTCCCAGCAGTTGAATCGCCAAATAGATGAGCAGAAAAGCCAGGGCTGAAATTAGCAGAGCCGATAATAGTTGGGCAACCAAGGCTCCTAAATTTCCCGCATTGGCTTGAATATTGATTCGTCCGATGGATTCCACTTGCCTGATTAAAAAGTTTAAAGTTGATTCCGGTAATTTTAATTTTTCCATGTTCTTGATTAAAAAAGCAACAGGATCAGTTTCATTTAAAGGCATGGTGGGAATTTGCAGTTTGGGGGTCAGAAAATCAGCAATTTTTTCCTGCAAAGAAAAAGTCTGGTTGATTATTTCGGTGACGGGTTTATAGTAGAAAACTGCTGCCAAGACGGCTCCCACTGTTGTTATTAAGCCAATAATCGATCGGAGCAAACCGGAACGGTAGCCCCGCCAAGCTCCGATGAGCAGGAGGAGCACTATTAGTCCGTCGACCCAGTTATAAGTTTTGATTAATGTATCAGCCATCAGAATCCCTTCTTTTGTAAAATTCTGCCCTTAAGGCATTTGCCAGACAATGACTCGATGATTGTTATCCAGAGCGGCGACGTAGCGGCCGTTGTCGGAGAAAGCCAGGTTGATCAAATTTACCTCAATCATGTGGTGTGACCAGATAGGCGCTCCGTTGTTGGTGAAAGTGAAAAGGTAATTGGCGCTACCGCCATAAACAGCTAAGCCGGAGCCGTGGAAGCCTAGGTCAATCAACTTTTCCTCTAAGGGCTGAGACCAGAGAGTTTGCATATTTGAATTCAAATAGAGCAGTGACCCTGTTTTATTGACTTCATCCCAACAGGCTATGGCTATTTCACTGCTGTTTTCGTTTGCTCTGATCAGGTTGGCATAAGCTGGTAACTTGAAGGTGGTGTTTTCTGTTTCGGTAAGCTCGCCACCGGCGCTTTGAAAAACATTGGCGATCATTTTCTTCTCAGGATTTTCAAGAACATAAAGTTCTCTATCCCCACTTACATAGGCTTTTTGCCCGTCAGAATAGATAGTTCCTGTATAGCTAGAGAGGGAGGGTAAATGGATACTATCGTAGACGAACCCTTGAGGGCCAAAGAGTTGCACATCATAATCACTGTTGGTGTCTCTGATCTTACTAAAAAGCAGGATGCCTTGACCTTGCGGAGCTAAAAAGGCTTTTTTAGGCTCTAAATCTGGCAAAATATTATACCAAAGGATTTCTCCTTGGTTATTGAATAAGGTCAAGATTCTTTCGTTGCCCTCCCCTTGGTGTGAGGTTAAGATATGTCCGTCTTTGGAAGCCCAAGCATTCTCGGGCCAATTATCAAAATGGTATTCCCAAACTATTTCACTCTGCTCATTAAAAGCCTGCAGAACTTTTTGGCCTCGATGTAACCAGACTTGATGATTGGAATCAGCATAGACAAAAAGAGAGTATTCCTTTAAAATAATACTTGCCGACTCTTCCTTGGGGCCGTTGAGTTTAATTTCCATAATGGTTCCCGAGGTTTCCGTATGGAGCCAGGCCAGGATATTTCCGTTATCATCAATGCTACCTAAACCACTGGGCAAAGAAACCTCATCGTTGAGCCGTTCAACCAACCTTGTCTCTGTAACTATGGAGGGGCTGGGTTTGCCTAAAAGCCAGGGCGTCTTTTGAGTAAAAAAGGCCGTAGCTAAACCGGCTAAGATGACAAGGGAGACTAGGTTGATTACACTAGCCTTGATGAAATTGAATAATTTCCTTTGTTTTTTTGATAAAGGTCGTTTGATAGCGACCACCTCGATTTCTTTTTTGAAGTTCGTCCTATTTAAGCCAGATGACCAATTGTTCTAGCCAGAGTAAATGGCCT
>LSQX01203595.1_pt1 | contig 25919 bp, 23 predicted proteins | sample 654561 | NCBI WGS metagenome assembly LSQX01 (sample SAMN04489861, study PRJNA283612) | anaerobic digester metagenome | isolation source: 4 biogas reactors fed with cattle manure at either 37C or 55C with and... | place: Denmark: Kongens Lyngby | collected 2014 | reverse complement strand
GCCTCAAAAGAAGCGCAGCAGGGAGGATTGGCCGATGAGAAAAAAAATTGCGGTGTTTCTGGTGCTGTTGAGCCTGGTCGCCTTTACGGGCCCGGTCTCGGCCAACGAACCGAATGACGCAACCATCATTGGCGATATTCTGCTTGCGCGGCCTCTTGGCCTGGCGATGATTGCAGCCGGATCCGTTTTGTTTGTCGTTGCCCTGCCGGTATCATTGCCTTCCCGCAGTGTCGGTAATGTGGGACAGCGCCTCGTTTTGGACCCGGTGGAGTTCACCTTTATCAGGCCTGTTGGAAATTTCGACTACAGGCTTGGCGCATGGCCGAACCCTGACAGCCGGGAACCCTAAGTCCTGTTTTTCGCCAGCGAAAACGCGCCATAAAAAACCGCCTGCGAGACGGATATCCGACGCCGCAGGCGGTCATACCATGGCCCGAGTCATCAGGAAAACATCATTTACTCCCGTGCCAGTACCTTTTGAGTTCGGCAAGAGAAATATCGAAAACTTTTTTGTCTCCGGATATCCCCGTAAATGACCTGCCGGCTGTCGTTTTTCCGATCTGCAAAAGTGGGATTTTGTATTTTTCATAGATCTCTTTGAGCTTTGCCGCGTTTCGCCCGGACACCTCGAGGACATACCCTGGAGATTCACTGAAAAGAGCGTAATCGGCGCGCAGCTTGCCCAGCGCATTCATGTCGATTTGCGCCCCGAATTTTCCGCCCGCCATCAGCATTCTCGCCAGCGCCGCGGCCAGGCCGCCGTTTTCGATCACGGCGGAGGCGCGGACAAGCCTCCCCTCAGTTGCTTCAAGCGCTGCGTATTCCAGCCTGCCGGCTTCGGCAGGCGAGACGGCAGGAAGATTTCCCCCTTCTTTGCCGTATAAAAGAGCGTATTCCGAACCTTTGAATTCCATCTTGCGTTTTCCCGCCAGAAAAAGAAGACTGCTTGCGCTTTTAAGCCCGGTCGTCACGGTATGACGGAAATCTTTGATGTATCCGAAAACTACCGGAATCAATGACGGGTCAAGCGGAATTTCTTTGCCCTTACTGATGTATGTATTTTTCAGAGAAACGTTTCCCGCCACCACCGCCAGAGGTTCTTTTTCACCATAAAGGGGTATTTTACACGCCCTGTTCAGACCGTTGATGCCTTTGTCAAAACTGAAGTAATGTTCCGGATTGTCCGGGTTGCCGTAGTTGCACCCGTCTGCCACCGCCACGGGTTTCAGACCGGCCGCCGCGAGCTTGAGCCTTGCCTCGGTGGTGGCCAGATATGCCTGCGCTTGGGCGCTGCCGCCTCTGCCGTGTAGAGATTTTCCGCCAAAAGTCAGCCCCAGACCGATGCGCTTGTTGGCGGCGGATGTTTTCTCATTTTGCAAAGGTGCAAGCACGCAGACATCGGTTTCGCCGGCTTTAGTGATTACATGGTCATGCCTGTCGTCCCTAAAGAAGCCGAGTACATCTTTTCTGGAATACACATTGCGGGAGGAAATGAGTTTCAATATCTCTTTTTCCACAGATGCGGGCGCCGGCGCGCTGAATTCCCGCTTCTTTGTTTCAGACGGGGGCGCCTTCGAGGCGGGCTTATAAACCGGCGCGCCGGTAATGAGACTTACCGGTATGTCGCAATAAACGGTCCTGCCGTCCGTCATCACAAACCGGTCCTCCTTTAAAACCCTGCCGATGATGGCGACTCTGCCACCGTATTTCTTGAAGTTTTTATCGTTTTGGAACATAGGTAAAATGACCTTGGTGGCCCGCTCAGAGGCGATAATCATGTTTCTTTCCTGATCTTCGGCCACGGCCAGCGCCAGGGGATGGACCTTCATACCCCGCGGCACGGGAACTTTGTGTGTGAAGATTTCAATGCCAAGGCCTCTTTCGGACACCTGCTCCGCGGTTGAGCAGGTCAGACCCGCCGCGCCCATATCTTTGAGTGATACCTGAGAAATGAGCTTCTTTTTCTGCAGTGCCTTTTTGACTTTTTCAAACAAGTCGAAGGTGGCTTTTTCCAGGCGCGGATTGGAGCCGAATTCAATTTCTTTTTTCTGTCCCGCCTCAAACGCCTGTGAGGCAAATGACGCCCCGCCCACGGCGGCGCCCGCCGTTGCTTTGCCGATGTAGATGAGATTGTAGCCTGCTGCATCCGGAGGCGCGATGTTGGGAATAAGCTCATCGTTTTTGACCACACCCAGCGCGGCCACGTTCATCAGGCAGTTGCGCCGGAAGGAGTCTTCGTAATACACATCCAGCGCGATGAGCGGCAGTTTCATCGCGTGGCAGTAAGATGCTGCCCCGCTCATAGCGCCTGTGAGAATATCTTTGGAGTCCTCCTCCGCTTTCGGACCGTAGCGCAGCGAGGCCCCGACCCCGATGTTTCTGGCGCCCATGCCGAAGATATCGCGCAGCACGCCCCCGACGCCGGTTGCCGCCCCGTCAAACGGGTTGAGCAGCGTGGGATGATTGTGTGACTCGATTTTGAAAACCGCGCTGTAGCCGCTGTTCCCGATCTTGACCGCTCCCGCGTCACTTTGCTCGGAGCTCAGGACGTGGCTGTTGGTTCTGATGAGGGAGCGCAGCTTGTGTTTCGAATTTTTATATGAACAGTGATCAGACCACAAACTGTCCATGATGAAAGCTTCCGTGATGCTCAACGGTCTTCTGACTCTTTTTTGTGCCAGACGGAATTCTTCAAGCGTCAGTCCCCAGCCATGGTCCCGGCAGATCTCTTTAAATTCTTTTTGAGTCATTTTGGGAAAATCAAATGTCTTTTCTTCTATCATAATTATTCCTCCAATACGGCCGCAGCCGTCAGTTTCCCCGCCGGTGTGCATCTGCCGAAACTAAAGCCGGCGCCCTTTTGCGAAGGCGCAAATACCACACCGCTTTCACCGGACATCACTATCGGGCCAACGCTTGTAGCATATTTGAGCTTAAAATACCGCTATTTTTAATGTCCGGGAGTATAAAAATCGGGACTAATTTGCCGTGGCCCGTACCGAGGGTGTAAAGAATGTTTCGCGCATGTTACATCAATCCCTCATGCGGTAGTGGAAAGATGCGATGATATGCAGACGGGACAGATTATACCGCGAGGGGAGAGGTTGAAACGGGGAAGCGGCCTGTACCGTGCCGATGGTGCCTGAATCGAGATGGTTGGAGCCGGAGGAACTCACCAGTTCTATTCCGGCCAGAGAGCCGTCCTCGTCCACGGACATCCGGATGACCACCTCTCCCTCTTCACTATTTTGGTACGCGCCCGCCGGGTACTGCCACAGGCGCATGATTTTCTTTTTTACACCGGCCAGGTAGGCGGCGTATTTAATATCGGAAGAGCCGATCGCTACCGTGTCTTCCCTTCCTCTTGACGGCAGAGGCTTGATCTCTTCATTTTTTTGCGCATCTTCTTGTGCCTGGGGCTTCTTTTCCTCCGTTTTTTGTTTGGTTTCCGCCCGCGGTTCGGCAATTTTGACCATGAAAGGCTCCGGGGATTTCACGCCCGCGCGCAGATCGATGATGCTGCCGGCGCTGATCAGCGCGGCATGACCGATAAAAGATATGATGACAGGCAAAAGAAATATTTTTTTCGAATTCATGTAAGCTCGCTTTATCGTGATCATATACGGCATTTGCCTCAAAATCAACAGTATGATAACCAGGATGTGACAAAAAACACTCAATGGATTCTCCGATGATGAAGACCGAAGACTACATGAAGATCGCCCTGGCCGAGGCCCGTAAAGCTGCGGACTGCGGTGAGGTGCCGGTCGGCGCCGTGCTGGTGCGCGACGGCCTGATACTGGCGCAGGCGCACAATGCGCCCGTCACCGATGCAGACCCTTCCGCCCATGCGGAAATGCTGGCGATACGCCGCGCCTGTGCGAAAACGGGCAATTACCGCCTCACCGGGGCTGAACTGTATGTGACGCTTGAGCCGTGCGTGATGTGCGCCGGAGTGATACTTCAGGCCAGGTTGGGACGCGTCGTTTTCGGCGCCCGCGACCCGAAGGCGGGGGCGGTGGCGACTCTTTATCAGATATTGAACGACAGCCGGCTCAACCATCAGGTGGAAGTCACAGAAGGGGCATTGAAGGAAGAATGTGCGAAAATTTTGAGTAGATTTTTTAAGGAAAAGAGGGTAGGAACTCATCTGGTAAACAGATAGGCCGCACCTGGACGTTCAGAAAAGGCAATAAGGACGGGGTGCCTGACTGCTCGCCATCAGTTTTAAAATTTGCGGCTTTCGATTTTGCAGGCCGACCCCTGCCGTTCTTTACAAAATATGCAGCCGGTTTATTTGGAAACAAAAGCGGAGAGATGTCTGAGTGGCTGAAGGAGCACGACTGGAAATCGTGTGTACGCCCCCAAAGGTGTACCGCGGGTTCGAATCCCGCTCTCTCCGCCATTTAAAAAATCATGAAACCGGTATTCAGTCCGGGGCGGTAGCGGTATTTAACCGCGCAGCGGTTGTTTCCATAGAGGAGAGTTACCGAAGTGGTCGTAACGGGATCGACTCGAAATCGATTTAGGGGCCACAAGCTCCTACGGGGGTTCGAATCCCCCACTCTCCGCCAGTTCCTGCAAAGACGATCCTGCCGGTAATGACGGGGTTTTGCCGGCGAAGCCCGCACCCCGGCGCCTTCCGGGCGAATTTTCCACTTCTTTCCAGTTTTATTTGTCAAAACAATCTGTTGAACATCGCCGCCTGGCCGCCTGTCGCGCATGTCAGTTTGTCACCACAGTTAAAATTTGGGTTGATTCCTGCACGTTTATCCATTAAGAGCAAGGGGCCTGATTCAGGCGTTGCATTTAAAATATGGCCGGGTCCCGTACAACGAAGACTTGTGAACCCCGTCAGGTCCGGAAGGAAGCAGCGGCAGCAAACCACTTCGTGTGTTGCGGTAAACCCGGTCACCTTTTCAAAAAGAGTCCCTACAGGCCGGACGTAATGAGGTTTTTTTGGAATATCAGGTTTTAGCCAGAAAATTTCGCCCGCAAAGATTTGACCAGGTAGCCGGGCAGGAGCATGTTGTCCGCACGCTCGCCAACGCCATCGCCCAGGGGCGTGTCGGCCACGCTTTTTTGTTTTCCGGCCCACGCGGTGTCGGTAAGACATCGGTCGCCCGTATTCTGGCCAAATCCCTCAACTGCGAAAAAGGCCCCACGGCCACGCCCTGCAACGAATGCCCCAACTGTCGTGAAATTACTGATGGAACGTCGATGGATGTCAGGGAAATCGACGGCGCCTCCAATCGCGGGATCGATGAAATTCGCGAATTGCGCGAAAATGTCAAATTCGCACCGGTCACCTCAAAATTCAAAATATATATAATTGATGAAGTTCATATGCTGACGCGCGAAGCTTTCAATGCACTTTTGAAAACGCTGGAAGAGCCGCCCGCGCATGTCATTTTTATCTTTGCCACCACGGAAAACAACAAAGTCCCGGCCACGATCCTGTCGCGCTGTCAGTGCTATGATTTCCGCCGGATATCACTTTCGCAAATTGCCGCCAATATAGGCAGATTAGCCCGGGCGGAGGGCATTACCATCAGCGAGGCGGCATTGTCGTGGATTGCCGAAGCGGGTGACGGCTCGATGCGCGATGCGCAGAGTGTTTTTGACCAGATAATCGCCTACTCAGGCATGAACATTTCCGATGAAGATGTGGAAGATATCCTAGGCATGGCCGACCGCAAATATCTTTACCGCCTCTCCGAGGCCGTAATCGGCCGCGACGCGGGAAAATGCCTGATGATTATCGAGGAGGCTTATCTGGCCGGCGTGGACATGAAACATTTTTATTCCATGCTGCTTAAGCACTTCCGTAATCTGCTCTTGGTCAAAATCGCGGCTGACGGCGGTTCGTCTTTCGATATCGCGCCGGAGCAGACGGAAAAAATCAGCGCCCAGATCCAAAATGTCTCGCGCGAAACACTGCAGCGCTATCTTGATATTCTGCTGGGTGAGGCAGACAGCCTGCGCCGCAGCCAGGAGGCGCGCATGAAGCTCGAAACTCTGCTGGTCAGGCTTGCCTATCTGCAGCCGGTTTTGCCGGCGGGAGAAATTCTTGCAGCGCTTGAGGCGTTAGAGCAAAGGCTTCAATCCGCAGGGCCGGCTTCCGCCGCGCAAGCCGCCAAAGAGCGCTCCACGCCTCAGCCGGTGCCGGAGACCTTTTCTGAAAGACGGGCACATGAGCATGCCGCAGAGCCGCCGGCGGGCGAAACGCCTGCGCCGCATCCGCGCCGGGCGGAAGACTTCAAGACCTTCATCAATAGAGAAAATCCGCCGCTGGGCGCTAAAATAGGCGTGGCGCAAAGCATCGAACTGAAAGACGGCTGTCTGACCATGTGTTTTCCCGATAATTTTGTTTTTCTCGACACACTGATGGAAAAGCGTCAGAAAGAAGAAATCGAAAGGATCGCCGGCTGTTATTACGAGCAGAAAGTGTCCCTTGAGTTCAAAACCAGCGAGGCGCCAAAGTCCGGCGCCAACGGCAGCGCTCGAGGCGGCGGGACAAATTCCTTCAATGACATAAAACGGGAAGCCATTAATTCACCTCATTTCAAGAAGGTGCTTTCCCAGTTTGAAGGCGCACAGTTGATAGACATCAAACCAGTTACGGATAAAAAACAGGGGGTATAAAAGTGCAGAATATTGGCAACATCATGAAACAGGCAAAAAAGATGCAGGAGAGAATGGCCCGCATCCAGCAGGAACTGGAAACAAAAACCACCGAGGCGCAAGCCGGCGGCGGTATGGTGAAAGTGGTCGTCAACGGCAAGTTTGAGGTTGTTTCTCTGCAGATCGAAAAAGAAGTGGTCAACCCGGAAGACATTGAGATGTTGCAGGACCTGGTGGCGGCCGCGGTCAATGAGGGAATACGCAAGGCCCAGGAGATGGCCTCCGCCGAAATGGCCAAAATCACGGGCGGCCTTTCGATCCCCGGCCTGGGGAGTTTTTAGGCAGCCACATGAAATCCTACGCACAACCCATTAAACGTTTGATTACGGAGCTGGCCAAGCTGCCGGGGATCGGTGAAAAAACGGCGGCCCGTCTGGCCAATTACATTCTGCGGGCCACCCCCGCCGATGTGGAAAAACTCGCGGAAAGTCTTGTGGAAGTGAAAAGAAAAATCCGCCTGTGCCGGATCTGTCTCAACCCGTCGGAAGAAGAAATCTGTCATATTTGCGCCGACCCGGCCCGAGAGCAGCATGTGATCTGCGTGGTCGAAGAGCCGGATGCTGTGGTCGCCATCGAGGAAAGCGGAGCGTTTCATGGGACATACCATGTTTTGCACGGGGCCCTGGCGCCGCTCGACGGTATCGGCCCGGAAAATCTGAAGCTTGCCGAACTGCACAAAAGAGTCCGGGAAAACACGGTCACAGAGCTGATTTTAGCCACGAATCCCAATGTCAACGGCGAGGCCACGGCGCTTCTGATTACCCGGATGTTCAAAGACAGCGACATCGCGATCACACGCATCGCCATGGGTGTGCCGATGGGCGGTGACTTGAAATATGTCGATAAGATGACTATTTCCAAGTCACTGGAGTTTCGCAGAGGCATGTGAGGCGCTCATGGAAAAAAAGACTTCGGCCACGCTGCGTCGTGTCAGCGCGAAAAATATTACTCAAGCCGTAAAGAAACTCTTTATCGACGCCAATACAAAATTGGGCAAAGACGTCCTTACCGCGCTGCGCGCCGGCCTGAAAAAAGAGGAATCCCCCCTGGGGCGGCAGGTGCTCACCAGGATCATTGAAAACGCGTCTTTTGCGTCAAAGGCGCAAATGCCTGTCTGTCAGGACACGGGGCTTGCCGTTTTGTTTATCGAGGCGGGGCAGGACGTGCGCGTAACCGGTGGAGATTTGCGCACTGCCATCGAAGAAGGCGTGAAGCTGGCCTACCGTGACGGGTGTCTGCGTAAATCCCTGTGCGATCCCCTGACCCGCATGAATACCGGCGACAATACGCCGGCAATCATGCACATGGACATTGTTTCCGGCAGTCAGATCAGAATAATTGCCATGCCCAAGGGGGGCGGCAGTGAAAATATGAGCCGTGCCGCCATGCTCACACCTGCGGCGGGACTGGCCGGTATCAGGGACTTTGTTTTGGAGACGGTAGAAAAAGCGGGTGCGAATCCCTGTCCGCCCATCATCGTCGGGCTCGGTATCGGCGGGTCGCTCGAGACAGCCTGCCTGCTGGCCAAAAAAGCGCTCTTACGGCCGGTGGGCAGAAAAAACAAAAAAGACAGACGCCTGGCCAAAATGGAGGCACAACTGCTCGAAGACATCAACGCCCTGGGCATCGGCCCTGCCGGCATGGGGGGGCGGGTAACGGCCCTGGCCGTTCATGCGGAGATGATGCCCTGCCACATCGCCTCACTGCCCGTGGCGGTAAATATTCAATGCCACGCCGCCAGGCACGCGGAAGTTGTCTTATGAATGAACAGGCCGTGAAAGAGAAAGAAAACCTCATCCGCATTGAAACGCCTCTGACGGACGATGTCTGCGCGTCACTTGGTGCGGGTGACATGGTTCTTTTAAGTGGCGAGATATACACGGCCCGCGATGCCGCCCATCGCCGGATGTATGACGCGCTCACCAGTGGGCATGCTCTGCCGTTTGATTTGAAAAGGGCAACTATCTTTTACGCGGCGCCGGCTCCGACGCCCGTAGGCAGGGTAATCGGGTCCATCGGGCCTACGACCAGCTACCGGATGGACGCTTTCACCCCGGCGCTGATCGAGCATGGTTTGAAAGGTATGATCGGCAAAGGTAACCGATCACCCGAAGTCATTGAAACGATTAAACAATACAAGGCAGTGTATTTCGGCGCCATCGGAGGAATTGCCGCGCTGACCGCCCGGACCGTGAAAAGAATGGAGCTGGTTGCCTACAGGGAGCTCGGGCCCGAAGCGATAAGAAAATTGACGGTTGCGGATATGCCGCTGGTTGTCGTCAACGACACCCGGGGAGGCGATTTATACGCCCGGGCGCAGCGTGAATGGCGTATCCTCGCGTAATATCGATCAATTTTAAAATTCAAGAAAAAGCATTGACTCAAAAAAACTTCTATACTATGGAAAACGGTCATTTTGTGTAACGTTTACAAAGGAGAACAAGACACATGATTGAAGTCAGATGGCACGGCCGTGGCGGCCAGGGAGCGGTAACATCGGTGGAACTGCTGGCGGTATCGGCAATCGCCGCCGGGAAATTTGCCCAGGGTTTTCCCAGCTTCGGCCCGGAAAGAAGAGGGGCGCCGGTTGCGGCGTTCACGCGCATTGACGACAAAAAAATAGACGTCCGCTCTGGAATTTACGAACCTGATGTCGTTTTAGTGCTCGATTCGAGCCTCATCGGCCTGGTCAATGTAACCGACGGGCTTAAGCCGGACGGGAAACTTATCGTCAATACTCATAAAACTCCCGAAGAAATTCGCAAAGAGCTCAATTTCAACGGCACCGTCGCCACGGTGGACGGCACAGGTATCGCGCGCACGGAAATGGGCGTACCGATTGCAAACACGACGATGATCGGAGCTTTACTCAAGGTTACCGGCGTGATGGAGCTCGGCGCGATGAAAGAGGCCATTGAGAACCGCTTCGGCAGGATCGCCCAGAAGAACCTCAATGCGATGAAACGGGCCTACGACGAAATTCAAATATTAAATTAATGAGGTAGATATGACTTTGAAAACATGGCGGGAACTCCCCATCGGATGTGTTGTGTCTGAACCGGGCAGCGCCAGCGAATACCACACAGGAAGCTGGCGGTCGCAAAGGCCTATCTGGGACAACACAAAATGCATCAAGTGCGGCATCTGCTACATTTTTTGCCCTGAAGGATGCGTACAGCAAACTGAAGACGGTTTTTTTGCGGCTAATTTAGATTATTGCAAGGGATGCGGCATTTGTGCACATGAATGCTGGCCCCGTGCAATCAAGATGGTACAGGAGGATTGACATGGGCAAACGCGTAGGTTTGGAAGTGACGGTGGCCGTGGCGGAAGCCGTGGCGCTGTGCCGTATCGACATGGCGGGCGTTTATCCCATTACCCCCCAGTCGCACATCGCGGAGCATCTGTCCAATCTGGTGGCCGACGGTGTTCTGGATGCCGAATTTGTTACAGTCGAATCGGAACACTCGGCGATGAGTGCGGTAATCGGCGCATCTGCTACGGGAGCGCGATCCTATACGGCAACCGCCTCACAGGGACTTTTGTTAATGAATGAACTTCTGCCCATCGCCTCGGCGATGCGCCTGCCGATCTGTATGGCGATTGCCAACCGGGCTGTCTCCGGTCCTTTGAATATTCTGAACGACCATACCGACATTATGCCCCAGCGCGACACGGGCTGGATCGCGGTTTTTGCCGAAAACGGCCAGGAGGCAGTCGATCTGTCGATCCAGGCCTTTAAAATCGCGGAGCATAAAGATGTCATGCTGCCGGTTTGTGTCAATATCGACGGTTTTCAACTGACCCACATGGTGGAGCCGGTAGAGCTGCCCACACAGGAGGAGGTGGATCAGTTTTTGCCGCCTTTTGCTCCGCATGCGACACTGCATCCGGCAAAGCCTGTGACCATGGGTGCGTTTGCGATGTCTGATTACTTTGCGGAAATCATGAAAGCCAAGGATGAGGCGATCAAAAACAGCAAGCCGGTTATCCTGGACGTCTGGACCGAATGGGAAAGGATGTTCGGCCGCAGCTATAAACCGGTCGAGACCTACCGGTCGGAAGATGCGGAAATTATGATGCTGACCATGGGCTCAATGGGTGAAACGGCGAGGATAGCGATTGACGAACTCAGAGACAGGGGCGTCAAAGCTGGTCTGCTTAAGCTGCGCCTGTGGCGGCCCTTCCCGTTTGAGGAGCTCACAGCGGCCGTCGGCAGCGCTAAAAAACTGATCGTGACGGACCGGGCCATTTCCTTCGGCGGCCCCGGCGGGCCGGTCTTTTCGGAAATCAAATCTGCCCTGTACGCTCAGGCTCAACGTCCGGCGATCTACAACTACATTATCGGTCTGGGCGGACGTGATGTTCAAGTCGGTGAGTTTGTCGCCATGTTCGACAAAGTCATTTCGGACGCGGATAACAAGGCGGCCGATACATATGAATACTGGGGGGTAAGAGAATAATGAACATTGTTGAAAATTTTGATTTATATGCCCCGCGGCTGATCAATAAACAGGAGTTGCTCTCCTCAGGGCATCGTGCCTGCTCCGGTTGTGCCGAGGTGCTGGCCGTCCGGCTCATGGCCAAGGCTCTGGGCGAGAACACCGTGATCGCGTCTGCGACCGGCTGCATGGAAATCATCTCCAGTATGTTCCCTACCACCGCCTGGCAGGTGCCCTGGATTCATGTGGCTTTTGAAAATGCGGCGGCGGTCGCCTCCGGTGTGGAAGCAGGCCTCAAGGCTTTAAAGAAAAAGGGTAAAATCGACCAGCGCTACATCAAGGTGGTTGGTATGGCCGGAGACGGGGGCACGATGGATATCGGCTTTCAGGCTCTTTCCGGCGCGATGGAGCGCGGCCACGATATGATTTATGTCTGCTTTGATAACGAAGCCTATATGAACACAGGCATTCAGCGCTCCAGCGGCACGCCGATGGGCGCCTCCACCACAACCGCACCCGCCGGTAAAATCAGCATGGGGCAGAAAACATGGAAAAAGAATATGCCTGAAATCATGGTTGCGCACAGCATTCCTTATGTCGCGACCGTCTGCCCGAGCTATCCTCTGGATTTCGTCCGCAAATTCGAAAAAGCCAGAGGCATTCACGGTCCTTCCTATATCCACTGCTTCTCTGTGTGCCCGACGGGATGGCGCACCCCGACCCATACTGCCGTGTCCATGGGGCGCCTGGCGGTGGAAGCGGGCGTATTTCCCCTGTTTGAAGTGGAAAACGGTCATTATCGCATTTCTCCGGATATGCCCAAAAAACTGCGGCCAATCACGGATTATTTCAAGCCGCAGGGTCGTTTCCGCCACCTGACGCAAGATGAGATCGCCATGATCCAGCACAGGGTGGACACAGAGTACAAGAAACTTAAAGAAAAGGAAAAATTTCTCAAAACCGGTAATTAATAAACGGTGAAAAGAATATCGAGGTGAGAGAAAAAATGACAAAACCGATAAGTATAGCGGCAAAGACAAGGCAGATTGTCAAAAAGCATGGAAATGCGAAAGGCGCGGTGATTGCCGTACTGCAGGACCTTCAGGAGGCCTTCAACTATCTTCCCAAAGAAGCACTGAAAACAGCAGCCAAAGCAATGGACGTGCCCATGAGCCGCATCTATGAGGCGGCCACATTTTATACCGCCTTCAGTCTGGAGCCGCGTGGAAAGCATGTGGTGAAAATCTGCAAGGGAACAGCCTGCCATGTCCGCGGGGCGGCCATTCTTCAGGACCGTTTTGAAACCACCCTGGGTATAAAACCGGGCGGCACAACAAAAGACGGCCTGTTCTCGCTCGAAACAGTCAACTGCGTCGGCGCCTGTGCGCTGGGGCCGGTCGTGGTCATCAACACTGAATATCACGGACAGGTCACCATCAGTAAGGTCGATAAAATCATCAAAAAGATCAACAAAGAAGAGGGGGCGCAGTAATGAGCGGAAACACAGATAAACAAAGCCACGCAATACTGGACAACCTGACGCTGTATTACGGTCCGAAAAGAAAGTTTGTCGCAATTTGCGCCGGTACAGGCTGCCGCGCTTACGGCAGTCTTAAAGTGAAAGACGCCCTGGAAGCGGAGTTAAAAAAACAAAATATGGCGGATGTGGACGTCCTGGCCACCGGATGCCTGGGGTTTTGTGAAAAAGGACCGATGATGATCATCCATCCCGACAAATATTTTTATCAGTCGGTCAAGGAAAGCGACATTCCGGAAATAGTCGAAAAAACCATCGGCAGAGGCGAAGCCATCAGCCGTCTTTTATACCGTCATCCGGAAACCAAAAAGACTCTTTTCCGGGAGGAGGACCTTCCTTTCTACAAAAAACAGCTTCGTGCAGTCTTCGGCAAAAACGGCATGATCGACCCGTCGCGCATCGAGGATTATTTTGCCATCGACGGTTATCAGGCGCTGGCCAAAGTACTTGCCGAAATGACGCCCGAGCAGGTGATCAGTGAAGTGAAGAAAGCCGGTCTGCGCGGCCGCGGCGGCGGAGGTTTTCCGGCAGCCGTCAAATGGGAGGGCGTCCGCAAAGCGGCGGGAGAACCCAAATATGTGATTGCCAACGGTGACGAAGGGGACCCGGGTGCGTACATGGACCGCAGCCTCATGGAAGGTAACCCGCACAGTGTAATCGAGGGCATGATTATCGGTGCCTACGCCGTCGGGTCGAATCACGGCTATATCTATGTCCGCAACGAATACCCACTGGCCGTGGAAAACCTTTCGAAGGCCATTGAAGCGGCAAGAGCAAACGGGCTTTTAGGAAAAAATATTCTGGGCACTGATTTTTCGTTTGATATCCAGATCAACAAAGGGGCGGGCGCGTTTGTCTGCGGCGAATCTTCGGCGCTTTTTGCCTCGATTGAAGGTCGTGCCGGCGAGCCGCGCGCCAAGTACGTTCACGCGGTCGACAAAGGGCTATACGATAAACCGACAGTACTGAACAACGTCGAGACCTGGGCCAACGTGCCGCTCATCATCAATAAGGGTGCGGACTGGTTCGCCTCCATCGGAACGGAAGGCTCCAAGGGGACCAAAATTTTCTCGCTGGTCGGCAAAATCAACAATACAGGCCTTGTTGAAGTCCCGATGGGCACGACGCTTTACGAAATCATCTACGACATGGGCGGTGGCATCACCGGCGGCCGCAAGTTCAAGGCGGTGCAGACCGGCGGCCCGTCCGGCGGCTGCATCCCGGAGAGCCTGCTTGACCTGCCCGTTGATTTCGACAGGCTCTATGAGGTCGGCTCCATGATGGGCTCCGGCGGTATGATTGTCATGGACGACACCTCCTGCATGGTAGATGTGGCCCGCTATTTCCTGGAGTTTCTCAAAGAGGAATCCTGCGGCAAGTGCGTGCCCTGCCGTGAAGGGGTGCGCCGGATGAGTGAAATCCTCGAGGACATCTGCGCGGGCCGCGGCCGGGAAGGAGACATTGAGCTTCTGGAGACCATGTCCGCAGCCATTGCCGATGGTTCCCTTTGCGCCCTGGGCGGCTCGGCCCCCAACCCGGTATTGAGTACGATCCGGCATTTCCGGGAAGAATATGAAGCACATATCCGCGACCACCGCTGTCCGGCGGGCGTCTGCAAGGCGCTCATCAGCTACAACATCGACGCGGAAAAATGCACCGGTTGCGGCGTGTGCGTCAAAGTCTGCGCCACAAAGGCGATTACCGGCGAGCTCAAAAAAGTTCATACGATTGACAATGAAAAATGCACACGTTGCGGCGCCTGCATCCAGAGCTGCAAATTCGATGCAATTTACGTGAAGTAGAGGTGGAATAAATCATGGTAAATATGATTATTGACGGAAAGAACGTAACAGCCAGAAAAGACACAATGCTTTTGGAAGCCATCCGCGGCGCGGGTATTTCAGTCCCTACGCTTTGCGCGCATGAATCCGTGTCCCGCTCCGGCGCCTGCCGGCTTTGCGTGGTGGAAATCAAGAAAGGTAACCGGACCCGCATTGTCACCTCCTGCCTCTACGGAGTGGAAGAGGGCCTGATCGTCAATACAAAAAGCGAACGGGTACTCAACGTAAGGCGCCTGGTCATGGAACTGCTTTTGGCGCGCTGCCCCGAGTCAGATGTTTTACAGAAGATGGCCGAAGACATGGGCATTGAAGCCCAGACCCGCTACGCGGTGGATACGGACAAGGGAAAGTGCATTTTGTGCCGCTCCTGTGTGCGCGTATGTGAAGAGGTGGTCGGCGTGAGCGCCATCGGCCTGTTCTCTCGCGGCTCTTATAAAGAGGTGGGGACTCCTTATCACGAACCGTCCGACGCCTGCATCGGCTGCGGTGCGTGCGTCTATGTGTGCCCGACCGGGCATATCGAAATGACATCCACCGGAGAGACGCGCAAGATATGGGGCCGTACTTTCAAAATGCAGGCCTGCACCAAATGCGGAAAATATTTCGCCCCGGTTGATCAGCTCAAATTCATCAGCAAAAAGACGGGCACATCGATAGATGAGCTTGCCGTATGCACTGAATGCAGGTAACCGGCCCGCTACAATAGCAGTCAGCCTTTATGAAAAAGCCTGGATTTTCCCGAATCCGGGCTTTTTTATAAAAAAATGCCGCCTCGCCCTGCAAACACTTTTCCTGCTAAAGTAATACCTCCGCTGTGACAAGTATAAACAGGGAAGTTCATTTAGGGCTTTTTGTTAAAAGCATCGCCCGGCGTGCTTTTTTTGCTTTTTGACACATACCGATGAAATGTGATATCCACACAGGTAGCAACAGGCATCGCAAGGAAGATGGGTCATCAATAAGATATTCGGCAATACGTCAGGGCTGGGAGCGCAGGCCGTCAAATCACTGGAAAAACTATACCGGCGGGGCGTCCCGGCGGAAAGCATATTGAGCAATGAGCTGGCGCGCGAGGTGTCTTTTCTTTCCGGCAGTCTCAACCGCCAGATCGGTCTTTTGATCGACCGCCGCGGCACCGTAATCATGGTGATTGTCGGTGATGCCCGAAGCATTTTCATTCCCAGTCTGGATTTTTTCCGTGCCGCATCCACACGCTTCAAAGGGCTGCGTCTGATTCACACGCATCTGTACGGCGAGGCGCTCACGGACGAAGACTTGACCGACATGTCGCATCTGCGCCTGGACTTGATAGGAGCGCTCGAGGTCCACCCGGACGGATCGCCCGGCAAGCTTTACTGGGCGCATCTCGTTGCTGAAAATCCGCAGGGAGACTACTGGCTGATCCAGGAACCGCAGGAGCCTCATCGTCTGGATCTCAACTTCCTGACCTTCATGGCCGCGCTCGAAGACGAGTTTACCAGGCGGCAGAAATCCAGAAAGATCGACGCGGCCGAAAAAGCCATTCTCGTGCGTCTGGAGACGAACCCGCAAAATGACGCGCATGCCTCGCTCGATGAGCTCAGACAGCTGGCGGAATCGTGCGGCGTGGCGGTTTTTGACAGTCAGCTCCAGCTCAGGCCCCAGCCTGACCCGAAATACATGGTGGGTCGTGGGAAACTCGCCGATATAGATTTGCGCGCCTCGCAGATCGGTGCGAATATGATCATTTTTGATCATGAGCTGACCCCCGCACAGGTGCGCTCCATCAGTGACTTCACCGGCCTGAAGGTGGTTGACCGCACGCAGGTGATCCTGGATATTTTCGCCCGTCGTGCACACAGCCGCGAGGGTAAAATCCAGGTGGAGCTGGCGCAGCTCAAATACCTGTTGCCCCGACTGATGCACAAGGATACGTCACTGTCACGTCTGGCGGGCGGGATCGGTACGGTGGGGCCGGGCGAGACCAAGTTGGAAATCGACCGCCGCCGCATCCGTGAGCGGATCCACCGTCTGGAAAAGGACCTCAAGTCCATCACGAAGTCACGCACTCAGAGACGGGGACGCCGTGAAAAATCCGGCCTGCCGGTCATCTCCATTGTCGGTTATACCAATGCGGGGAAATCGACGCTTCTGAACACCCTCACACAAAGCGCCGTAGCGGCGGAGGACAAACTGTTCGCCACGCTCGACACCAAAAGTGCGCGCCTGCGTTTTCCACGCGATACGGAGGCGGTGATCACCGATACAGTAGGGTTTATACGAGATCTGCCCGCGGAACTGATGAGCGCCTTCCGCGCGACGCTCGACGAGCTGCAGGGGGCCGACCTGCTGCTGCATGTGATCGATGCAGCCAATGAGCGCTTTGAAGAGCAGATAGCCGCCGTGGAAAAAATTATGGAGGAGCTGGATATAGGTACCAAACCGGCCATCCGTGTGTTCAACAAAGCGGACCGTTTTGCCGATAAGGAACTTCTTGCCGCCTTGTGCCGCCGGTTCGACGCGGTGGCAGTCTGCGCGCTTGAGCGGGCGACCCTGTGGACGCTGCTGGAAAAAATTGAAGCGATGCTTCCCGGCGCACTGCGTTCGCCTCAGGAAAGCTGTGCTGTGGCAGAGATGGAAACCTGAGCCCATCAAATATAAGGAGGGGGTGAATGATGAAGCTGATGCGCTACGTTACGGCGGCAATTGTCTTGCTGTTTTCGCTAAATGCCTTTGCCGCGGAAAAACTGATCACGATCGTTCACACCAATGACCTGCACTCCCATTTCCAGGGTTTCCCGCCGGAGATCGACTACCGCCCCTTTGACACGGTCGGGGACAAAACCCTGGGCGGCTGGGCGCGTGTCGCCTCCGTGATATCCGATGTGCGCCAAAAGAGAGACAACCCGGTTTTGGTGCTCGACGCGGGCGATTTTTCGATGGGCGGCCTTTTTCATATGCTTACCCGCGAAGAGGCGTTTGAGCTGAGGCTCCTCAAAGCGATGGGCTATGACGCGGTGACGTTGGGCAATCATGAATTCGACTTCAAGCCGGCGGGACTTGCGGCCATGCTGCGCGCCGCAAAAGCCAATGGCGGCCTGCCGCAGGTCGTGTTCGCCTCCGCTGTTTTTGATCCGTCCAAACCTGAGCTAAAAACCCTTCGGGAGGCATTTGCCGAAGCGGATGTGAGGCCTTATGTGGTCTTGAGTCGCGGCGGACTGAAAATCGGCATCTTCGGCCTGTTCGGAAAAAGCGCAATGGAATTTTCTCCGTTTGCCAAACCTCTCACCTTCAGCGACCCGATTAAAACCGCGGCCGAAATGACCAGAATATTGCGCGACGAGGAAAAAGTGGATCTGGTGATCTGTTTGTCGCACGGAGGGGTACATCCCGATCCGAAGCATTCCGAAGATGAAATTCTGGCAAAAGAGGTCAAAGGCATCGACGTGATTATCAGCGGGCATACGCACACCAAACTCGATCGACCCATTGTTGTCGGCGGCACGATCATCGTGCAGGCGTGGTGCTACGCCCGACAGGTAGGCATCCTCGACCTGGCGGTGGCCCAAGGCAGGGTGAAACTGATAAACTACAAGCCGGTGGTGATCGACTCCGCAATCCGCGCCGATGCGGGAATTCACGACATGATCGAGTCCTTCAAGCACAGACTCGACCTTGAATTTTTGTCCCCGATGCAACTGTCCTACGATCAGGTTATCGCCGAAACCGGATGGGATCTCAGGATCGCGGCAGAAGAGTCGCCCCTGGGCAACCTGCTTGCCGATTCCATCCGCTGGGCGGTGAACCGCGCGGACGCGGACCCGGACGACCCGCAAAGCATCGTCCGCGTGGCGGTGGAGTCCAACGGCCTGATCCGTGATGATCTCATCAAGGGCATGACCGGCAAAATCACCGTCGGCGATCTGGTCCGGACCTTCCCGATGGGTATCGGGATGGATGATACCATGGGCTACCCCCTGATCAGTTTTTATCTTTACGGCTATGAGATCAAGCGGGCGATGGAGATCCTCACCAGTGTCCGGCCGCTGAAGCACAATGACGACTATTATCTGCAGGTATCCGGAATTAAATTTGTATACAATCCCCGCCGGATGTTTTTCGACCGGGTCACCTCCATCGAGATCGGTTCCGACGAGGAGGGATACCGGCCGCTGGATTACTCTAAATCAAACAAGGAGCTCTATCGTGTAGCCGCCAATCTGTACAATGCCACTTTTTTGAAAATGGTCGGGCGCTTCACCTTTTCCTTTCTCGAAATCATCCCCAAAGACCGCCGTGGTCAACCAATCGATGACCTGCCGCAGGCGCTGGTGGACGCGGATAAAACAAAGCCCGGGGTGCAGGAGCTCAAACAGTGGCTGTGCCTGATCGACTACGTCCGCTCATTTAAGGATCTCGACGGCAACGGCCTTCCCTACATGCCCGAAAAGTATTCAGGCCTGCTGGGCCGCATTGTGGAAAAGCCCGGCCTGTGTCCGGCCGATTTGTTGTCCAAGGCGGAAAAACCGACGCTGATTGCGCTTGCCGTCATTTGTGTGATTGTTTTTGTATTGATCGGATGCCCGGTTTTGATTGTGAGAAATACAAAGAAAAAAAAGAGGAATCGCACAAAGTTTTGAACATGGGCATTGGAACTGGACCCCGAAGGGGTTTTGTGTTTAGTGGAAAAAAACCGAGCGGTTCGCCCCGTCGGGACAGCACACGGTGATTGAATATTTCAGTAAGTCCTGCGTTCCTTCAGGGGCGAAAGAACATAAGGAAGCAATTTATGAACAGAGATTACATTGAAATCCGCTGGCATGGGCGCGGCGGACAGGGCGCGATCACGGCGGCTAAAATTGTGGCGGGCGCGGCCTTCAAGTCCGGCTACACAGGCGTGGTCATGGCGCCGAGCTTTGGAACGGAGCGCCGCGGCGCTCCGGTCATGACCTCGCTGAAAATCTCCAAAACAAAAATCTACGACCTGTCTCCCATTGAAGCGCCGGATGTGGTGGTCGTGCTCGACCATCTGCTGCTTAAGGAGGCCGATGTTACAGGCGGGCTTAAGACGGGTGGGATGATCGTTTTAAACACGCCCGCGGGGCACGAAACCTATGATTTTCCCGGCTATGGCCTTGCCACGGCGGATATCACGGCCATTTCCGTGGAGGCCGGCCTGCCGCACGGCATGGTCAACACCGGTATTATCGGGTCGCTGGAAAAAGCCATAGGGCTTCTGGGTATCGACATGCTGATTGAGGGGATAGAAGAGGAATTCAAAACACGCAGGCCCGAACGCAACTCGCTGGCCGCGAAACTGGCCTACGAACGTACCGTAACGGGAGATTGAATATGGGAACCCGCAACTACCGAAGGAAAACATCTCACAGTGAACCGGGACCTGGCGACGGGGGAAGAACCGGCTCCTGGCGCGTCGAACGCCCGGTCGTTGACCGCAGTATCTGCATTCCCGCCCGGCGCGGAAAGGAGGCATGTTTTATCTGCTGGCTTTTCTGCCCGGAAATTGTCGTTTCGCGGACAATCCCGCCGACGATAGATCTGGAATACTGCAAAGGGTGCGGCATCTGTGCCGAGGAATGTCCCACTAAAGCCATTACCATGGTGGATGAGGCAATGTTTGCTGATAAAGACAAGGAGCAGCACTGATGCATATCATTGAAAATGGAAACGTCGCCGCCGCCATGGGAATCAGGCTTTGCCGCGCCGTCGTGATTGCCGCCTACCCCATCACGCCGCAGACGCCGCTCACCGAGAAGCTTTCCGAGTATATAGATTCCGGACAGATGAAAGCGGAATACATTCCCGTGGAAAGTGAACACTCCGCGATGGCCGTGTGCATCGCCGCCGCGTCGGCGGGCGCGCGTGTTTCCACAGCGACCAGCGCCAACGGGCTTTTATATATGCATGAACAGGTGCAGTGGGCCTCGGGCGCGCGCCTGCCCATCGTCATGTGCGTCGTCAACCGCGCCGTCGGCGCTCCCTGGAATATCTGGAACGACCAGCAGGACTCAATTTCCCAGCGCGACACGGGCTGGATGCAGCTGTACTGCGCCGATCATCAGCAGATCATCGATACAGTCATCAAGGCCTACTGGATTGCTGAAAAGACCGCTATCCCCGTGATGGTCTGCTACGACGGCTATATTTTGTCTCATACCTACATGCCGTTTGATCTGCCCGATCAGGACAAGGTGGATCTTTTTTTGCCGCCTTTCAGTCCGGACTATGCGCTAAACCCGGGCGCGCCGGCCAACCTCAACACAGTCACACTGCCCGATACGAGAGTGGATGTCCACGGTGAGCTGGCGCACGGATACATGGAAATCCGTTACCTGCTGCATGAAGATTTACTAAACTCGCTTGCCGTAATAGCGGAGGCCGAACAGAGATTTTCGGAAATTTTCGGTCGTGGCGGAGATCCTTATCTTGAAAGCTACCTTTGCGACGATGCCGATTATGTCGCCCTGGGCATGGGATCGCTCACCTATCAGTTGCGCGTTTCGGTGGACGCCCTGCGCAGGGAGGGCATCAAGGTCGGCGTGATGGGTCTTCGTGTCTATCGGCCCTTTCCTGCCGAGGCTGTGGCCGCCGCCCTGCAAGGCAAAAAAGGAGTGATCGTTTTTGAAAAGGCGCTCAGCTACGGCTATGAAGGAGCGCTCGCCTCGGATTTAAAAGCCGCGCTTTACGACCGGGCGGCGGCGGCCGGCGCAATGCCCAGGGTCCGCGGCTTTATTGCCGGCATCGGTGGGCGCGATATTCGGACCGCACAGCTGACCGATGCGCTAAGAGAGGCAATACAAAATGAAGATCACGCCGCGCCGGCCTGGATCGGACTTTGTCTATAGGAGTTTTCCATGTCTGTAAAAAGCACCATACTGAGCCTCCCCCGGGAGGAATACGTTCATCCGGGCACCCGTGCCTGCAGCGGTTGCGGGCTGGCCATCGCCTATCGCGTGGGCCTCAAGGCCCTGGGTGAAGACACGATGCTGATTGTGCCGCCGAGCTGCCTGACCGTTTTACAGGGGCTGTTTCCGGTGGCCTCAACTAAACTGCCTTGTCTAAACGTTACATTTGCCTCCACTGCGGCTGCGGCTACGGGAATCATTGCCGCACTGAAGACTCAGGGCAACGACCATACCACGGTTGCCGCCTGGGCGGGAGACGGGGGCACAAGCGACATCGGCCTGCAGGCTCTGTCCGGCGCTGCGGAGCGGGGAGATAATTTTATCTACTTCTGCTACGACAATGAAGGCTATATGAATACAGGCGTGCAGCGTTCCGGCACCACACCTGCCGGTGCGATCACGGCCAACACGCCGTTTAAGGGCAAGTCCCAGCAGAAAAAAGACGTTCCGGCGATCATGGCCGCCCACAATTTAAGCTACGTGGCCGCCTGTTCGGCCGCCTACCCGCTGGACCTTTACGACAAAGTCAAAAACTGCCTCAAGTATCCGGGGGCGAAATATTTCCACATTCACATTCCCTGCCCGCCCGGCTGGGGTTATGAACCGCGCCACGGCATCAGGATCGGTCGCCTCGCGGTTGAATCGGGCTATTTTGATCTTTATGAAATCATCAACGGAAAGCTCAGGCTGACGGCCGCCTCCGAAAAGTTGCTGGAAAAGCACAATCTGGTGCCGGTGCGTGAATATTTCCGCGCGCAGTCCCGTTTCAAGGTGCTGACCGATGAACAAATTGAAGAGATTCAAAAGCAGATAAATGAAAAATGGGAAGGCTATTACAAAAGTGACATATAGGCCCTGTGGGATTGTATTTAAGTAACCGGGAAGCATGCAGCAGCTTTATCCGGTTCAAGGCGTGTTTTGATTTTAATACCGGATAGCCCACCATTTATCAAAAGACAAACCAACGCTTAAAGTTGTCAGGATCTTGCACGTGCCTTTGCGTTTTTGTGTTTGGATTTTTCAGCATTTTTCTTGAAATGTTTTTCACAAATTGCGATGGTGGCCACAAACAAAATAATTTTGTGAAAATTTGAGCACCTCACGACTTGTTATTGAAATCGTCACCACAGAGATACATTTTCCAAGACCAGAAAGGTTGGGTGAAAAATGCTGAAACGATACCTGGACTCTTTACAAAAGACAATTAATCAGGGTGACGCGACAGAGGAAAGTCATTACAAACATCTCGATAATCTGATCCGGGAATTTGCCGCAACCCGTAATATACAGAAGGTCAACGTAACCATTTTGCCGAAAAAGACAGAGGCGGGCAATCCTGATTTTCGCGTCTGGGACGGCAAAAATCATATCACCGGCTACATCGAAGCGAAGGCCCTCTCAATAACGAACCTCGACGCCATCCAGGAAACCGAACAATTAAAAAGATATAGAAGCACATTTCCCAATGTTATTCTGACTAATTTTTATGAATTCAGGCTTTACCGGGACGGAGAGTTAATCAAAGCAACTTCTATTGCCCGGCCGGTTATTGCCCAAAAACTTTCCGTTACCCCACCGCTGGAAAATGAAGACGAGTTCATTGATTTATTCAATACATTTTTTTCATTTTCTCTGCCGCAGGTAAGATCGGCAAAAACGCTGGCTCTGGAGCTGGCCAAGAGAACAAAATTTCTGCGCGATGAAGTCGTCAGTATCGAGCTTGCCATAGAAGAGAAAAACGGGAAAAGGGCGATATTGGGGTTTTACGAAGCATTCAAAAAATATCTGATCGGCACACTGACGGAGCAGTCGTTTGCCGATTTGTATTCACAAACCATCACTTACGGCCTGTTTGCGGCACGAACCCGTGCGGACAATTCCTTCAACCGCGAACTGGCTTTCAAATACATTCCCAACACCATCGGCATTTTGCGCGACGTTTTCCGGTTTATCTCTCTGGAAGAACCACCCAAGCCTTTGGAAGTCATCGTTGATGACATTGCCGAAGTTCTGAATGTCGCCGATGTCAACAAAATACTCCACGATTATTACCGCGATGGCAAGGGCCAAGACCCGATCGTTCACTTTTATGAAACATTTCTTGCCGAATATGATCCGGCCATCAGAGAAAGGCGTGGCGTTTATTACACGCCGGAGCCGGTTGTCGGCTACATTGTGCGCTCGATTCATCAAATTTTAAAAACCCATTTCAATCTTGCCGACGGTCTGGCTAGCTCTCAAGTGACACTGCTTGATCCCGCGGGCGGCACGCTGACGTTTCCCGCCGAGGCTCTCAAAATAGCGGTGAAGGAATACACGGACAAATACGGTGAAGGCGGCAAGACAAAACTTATCCGCAATCAAATCCTGCCCAATTTTTACGCTTTTGAACTGATGATGGCGCCTTACGCCATCGGCCATCTTAAAATGGGGTTTATGTTCGAAGAACTGGGCTACCGCCTGAAAGATGATGAACGCTTTAATTTATATTTGACCAACACGTTGGAAATGGAAGATTTGGCGCAGGTGAATATTCCGGGGCTGAGTTCACTGAGCGAAGAAAGCACCCTGGCAGGCAAGGTCAAAAAGGACCAGCAGATTCTCGTGATCTGCGGCAATCCCCCTTACAGCGGACATTCGGCCAATCAAAACGAATGGACGGACAAACTGTTAAAAGAAGACATTGACGGCGCGCAAAGTTACTATCAGGTTGACGGAAAACCGCTGGGCGAGAAAAATCCCAAGTGGTTGCAGGATGATTATGTAAAGTTCCTGCGTTTCGCGCAGTGGAAAATTCAAAAGGCCGGTTTCGGTATTGTCGGTATGATTACCAATCATAGCTATCTGGACAATACCACGTTTCGCGGCATGCGCCAGAGCCTGATGAAAACATTTAACGAAATCTACATTCTCGATTTGCACGGCAACAGTCTGAAAAAAGAAACAACGCCTGATGGCGGCAAGGACGGAAACGTCTTTGACATCAGGCAGGGCGTGGCCATTGCTTTGTTCGTCAAACAGAAAGCCAAAAAAGAGTGCAAGGTTTTCCATTCCGATTTGTATGGCTTGCGCGAAGTCAAATACGACTGGCTGGAGAACAAGAATTTCAGCCGGAAAAATTATCAGGCCATTCAGCCGGAAAGTCCTTATTATTTTTTGATCCAACGGGATACGGCAAAAATCAAAGAATATTTGAAATGGAAATCAGTCAATGAAATCTTTCCGGTAAACAGTGTAGGAATTGTTACATCAAGAGATGAGTTTGTAATTGATTTTGATAAAAATATCCTTAGAAATCGTATTTCGCAACTTGAAAACACGAAGCAAGAGGACGAAATTATCGCACAGGCTTATAATTTAAAAGATAAATCAAACTGGAAATTGTCGGATGCCCGCACACAAATCCAGAAATTGGATAATTGGGAAAGCTTTATAAAGTCAATTCAATATCGGCCTTTTGATAACAGATATATTTTTTATCATGAATCGTTGGTGGAGAGAACCAGACACGATGTAATGCGGCATATGCTGGAAAATAATTTAGGCTTAAACATTGTAAGACAAGTTAAGACAGGTGAAGCTTGGCAGCATTGTTTAATATCAAATACTATATCAGAAAGTTGTTATCTTTCAAATAAGACAAGTGAAATCGGCTATGTGTTTCCTCTTTATCTGTATAAAGACAAAATTCAAAAGAAATCACCTTTCCACACACTTATGCTTTTTGAGCCGGAAGCCGAATACGGCGGCAAAGACAAGATACCCAACATTGATAAAACCGTTTATGAAAAGCTGAATAAAACATACAAAAAGAAACTCGCGCCGGAAGAGATTCTCCATTACATCTACGCTGTGTTCTATAGCAACATCTATCGCGAAAAATATGCCGAGTTTTTAAAAATAGATTTCCCGTGCGTTCCGTTTACCGATGATTACAAAGTTTTCAAAAAGATGGCTGAATTCGGTCAGCAGCTTGCCGATGTGCATCTGATGAAAAGCGATTCACTCGATAAGCCCATCGCCAAGTATCAGGGCGGAGGCGACAAAGACCGGATTGAGAAAATCACTTACGTAGAAAAAGATAGCAGAATCTACATCAACAAAGAAAAACATTTCGACAATGTTTCGCCTGAACTCTGGAATTATCAGATCGGCGGCTATCAGGTTTTGCAGAAATATCTCAAGGACAGAAAAGGCCGTCACATGGACAACCCGCGGCATTATTGCCGTATCGTAACGGCAATCGACAAAACCATTACCCTGCAAAATAAAATTGATGTGATTTTTAATAATCTTGAAAAAAAATTAATCGAATTTCCGGAGCCGAAAAGCCTGTAGATTGATCTTAGAAGGAAGTATAGTAAACAATTCCACCCGTTGCTGTTTCTCTGACCGCGCCTTCGCGCTGGAGTTCCTTGAGGTAGACATACGTTTCGTTGAGTGCCATGAACTTTTCCCAGTCATCACTCGCGGTGCCGGCCGCGCCGAGATAACGTATAATATTTTTCGC
>LSQX01054576.1_pt1 | contig 25930 bp, 36 predicted proteins | sample 654561 | NCBI WGS metagenome assembly LSQX01 (sample SAMN04489861, study PRJNA283612) | anaerobic digester metagenome | isolation source: 4 biogas reactors fed with cattle manure at either 37C or 55C with and... | place: Denmark: Kongens Lyngby | collected 2014 | reverse complement strand
CGGTATCGTGGGCTCGGAAATGTCTATAAGAGACAGGGTCTGCAATTATACGGACTCAACTCGATACTCTGTATTACGTTTTGATTCTTAGTCTTTCCAGATACGAAATACCCTATGCCCTGAACTTGCGGAAAGCGTTCCACAAGTCTTAGCATGTGATGCCACAGCTCTTTCTTCATCTGATGTAATGCATTGCTTCCCTTTTTTTCTGCAGCCAGGATACTATCTATTCCATGCGTGAACATGACAGGTGTATTCTTATACTGCGTCCAGGTTCCCAAAATATTCTCCTGGTCGGGGCAAAAAAGGTGCGCTGCGGCACTCCCCATGCAGAGGATTACCTTTGGCTTAACGATCTGGATCTCCCGTTCAAGGTAATAGCTGCAGCGGTCAAAGGCCTCATCAATGCTTATGCCTTTCACATTACATTTCACAGCGAAGGTACGATATTGAAACGCCCGCACGATATTAACCGATGCCAGCACCTTATCTAGGAAATCCAGTTCAGCCGGATCGCATAATGCCACATCCTCAATAATCATTAACGGCGGTGAATAGATGTTGCCTGCATCATAGCGCGAATAAGAAACACCACTGCGCTCGTTGCAGAACGGGCAATCATGAAGTTCGGTGCCTAAATCAAAGAAGAGAGCCCTTTGACAGACTCTCTCCCAAGCACTTTGAATTACATCTCCAGGAGCATTGGCATCAACCAATGGCTGCACATATCTTCGGTATTGGCTCTTTAAGAACTCCTTATCTTGCGAGCGAAATATCATCTACCCTAGCCCCCACCCCCTCAAGCTGCTTGAAGATGATGCCGGCCTCTTTTGCTATCTCTCGGCTCAATGGGTCATCATAAGCATGACGAAAGTAGACGGCCTCAATGCCTGCATTTAGTAATAGCTTCAAGCAGATGACACACGGCTGATGAGTACAGTAGACAACTGAACCCTTAGTCTCAACGCCGTGATAGGCTGCCTGAGCAACGAGGTTCATCTCGGCATGTACCGCCCTACACATTTCATGTCGCTGACCGCTTGGCACGCCTAGATTCTCTCTCATGCAGCCTACGGTCTCACAATGTGCAAGACCTCTCGGTGCCCCGTTATATCCTGTAGCCAATACCCGTTTATCTCTGACAAGCACAGCACCGACCTGCCTACGAAGGCAGGTCGATCTCTTAGCTGCAAGCTCAGCAATTTCCATGAAATATTCATCCCAGTTGGGCCGCATCTAACTAACTACTCCTTCTATTTTCGGCTTCTTTCTTCTTGGCTTCTAGAGCCTCTTCAGAATACAGCTGGTTGTTTATCAGGTAGTAAACCTCATCAATTTCTTCATCCTCAATTATGATGAGACTTGGATCAACTCTCGCTTCAACAACATTGTCCGGCATAGTTTAGCCTCCTCTTGTTACGCAGTTTGCTGCAGCTGCTTAAGCTCATCAGCTAAGGCCTCAACCGATAAACCTAAAGTCATAGCTGCTTGTCTTACGTACATATCTCTTTCAACCGGCGAAACGATGATGTCAACAAGTCCCTTGATTCCATCCAGAGCCTCACGCTTCGCATTTATTGTCTGCTTGCGGTAGCGCTCAAGAATTTCATCCCACAGGTACTGCGCCGCATACTTGGCTCTGTTTTCGACCAAAAGTCCAATCTTATCACCCAGTACCTTGCAGGCATCAGCTGGATCCCCGAACTCGCTATTTACTATCTTTACCCTTAGCCCCTCACTTTGCAGAGTGGTGATGTGCTTCATAGCGGCGGCAAGTCCAGCATCATCATTGTCCAAGAAGAGATATGCCTCATCTGCATAACCAGCAAGCAGCTTAGCCTGGTCTTTGCTTAGTGCGGTACCCATCAAGGCAACCGCATTATCTACCCCACACTGATGCAGCATGATTGCATCAAAGTATCCTTCTGTGATTACTGCATAGCCCTTTTTGCGGATACCGTCTTTGGCCTGAGAAAGTCCAAACAGCATGCGAGATTTCTTAAATACAGGAGATTCTTTAGAGTTAACGTACTTGGGAACCCCATCATCCAAGGCACGGTAGCCAAATCCTACAGTTCTCCCGCTGGCATTCTGAATTGCAATAGCTATGCGCCCCGCAACCAAAGGTACACGGTAATCCTCAGGCACAAGCCCAATCCGCCATGTATTGATACTCTCTTTCGTAAGTCCCCTTTCCTCAAGAAGGTACTTAATCGCTTGCTCATTTTGCTGTAAAGCCCGCCAGAAGGTGCGGTTAAGCTCCTCCAGTTGTTCGATAATGGCAAGCTCACGCTTCTGCTCGGGCGTCACCTGCTCTTGGGGTGGATCAATACCGGCTCGATTGGCAAGGAACAAGACTGCCTCCTGCCAATCTAGGTTTTCTATCTCCTGAATAAAGGCAATTACATCAGAGCCTGTACCGTTATTCCTTGAGCCCTTGCCGCACCCATAACAGTAGAAACTTTGGCTGTGCTGATACACCTTGAATGAAGGCGTATCGTCCTGATGGAAAGGACACCTCCCCTCCAGAACACCTCCAGCTCGCTTTAGCTCAACATACTCATTTACCACATCAACAATATCGTTGGCATCTTTTACTTGTTGAATGTACTCACTACTGAAGTGCAACTAGCTACACCTCCATCTTGCCGTTTTCAAAATCGGCAAACGTTATAGCTTTGATCACCTCACGATCCTTGGCAACCAAGATAAATTGCCCAACATCGAAGAAGCGATATGAACCGCTTTGTTTTAGTAAAGCAGCGTTATTCTGCATGAGGTTATTGATCTTTCGTTTAACCTTCTTCCTTGGTATGTTACGCTGATAAAAGTCTCTATAGAACTCAATGACTTCTTCGCTAAGCCGCCACTCGCTTCGGGATTGTACCCTTACAGGGGTCTTTGAGGTATCGATTGGAAAGGTTACCCTGTCATCCTCTGGATCAGAAGACCGCTGATAACAGTCTTCACAGGCGGCAACCAGATTGTCTGCGTAATCCGAGCCGTGTTCACGTCTTGCAACGATACGCATTGCCCGTGTTGCCGGAGCCCCGCACTCTTGACAGGTGTAACCATCCCGCCAAAGAACAAACTTTCTTAGAACCTCTATGTCTTTTTCTGTTAGAAAGAGCTTAATCGCAAGGCCGCCGATTTGGACTGCATGGCTCCGGCGAATCATCTCATCAGCCTCAGCTAGACTAACAGGTGGAAGCTGCGTCCCATCTCTATATACAACTGCGATTGGATCTGTAGGTTTGATCTGGCATCACTTCTTACTAGCTAGAGTGCGGGTGGCGGGGCGGCACTCCCGCATCGCCTAAAAATCTAGGTGACGGCTGCCTATTCCGTCCTCACCCGCCAAACTTGATTACCTGGGAGATCGATAAACAAAAGTCTGCTTTTCGACCTGTGCGACACCCGGCAAGAGCTGGCCGGTGTTTTCCAGCTTCTCTTGAGCAAAAGCCTTGAAATCTTTCTTGATAACCATCTCTTTAACCCGAATCAAATCCTGCCTGTTTTCCTTCTTCAGGTAGTCAATCACTGCATCTTCATCCTCTATATCCAACTCCACCTTTGAGGATACATAAGCAGTGCCGACATCGGGATAACTGATGCTTTCACCGTTGTTGTAATTGACAATGAAGGCCTCTAGGCCCTTACGGATAGCCTGCGCCTCTTTTTCTAGGTCCTGGATCTTTTCGTCCAATATCCTAATCTTTTCTCTCTTGTATTCCTGAAGATCGGCAATTCTCATCTGGATACTATCCAGCTTAGCCATCATCTTGGCTGCTGTATGTTTATCTGTTATGTCTATCTCAGGACCATCCAATTTTTCGGTAATATCTTCGTACTCAAAGTAGTTGGCTAGAGCACTAGCCGGCATAAATGCCATTACGACGCCTCCTTTTCTTTCTTTTTCTTCCGCTTCTTTTTCTTAGGTTTATTTTCAACCTCAACAACTTCTAATCTCTCAACAGGGATGTTATCCCATGTTCTGCCGAAGTCATGAAAAGGTTCACTTGCCTTCTTGTAGAGCTTAACATTAGCTCTAGTTCCATCTTCGCTAAGAGCAACTACCTTAAACAGCGGTATGTCGTTTTTGTTAGACTTCCTAAGCTCAACTATCTTAATATGTTTGACAATGCTTCCAACTTCCAAGAACAATCACTCCTCAAATCAAAACACCCACTGAAGTCCAACCAAAAATCCAGGCTTGTAAGCTACATCACTCCCCGGCGTAAATGTAAGGCCGCCCATTAGACTTAACCCACTCCCGGAGCTTAGCTTTTTGATGATCTCGTTCTGCTTGGCTGCTAAGTCCTGAAGAGTCTCTACGGTCTTGTTAAGCCTTGTAATGCTGGCCTCGGCTTTTTCATACTCGGCATAAAGATCCTCAAACTGTTTCTTGTAGCCTTCAGCAATAGCGATTAGATCATCTCGCTGCTGCTTGACCCTGGCTAGTTCGTCCAGAACATCGTAGTATAGGGCAGCAAGCTTCTCGTAATCGCTCATGTCTTCAGCTGCAAGAGCGGTGCTTCCAAGCACACCAACCGACAACACAACAAGTAAAGTAATAACAAGCATTTTGTTTGCGGCTTCAATAGTATCTTCAAGGAGTTTGTCTAGCTCTGCTTTTTGGGCAGCAATTCGCTTGGCCCTTTCCATTCGTTCCTCCTGCAGCTGCCTTTCCTCTCTAGCCACAGCTTCGGTAGCATCAATCTGCTGTTTGATCTTTTCTGCCTTCTGCAAGAACCAGTTTCGCCGAAGGCCCCCTAAGGTAAAGACAGCTACGATGACACCTAAGATGAGCATAATCGCCATCAAAATTCTATCTTTCATATATCTAGCCCCACTTTGGTTAGAATTTGCCGCTGGCGCCGAATCCTGACTCGCCACGTTTAGTCTCTTTGAGCTCCTTAACTTCAACAAAGTTCATGTAAACAACCGGCCAGAGTACCGCCTGGGCAATCCGCTGGCCTCGTTTAATCTTTCGCGGCCAAGGTCTCATGTTCTTGAGGATTACCCCTATGTTACCGATGTAGCCGCAGTCAACAGTCCCATGATGGGTCCACCAATCACTGGCCGCCATACCGGACCTTCCTGCTACCCTAAGCTGGAATCCCGGCGGGATCTGCATCCTGACATTGGTTTTGACGATCTTAGTCTGAAAGGGCCAAAACCACACATCTTCCAAGGCATAAAGGTCATAGCCGGCGTCATAATCATGTTTGTGGTAAGCTACCGGAAGATCGTCTGCCTCTCGCACAACAGGTATATCTATCATCACAGGCTCAGTAAACGTCACACTTGCTGTCACACCAGCTTGCTTTGCCTTTGTCGATTGCTCTCCCGCAGACTGCACTGTAGCTACCAGCTGCTGGCCTGTCTTTTGTATCTGTGGAATCCTATTGGCAAACACACCTGCTGCTGCCGAGACAGCTGTGATGGTTGGCTTGATATTCTTTGCAACCGCCGTACCTGCCTTAACTACTGCCGGTGGAATCAATGCCAATTCAATTCCTCCTTCAGTACATGACCGTATTTGGTTGTGTCCTCGCCTGCGCTTCTCATGTAAGCCAGGCAGTCTGCCAAATCACCAATGACGACAATCTCACAGTTTTTGGTCATCACCCCATAGGTTTCAAACTCTCCTATAACTTCAAGCCTTATCAGGAAGAGCTCTGGCTCTTGGTATATACTGACCATCCGTGTTCCTCCAGCCTCTTTTCTAACTCATCCAGCAGAATCACGATCATTTTTCGTCTTCCGAACTGCCTCGCCCAGCTAAGATCTGGATGGTAAATATCCAGGCGATAGCCTTGGATATGCTTGTAAGTACCATGAGGTGTCTTAGACCCGTCTCGCTTACCGGTATCCTGCACCTCAAACACTCCGCGATTAGGCTTGTCTGCAAAAGCAGGAATGAGTACCTTGCTACCAAGAGGCAGAACATCGGGATCAGCGGCAATCGTGTGCCACTTTTTGACCCGCGCCCCGCTTTTAGTGATCCCATACGCCGGATGTCCTGGACGCTTGCCGGTAGACTCGGGGCCAGCAGTGTAGGCCGTAACTTCAAATTCTTTGATCACCTCTGGAAGCACAGCTATTAAGGTATCTATGTCTATTTGGCGATACTCTGCAGTCTCTTTTGTATCGACCTCTGCGGTTTCGGCTTTCGTAGGAGCCTCAACTGATACATCCAGCTGTGCATGTTGAGGCCGGGATGCCAAGCCAAACGAAACAGCCGCCAGCATCCCAACCAAGAATAAGATAATAAACAGGTTTTTAAGCTGCTCCTTTGATAAAAGCAGCTCATGCCTCTCTAACTGGACATTCTCCACCGGCTCTCACCTCTTGCAACAGCGGATTCTGCATAGTCGTCCTGGTAGAACACATCGGGATCGATTTCACCTAAGAACTGACTTGGCGAGCGGAACAAGTGATTGCCGAATACGATCCTGCGCCTGGTGTAGGATAAATACAGTCTTTCCTGGGCTCTGGTTAAGGCCACATAGCAAAGACGCCGTTCCTCATCGATGCTTTTCTCTTTGATGCTCAGAACATGAGGGAAAAGCCCTTGCTCAAGACCCACAATAAACACAATAGGAAACTCCAAACCCTTAGCTGTGTGGACCGTCATGAGCTTGACCTTGTCATCATCATCCATGTCGTCAACATCGCTAACCAAGCTAATTTCCTGCAGAAACTCTGCAACAGTAGGAGCTTCTGTTGACTCATCATAGGTTTGAGCTATTTCCCTAAGCCGACTAACATGCTCGACCCGCTCTTCCTCTAGGCCGTTTAGATAGCCAGTCTCATCCAGCAAAGTTGCGATAGTCTCATCGACTGTCGCGCAGCTATCAAGCTTACGCAGAAGCTCAATGAATTCCTTAACCGCTGCTTTAGCCTTAGATTTAAGTTCGGTATTTAGGTTATAGGCAAAGATTGCACCCATAAGTCCAACGCCTTCCCGCAAGCCGTAGCGCTCTAAGGCCTCAATGGTCTTATTTCCAATACCCCTAGCCGGTGTATTGATGATTCGCTTTAGGCTGACTGTATCTCTTGGATTAGCTAGGACCTTGAGATAGGCCAGTATGTCTCTGATTTCAGCTCTATCAAAGAAATCAAGACCGCCAACCACCTCATAGGGAATGGCTCGCTCGATCAGCTGTTTCTCAACACCGCCGCATAAGGTGTTAACTCTATACAGCACGCAGATATCCTTGTATTTATACTCACCGCCTGCAACCAGGTTTTCGATCTCTTCAGCTACCATCCAGGCCTCATGCTCCCCATCGTCACATTCCCAAAGCGCAATAGGAGTACCGATATCTGCATTTGTCCAAAGCTCTTTGGGGTACCGGTCGGTATTCTTAACAATCAAAGAGTTGGCCGCCTGCAAGATGGTTGCTGTTGAGCGGTAGTTGCGCTCCAGTCGGTAAATCTGGCTTTCGGGATAGTCCTCAGTAAAGGACAAGATGTTGGACATATCTGCTCCTCGAAAACCGTAGATTGCCTGGTCTGCATCTCCTACAGCGAAGAGGTTAGTTCCAGGCCCCGTTAAAAGAGTAAGAAGCCTGTACTGACTTGGACTTGTGTCTTGATACTCATCGATCAGGATGTGCTGAAACCGCCTCTGATATTTTTCTCTGATCTCTTTATCACGTTCTAAAAGGCGCACCATGTTGCATATGAGATCGCCAAAGTCCATCTTGTTCTCATAGAGCATTTGCTCTTGATAGGTGTAGTAGATGCGAACCAGCGGGTAATCTGCAGAGTTCACCTGATCTTCAAACTCTTGCGGACCAACCATACGGCTCTTCAGGTAACTAATATACGACGCCATATCGCCGGGCTCAACCCTGTCTGAATATCCCAGGTTCTTGATGATATCCCTAAGCATCTTCTCTTGATCGGACCTATCGCAGATGGTGAAGTTCTTATCGTAGCCGAGCTTATCGCAATCGATACGAAGTAGCTTGGCACAAACACTGTGAAATGTACCAGATAGAATATCCTCACCCTTGTTGCCAACCAGCTCAACTACACGCTCCTGCATTTCGCTTGCCGCCTTGTTAGTGAATGTCAGAAGCAAAATGCGGTAAGGCCTAATACCTAAATCAAGTAGATGTGCTACTCTATAGGTCAGGACCCGAGTCTTGCCTGAGCCGGCACCAGCAAGCACCAATGCATGTCCCTCATCATGAAGTACTGCATCTTGCTGCTGTAGATTAAGCTCCTTGACTAGACTGCTCAAGGACTTCACCTCCTGTCTTCATTAACTGATCCACACATGCCAAGAAACACTTGGCAACAGGGTTTTCCCCGTCTTTGAAGCTGCCCTGTAGATTCAGCTCATGCCGAAACTGAAGTCCGGGCGCCGCTAGAGTTCCAACTATGGAGTTATCCTTATAGCTTGTACTTACGCAAAACCCCCAATTGCCCGCTCCGAACCTTTGATTCAGGTCTCGAACAGCGCGACGAATCTCGATACTCTCCAAGGAATACCTCCTTACAGTCTGTATCGACAGTAGACCTTCTCAACTCCGTTAACTACGAGCCTGCGGCCATATTCACATTGCTTACACTGCGTGAAAAACTCCGGCTTGACAGATCTACCATAGATGCTCTTCATTCCAGTCCACATGCCGAAGGGGATGGCAGCAAGTGCAAGATTTGACTCAACTAACTTGCTGTCATAGTCTGGATCTACACAGCTGAGTAAGTATTTACAAATCACGCTCAAGCCACCATCCCTCCCTGTCTATCAAGACTCTCTATATCGTGTTGCTATCACAGTACCGGCCTCTTCATCAATCTCAAAGTCCCCGAAGACTGCCGGCGCTTCTTCCCGTAAGGCCTCTAGGATCTTGATCGCTACATCACGGATCTCCCACTGTGCTCCCTTGCCGCCGCGCACCTCAATGACATGCCGCCATTGACGGAAGTTGCCGCTTACCACAATTTCTGAACAAACAGCATTGGGAAGTAGATACCTGGCATCTTCCTTAGGTATACCGCGGCTTCTAAGGGTCTCATAGGCCGCAAGCAGAGCATTTTCAATGATGTCTGTGTACAAGACAAGCGCCACCTCATCTGCCTGAATGCTCGGCGGTACAATAAATTCTGCGCCTTTTTCATCCACATAACGCTGACTCTGCTGTGAGAATGAATTCAGCCTGTGCCTTACCAGCTGATGGGTTAAGGCTCTAGAGACATTACTGATTCGGAACGTAGCATAAGCATGCTCCAACACCGAATCATGGCCTGCGCGTATCAGGCTCTTAATGAGCTTTTCATCGCTGCCTTCCTGCATGCGGTGAAAGGACATATAGCATGTCCTGCCGGCTTCTTCAATTACCTTTTGAGCATTTGGTGTTATTGCTATCAATTCAACTTTTGGCTGCAGTATTTTCAACGTGATTTCCCCTTTTTGTCGAATGCCATTTTTACAATCTCACGCCAAGGACGCTTAAAGCGCCTATAATATGTTGTTATCGATGGAAACCCATCGCAAAGCACCGGCCACTCGGAGCTTCCTGGAACTCGTCCGTGAATCTCTTTTGCCATCCGAATTGCATCCAAGAGCTCTTCATCCGAATAGCGATGATGTTCGGGACGAGTACCCAGGCCTGCCAGCTCAAGAGCATTAACCAGTGAGCCAAACCGTGTCCTGTATGTTGTTGGGACCGGATAGTGAGGGTTAGAGCGCAAATCCGAATTGGTCGGAAGGCGCCCTAGCTCCTTATGTAGTTCTTTTAGGAAATCAAGCAGCTGTTCATCTGTATAGCTGACACCTTTACCCTCTCGGGGTATAAGGCCCGCTTCACGAATTGCATTGTTCCAGCTGCCAAAACGTCTCACAAATGTACTTGCAGACGGGTAATCTGGATGCTTGTTTATCGCAGACTGAGTTGGAGGTCTGCCGAAAAGATCTGCATAGTCCTGAAGCATTTCAAGCAGTTCTCTATCGCTGTATCGTATAGGCACCACATCCTCTCAAAGCCATATTGCTAGGCCCCAAAGAGGGTGCTGCTTTCCTCATCATCATAGTCTCCATCTTCAACTGCATCTTCATCACTGCTTGACGGCGGCTTATACTCAGCCATCAGTCTTGACTTCAGCTCTTCAAAGACCTCAGTCTCTTCCCTCAACGTGTTTGCAAAGTTACTAGCACCTTGCTGCTTAATCTCCTCACCGCTTTCAGTGACGTAAGACAACCACGCTCCAGATTTGGTAATTAAACCGTTAGATATGCCAAGCGTTATCATCTCATCAACGTTGTCAATACACCGGTCATCGTAGTAAAGATTGAACTGGGCAATCTTATAAGGTGCGGCGAGCTTGTTCTTTACTATCTGACATTTGACTGAATGACCGACCTCAACAGCGTTATCACCAGTGCCAACCCTAAAGGGCTTGAGTCCCGACACTCTAATCCGCATGGAGGCATAGAACTTCAAGGCTCTACCGCCGGGAGTAGTCTCAGGATTGCCGAACATAACTCCGACCTTTTCCCTAAGTTGGTTAATCCAAATCACCATGCAGCGGTTCTTAGCCATTGCGCCAGTGAGCTTTCGCATGGCCTTACTCATGAGCCTAGCCTGCAGTCCGATATTCTGGTCATCCATCGTACCTTCAAGCTCTGCCATTGGAGCTAAAGCGGCAACAGAATCTACGACAACCACTCTGACCGCTCCTGACCTGATGTAGGCCTCCACAATGTCTAGGCCAACCTCGCCGCCTTCAACTTGAACAAGTTCAAGCATGTTGTTATCTACACCTAAGGCAGCTGCCCGTTCTTTCGAATAAACCCGCTCGGTATCCAGATACACGCAGTGATGGCCTCGCTTTTGTGCTTCTGCCACAACCGATAGGGCAATAGTTGACTTGCCGCCGCCTTCACTTCCAAAAAGCTCAATGCTCCGTCCTAGAGGAAACCCACCAACACCAGTTGCCACATTAAGCAAAAGTGAACCGGTGGGGATTATCTCAAGGTCGGGGATTTCGCTGGCAAAAGTAACGGCGCCATCAAATTTCTTGTTGATCATCGCCCGCACTTTTGCGAGTTTATCTTCCAACCTACGCCCTCCTTAATTTGAGCCGCATATCGACAAGCTCATGTCTGATCTTCTGAACATCATCAGGCAGTATCTCATCTGCTTTAAGCAGTCGATCTATTTCAGTTAGTATCCTCTCTACGTCCATCAATGCTGTTGTTTTCCGAGCCGCATTGATATATGATGACTGTGAGCTGTTGGCATTCGCAAATTCATCGATTCGCTCATCGAGAAACTTCGCAAGTCTCCGCTTAGCCTCAAGAGGGCCGACCTCTTTTTTGTACTCATTGAAAAGAGCTATGATGAAATTGTGAATTGCCGTTTCCAAGGTGTCTATCATCCCACTACAGCTCCTTAAAAAGTGAGGGGAGGTCCACCCGTTGCAGACGAGAAAGCCAAGCGGCTTTTGCGGCCTCCCCAAACTTTACTAGCTAATTAGAAGGGTACATCGATGGCATTCGGGTCATAATGGACCGGCTGTCTGTTCTGGCCGGAAGCCCTACCGCCGTTTCCGTTGTAGTTACCGCGTCCTCTTGCCTGACCATTGCCACCACCATTGCCGTCCTGGGAGCTTCCCAGAAACTCCACATTGTTGGCACGCACCTCTGTCCAGGTTCTGGTCCTACCTTCATTGTCCTGATAGGTGTCAATCCTAATTACACCCTCAACAGCAACCTGCCGCCCCTTAGTTAAATATTGGGCAACATTCTCGGCAAGCTTTCCCCAACAGGTTACGGGGATAAAATCAGTGCCTCTTTCGCCGTTGTTGTCAGTATACGGACGACCGATCGCTACTCTAAATGAGGCTTTAGGTGTTCGATTTTGCCCGATATGTTCAAGCTCAGGGTCTGCAGTCAGTCGACCAACTCCGATCCATCTTTGCATGAACGAATCCTCCTTTGAAATGACTATTATTTAATTGATTACACCCCATACAAACCGCCCAACGAGGGAGCCAGTCAAGCGGTTTTGGCTTGACGGGCTCCCGAGTGGGCGGTACTTGATTTATCTGCTAATCAGCCGCATTTCGAAAACCCACAGTCCGGGTTGGGACAGGCAGTGCACCCACCATCATTCATCAGAGTAACGCCGCATTCTGGACACACATCTTTGGAAAGTTCCATAAGCTCTTGCTTTCTAGCATCTTTCCAGCGCTGTTTTTCTTCTTCTGTCCTAGGAAGCTTGGTCACAATGGGGCAATCTACTTTGCCTTTAATCTCTGCATCGCTGTAACCCATGTACCTTTGCAGTACCCGTCCTATAGCATCTGGACAAGAGCGGCCCTTGCATTTGTCGGGATGTCTGCTGGCACACCGATTGAAGGATATGCAAGTTGGAACCTCCCGCAGCTGCCGGATGATGTCCCGCTTATCGATTCCTGACCGAAGGGCCAAACTTACCATGCGGGATACCCCCACGGTATTAGAGACACATCCTCCGTTATCTGCTGTCGTGAAGATCTCAGCTATCTCGCCATCTTCGTCAAAGACAAGATGCAGGTACATGGTTCCGCAGCCTGTATGGAGCTTAATACGCCTTGACGGTGCATCCTCAAGCACAGGCTTGGGTCTAATGCCTTGAACCTTAATCGGCTTCGTCTCTTCTTTTTCTTCTGCCGACTTGCTGGTCGTGGTTGCTGTAATGACCTGGGTCATGCGACTGCCGTCACGGTACACAGTAAGACCCTTACACCCAAGCCTATAAGCCAGCTCATAAGCCTCCCTAACATCGTCTTTGGTTGCGCTGTTTGGAAAGTTGATGGTCTTAGATACGGCATTATCTGTGTACTTCTGGAATGCAGCTTGCATTCGAATGTGATCTAGAGGGCTGATATCATGAGCTGTCTTAAAGAGTCTTTGGACATCCTCCGGCACTTCCGGTAGGCCCTGACAGGAACGTCCATTATTGGCGATTTTTTCCAGCAGCTCTTCGGAGTAAAAGCCGCGCTCTACCGCAATTTTCTTGAAGTACGGATTGACTTCAACCAGCTGTTCTCCATCGAGCACGTTTCTTACAAAAGCAATGCCAAACAGCGGCTCAATACTAGGCGACACACCAGCCATAATGCTGATTGAACCTGTCGGTGCAATGGTAGTGATAGTTGCATTGCGCATCGGCTCATCGTAAACCGATTCAGACCAGGCTGGGAAGTTACCGCGGCTTTTGGCAAGCTCCCTAGAGCGGTGATGTCCGGTTACGTTAATGAACCGCATCACTTCTTCAGCAAGTTCTAAGGCCTCTTCGGAATCGTACGGAATTCCCAATAGTATCAGCGTGTCTGCCCATCCCATAACGCCTAAGCCAATCTTGCGGGTCCTTAGAGTCGCCTCTCTTATGGCTTCAGTTGGATACTGATTGCGGTCTATTACATCATCCAGAAAGCTGACAGCATCCCGTACAGTTTGCTCTAAAGTTTCCCAGTCAATCTCAAACTCGCTTGTGTATGGATTACGCCAAACATGCTTCACAAGGTTGATCGACCCGAGATTGCAGGACTCATTTGGAAGTAGAGGCTGCTCGCCACATGGATTGGTTGCTGTTATCCTACCTAAGTCAGGGACAGTATTATGTCGGTTAATCTCATCGCCAAAGAGAATGCCGGGTTCTCCATTTCTCCAGGCCCCCTCAATGATTTCGTCCATCACATCTTTAGCATTAAGCTTGCCGACCACAGCACCGGTTCGGGGATTGATTAACTCATAATCCCTGCCTTCTTCGTAGGCCTCCATGAACGCATCAGTCAACATGACTGAGAAGTTGAAGTTGGAATACAGTCCCTCTACTGTCTTGGCCCTAATGAACTTGAGTATATCAGGATGGTTAACAGGCATTACAGCCATGTTCGCACCCCTGCGTTTCCCGCCTTGTTTGACAGTATTAGTTGATGCATCAAACACGCTAAGAAAGCTAAGAGGACCTGAGGCAATGCCGCCTGTAGATTTGACTGCATCCCCTTCGGGACGGATATTGCCGAAGTTAAAGCCTGTGCCGCCTCCTGACTTGTGGATCATGGCCTTGTCGTGAAGTGTCTTATAGATCCCCGACATATCATCTGGCACATCCAGAACAAAGCAGGCAGACAGCTGCTGCAAAGATGTCCCGGCGTTCATCAGAGTTGGAGAGTTTGGAAAGAACCGCTTAGATGCTATTAGATTGTAGTAAGTCCTAAAGCGTTCTCCATAATCGGCATCGCCGTATCGTTTGCAGTTGGAGGCAACATCCTCTGCTACCCTACGAATCATGTCCTCTACAGTCTCAATGCATTTACCTTGCTCGTTATGCTGAAGATAGCGCTTTTCGGCCAGGATTCGTGCATTTTGAGACAACTGTATGTCAACCAAGCCCTTATTGTTCAACTGCATCCGCCTTTCTTCCATCGCCGCAAAACATCTGTACCAAAGCATCGCAGTCATTTATGAGCTGACAAGCTTTTTCGTACTGCTCTTGTGTAAGACGAGTAGTACGGTAGCCTTTATCAAACACAATGCAGAACATGACCTGATCGCCGTCATAGTTAACAAGCTCTAATTTGATGCTGTTTGGGACTGTTCTTCCCAAGAAAAAACCACCAGATGTCAGCGATTCTTCTATGTCTTTGCTGTGTGTAAACAGATAGAAATAGTGCTTGTCCAAGATCTATCCCCCTGCAACAATGCGGCGAAGCCATCTAAACACAAACTTAACTATATTCTCTAGTATTTCGATGAGCAGTAAACCGATCAGCAGTACTCCGTTAAATATCCGCAGAATGCCAATCATACCTAACACCAGAGCAATTGCCAATGCAGGCTCCATCACGACACCCCCTTTTCAAGACAGGTACCGTACTACCCAGTGCAAACCAGAGCAGACAGGCACCTGCCTTGAAAGGCTTTGCATGACTGGATTAGGATTCTGCCTGCTCTATTTGCTTACGCACGTAGTCATATAGTATCTTGGTTACCTTGCACTCCACGTTGTCTTCAGTAAGAAACCCTGCATCTGCTAGAATTTCAGCTTCTAGTAAATCTGCTGATAGTCCAATGTTTGCTTCTTCTAAGAAGTCTTTATATGTATAGGTCGGCTTGATCGAATGATCTTTTAACAGGCTTTCAACAGCTTTGAGAAACATAGAAGTTACACTAGGACTGTATCTTTCATCAACCGAAAGCATTTCCGTAATCTCTGGATCTTCGCTGCTCCAGAGAATCTCAGCTGTCCAATGGGCCATGGCAATTTGCCGATAGACTTCCTGCATGATCTCTTCTGTTCTGTCTACCAGTTCAACGCCGTACTCTTCGGCTTTCTTCCTGTATGCCTCAACTAATTCAGTAACCGCTATGTAATGCGAGCGCTCACCGCGCCCGGCTTTGATTCTGACGGAAACCTCTACAGAATCCTTTACTGCTTCATCAAATCCTATCTGCAAAATTTCTGCTGCACGTTCTTTATCTAGCACTCATTCATCTCCTTAAAATGGTTTGTATGCTGTTCTGTATCGGTCAATTAGACTGCGCGGCATATCCTTCGTATACAGCAGGATGTCATCAGCAATGAAGGACTCCCCATCTCGCTGGTCATCTTTCCTGCCTCTGACGATAACGATGTTGCCATCTGTGCAGCGTTCTTGTCTTTTTGTCCATAGATCCGGGAACACAACAACATCCTTAGTCCACACCTGGGTTTCTAGTGTAAGAAAGGCCATTTCATCGCCGCGCTTGGTCTTGATTTGCTTTACCTTTTGGATGATACCGGGAATCTCAACCTGATCGCCGGGATAAAGAGCATCCCAATCAACGGTAGGCAAACCTTCCAGCGGGTGGCCTGAAACATAAAACCCAAGTAGTTCCTTTTCCATCGCCAGCCCTAGTTCGGGTGTCCAAACAAGCAGCCCATCGTAACTCTCGCCTCGGAGCTTGTAGTATTCACGAAGTACTGCCAATCGGTCATTGTTATACCAGTCAAACATTCCAAGTTTAATCATGGCATCATATACGCCCTTATGAAGCTGGCGCCTATCACAGCGCTCATATGCATCCTCTAGGCTGGTGAACGGACGTTTATCCAGAATTTCAGCAATGGCTTTCTCGCCTAAATGCTTGACCGAAGATAGGCCGAAACGAATAGCTCTGCCCTCTACCGTGAAATGCGGCTCGCTGTTGTTAATGTCAGGAGGTAGAATCGCAAGACCCATCTGCTTTGCCTCCTGCAGATACATGAGCACCTTCTCTGAATCACCGGCATAGCTTGACATTAGGCTCGCCATATACTCGGCTGGATAGTGGACTTTAAGCCAAGCTGTTGCATAGCTCACGAGCGTATATGCAGCTGAATGGCTTCGGTTAAAGCCATAGCCGGCGAATTCTACGATTGCATCCCACAATTTCTGCAAAGTTGCCTGGTCATAACCGTTCTTTAGGCCTCCCTGGATGAACTTATCCCGCTGGGCATTCATTTCATCGACCTTCTTTTTGCCGATGGCCCGGCGCATGAGGTCGCTTTCGCCCAGACTGTATCCGGCGATTTTCTGCACCATCTCCAGGACCTGCTCCTGGTAGAGGATAACGCCGTATGTGCTGGATAGAATCTCTTCCAAGTCGGGATGCAGATAGTTGATTTTTTCATACTTACTGCGGGCGATTGACCGATTGGTTCGATATTGCTTATCGAATCCAGAGTTTAAGGGGCCGGGACGGTTCATGGCGTTAATGTCAACCAGTTCGTTGAAGTTGTTCGGCTTGATTTCTTTAAGCAACTGCCGCACAGTGTCGGCTGAGAACTGGAATACTCCAGTAGTTTTGCCTTCCTGAAAAAGCTTGTATACTCCTGGATCATCGAGTGGTAGATTGTAGATGTCGATTTCCTCATCAATTTGCTTCAGAGTATTTGCGATGACTGAAAGATTTTTGAGGCCGAGCGCATCAATCTTGAGCAGCCCTACGTCCTCACAGACGGGATACTCCCACTGAGTGAGCATCATGTCGTTGCCTGCTTTGCGGCGCAAGGGTACAAACTTGGTGATTTCATCCGGTGCTACGATTACTCCGGCGGCATGGATACCTTCTTGTCTTGGGACATCTTCAATAGCAAGCGCTGTACTAAATAGCTCTGGATACTTGGCTTGGTACTTTTGCAACTCCTCGTTTTCTGCCAACGCTTCGCTTAGCAGGGCTCCCCCCTCTATACAGCTGGATATGGCGTTAGATACCGAAAACGGAATGCCCATAACCCGTGCTACATCTTTTATTGCGGTTCTGCCTCGGATATATCCAAAGGTCGAAATCTGTGCTACTCTGTCAGCGCCGTACTTGTGCTGGATATATTGGATGACTTCATCCCGGCGCTCATCCATAAAGTCCAGGTCAATATCCGGCGGGCTGTTGCGCTCAGGGTTTAGGAACCGTTGAAACAGCAGACGGTGCTCAATCGGATCCAGCTTGGTAATACCGAGAAGCCACGATATCAGCGACCCGGCGGCACTGCCCCTCCCTGGGCCGACCAAGATGCCCTGAGATTCAGCCCACCTAACGATGTCCTGAACAATGAGAAAGTATCCGGCGTATCCTTTCTGGATGATGACATCCATCTCGTACTGCATGCGCTCGTAGTATCGTTGTACGTCAGGTATCTTATCCTCCAGCATGAACTGAAGGAACCTCTGCTCAACAAGCTCCCGAAAATACTCGGCCTCAGTTTTATCGGAAGGCACATCAAAAGCTGGGTACAGGTTCCGGCCAAGCTCTATCTCTACGTTACACTGATCCGCAATGCGTTTTGTGTTAAGAATTGCTTCATCTGGTATGGCATGCTCTTTAATCTCTGGTATAGACTTAATCCAGAAGTAATCTCCACCCAGCTTCCACTCTCCTGGAACCAAAGGCTCCTTGCGGGAAACCGCCATCAATACTTCCTGCGCATAAGCATCGTCTCTTGTTATGTAGTGGGCATCACATGTGACGACGAGCGGTATGCCTGTTTCCTCGCTTATTCTCTGCAGACCGGCATTGACGGACAGCTGCCCAAGCACATCATGGGGCTGCATCTCCAGATAAAATCCATCGAAAAGAGAGGCATAATACAAAGCCTTGGCTTTCGCATCCTCGTACCTATCGTGGAGTAAGTGCTGGGGTATCTCTCCTTGGATGCAGGCTGAAAGTGCAATAATGCCTTCGCCATACCTTTCAAGCACAGTATCATCTGTCCTGGGCTTACCGAAGAACCCTTTTTCATTGGCATCCGTTATAATACGGAGCAAGTTCTGGTATCCAGTCTGGTTCCGAGCCAGCAGAATCAGGTGATGGCGCTTATGACCCAGTTTCTCCAGCTGCTTTTTATTTCGGATGGTTCTATCTCTGGTTGTATATACTTCGCAGCCGATGATGGGCTTTATCCCAGCACTTACGCAAGCACGATAGAATGGGATAACCCCATAGAGCACCCCGTGATCGGTAATTGCAACAGCTTCCTGACCTAGTTCTTTGACTCGTTCAACCAGCCGGTCAATCTTGCACAGACCATCTAGGGTACTGTACGGAGTATGAACATGGAGGTGAACGAGATCCGAGTCTCTCATGTATCTGACATCATCCCTTCTCTCTTTCTCTAGTCAATGAGACTATCAATAAGCTCCTTGATTGCATCTTGAGCGCCCCTTAATTCGTCCATTGTTATAGTGCCATTAGCCAAAAGTGCTTGCGTAAGGCCCTCAAGAGCCATCACGGTGGCAACAACAACAATAAGCAGTGACCTAGCTCCTTCGGGATTGCGGAATACTTCCAACGGCCCCTCATCTTCCCTATCTAGAGCAGCACTGAGAATTGAATGCGGCTTAACTTCATAAGGGAAGGGATTGTCGCAGCAGTCACACAAACAAATATCCGACTCTTCATCATCAAAGTCCATAAGAAACTGAATGAACTCGATAAATTCATCGTAATCATCAGACACATCATGTAGAGACTCTGATTTACTGGGCTTAAAAATATCATCATCGTTGTTCATTTTGGCCTTTACTTGTCTTAGCATGTCGTCAAAATCAATCAATGTCAGCATCTCCTTTTGGCAATATGGTGCTCTCCGGCATCCTGTTGCCCTTTTTTAAGTTACACTCCTGGCAGCTGCACACCAGGTTGCTGGCGAATGAGCTGCCCAACTTGCTTCGTGGAATGATGTGATCTACAGTCGCGGTCTCATCATCCAGCTTCTTGCCGCAGTAGTAACAGGTATAACCATCTCTTCTGAGAACAGCCTTTCTAATGCGAGCCTTCTCGTGTCGGGTCATAATAAGTACGATTACCTCATCATCTATGCGTTCAGCATGGCCTTTGGCAACTAAAGCATCTGCTTTTTCCCGAGAGCAAGGATGCAGCAGCTGGCCGTCTTTCGATACAACGTAAACCTTTCTAGATACGACAAACACCGCCCTGCCTATGTATTACTGAACTGAAATGCAAGTTCATTATATCAGGCAAGACGGTGTATTGCAAGGGTGAAATGCCAAATGGTATCGCTATTGTTCACTATGCAAATCCGTAGCATTTCACGATCTATTACACTCTGAAATCATGAATGCCATGTACAGCACAATCAAGATAACTCCCCACGTACTTCCCGAAGCAACCATTAACAGCAAGAAGAGAAGAACCATCGGAATAAACGTCTTACTCACCAGCCGCTCAAATAGGCTTAACGTCCATCGCTTTTTTGGGCGCTGCACTATGCACATCCCTCCTTTCTCATAGTGATAGCAGCTGACTCACCTTTCTGGCTCGGTCATCCTTACTATGTCCTTTACTTTATAGCGAGACGGAACCTTTTTGCCCGAATACACATACCTAAATTCATAATAGAGTTGAAGATCTTCCTTGCCAGTACCAGTTCGAACAATCCAATAACATCCCACTTGTGCCGGCTTACCGTTAGGGGAAAAATACACCCATTTGTTCCTATAGTGACTGCCAAATGCTTGTTTTAGCCTGTCCTCATCGCTGATCAAACAGTCTTCACATAAGGTCCAAAACCAGCGGCGGCCAAATCTCTCTAAACGTTGCTGCCTACTGATAACACTGCCGCATCTTACACATATAGGGAGAATCAACTGGCGCATATCGCCGGCCCTCATTCTCTGTTCCCAGTCGGGTTCAATTAGGTTATAGTTGATGCTGTTTCTTATAATCCATTCCTCCGTGTCAATCTCAACAGGACCTAGCTGAGGAATACCTTCGACGACTCGAAAATACTCCATTATCAATATGTCCCGAGGACTTAGCTCTTCAGTTAGAGATACAGACACATCTCGGCCCTCCTTTTTTCATTTGGCTTCACGCATGAGCTCGGCCAAAGCCGCTCTTTGCGCCTCGGTATTTTCCACAATAGCTTCGAACATATCCCGCTTATTCTGGATGGTATTCAGAATCTGTTCATCAATCGATCCTTCAGCTATTAGGTTAATGACGTTGACAGATTCATAGGTGCTTCCAATACGGTGAATGCGGCCAATCCGCTGATCCAAGATGGCAGGATTCCACGGAAGATCCACATTTATGAGTGCCTTAGCAAACTGTAGATTCAGCCCCTCACAGCCTGCATCAGTAAGTATGAGCACATGAGTAAAGGGATCTTCGTAAAACTGCTTCACCGCTGCATCACGTTCATCCGCGCTCTTTGCTCCAAAGATGGTCGCACACCGGGTAATCTGGCTGAGATCCTTTTCAATCAAGCTAAGCATTCTTGCAAACTGAGTGAAGATGACCACCTTATAATCATCCTGGACAAATTCCTGAACGATCCGATAAAGCTCCTTCAGCTTGGGACTTGATATATCAGTTATCTTATAGCCGTTACGCACTGCCTTGGAATGGCTCATCTTGAGCAGCTGTGGACTATCAGCACTGCCAATGGCTAAAGCATTCTTTCCCTGCAATGTTGCGTCAAAGAGTTCGATGAGCTCTCTGGTCTTGTCCGTTTGAGGACCCTTGCGAAGCTCATCTATTCTTTTGCGAAGCTCAATCTTCTCATCCTCGATCTGTTTGTATAGGCGCAGCTGCTGCGGAGTGGACTTCACATAAAGGTTCTGCTGGATCACCTGCGGCAGTTCCATCGCCACATCATCTTTCAGTCTCCGCATCATAATCGGGGAAATCAGCCGGTGCAGCTGCTCGAAGTTCGTGTAGCCCTGCAAAATGGGATATCCTTGACTGTAGTCGTAGACCACATACTCCTTAACGAAGTCGCTCCAGTTACCAAGATATCCGGGCCTTACATAGTCTACCAATGAGAAGAGCTCATCAGGCCTATTCTGCATTGGTGTGCCCGTCAAGCAGACTCTGTATGGAGCCTTAATCTGCCTTACTTTCTTAGTCCGCTTGGCTGTGCGGTTTTTAATGTAATGTGCCTCATCAAGCACCACCATATCAGAGCTTAGCTTCTTAATCTCTTTGATGTCGTTATAGAGCAAATCATAATTGATAACGACCATAAAAGCGTCTTTTGCAGCCTTATACTGCTTCTTGCGCTCATCTGCCGTGCCGTCAATGATTGCATAAAGCTCTTTATCGATGTGCTCTCTATCAACAAACTTCTCAATTTGGTCGCCCCACTGCCTTTTGACAGAGGATGGACAGATAACAAGTACGCTCGAAATCTCGCCTCTGTTATAAAGCTCTAGGGCAGCCGCAATTGCCTGCGGGGTCTTACCTAGCCCCATATCATCACATAGAAGGGCTGAACCTTTCTGTACAAGAAAGCTCGCCCCAACCTTCTGGAAGGGATAAAGCTCCAGCTTAAACCCCTCAATCTTATCTAGAAGCTCAATATCGCTATGTGTAGGCAAATCCGGCTCCTCGCCCTTGATTATATAAGGCGGGGTAAGCCATGCCAGCGACTCAGGAAACAACCTTTCTAGTGCATGCACCTGCGAGCGGGGAATGGACCAGTACTTTTCTTCGCTGTTCCATTCCCAGCCCGGTATGTCCTTAATAATATCGATTATCTGCCTATTGTAGTGAAACTTGAGCTGCAAACGATCATTAGAAAGTAGCTTAACACTAATCAACTGACCACATCCTAGAAACTTTGACGTTCTCCCACGACTTTAGTCGTGGGATTCTTTCTCATTCGTCGAGTTACCTCTTCACGAGCTACACTGCATATTTGGATTAAACCGAATACCAGTGGGAGGACAATCCCATTGCCAATTAGGAACAATTAATGGTTCGTTTTCTATACCATTGGAGAGAACAAGATTGCCATCTTTAAGTCTAATTGCACTGGACTTCCATTGAACTCGATAGTATCTACGTCTTTTATATAGCGGTTTAGCATTAGAGTCTACCTTGTATCGTAATCGAAAATCAAACGCTATTTCTCAATGCCTTGTTGATGGCTTCTACAACACAGACTATAGCACGAGTCCTAATTGCATCGTTTGTTGTCTCGGCATCATGAAAGCTATCGGCATCGTAAAAGATATCACCCATATTATCTACAGCTTCTTCGGCCAAAGCCGTAACCTCTTGCTCCGAAAGCCGCGGCCGCTCTAATGTCTCTGCAATCTTCTCAAGAGATGTTGCAATCCGAGGCATTGTGTTCTCGTAGAAGTGCCGGCCCATCGGTGTTTGAAAGAATTCAGGCATTGCCGCATTCCTCCTTCAACATATCCCTGCACAAACCGCAAGACTCCCAAATTTGCCAGCAGGAAAAGCTTAATCGGACAGCACAATCTCATCTATTTCGGCTTCCGAAAGAACATCTGAAGTCCGAAACACAATGAGATCGTCTCCATTTTCATCAAGCCATTCAACCAGCTCCACAATTTCTTCCTCATTGACAAAATCCCAATTGCTTGTCCTACCCATAGGACCTAAATTGGCACTCCAGCAAACAACATATGCAGGCAGCTTCATTGTTTTCCTCATCTAGAATCCTTCGGGACCGAAGTATTTGGCATTGAAGTTGAACCTGTCCAGCTCATCGGCAATGGCGTCTAAAATGGCGCCATTGCTCATAATTTCTGGTTCAATCTCAGTGAATAGCTTGATCTTGAACAGCAGTTTTTTAAGACACACCACTTCGTGAGAAAGCCTTTCAAGCTTATGCTGCAGTGAATCTGGCATAGCGTTCCTCCTGTCTATCTGCTTTTGTTTTAAGACATACATGAGCGGAGACTCCCGGCTTTAGCCGCGGAGTAGCTGACTCTCTAGGCCCTCGCTTCTCAGCAGCTCGAACACCTGGTCTTCTGTTGCACAGTTTTGCCAAGAATTGCCTCCATTGTTTGTCCAGCATACCAACCACATATGATTGATCCCTCCATCGCCTAAGCTGGAATCTTCAACTTCTCATAACAACCTCTGCAGTACAGCTGTCCTTTATGTGAGCCATGTAGATCGTGAACAAAGTACTGCTTTCCGCAGCCCGCACACTTAAACCATCCCTGTTCTGCTACACAAGCCGCGCAGTAGGTTGATAAATGCTCCTGACCGTTTACCACCTCTGTGATGTGCCATTCTTTATCATGCTCATAGGCTTCGCCGCAGCCTGCACATTGGAAGAACTCTTCTTTCCAGCAACTTGGACAAAGCCCAAGTTCGGCCTCTTCAACCAAAATAGTCTCGCCGCATGCTTGGCACCTGGTGTAGATATAGTCATAGCAGAGTCCGCAAAGCGGCTCACCTTCGGCTCCGTCAAGCACCTCATCGTAAGCAAGAGGCTTGTCGCAATAACTGCAAAAGCATGTAATCTTCAGAAACTTGCTGTCAAGCACACTATCACTCCTTGCAGAGGGAGGGCATTTAAGCCCTTCCGTATGTAGGCAGTGCTAGGCAATCTTAGATTTATAAACGTTGGCAACCAACATAAGCTGATCAAATGCACTGTCAGGATGAAGGTTGTATGTTTCCTGCTGGAACTTAACAAAGTCATTCAAAAACTTTGTAGTATCAATGATCGATGCAATGCGGGCAACTTCTGAAAGCATACCGTCATCAGCACTGGATGCAGACAGAGCCTTAGTCTGTGCATTCAATGCCAATATTTGTTCGTTAAGCCAGGCCTCAAACTTGGCAGCTACATGTCGGCGCCTTGATTTTCTGCAAACCTTATACACCGTTTCTGCCGGCAGGAACTTATAGCTTTTGCTAGAACCCAAACTTGCTTTTACTGTTGGCATTGCCACCGGCCCATTTGAACGCAGAACACTGTGCAAATTCCTATTGGCTTTGTATTCGAGTGCCTCACCAATCTGCGGTGCTCTAAACCAATATCCAGGCCTTCCCTCAATCTGATAGAATGTGATAACAGTGTTGTTTACTGGAAACACTTGAGAAGCAACAGATTTTGCAGTAGTCATTCATACCACGCTCCTAATTATTGAATTTGAATTTAAGAACACGTACCACAAGCCATGCGAGTAGGGCTGGTCAAGCGGTTTTTGCTTGACCAGCCCGTGCGAGCATGGCAAATCGCACTAATGGCTATCTATTGGTCTAACCCCTCCTTTTAGGCACAAAAATGACCTAGGCATTTGCGGAACTGGCAGATGCTTAACCTAGGTTACAGCCTTCTCTCTTTAGTTGTCTTTAATGCTTTTACTCGATACGCAATCCCCCGTTTCTTAGTAGCTTGTAATCATACGCAATCCCATGTCTGCACATGTGCGAAGCCAATGGGTTGCAAGCTGAATGACTTGTTCTGTTGGATGAGGCAAAACCTCATACTCCTCACGCGAAAGTCTGGGTCCGAGGAACATCTCAACAAGTTCTGGATTACTCCATTGTGAGGCTGTTTCATCATAAGATCTACAATATTTCTCATATGGTTCTTTTGCCAGCCTGCCTGCTCTACGCTGCTTTTCTAGCCATGCATCAAGTCTATTTGCAAAATCACACATCTCGCCGGTATCGTGCTCCCGAAATGACTCGTTTGCAAGCTCATCCGGCAAACCTGCAAGCCTTGCAATCATCTTGCCGCGAAAATCACAGGAAGATACAGTAACACCAAGGAAGAAGCTTTCCGTGCTATCTGCGCCATTTAGAGCTCTAAGCAGCGGGCAATTTTCACAATCGTATTTATCAGCTATCTTATCCTTGTATTCATCAAAGGTCATCTTTTCCCAGTACTCTACGTAGTGCATATTGACTTCTTCGCCTGCTTTTTGCTTTTGCCGAAGCTCCGCAGCACGGCCTTTGTGATAACACAAAACCTTCCAGACGAATTCGTCAAAATTTTCTCGCTGCCTCATTTTAAGAGCACCAACGGTTTTGCACTTCAATTCATAGTGCGGGACATACTCATCAAGCACTTCCTCATCAGTAAGGTCATCGAGACCTCCGAAATCCTCACGAACTATAGGAATCATCACAAACCGCTCTTCTTCTGTTAACGGCCTACCTACCGAATGCCAATCTAAGCCCATATGGACCACTCCTTCTAAAGGTTTTTGTATCTTTGAGCAGCAAGCTCTCTTGCACGAAGCTCAAGTTTGACAAAAATCGCCTCCCGTATTAGAACCTATACTCTTTCATTTCTTGAACAGATATACCCTCAAGTCCAGGGCTTTCGTGTGAGTCCGTGGCTCGAAAATGTGCTTGTTCGTGCTGTGGATACATATACTCAATCATCGCAAAATTGGCGATGTCCACCAGCCATTCGGTATTACCGGTTTCCTCGTATTTTTTGAGCCTTTTCTTCAAAGAGGCTATGGCATCAACGTTCAATTTGCCGTAGTTGTCTTTAATCGTAAGCGTACGGCTGAGGAACGTTCGCTTCAGGATAGTTCCTCAACCTGCAACTCCCATCGATCACTACGAGTTCTCCTATTCCATATATCTTTCTCTTTATGAAGAAGTAGATGTTGTCACCCGGTTGCATTGTGCAATAGTCTGCCCAGGTGCCTT
>LSQX01337068.1_pt2 | contig 25931 bp, 28 predicted proteins | sample 654561 | NCBI WGS metagenome assembly LSQX01 (sample SAMN04489861, study PRJNA283612) | anaerobic digester metagenome | isolation source: 4 biogas reactors fed with cattle manure at either 37C or 55C with and... | place: Denmark: Kongens Lyngby | collected 2014 | reverse complement strand
TTAGGAGTCTTTCTCTTTTACAAAATAAACTAGGAATTACAAAAATACCAGCAAGCAATCAAAAATTAGAATTTAAGACACTTAAGTATTTATTTTTCGAAAAAGGATTAACGATTAATGACAATCAATTTGAAGATAATGTTCCAGGGCTGAAATTAGAAGATGGAAGATACTCAATGATGGCAGAAATGCTTTCTGATAAAAACAATATATATATTTTAGTTGTTGTATTTCAAGGTAATGATAAGACTGTATTTTCACGAAGAACACCTTTCGGAGGAACTTGCTTAATTGATACTTATAAAAAGGTTTTGAATTATTGTCAAAATGTAATAAATGATGTTATTACAGTAAAACACGATGAATCTTTAATAGCACTGGGAAGATTTGATATTAGAAGATTTGATAATGAAGCCTTTGAAGAAGCTTGGCTTAATGCAGTTACATATAATGACTGGGTTACACAAAATCCTCCTATAATATATGTTTTTGATAATCGTATAGAAATTCATTCTGTTGGATCTTTACCAGAGGGCTTAAGTATTGAAGGCTTTTATAAAGGAAGAAGTAGACATAGGTCAAAAGAATTATTCGATTTATTTGATAGATTAGGTCTTGGGGACCATACTGGGCATGGGGTTCCTTTAATATTATCAAAATACAATAATGATAAAAGTATGTTTGAAATAGATGATGACTCTGTCGCTGTAACATTTAAATATCCCGAAATAGTTGAAAAAGAATTAGCAAATAATAGAATCAAATTAAGAGATGACGAATTAAAAGTCGAATTATATGGCGAATTAAATTTAAGTGATAATGCTCTTAAAATAATAAATATAATTAAAAACAACTCTAGCGTTACAGCTAATGAAATAGCGGATTTAATTAACACAAGCACAAGAACTGTAGATAGAGCCATAAAAGAACTAAGAGATAAAAATATAATCATAAGAGAAGGTTCCTTAAAATCAGGATATTGGAAAATAATAAAATAGAAAAACAACAAAAAATCAGCAAAAAGTGCTGTAGATTTAGATGATGTGTTATGTCCAATCTGTGAAGAATGCGAAATGAAACATTTTGATAATTATTGTCCAATATGTGGCTGGGAGCATACACCTATAGCATTCATTGATGCAGATTTAAAAGGAGGAGCTAATCCTTTAACCGCTAACGAACACAAAATACGTTTTAATAAAATAAGAGAGCAAAATCCTAGTTATAAATGGGAAAATGATCCTAAAAGGCATGAAGGATTTAGATGGAAATAAACCGCTTAACAAAGCCATCAATTTAGGGGTGTAGTAGATTTTTCTAGGGGTGTAGTAAAAATCCCCAAGAGTGTAGTATTTTTAGTAGGTGTGTTGTATTGTATTAAAATAGGTCACCCAACACAAAAGAAGAAAAAAGAAAAATATTATGTTTTTTCTATGTGAGCACATTGTTTTTAAAAAAAGAAAGTTGAAACTATATTTATATAGTGATATTATATTCGTGCTATATGTCGCGATATAGGGGGAGTTTAAATGAAAATACTTAAGTTAATTGGAGCCTTCTTTGTTCGAATCGGTCGTTGGATTAAAGAAACAGCTTGGGTTCAACCTTTATTAATTGTTGGGGCTATTTTTGCCGTTATTTTTTCGATTCCATCAATTACAAAATGGGTTGAAAAAATTTCTGAAGAAGCTAAATCGAGTGAAAAATATTATCAAAAATATCAACATTCACTTGAAGGTGGTGAAAATAGTGATGCTGATAAGTTAATTATCAATATCCAAAATGGCGAAGCTAAAAGTAAAATTGGTGATAAATTTTTTCTAATTTTTGTGTCTGAAGATTGCACTGGATGTAGTGAAGCCAAAAAAGGTTTTGAAGCTTTAGAAAAACATTGGAACAAAAGCTTGGCCCCTAAAAGTAGTTCACCATTTAAATTAGTATCTATTTTTACTGATGAAGAAACTGATGAAACGACTTCACGTGAATCAGCTTTTGCCCAATTTTTAGATCGTAATGATGAATTTTTTAGTGAAGCTGCCCAAATCGGTATTGACTCTTATTATTACTTAAATGATAAATTATCACTTAGTGATCTTAATACTTTAGAAGAAGCTGACGCTGATAAATATTTAACGCCAACAATTTTTCTTATTGATTTTAGTGATGATTATAATGGCGTGAGTGAAATTATGTTCGGAGTCCCTGGTGATACGAATATTCAAAAAGGTGAATTACTTCGTGATTGTTGGGATCATGCAGGTGATTTTGAAGGTAAAGAATAAATATTATTAAGTTATTTAGTTAAGACCGCCCCGGCGGTTTTTTCTTTTTTTAAGACATATAAAATCGACTTACCATATCGATATGTTTTGTGTGAAATGTTTTTAAGCACTATAAAGTTTAGTTGTTTTTCACTTTCGATAATTAATAACCCGTTAGGATTTAATAAATTATTCAAAAAAATATAATTAGTAAGCTCAAGATAATAAAGGAAGTCATAAGGAGGATCTAAAAAAATAAAATCAAAAGTCTTGTTTTCTAGAAGAAAAGATTTTAAAGCCACTTGATAATCCATATGTAAAAGTGTTGATTTTTCTTCTTCATTAAAATTAAAAAGATTTTGTTTAATCGTTTTAGTCGCCTCGAGATCTTGATCAACAAAAGTCACATGTTTTGCTTGACGTGAAAGAGCTTCTAAGCCAATTGCCCCACTGCCACTAAACAAATCCAAGAAGGTGCTATTAATAATCCGAAAATTAATAATAGAAAAAAGAGATTCACGAACAATATTTTTACTTGGAATAATATTCTCCTTGCTCGGTGTTAATATTTTTTTATGACGATGTTTGCCAGCAATAATTTTTAACATGATAATGTACAGCTTTCATTTTGGAAAATATTAAAAATTGTTTCATTTATTTTTTCATAAAGTAAGCGAACGTCTTGATACGCTTTCATGTAACTTATAACTAATGGGTGTTGATCAAGAAGCATTTTGGCGTTAAAAAGCTCTTTTTGAGCTTTTTTGGCTAGCTTGTGATGCGCATCATACAGTTCAATTAGTTCGTTATATTGTTTTTCTTTGGTTTTAACTTTATTACTTAATTTCTTAACTTCAAGACTTTTTTCTAAACTTTGTTCACTCAGTATTAAAAGTTTAATTTTTGGATGTGCATCTAAAATAGTTTTTAATGTATAAAGTTTTTCCATTAATACAATATTCATATGTATTATGATAGCAAAATAAATTATTATATGTTAAAATCCATTCTTGCATGAAGTTTAAAATTGTAAAAGACACATCTTTATCTTTAAGGAGCAAATCAAAGCCCGTTACTTTTCCTATTAGTGAAAAGGATGAAAAACTCCTTCTTAAAATGCTTGAGTATTTAAAAAATAGTCAAAATCCAGCTTTTCGTGAAAAACATAAAGACGTCCGCGAAGGTGTTGGCTTAGCTGCTCCACAAGTTGGAGTAAATAAAAGAATGCTCGTTATATATTTTAAAAGTGAGGAAGAAAAGGAAGTCGTTCATGCTCTTGTTAATCCTTCGATTATTGAAAACAGTCTCCAAAAGACTTATTTACTAAGTGGTGAGGGCTGTTTATCTGTTGATGATTTTCATGAAGGTTATGTTCCGCGTGATTATAAAATCGTTGTAAAAGCTTATGATGTTATAAAAAAAGAAGATGTCATGATTAAAGCAAGCGGTTATGAAGCAATTATCTTACAACATGAAATTGATCATTTAAACGGTATTTTATATTATGATCGGATTAACAAATCAAATCCCTTTTTAAAAATTGCAAATGCAGTTGAAATTGGTTGAACTATTAATTTCAGTTATATATAATAGTTGTACGTTATTAGTTTATTTTTGATAATGATGAGAAATTTTATTTCACTTTATAGTTGTTAGGAGATTTTATGAAGCAATTTAGTAATGGCGTTTTTATTTACGCATTAGGCGGCCTCGGCGAGGTCGGTAAAAATATGTATGTTTTAGAAAGCGATAATGCGATTATTATCGTTGATGCAGGCGTGATGTTTCCAGGTTCAGATATGCCTGGAATTGATTATGTTATTCCTGATTTTACACATTTAAAAAATAATCGCTCAAAAATACGCGCTTTATTTATTACGCATGGTCATGAAGATCATATTGGGGCGATTCCTTTTTTAATTCAAACGGTTCATATTCCGATTGTTTATGCACCGAGGCTTGCAGCGACGCTAATTCGTCACAAATTAGAAGATATGCGCGTGCGCGAGCCAATTAAAATTATTGAATACGATGCAAACTCACGCTTTCAAGTTGATTTATTTAATGTATCTTTTTTCCATGTTACACATTCAATTCCTGATTCTTTTGGTTTATGTATTGATACACCCGATGGACGAATCGTGCATACAGGTGATTTTAAAATCGATTTAACACCCGTTGGGCCCGATATTGAACTTGATAAAATTGCTCGTTTAGGCGCTGAAGGTGTTGATTTACTTTTAAGTGATTCAACGAATGCAGAAATTGAAGGATATACGCAAAGTGAGACATCGATTATCGATGGAATTAATGAAATATTTAAAAAAGCGCCTGGACGTTTGCTTATTTCAACTTTTTCATCGAATATTTCTCGTCTTCAACAAATTGTCGAATCGGCTTTAGTTCATGGTCGGAAAGTTGCTATTGTTGGCCGGAGTATGGAAAACGTTATTTCTGCTTCACGAGCGATGGGTTATATTAAAATTCAAGATAGTCAACTAATTGACGTTGAAAGTGTTCCTTTTATTCGTCCACAAGAATTATGTATTTTAGTAACAGGCTCACAAGGTGAACCAATGGCGGCTTTAGCTCGCATCGCTAGTGGTGATCATAAAAATATTCAAATTAATCCTGGTGATACGGTTGTTTTCTCTTCAAGTGTTATTCCTGGTAATGCGATTTTAATTGATCGCGTTGTTAACCAACTTGTCCGTAAAGGGGCTAATGTTTTAACGAATTCTGTCTTGTTAAATATCCACTCCTCTGGGCATCCGGCTCGTCAAGAATTACGTTTAATGTTAAAACTTCTTAATCCTAAATATTTTATGCCGATGCACGGCGAATTTCGTATGTTAAAACTTCATTCGGAAATTGCTATTGATTTAGGAATGGACCCGCAAAGAACATTTGTTTTAGAAAACGGTGAATCGCTTTTTCTAAGTAATAAAAAGATTGAACGTGGTCCTAAATTTCCAGCTGATAATATTTATATTGATGGGCGTGATATTAATGGACTTAACACCGCTGTTATTAAAGACCGGGAAATATTAAAAGACGATGGAATGGTTGCCGTCTTTTTAAGTATTGATTCTAAAAATAATAAAATCTTAATCCCGCCGCGAATTGAATCGCGGGGATTTGCGACTAGTCGCAATTTAAAACTTATTAAAAAAAGTGAGCAAGTAGTTAAAGAAGAACTTGAAAAACTTATGTTAGAAAAAGTTACTTTTAATAATTTAAAAAACACGATTAAAGTTTCATTGCAAAGATATTTATATAAACAAACAGCACGTAATCCGATGATTATTCCGGTTATTATGGACAAAAAAGAATAAATGTTAATTTTAGCAAGCACCTCGCCAAGAAGAAAAGAAATTTTAAAACGTTTAGGTTATGACTTTAAAATTATTGACCCAAATATTATTGAAGTAAATTCGCGTCTTCATCCCCACGAACTCCCCTTAGATATTTCAAGGCAAAAAGCATATGCTGTTTTTAAAAATTATCCTAATGATTCTGTTTTAGCTTGCGATACGGTTGTTATTTTAAATAAACAAATTATTGGTAAACCGCTCGACAAAGAAGACGCAAAAAGAATTTTAAGATTATTAAGCGGAACAAAACATATTGTTTTAAGCGGCTATACTTTTATTAATAATAAAAAAGAAATTAATCGAACAGTTCGAACTGAAGTATATTTTCGAAAATTAAGCGAAAAAGATATTGAAGATTATGTTAAAACTGGCTCACCCTTAGATAAGGCTGGAGCCTATGGCATCCAAGACGGTTTTAATTTTGTTGAAAAAATCGTTGGTAGTTTTGATAATGTTATGGGTTTCCCAAGTGAGGATATTTTAAAATATTGTTTTTAAGATTGTTTTTATTTTCTTTTTAGATTTAAAACAACAAGAAGACAAACTGCTAAACAAATAAAAAGAAATAAAGAAAGCGCAAGCCAAAAGGCGTTTTCTTTTAAAAATATATTAAAGGCGTTTTCAATAAGAAAAAACATTATTCGTCATCACTCGCACAATCCAATCGATGTGGACAGCTATCGTAATCTAGACACTCAATAGGATTGCAGTGTCTTTCAAAAATACGTCTTGCTTGTGGGATAAATGAACGAATTTCTTCTTCGTTATATCCGACTTGAATGCGACGATCATTAACAACAATTGGTCTTTTTAAAACCGAAGGGTTTTCTCTAATAAAAGAAATCATTTCCGAAATTGTCATATTATCTAAATCAATATTTTGTTCTTTAACAATTTTACTCCGGCTTGAAATAATATCTTCAGTACCATTTTCAGATTTAAACAAAATTTCTTTTAATTCATCAGGGTTTAAGGTTGCACTAAAAATATTCCTTTCTTCAAAAGGGATTTGTTGGTCTTCAAACCATTTTTTAACTTTTCGGCAGCTAGAGCAGCTTGGTGATGTATATATTTTAATCATAACTAGACGTAATTTTACCATATATTTAAAAAATAATAAATTATTTTAGTATAATGTGTTTCCTAAAATTGACACTCCTTAGCTTCTGGCTTTATAATGATTATCATATAAGGAGCAAAAATCTGTGAAAAAACGTGTCTTAAGTGGAATTAAACCAACTGGCAATTTGACCCTAGGAAACTACTTAGGTGCTTTAAAGCATTTTGCTAAATATCAAGATGAGCATGAAGTTTTTATTTTTATTGCTGATTTACATGCTTTAACTTTACCAATTGAACCAGAAGTTTTAAGAAAACTTACACGTGATATTGTTGCCTTTTATTTAGCTAGTAATTTAGATCCGAGTAAAACAACAATTTTTTTACAATCTCAAGTGAGTGAACATAGCGAATTAAACGCCATTTTACAAAACTATTTGTATATGGGAGAGTTAAATCGTATGACACAATTTAAAGACTTGTCTTTAAAAATGAAGCAAAGCGCTATTGGTTTAGGTTTATTTGCTTATCCAGTTTTAATGGCGAGCGACATCCTTCTTTATGATGCACAAATTGTCCCAGTTGGTGAAGATCAAAAACAACATGTCGAATTAACTAGAGATTTAGTTGATCGCTTTAATAAAAGATATGGAAACATCCTAGTCATGCCAGAACCTGTTATTTCAAAAGTTGGGGCGCGTATTATGTCTTTATCAAATCCTTTACAAAAAATGTCAAAATCTGACCCTAAAGGTGATGTCTTTTTATTAGACGATTTAAAAGTTATTGAAAAAAAGATTATGGCGGCGGTTACTGATTCTGGTAGTGAAATAAAATATGATGTTAAAAATAAACCCGGCATTTCAAATTTAATAAGTATTTATGCTTCGATTGAAAACATAACTACTAAAGACGTCGAAGAAAAATTTAAAAATAGTCAATACGGAGAATTTAAAAAAGCCGTTGCAATGTGCGTGATAAATGAATTAGGTCCATTCAAAAAAAGGTACGAAGAAATTATTAATAGTTCCTTAATTGAAGAAACCTTAGCCGAAGGTGCCTTAAAAGCTAAAAAAATTGCTAAGCAAACATTAAGTCGTGTCCAAAAAGCTGTAGGACTTTTACATGTTGAATAATCAGCGTCTTTTAATCGCTCTTGATTTAGATGGTACTTTATTAACATCGAAGAAAACAATTTCTAAAAAAACAAAAAAACTTATTCAAGACCTCGCTAAAGAAGGTCATTTAATTATTATTGCTAGTGGTCGTCCCCCACGAGCAATTTTTAATTATTATTACGAGCTTGGTTTAAAAACACCAATGATTTCATATAACGGGGCTTACGTTTTTAATCCGTTAGATGAATCGTTTCCTGAACAAAAAATGGTTTTTGATAGCAAAATAATTAAAAACTTAATCACCGATTTAAATCCTGTTATGACAAATATCATGTGTGAAAATAATGATAATATGTGGTTAAGATATGAAAATGCGCAGTTAGTTGATTTTTTTGCTTCAAGTGATATTAAACTTCACTTTGGCGAATTTGATTTATTTTCTAATCAAAACTTATTTTCCATTATTGGCATTCAAAAACCTGATATAAGTCGTGATGAAATCAAAAATATCATTTCTAAATATGAAGATATTGACGTATGGTTTTGGCATGGTTCACCTTATTTTGAACTATATGTTAAAGGCTTTTCAAAAGGCCCAGGTTTAAAATATATTGCTAATTTTTATCAAATTGCCAAAGAAAATATTATTGTTTTTGGCGATGCTGATAATGATATTGATATGTTTCAAGTTGGTCATATTTCAGTTGCGATGAAAAACGCAAAAACAAACGTTTTGCAATCTGCAAGCCGCATTAGTTTGTATGATAATGATAAAGAAGGCATTTATCATACATTAAAACAAATTATAAGAGAGTATAAAACATAGTTTTATAATCCAAGTTGTTTTTTTAAATCATTAAATAATAAATTAGCTTTTGATTTTAAATCATCTTCTTTTTTACCACTTAAACCAAAATAAAATTTACATTTTGGTTCAGTGCCGCTTGGCCTAATACTTATCGTTGATTCATCAGCTAATGTTAAAATAATAACGTCTGATTTAGGTAACGTTAATTGAGTAATATTTTCTTTACTCGTCGCAATGCTTTTCATATAATCTTCAGTTTTAGTAACTTTTAGATTCGTTATTTTTTTAACTTCTAAATTACTTAAACGGTCCATGATGTTTTTCATCTTTTCCATTCCATCAGAACCTTTAAATTCAAGTGAAAAAGTTATATCAAGAGTATAACCGTGTTTAGCTTGTAATTTGTCGTAAACAAGATTAAGACTTTGGCCATTTAAGTGATGGAAAAGCGCCATTTCACAATACATTAAAATTGCTTGTAACCCGTCTTTATCGCGAGCAAAAGGTGCAATTAAACAACCATAACTTTCTTCGTAACCAAATTCAAAAGTAGGTCCATTATTTTCTAAATAATATTGAATACGGTCACCAATAAATTTAAAACCCGTCAAAAAACTTTCACTTTTAACACCATAGCTATGAGCGATTTTTCGTCCTAATCGAGAACTTACAATTGTGTCATACATAATTCCATTTTTTGATAAAGTTCCTTTTTCCTGCTTTTGTGAAAATAAATAATCAATTAATAAAGCGGCTGATTGATTTCCACTTAATAATTCATATTCGCCAAATTGATTTAAAAAGCCTACTCCAACGCGGTCACCATCTGGGTCAGTCATAACAATTAAATGAGCCTTAATTTTCTTAGCAAGTTTTATCGGTTCAAGATAAGATTTTTCATCTTCTGGATTAGGTGAGAGCGTTCCTTTAAAATCAGGGTCGGGATCAATTTGCGATAAAACAGGGTAAACTTCATAACCTAAATCATTAAAAATGCGCATTGCGTTTACATAACTACTTCCATGATTTGGGGTGTAAACAATCCGAAAATCTTTTTTTCTTAAGTGAGGATTGACTTGAATCTTTTTCACCAAATCAATATATACATCGTCAATTTCTTTTGTAAGAATTATGATTTCCCCTTTTGTAAAATTTAAAGGTATTTTTATTTCTAATTCATCGCCTAAATCATTAATAATTTCAATTAGTCTTTCAATTTTATCTGGAACTAATTGGCAACCAAATTCGTCATAAACTTTAAATCCGTTATAGTTTTTAGGATTATGTGAAGCTGTAATCATAATGCCGCCCGCGGCTTGTAAATAATTAACTGCAAAAGATAATTCAGGCGTTGGTCTTAGACTATCAAAAATATAAGTTTTAAAACCCATTTTTTTGTAAATATTAGCAATTTGCAAAGTAAATTCGCGTGATTTGTGGCGATTATCATGAGATATGACTATTCCATTCTCATTTGCATTTGGAAAAATTTCTTTTAAATATAAGCCAAATCCTATCGCAGCTTTTTGAATTGTAAACTCGTTCATTTTGTTTGTGCCAGGCCCTAAAATACCTCGCATTCCGGCTGTGCCAAATTCAATGTTTTTAAAAAAACTTTCATCGATTTCTTGTTCACTCATTTTTAAAATTTCGTTTTTTGTTTCTTTGTTAACGTGCGGACTATTAAGCCATCTTAAGTAATTACTTTTTGTCATTGGTTTCTCCATCTATATTTAATAAATTTATTATTCTTTCTTCTTCTTTGTCTAAAGGACACGTGAATTGTTTATTACTTAAATATGCTAAGTGTCCGTCAATTTCTTCAAACTTTAAAATTGAAGCATGTAAAAATGGTTTATCATACTTATATGTTTTATAAAAATCATTATTCACTTTTAAATTCCCATATTTAGAGTCGCCGACAATTGGATGATTAATACTTTTTAAATGGGCGCGTATTTGGTGTGTTCGTCCACTAATTAATTCAACTTCAAGTAATGAGTAATTATTAAATCTTTGTAGAACTTTTACTTTTGTTAAGGCCTCTTGACCGCCTTTAATTAATGAGGAAGTAAAAACTAGATTTTTATTTTCATCCTTTTTAAGTGGAGTATTAATAATTAAGTCACTTTTTACTACACCACTAACTAGACAAAGATAAAATCGTCTTAAGCCTTGTCGATCATGAAGCATCTTTTCAATAGCTTGTTGAGAAATTAAATTTTTAGCAAAAATAATTTGACCACTCGTATTTCGGTCTAAGCGATGACTTGGTGCTGGTGTAAAACCAAGTGTCGTATGTGGATCGTATTCTCCTTTTTTAAATAAGTAATTTAAGACTTGATTTGTTAAAGTGTGTGTTTTTTCTTTTTTGTCTCCGTGCACTAATAAATTTTTTCTTTTATTAACGATTAATAAATTGTCATCTTCATAAACAATTTCTTCATTAAAAGGAACTTCGATTAATTCTTTTTTTGAATGAAAATCATTAAGCTGTTTTTCACTAAGGTAAATTGTTAAAACATCTCCTTCTTTTAATAAATAAGAAATATTTGTTTTTTTATTATTTACTTTTATATCTTTTTTTCGAAACAAAGAATAAATAAAACTAAGAGGAGCGTTGTTTAAATATTTACGAATATATTTATCAATTCTTTGATTAGCTTCATTTGCATTTATTTTTAAGATAACCATAACAAATAATATTATATATTATCTAAACTATTATTGTAATTAGACTATTTCTTATATATAATTTTATGACGTGGAGGAATACCCAAGAGGCTGAAGGGGCAGGCTTGGAAAGCTTGTAGGCTCTTGACCGGGCGCGAGGGTTCAAATCCCTCTTCCTCCGCCAAAAATCAAGCAAGCGCAACTTGCTTTTTTTATTTAATAGGTTTTGTTGAAGAACGAACAAGCATTTTACAACGTACAATTACTTGTTGGAATATTGGACTATTTGTATCTTCAAAGAAAGATAAATAATGTCCAATACTAGAACCAATATTTTCATAAGGGATCGAAAAGGTCGTTAACGGAGGATCAACAAAAAGACTTTTTTGTAAATTATCAAAGCCAATAACGGATATATCATTTGGAATTTCTAATCCTAATGATTTGATTGTTTTATAAGCATTAATGGCCGCAGTATCATTAACACAAATTAAAGCGGTAATTTTTTTACTGCGGTCTTTAAGGTGTTTTTTTAATAATTCTTCATCTTCATATGTTGAATTTTGGGCATCGAAAAGGATGCTAGAAGCCTTAATTTTTTTGTCTTTGTGTTTATCAATAGAAGCTAAAAATCCTTCATGGCGTTCCCGATTACTTAGTGCATATTCATTACTACCATAAAAAGCTATTGATTTATGACCGTTTTCAATTAAATATTGAGTGGCGGAATAAATTGAGTCGTAGTTTGAATATTTAACAATAAAGCAGTTGCCTTCATCTTTAAATTTAGGATCGACAACAATAATAGGCTTTTTAGTGTCGACTAAACTTTTAACTAAATGAGGTGGATTGTGATGAATGAAAATATAGGCGTCAGTTTCTAATAAAGATAAATCTTTAATAAATTTTTTGTTAATATCATTTTCATCATAAATTTGGTGATTAAAATCTATCTTATACGAACTAAAATTTTCTAAAATTGAAGTAATCATTCGATGCCAATGGTCGCGTTTTAACAAAATCCGTTTAGTAATAACGAAAGTTAACGATTTTGTTTCAACTGGTTGGGTTCTTAAATTATCAAAATCGTAATTTAATTCAAAAGCTTTTTCAAAAATCTTCTTTTTCATTTTGGCAGAAACGTTACTTTTATCATTTAAAGCACGACTAACAAGGCCCTTACTCACGTTTAGAGCTTCAGCGATATCTTCAAGAACAATTTTCTTATTCATCTGTCAATTTTAGTATATAAAAAAGATAAAATAAAAACAACCAAACGGTTGTCTTTAAGTTAGCAATAATTAAATGAAAAATTAGTCGCTAGTTTCTACTTCAATAACGTTTGTATCTTCTTGCGTTTTTTCCATCGCAGATATTCGTGCTTGACGACGTAATTTACGTTCAACAATTCGTTCGGCTTCTTTAGCATTTACTAATAAAACAATAACGCTCATTAACACACCAAGAAAAAAGAAAATTAATCCCAAAGCCCGCCAATTAAGGGGAATATTAGACCAATTCATAACGGCTTGTTCAGCTTTTAAAATCCAGTTGTTTTGGGGATTTATCGAAATGTTTTCGCCAATTATATTAAAAATAATTAAAGTAATGCCAAGAAAAGCTAATATACCACTAACGATATACCAAGCAAATTCTTTTTTTGTAATTTTTGTTTTCATTTTAATCCTACCTATTCTAACATGTTCTAATATTTAAAATCAACAAAGTTATTAAGCTTCCCCTGGTTCAACAGGCTTCGTTGATTGTTTAACAAATTCATCCATAATCGGCCGATATAAATCACGCCAAATAGTTTCGGTTTTACGAACAAATTCATTAACTTTAAAACGTGCTTCTTTAAAAACATCACTAAATGTTTTACCAATCGGTAAATCGCGTTTACCAGAAATATTTTCAAGTAAATGAAAAACACTATCAACAATTTCCATAAATTCTAAATCAGTAATAGTTGTATTTTGCCGAGAGAAACCTAGTAGGTTTGTTATTTTGCTAATATCATTTTGGATAAAGTTTGATTGAGGTGTTTCTTTGCCTTTAGCTTCGTTTCTTGCTTTATTAAATTCAAGAAATAATGCTTCTAAGTCTTCAAGTAATGTCATATAGACAAGACTACGATAAAAACGTTCATCGGCTTTAATTAAATTACGAAAACGATCTTCAAATAAATTAAGATTTTTTGCATAGTCGGTATGAACTTTAGTAATTCTAAATATTTCTTCATGAATTAAAATTACATGTTCAAAAATAGTTAGATGTTGAGCATGATCAACACGCAATTGATCTCCACTTAATTGTAAAATTGTTGATTTATCACTATATACTTCTTCAAAGAAATCTTTAATTTTAGCTAGTAATTTTTCACCATTTTCACCAGCTTTATCTAAAAATATCTTTAAAGGTGTGTTTTGTTCAATTTCAACTAAAACGCCACGCTTTTTAAAATTATAGTGTTCGATGTTGTATTCTTTTTTCTTCACAGTGTACTCAAGGGTATCACGAATAATCGTGTTGTAATGTAATAAGGTTAGAATTGCTTTTTGAATGTTTTCCATGTTGTTACTCCTTTATCAAAAATTTTTCTAAGTCGTGAAAATGACGAATGATATTTTTTGCGTACTTTTGCACCGACTGAGGCGCGTGCTTCATGCAAAAACTATGTTCAAAAGCTTGAAACATTGAAATATCATTTCCTGAATCGCCAACAACAACTAAATCATCATTTGATTTATTTAGATGATTCAAGTAAAATTTTAGACCTTCGGCTTTATTACAACCCTTTGGTGTTATTTCAATAAACGATCTCACCCAACTCGTTTCAATTTCACTATATTTTTCTCTTAGTTGTTTATTTACTTCTTTTGCTCGCTTAACGGCTTTTTTTGAAATGCCAAAAAACATCATAATTTTATGAACTTCACCGTGATTAATTTCTTCATTAAAAATATATTCACTATTTATAAATGGTTCACGATAAACACCTTGTGTAAAATAATAAAAACGATGGCCAATATTATTAAAAAACTTTCGGTGACGATCATACGTTACGAGGTTATGATTTTTACTCATTAAAAAATATCCAACTGGATCAAAGTCACGATTAATTTCATCCATGATTTCTTTTATGCGATTAGTGGGCAAAAATTCTTCACGGACAATTTTACCATCACTATGTATAAAAGCACTATTGCAGCCAATAACATCAACAGGACGGTTAATACGTTCGACGACTTTTGCGGTGAAGTAATGGTTACGTCCACTAACAATAATAACTTTGCCGCCTTGATCAATATAATTTTGGACAAATTTTAAATTTTTGCTTGAAATCATCGTCATGCGACGTTTGGGGTAAAAAAGTGTACCGTCTAAATCAGTAGCTATTATTTTCTTCATGCTTATGTATTTTATAATTAGAGGCGTAAAATAACAAGTAAAATAAAGTTTTTACTTTATAAGCTAAAAATCATTTTGAATATATTCGTAAAAATTAGTTATTTAATTTGATTTTCGGCTTGAAGAATACCAAATCCACCATCCTTACGATGATAGACGACCGAAATGCGATTATCTTCTTCATCAAGATAAATAAAAAAATCATGTCCAAGGGCATTCATTCTTGTAATTGCCTCATCAATACTCATCGGCTCTAAATATAGCGATTTAGTGCGAACAATTGTTTCATTAATATCACCATTTTTTTCTGCTTCGATATTTTCAAAAGCAAATGCACGTCCTAAGTTTAGGCGATTTTTCGAACGATCCATTCTTGTTTTTAATTTGCGCATTTGACTTTCTAATTTATCAAGCGCAATGTCGACCGCTGAATAAAAATCATCATGTTTAACCTCGGCTCTTAAATCAAGATATGGAGTAAAAACAGTAATCTCAACTTTTGAACCATCACGAAAAGCGTTAACAACAACACGACAAGTAACGTTTTCATTAATAATAAAATATTTACTCATCCGAGAAAGTTTTTTCTCAAGAGCTGCCTGAATACCTTTAGTAATCTCGACATTTTTGCCAATGATTTGATATTTCATCATTGTCCTCCTTCGATTATATATGTTTTATAGAGCTACTTTTATTATGACAAAAAAAGATAAAAATTTATAGCCTTATGCAAAATTATTTGTAAATACGTCTAATTTCTTCTAAGTTCGCTTCCTCAATAATTTTTTGGATTTTTACAACTTGATCAAGCTTTTCCCAAGGTAAATTTATATCAGGACGACCGAAATGACCGTAAACAGCTAATTTTTCATACGAAAAAGTTGGTTTATGTAAAGAAAAGTTTTCGATAATTTTACCCGGGCGCAAATCAAAGAATTTTTTAATAATGCTTAAAATAAAATCGTCATTATATTTAGCTGTGCGAAAAGTTGCAACATTAATACTAACAGGTTCGCTTTTACCAATCGCGTATGAAATTTGTACTTCTAGTCTTTGACTAATGCCTGCTGCAACTAAATTTTTAGCAACATAACGCGCCATATAGGCACCACTTCGATCAACCTTAGTCGCATCTTTGCCACTAAAAGCTCCACCGCCATGTTTAGCTGATCCTCCATAAGTATCTACAATTATTTTACGTCCCGTTAGACCAGTATCACTTTCAGGTCCGCCAACGACAAATAAGCCTGCTGAATTAATTAAAACATCAAAATCTAAATTTAAATTAAATGATTTAGCAACCGGAATCATAATTTCTTCATGAATATATTTTTCAAATTGTTCTTTATTGAAATCTTTGTCGTGATGGACTGACATAATAATTTTATCAATTCGAATTTGATGGGGATTCGTATAATCAATCGTAACTTGTGATTTCATATCTGGCTTAGCCCATTTGAAATTACCTTCTTTACGCAAATTACTCGCAACTCGAACGAGTTTTTGAGCAATTGAAATAGGTAGAGGCATATATCCTTCTGATTCAATTGTGGCGTAGCCAAACATCATCCCTTGGTCACCTGCTCCGTAGTTTTCTAAGACACCGTTTTTATTAACACCACGAGCGATATCGGGTGATTGTCGATTAACTCTAACATCAATTTGACAAGTATTAGCATCTAAACCAAGCGACTCATTTACATAACCAATATCTTTTAAAACACGGCGTGCAACTTCTTCATAATTAACAATAGCGTTTGAAGTAATCTCACCACCGATGAGCAAATAATCTTTTGTGACAAAAACTTCACAAGCAACGCGCGAGTCTTCATCTTGTTTTAGACAAGCATCCAAAATAGCGTCACTTATTTGATCACATATTTTATCGGGATGTCCCTCACTAACTGCTTCTGATGTAAATAAAATTTTCTCTTTCATAAATCCACCTCATTTTAGTTAAATAAAAAGCTTTCCCACGTTGGAAAGCCAAGATTTTGGTTATCCTTTGACTTATCGTCCGGAGTTGTGGGACTCCGCTATAGGAAGAAGCACTTACTATTATAAAACAGAGTTGCTATCGCGTTTTCTCATCCTATCTCGACGCGATTCTTGATAAGACAAATTAGATTGTCATAAACATTTTATAAGCATAAAGATTAATCGTCAAGGTTATTACAATTTAATATAAAATTTCACCATAAAGAGGGCCATCAACAGCACCGGCATTTGCCGCATTACCTTCATCCGTATCTAAATGAACAGCCGTAGCAAAGCGATTGCTAACACGCACAACAACGTCTTTAAAAATTAAGCCGCGTTCAGGTGTATTTATTTCAATCATAACAACATCACCGCTTTTTAAACCTGTTTTTTTAGCATCTTCTTCTGTCATATGGAGATGTCGTTTAGCAATAATGACTCCTTCATTAATTGTCACACTACCAACCGGTCCTTCAATTGTAATTGGCGCACTTTCTTTAATATCGCCTGATTCACGAATTGGTGCGACAACACCTAAAGTGCGTGCATCAGTAAGCGACACTTCAACTTGCGTCGCTGGGCGTGTTGGTCCTAACACCGAAACATTTTTAATCACACTTCTAGGTCCAATGACATTAAGTCTTGTATGACTTACAAATTGTCCTGGTTGAGAGAGCGGTTTTTTTACTTCTAGATTATAATTTTCACCACATAAAATAGCTAAATGTTCTTTTGATAAATGAATGTGGCGAGCACTTGTTTCAATTAATACTTTCATCTTTTATCTCCATTTATTTAATGTCCTTAATCATTCTATCATAACTTATAAGTTATTTTAATTAAAAGACCTTTTTTTATATGAGAAACAAGCAGATTAGTCTATAATATCGTTTAGGAGGTAAAAAAGATGGAATTAGAAAAAATCAACACACAAGAATTTGAAGCTTTAATCAAAGAAAGAAATGTTGAAAAATTACGAGATACTTTTGAGACGATTCCGACAATTGACTTAGCTGAAGTTGCTAATGATTTTGAAGACATTAAAGATTTAATTTTCGTTTTTAAAGTCGTCAAAAGTGAATATACAGCCGAATTTTTTACCGACCTTTCAAGTGACATTCAAGAAAAATTAATTGAGCTTTTTTCAGATGAAGATTTAGTAACACTTCTAAATGCGTCTTTTTCTGACGATATTGTTGACTTCATGGAAGATATGCCGGCCAATCTTGTTTCTAAAATTTTAAAATCAGTTAATCCGACGCAAAGAACTAATCTAAATCAATTGTTAAATTATAAAGAAGATACTGCCGGTTCAATTATGACGACTGAATTTATTGAACTAACAATGAATTTAACAGTCAAAGAAGCCTTAATAAAAATTCGTGAAACTGGTCGAAAAGCTGAAACCATTTATACAATTTTTGTTCGTGATAATAAAAGACGTTTTATTGGCACGATTGATTTAGAAGAATTTATTTACGCAAATGAGAATGAATTATTAGAAGATCTTGCCGATAAAAGCGCCTTTACTATCGGCGTCAATACTGACCAAGAAGAAGTTGCAACGTTATTTAAACGATACAATTTAAATGCAATCGCTGTCTTAAATGAAGATGAAAGATTAATTGGTATTATTACAATCGACGATATTGTTGACGTTATCGAACAAGAAGCAACCGAGGACATTTCCAAAATGGCCCTCGTCACACCTTTAGAAGATTCATACAAACAAACAAGTATTGGTAGAATGGCTTTAAAAACAATGCCTTGGTTAATTGTGCTAATGGTTTTAGGGGCTTTTTCTTCCATGATTTTATCAAGTTTTCAAGACGCTCTAGCTTCGCTTGCTATTTTATCTGTTTTTATTCCGGTTTTAATGGATACGGGCGGAAACTCTGGCGGGCAAACAGTTTCACTAATGATTCGCGGTTTGGCTGTTGGTGAATTTACCCCAAAGGACTTTTGGAAAATTTTATGGAAAGAATTTCGTGTCGCCTTACTCGTTTCACTAATTGTGTCGGGCTTTGCGTTTGGTTGGTTTATCCTTGAAATGTACGTCGGTATTGTTCACTTTGCCCCAGAAGGCCTTGCTGGTGGAGCCTTATTAATCGCACGTTTAAAAGTAAGTGCAATTGTTTCTTTAACTTTATTTGCAACGATTGTTTTCTCTAAAACACTCGCGGTTGCTATTCCAATGTTTGTTAAGGTCTTGAAAAAGGATCCAGCTTTAATTAGTGAACCTTTTATTACGACGATTGTTGATGTTTTGGCATTACTAATTTATTTCTTTATTGCTTCAAGTCTTTTTCAATTAGTATAATTGCTATTTGTTTTATTTTTAACTATAATTACTATCGCTATATAAAAATAGCTTAAGATGGGCGCTGATGGCGGAATGGTAGACGCGTACGTTTGAGGGGCGTATGGGGTAACCTGTGTGAGTTCAAGTCTCATTCAGCGCACCATTTTTTTTATTTTAATTAATCAAAAGATTCATTTTTCTTTCATAAATACAACTTATAGTTTAGTTCAAATACAACTAATAATTGATTAATCCAACTTTTAAGTGCTATCTTTTGCATAATAAAAAGCATAAAATGGCAGTGATAGGAGAAACGAAAATGAAAGAAACTTTAGGACAAAGAATTAGCAAACTTAGAAAAAGTAAAGATCTTACACAAGAACAACTCGGACAAAAGGTCGGCGTAACTTCACAAGCCGTTTCTAAATGGGAAAACGATACATCCGCACCTGATATTATGTTGCTCGTTGATTTGGCAAATATTTTTGAAGTAAGTGTTGATGAATTATTAGGTAACATAAAAATTAATGAAACGCCTATTATTGTCCCACTTGAAGAAAGAAAAAATATCGACCAACTTATTTTAAGAGTAAACGTTGATTCAAAAGAAGGCGATAAAGTTAGAATTAATTTACCATTAAAACTTATTAAACTCCTTCTTTCTAGCGGTGCAAAAATGCCAGAAATTAACGGAAGTGATGTACTATCAACGATTAAATGGGAGGAAATTTTTTCATTAATTGAACAAGGAGTTGTCGGTAAGCTCGTCGAAATTGAAAGTAGTGATGGTGATCAAGTTAACATCGTCGTTGAATAATGAAAATTTTTATTAAAGCAAAAGGCTTAAGATTATTTCTTTACATACCTTATTTTCTTATAACAAAAAGATTATTTAAGCATGTATTAATTAAAAGTAATTTTGAAGTTAATGTGCAATTAGATGAGATTTCTTCGCTTTTTTTAAAAGAATTAAAGGCTTTTGCAAAGAAAAACCGTCGTTTTGTTTTACTGGACGTACATAGTAAAGATAATGAAAAAGTAAAAATAGTACTTTAAACTTAAAATAATAATACAACTTAAATTATTTTATGATGAGTGATTTTTCATTCATCTCTAAAGGCTTTTCGACACCAAGAAGTTCTAAAATTGTTGGAGCAATATTAGCTAACTTTCCACCAATTTGTAAAAGTGATAAGCCTTCTTTTGTAATACATAATGGTACGATGTTTTTAGTATGTGAGGTAATTGGATGACCTTGATTATCACTGATTTCTTCAGCATTACCATGATCGGCTGTAATAATCATTGTCCCGCCGTTTTCTTGCGTCCATTTATAAATTTCACCAACACACGTATCAACTGTTTCTACAGCCTTAACAACTGCATCAAAAATAGCTGTATGACCGACCATATCACAATTAGCAAAATTTAAAATTACTAAATCCAAATCTTTTTTATTTAATCGATTAATTAAAGCATCTTTAACTTCATAAGCTGCCATTTCTGGTTTTAAATCATACGTTGCAACTTTTGGTGAATTAATTAAAATTCGATGAGAGTTTTCTAAAAGAGGTTTTTCAACTCCATCATAGTTTACTGTTCCATCAAAAAAGAAGGTCACGTGAGCATACTTTTCGGTTTCGGCAATTCGTAATTGATGGAAACCTTTTTTCGCTAAGTAAGGCCCTAAGACATTATCAAGTGTCGGCAAATGAAAAGCGATTTCACCTTTGACGGATTCGGCGTATTTCATCGTTGCGACAAAAAAGAGATTATTTATCGTTTTATGTGGCACATAAGGTTTATACAAAAATGTGCCGTCTTTTTTAATTGGTGGTTTTTCATAAAAATTAGGATTTGTAAAAATAGTTGAGATTTCAATCGCGCGATCGGGACGGAAATTCATAAAAATAATTGCATCATCATCTTTAATTCGTCCATCAACTAATTGATTAAAGTGTGGCATAACAAATTCATCACTTGGGTCTAAACCCATCGTAGGTAAAAATTCATATTGTTCTTTAAAATATGTTTCGTAATTAGTAAATGAGGGTCCGTCTTGATCAACCATTAAGCGATAACTTACATCAACACGGTCTAAATTTTTATCGCGGTCCATCGCCCAATAACGTCCACTAATCGAAGCTAATTTCCCTAATTTTAACTCGTCCATTTTATCAACGATTTGTTTAATATATTGTGTTCCATATTGTGGATCAACATCACGGCCATCCATAAAAGCGTGAACGAATACTTCTTGAATATTTTCCTTTTTAGCCATTTCTAACATCGCTAGGATATGACTAAGATGTGAATGAACACCTCCATCACTTACTAAACCAAAAAGATGTAAACGAGACTTATGCTTTTTAACATGGGAAAAAGCTAAAAGATATTTTTCATTTTTAAAAAAGGAGCCGTCTTTAATTGCTTTGTTAATGAGCGTTAAAGATTGATAAACAATCCGTCCGGCACCGATGTTTAAATGGCCTACTTCAGAATTACCCATTTGTCCATCAGGAAGTCCAACATATTCACCAGATGTTTTAATTTCGGTATAAGGATAATGTGAAAAGATAAAATCTAAATTTGGTTTATGGGCAGCTTTAATAGCGTTTCCTTGCGTTTCTTTACGAATCCCATAACCATCCAAAATACATAAAATAAGAGGTTTTTTCATAATAATTCCTTCCTTTATTCAAGGCGTTTTTTTGTTTCGACTTTAAATAAGACGAAAAGATAACGATACGTTAGAAAACGTACCCAGTAATTATACCCCTCAACATCATGATTATAAATAGATATGTGTTGTCTTTTTAATTCGTCGAGTTCTTCAAGTTCTTTTTGGAAAAGAATAAATTCTTCTTTCTTTTTAAATGATCTTTGTGTCTTTAGAAAATTTATTAAGTCTAAAGAAAGTTTTTCGATTTGTGAAAGTTTTAACAATATGTCGTGTTCATGAATATGTCTTTCTTCATCTTTTTGTAATTTTTTGATTGCGCTTTTAAGTTGTTTTTCAAAATCTATTTTTTCTTTACGCGCAAGAGCATACATGTTAAGAATAATATCTTTGCGTTGTTGCAAAATTAAATGTAAGGCGAGTTGTCTTTTCCCTAAACGTTTCTTAAATGTTGAAATCACAAAAAGAACTAGTAAAAAAAACAAGAGGTATAAACCAATTAAAGAGGCGACAATAATAATAGAAATTTTTAATCCAGGTGGCATAAACTATCTTTAAACATTATACCAATCTTTTCTTTTTTCAAATAACATTATCATAGCAAGGGCAAAACTAATTTTAAAAAAGTGTCGATGCTGCCGATTGTTTTTTTTAGATTTAATTGCTTTTTATATTATCCTATGATAATATTTTATGGGGTAAAATTATGGCAAACAAACCTATTATGGCAATTATTTATGACTTTGATAAAACGTTAAGCACCGAAGATATGCAAAACTTTAGTTTTATACCTGCTCTTGGAATGACACCAAATGAGTTTTGGTCAAAAACTGGTGAGTTTACTTTAAAAACTGGTGTTGAACGTATTTTATCATATATGTATATGATGATTTGTCTTGCTAAAGAAAAAGGCATTAAAATGACAAAAGAATGGCTTAATTCTCTTGGTAAAGATATTAAATACTTTGAAGGAGTTACAACTTGGTTTAACCGTATTAATAAGTATGGTGAGGAAAATAACGTTCTTGTTGAACATTATTTAACTTCAAGTGGTACAAAAGAAATTATTGATGGTTGCTCAATTGCTAAAGAATTTAAAATGATTTATGGATGTGAGTTTTTATTTGATGAAGAAACAAAGGAACCTATTTGGCCAAAATTCGCCGTTAATTATACACAAAAAACACAATACCTTTTTCGTATTTCAAAAGGCGTAATTGAGGCAACAGATGATGATCGTTTAAACGAAAAAACACAATTTAGACGTATACCTTATCGCAATATGGTTTATTTAGGTGATGGAATGACTGATATTCCAATGATGATTTTAGTTAAACAAAATGGCGGTAATTCAATTGCCGTTTATCCAAAAGGCAAACGCGATAAAGTTAAAAATTTATATGATGATGGCCGTGTTAATTTTGTTTGCTCAGCTGATTATACGTCCAACAGTGAACTTGAGAAAGTTATTAAATTGATTATCGATTCAATTTCAATCGCCTCTTTACTTGAGAAAAAAGAAAAAGCGATTATGTTAAAGAAAGGTTAATTATGAATATTGCACTTTTACTTGCTGCTGGTTCGTCATCTCGTTTTGAACATCAACAAAATAAGCTCTTTTATTGTGTTGATGAAAAGCCTTTAATTTATTACACAATTAAAAGCTTTCAAACTTCACCCTTAGTTGATTTAATTGTAATTGTTACAAAAATTGAATATGTTGAAGAGATTCAAAAAATTGTCCAAAAAAATAATTTTGATAAAGTAATGCATATTGTTTTAGGTGGAAAAACAAGACAAGAATCAAGCTTTTTAGGATTAAAATTTGTAAAAACTCTTGCAAAAGATGAAGATTTAGTTTTAATTCATGATGCAGCACGTCCTTTTGTTTCTAATCAATTGATTGAAAATTTAATTAATAAGGCTGCTACTCATCAAGCTGTCGTTCCTTATTTAAAACAAGTTGAAACGACTTTTGTTACTTTTGATGAACAAACAATTGGAAGCTATTTAAAACGTGAAAAACTATTTCGATTACAAACTCCACAAGTTTTTAACTTAGGTTTAATTTATCAAGCTCATAGTAAAATTAAAAAAAGAGCCCTTAGTGATGACTCGCAAATTTTGTTTAGATTAGGAAAGCCGATTTATTATATTAAAGGCGAAGAAGAAAATTTAAAAGTTACAACAGAAAATGATTTAAAATTAGTTAGACAAATTATCCTGGAGAAAAAATAATGAATCCATTATACGAAGTTGGCCGCATTATTGAAGGCACAGTTTTAGAATTAAGAAAATATGGAGCAATTTTAGTTTTTGAAGACGAAACACGCGGACTTCTTCATATTTCAGAAATTAGTGATCGCTATATACACAACATTGAAAGGTTTGTTCAAGTTGGTCGTACTTACCACGTTAAAATTATCGAAATTAATGAAGAAGGGAAGTTTTTAAAAGTTTCGCTCAAACAAATTACAATGGAAGAAAGACTTGATTATAAAACTGGCGTTCGTAAACGTTTTCAAGTTAATGAAAAAGAAATTGATTTTTCGCCATTAGAAGAAAGTCTTCCGAAATGGACACAAAGCCAAATGAGTAATATTGATGCGGGAGATGAAGACGATGATAAGAGTTAATTTAGAAAATATAATTAGTGATTTATCTCTTTCTTCTTATCAAAAAAAAGTTAAACTTATTGATCAACAAATAAAAAAGAAAACAGGCCCCGGGCATGAATTTTTAGGATGGCATGATTTACCAATAAAAATTAGTAATGAAGACTTGGATTTAATGAATGAATATGCCCAAAAAGTAAGGGCAAATTATGAAGTTCTTGTCGTTTGCGGAATAGGTGGATCTTATTTAGGTGCACGTACTGCAATCGAAGCGTTACGGGGATTAAAAAGTAATGACCCTTTAGAAATTATTTTTTTTGGACAAACTTTTTCAAGTGATTATACTTTTGAAATCTTACGTTACTTAGGAAATAAGAATTTTGCGATTAACGTTATTTCTAAAAGTGGCACGACAACTGAAACAGCAATTGCTTTTCGCTTATTAAAAAATTTACTTGAAAAAAAGATTGGAAAAGAAAAAGCACGACAAGCGATTTTTGTAACGACTGATGCAACTAGTGGAGCGCTAAAAAAACTTAGCTTAAAAGAAGGATATCGAACGTTTGTTTTACCTAGTGATATTGGTGGGCGCTACAGCGTTCTAACACCTGTTGGTTTATTTCCAATTGCTTGTGCAGGACTAAATATTAAAGAAATGGTTTTAGGGGCAATTGATGCTTTTCATACTTATAACCATCCATCCTTAGAAAATAATGAGGCATATAAATACGCGATTGCTCGTGATTATTTATATCAAAATGGTAAAAGTGTTGAGTTATTTGTTTTATATGAGCCAAAACTTCTTATGTTAGGAGAGTGGCTTAAACAATTGTTCGGAGAGTCTGAAGGCAAAATGAAAAAAGGTCTTTTTCCTGCCTCGGTTTCTTTTTCAACTGATTTACATAGTTTAGGACAATTTATTCAAGATGGCACACCACTTCTTTTTGAAACAATTATTCATTTTGAAAACGCTAATAACGATGTTTCAATACCTTTTGAAGAAGAAAATCTTGACGGTCTTAATTATTTAGCAAATAAAACTTTAAACGAAGTAAACACAAAGGCTTTTCTAGGAACACTAGATGCTCATGTTAATGTTGGACAAGTTCCTAATATTGTTCTTGAATTAGAAACACTTAATGAAAAAACTTTAGGACATTTATTTTATTTCTTTATGAAAACATGTGCGATGTCTAGTTATTTACTAGATGTTAATCCTTTTAATCAACCAGGCGTTGAAGTTTATAAAGAGAAAATGTTTGAGCTACTTGGTAAGAAAAAAGGCTAAATGTTTATATACACCATTTATGGTGTTAAAGGCACAACTTATTCTTTCGCCTTCTTGCTTTTTGTGTTGACTACATATACATCATTTGCTATATTATTTAAGCACGCTTATTTAAAGAGTGTCGGATGTTTAGCTCAGTTGGGAGAGCATCGCCTTTACACGGCGGAGGTCGGGGGTTCAAGCCCCTCAACATCCACCAGCAAAAAGACGAAGGACGTATGGAGGAATAGCGAAGAGGCCAAACGCAGCTGACTGTAAATCAGTTCCCACAGGGTTCGGCGGTTCAAATCCGTCTTCCTCCACCATTATCTTGGGGTGTAGCCAAGTGGTAAGGCAACAGACTTTGACTCTGTCATTCCGCT
>LSQX01197341.1_pt1 | contig 25931 bp, 26 predicted proteins | sample 654561 | NCBI WGS metagenome assembly LSQX01 (sample SAMN04489861, study PRJNA283612) | anaerobic digester metagenome | isolation source: 4 biogas reactors fed with cattle manure at either 37C or 55C with and... | place: Denmark: Kongens Lyngby | collected 2014 | reverse complement strand
GGAAATTATTAAGAATATAAAAGAAAAATTTTTATATAGTTTTTCATATGCAGGGATAAATTCACATATATTTTTAATTAATACCAATCCTGGTTCTAGTCCTGCTAGAAAACTTCGTGATCGTGGTTTAGATAGTTTTAATCGTTCTCTTAGAAGTAGTGAAGACGAAGAAAATGAAGAAATAGAGGCTGAAGAAGAGTTTGATGATAATGAGTTTGATGAAGAAAACTCAGATAATGAATTAAGAGAAAACTTTCAAGATCAATCTTCAGATGTTGAAGCAGGAGTAAACAACAAGAAGAAAATTGCTTCTGGGATTTTGAAAAAGAAAATTTTAACTAGTCCTTGGACTTATTTTATCGGAGCTGGAGTAATTATAACAACATTTATTATTCTTCTGATAATTTCTTTTTTTCCACCACCATTTGACCCAGAATTTCCAATTGTAATGTGTGGAGGCCCATCAAAATTAGATAATTTAAAAGTTATTACAAGAGGTCCAGTAATTTTAGATATGAATGGTAAAAAAGTTAAAGATGCAATTTGGTTAGATACATGGGATTTTTATGAGTATATTGTTGCAGTAGTTAATAATGAAGTAGCGACAGGTATTATTCAATTATCTAACGAATTAAATGGAAAAGATTCAGAAATAATGAAAAAAGAGGAGTATTATAGAACAATTGATTTTGCTTATTATCAAGCTCAAGCTTTGGCTTCCGTTTCATATGCTCTTAACCCAGATGTTGGTAATTATTTAAATGAAGAATTAAGAAAAGCAAATGCAAAAAAATATTTTGAAATGTGTCCTCCAATTGAAGATGATCCAAATTATACAGAAGAGGATATACTAGCCGGAAAACAAAGAAGACCAAATGGTTATATGCTTTGTAATGAAAGTTGGCCAGATGATATAGAGGTTATTGTCGCGGCTAATGGTGTTAGTCATCAAACAGCATGTAGTATAAAAAAAGGTTGTTACAATTGGGGTATAGCTAATGATGAGGGACCATTAATTTGTAAGGTTGAAGAAATAGATGGTGAAAAACAAACAGTACCAGGTAGTGATCCGCGTTGTTATTACACATCTCCTGAAACAGGTCAATCTAACGAGGGTAAGAAAATTTATTTAAGACAAGAATGTATAAGTGTATATAAAACAAATGATGGAAATTTCTCAGCAGATGATAAAGATTTAGAAGTTACATGTAAAAATATTTATTGTGAAAAATTCCCTGATGATCCGGATTGTGGAAGTGCTCCAAATAAATGGGTGCCTTTAAGAGCATATTTAAAATTTAAAGCAAGGGTTACAAACCCTGGTGTTGATACAATCGACCCTGTAAAACAACCAGAAAGAGCAAAAACTTGGGTGAAAAGAGAAAAATATCTTAATGATGTAGTAAAATCTGTTAAAGGTGTTGTATTAACTGATATTAATGGTGTGCCTGGAAGAGCGGATTTTAAAGGAATTGGTAAAGAAAAAGATATCCCTGAGTGTAAACATGAAATTCATAATAGATTCCCTGGTTTTGCTAATGACATGTGTCACTCTAGAGATACATCAGGCAGTCATATAAATGGTTTTTATCAAGCAACTGTTTTACGTTGGCCGGCACACAAAATATTATCATACTGGTATGACTTTTATTTTTCTAGTTGGTCTTTAAGTGGGAGAGCTAATTGCCAACTGGTCGATGTTGATATTGAAAAGAAATTAGATATTTTTAATTATGATCAAGAAAATATGACTTTAAAATTTAAGGAAGAAAAAAATCTTGGGGAGATCTTATCTAAATATGAAGAAGTAAGGCTTGCGAAAGAACAAAAAGAAGATAAAGATACATCTGAAATGAGCCCTGAGTTAGAAGCCTATCTTGCTAAATCAAAATCTGAAAGAGCAGAAACTGAGTTTCGGAAAATGAATCAATATATCTTTGATAATGTTGCGATTAGAGGAAAAATTGGCACAGGTAAAAGTGTTGCAGGCGCGGCTGTCGCACTTGCTCAGTATGTTCAAACTTACGGAACAAAAATGCCTTATACTTTAGGCGGAAATTATTACAAATATGGTGCTAATCCATTATGGGGAACAGAAGATGATACTGGTAGACCCCTTGGTTTAGACTGCATTGGCTTTACTAATTGGTCAATTCAAAATGGTGGGATTAAACCTAATTTTGCCAGACATGGTGACCTTGCTAATGTTGATTTAAGTAGGGGAGACATTCCTCATGCATTTGGATATGATAATGTTGAATTATTAGAGACATCAACTGATATTGCTGGATTGTCAGCAGAAAGTTATCAAGGCAATAGTGGCAATAATTTTGCTAGAAGAGTAAACATGGCAGGATTTGGTGATATTATTTATCATGCTAAGGGCAGCGATCAATTTGCTCATGCTAAAATTGTAGTTGGTTATGCTTTTAATGCTCAAGGAGTTATTGTTGGTAATGTTGTAGTTGAAGCGATGAATCCCGATAATGGTATTGTTATGAGTGTTGTTAGTGTTAGAACTGGAAAAAGAATGCCAAGAATTGAAAGAGATGTAATTATTTATGCACCCAAAAGTAAAGATGGAGAATTTGAAGAAATTGAATATACATCAAACGAAGATGCTGTCGACTCATCACAAATTATTTATCAAGGTAAGGTCGATGAATATATAGATTTTTGTTTCCATGACCCTAATTTAAATATGGATTATAGTCGTTATAATATTAATACTTCATATTGTCACAGGTTTAGTTCTGAACCATATGTAGTTATAGATTATTCACCATGTTATGAAGAAAGAAGAGCATATGAAGATAAAAAAATCTGTGAAAAAGAAGATTTAGATGTATATTCAAAGGGTGTAATGGAAGCAATGGAGTCAGAAGATAATTTATAAAACTTCTAATCGCTTATAGTAATGTATTTGTATATATAGTATAATTAACTTGACTTGGAGGAATAAAATGAAATTTAAAGTATCAAAAAAAGATTTAATAATGTTCATAATCTTTTGTGTGTTCCTTTTATATTTATCAGCAATTTTAACTTCGAATTTTAAATCGATAGTTGAGGGAGCTGGATTTGCTGGATTATCACCTTTTCCTGGATTTTATTCCGATAATGTCGGTATAACTTTTTTAGTGTTTTTTGGAGCCTTAATTGGAATTATTGCTAGTGTATCTGCAACAATATTTAATAAAGAAAAAGGAAAATTTGGTTTTTCTATCGGTGAAAAAGAAGAAAAAGGATACTCTAGATGGGCTAAAGAACAAGAAATAAAAAAATATAAAGATGTTGAAAAAGTTTTAGTTAAAGCAGAAGAATCTAATGCTGCCGGAGTAGCTTTAATTAATAATGGTAAAGAAATGTATGTTGATAATGGTGAAAACCATACACTTGTAATTGGAGCGACTGCATCTGGTAAAACAACTGCAGTTGTAAATCCACTAGTTAACTCTTTAGCTAAAAAGGGTGAAAGTATGATTATTACTGACCCTAAAGGTGAAATATATAAAGAACATTCAAATTATTTAAAAAGTAAAGGTTATAATGTTTTAGTTTTAAACTTTCGTGATCCAAGCATGGGTAGTTCTTGGAATCCATTAAGCTTACCGTATCTATTATATAAATCTGGTAATCATGATAAATCAACTGAACTTTTAGATGACGTTGCTTTAAATATTTTAATTGATCCTAATTCAAAGGCAGATCCTTTCTGGGAGAAAAGTGCTGCTGACTATTTTGCCGGTATTTGTCTTGGTTTATTTGAAGATGCTACTGAAGAACAAATAAATATTAATACCGTTAGTTATATGGCAACAGTTGGTGAAGAAAAGTTTGCAACTTCAAATTACATTAAAGAATATTTTGGTCTTAAGGGAGAAGATACGAGTGCTTATACATTTGCTTCAAATACAATTAATGCTCCGCAAGATACTAAAGGAAGTATTTTATCAGTTTTTAGACAAAAAATAAGATTATTTGCTTCAAAAGAAGATTTAAGTGAAATGTTATCATATACTGATTTTGATTTAAGGAATATTGGTAGTGAAAAAACCGCTATATTTATGGTAATTCATGATGAAAAAACAACATATCATGCTCTTGCCACTATTTTTATTAAACAATGTTATGAAACATTAGTTGATTTTGCTTATAAACAACCAAATGGCCAATTACCTTTTAAAACCAATTTTATTCTAGATGAGTTTGCTAATATGCCTCCTTTAAAAGACGTTACATCGATGGTAACTGCTGCAAGAAGTAGAGCAATTAGATTTACATTTATCATTCAAAACTTTGCTCAATTATCTAAAGTTTATGGGAAAGATGATGCTGAAACTATTAAATCTAACTGTGGTAATTTAATTTATCTTATTACAACAGAATTAGCAGCCTTAGAAGAAATTAGTAAGCTTTGTGGTGATATGAAAGCTAAAGGAAAAGATGCAGAAAAAACAACAAGTGTTCCACTTGTATCGGTATCTGACTTACAAAGATTAAAGATGAATGAAGTAATTATTTTAAAAACAAGACTTAATCCCTTTAAAACAAAATTAACGCCTAGTTATAAGATTGATTGGGGACATAATTTTGATAAAGCAGAATTTTATGAAAGAGATAAAAGAGCAATTCAATTATTTGACTTAAAAGAATTTGTAAAAGAGAAAAAAAGAAGTAAGTTACTTGAGACTATGAATGAGTCACCAGCAGGGGATCCAAATCAAAAAACAATCGATAATTCATTTAATCCATATCCAATGGATATGCAAATGCCTGCATTTAATACAGGAGGCAGTACAATGCCCTCTAGTTCTTTATTTGATGCGAGTGATAATACACCTAGTTTAGATGAAATAGTTAGACAAATCGATGCTCAAATTGCTAAATTAGAAAAAGAAGAAGCTGAAGCAAAAAGATTAGAACAAGATAACAAACCATTTATTGATAATCGAAAACAACCTGTAGAAGAACCAGTTAAAGAGGTTATTACTGAATCAGTTAAAGAACCAAAAGTAGAACAAGTTGTAAAAGAAGAACCAAAGATTGAAGAAATCAAGGAACCTGTTACTGAAAAACCAGTCGTTTTAAATGTTCAAGAACCAGTAATGCAAGAAACAATAATACCAACTCCAGAAGATATAAACGAAATTAATAAAGAAATTCCAAAGGAAGAAAAACCGATCGTTAATGTAGATGCAGATAGTGTAGTAGTAAATAATAACTATATAACTGATGATCAATTTTTCGATGATTTTTTCTCCGATGATTAAGGTGAATGATGGAACAATTAATTAATGATACAGTAGCATTTATTAAATCTAGTGGGTTATTAGGACCCATTATTTGCTGTTTACTAATTGTTATTGAATCAGTAATTCCAATCCTACCTTTAGCAGTATTCATTGCTCTAAACGCTTTATTTTTCGGTCATGTAATTGGTTTTATTTTATCTTGGTTTTTTACAATTATCGGTTGTATTTTTTCTTATTACTTATGTAAAAATCATTTAAGAAAATACTATGAAAAAAAACTAGCTAAAGAAAAAAATATTAAAAAATTTATGTATGGGTTTAACAAATTATCATTTTCTCAGTTAGTTGTTTTAATTGGTATTCCTTTTGCCCCAGCATTTTTAATTAATATTGTTGCAGGCCTTAATAACATGAATATAAAAAGATTTATCTATGCTTTATTAATTGGTAAAGTATCAATAGTAATCTTCTGGGGATATATAGGAACTAGTTTTATTAATAGTTTTAAAGATCCTAGTGTTTTATTAAAAATAATAATAATGTTAATAATTGCCTACTTTGTAAGTAAATTTGTCGCTAAAAAGTACAATATCCAATAAAATAATGTTATACTTATCTTAGTGATAATATGAAAGNNACCAGGAGATACAACAAGTACAACATTTACAGTTAGAAATACAGGTAATGTAACAATATATGTACCATAAAAACAATCTTAAAAATGATTAAATATTCTCATTAAGAGAATATTTAATCCAAATTTTAAGCAATGAAAGTGTAATAGAAAGATTATAATAGATTTAATCTATTGATTAGTTAGGTGATTGATAATGGAATATGTAATAATTGGTTTATTAGTTTTAGTAATCGTTATATTATTGTTTTTAGTTTTTAAGAAAAGTGGAGAGAGTAATATAATTGAGAAAATAGGGAAGTTAGAGATGGGAATAAATAAAGATATTTCTGATTTTCGTTATGGGATGTCTACTGATAATCGTAAAGAGTTTGATGCTTTAGTTGAAAGGTTAGATCGTAAATTAAATCAAATTGATGAGAAGATTAATATAAGATTGGATGCTAATTTTGAGAAAACAAATAAAACTTTTAGTGATGTTTTAACTCGATTAACTAAAATTGATGAAGCTCAAAAGAAAATTGATATGTTATCGACCGATATAGTTTCTTTGCAAAGTGTTTTAACTGATAAGAAGACTAGGGGTACTTTTGGTGAAGTGAATTTGAATTATATACTTAGTAATATATTTGGTGAAAATAATACAAGTGTTTATGAATTACAAAAGAAGTTGCCTAATGAGATGATCGTGGATGCTATTCTTTATGCTCCCGAACCATTAGGAACAATTGCAATCGATTCTAAATTTCCTTTAGAAAATTATCAAAAAATGACAGATAAAACATTATCTAAAGAAGTAAGGGATTTGGCTGAGAAAAGTTTTAAAATTGATATGAAGAAGCATATTGATGATATTGCTAATAAATATATAATTAAAGGGTATACATCTAATGAAGCAATTATGTTTTTACCAGCTGAGGCAATATTTGCAGAAATCAATGCTTATCATAGTAATATAATTACTTATGCCTATAATAAAAAAGTATGGATTACATCTCCTACTACTTTAATGAGTACTTTAACGGTAATTAGTATGATTTTAAAAGATATGGAAAGAGATAAATATACAAAAATAATTCATGAAGAATTAAGTAAATTAAGTGATGAATTTACAAGATATCGTGAACGTTGGGATAAGTTAGCTAAATCTATTGATACAGTAGGTAAAGAAGTAAAAGACATTCATATAACAACAGAAAAAATTACGAAACGATTTGATTCGATTAATAATGTGGAAATAGAAGAAAGTCTTTTAGAAGAAAATAAAGATTGATAAACTTAAAATTAAACAATAAAGGGCAAATATAATAAGTTTGCCTTTTTTGACGATGTTAGATAAAAATTTATATGAAACTAGGGTTGCTAGTAGACTTAATAATAAACCTACTGAGTATGGTAAGAATACTTTGCTTAAAGAACCTGTTTTAGCAATATCTAAGACGCCAAGTAACATAGTTGCTAAACTTACTGGAATATATAATAGAAAAGTAAATTTAAGAGAGGTTTCTCTTTTTAAATCTCTTACTAGGCAACCAACTAAAGTCATTCCACTACGACTTATTCCTGGTATAATTGCAAGTATTTGAAATAAACCAATGATAATTGCATCTTTATATGTTAAATCTTGATCATCTTTTTTACCTTTTATTTTTCTAACTAAAAATAAAGACATTGCTGTTATTAAAAAAGAAATAGCTAAGAAGTTCATACTACCCAGTTTATTTTCAATTATGTCTTTAGTTAAATAACCAATTAAACCTATTGGAATAGTCGCGATAATAATAAGCAGACAATATTTAAAATTAAGATAATTAGATTTTCTATTTTTATTAAAAATATATTCAAAGAAACTTTTAATTAATTTAATTAAATCTTTTCTAAAAATAAATATAATTGCTAAAAGAGATCCAAAGTTGACAATAATATCAAAGTTTAAATCATTAAGATTCTTTAAATTGAAAATCGCTTTAAATAATTTTAAATGACCACTTGAAGAAACTGGGATTGGTTCAGTAAAACCTTGGATTAAACCAAGGATTGGATATTCTATATTCATTTTATCTACCTACACCTACTTTTCTTCTTATTTCTTCATATTTTATGCTAGCAATCTTTGTTGATTTTTCTTTGCCTTCATCTAAGACTTTATCAACTAAGCCTGATTCGTTAACTTCTTTATATTTTTTTTGTAAATCAGTTAAAAAGTTTACTACTGTTTCTGCTACTTGTTTTTTAAATGTGCCATAATTTTGATCTTTAAATTCATCTTCAACTTCACTAATTGTTTTATTTGTTAATTCACTGTAAATTGTCATTAAGTTGGAAATCCCGGGTTTATTATCTTCGTCATACTTGACAACTGTTTCTGAATCAGTAACCGCGCTCATTATCTTTTTCCTTGCGTCTTCCGGGTCATCTAATAGTAAAATGCACCCCTTATCATTGTCATCGCTTTTACTCATTTTTTTACTTGGATCTTGTAAATCCTTGATTTTTTCACCATGTTTAGGGATAACTGGTTCTGGAACTATAAATGAATCTCCATAACGATAATTAAATCTTTCAGCTATATTTCTTGCTAATTCAACATGTTGTTTTTGATCTAGTCCAACAGGAACAATATCAGCATCATAAAGTAAGATGTCGGTCGCCATTAGGACTGGGTAAGTAAATAGCCCACAACTGATTGATTCATTTGTCCCTTTACCTAATCTATCTTTATACTGAGTCATTCTTGATAATTCACCCATTGTTGAATTACATTCTAAAACCCAAGAAAGCTGGGCATGATAAGGATTTTCTGATTGAAGAAAAATTGTGTTTTTCTTAGGATCTAATCCACAAGCTAAATATACTCCAACAATTGCTCTTATTTTTTTTCTTAATTCATCTGGATCATTATAAACAGTTAGGGCATGTAAATCAGCAACAAAGACAAAGTTCTCATATTCATCTTGTCTTTCAATAAATTGTTTTATTGCTCCAATATAATTACCAATTGTTAAATAACCGGTTGGTTTAATTCCTGATAATAGTCTTTTCATAATCAATCACCTAAGTAGATTATACCTAACAATTTGTAATAAATCTATCTATAATTCTTGATAACTGATATAATATTAATGGTGATTTTTATGGAAAGATTACAAAAATTTATTGCTTCATCTGGAATTTGTTCAAGAAGAAAAGCAGAAGAATTAATTACATCTGGCAAAGTTAAAGTAAATGGAATAGTTGTTACTGAACTTGGAACGAAGGTATCTTTTGAAGATACAGTTTTAGTTAATAATAAAAAAATAGTTTATGAAAAAAAGGTTTATTATATGTTAAATAAACCAAGAGGGTACATTAGTTCTGTAAGTGATGATAAGGGAAGGAAAACCGTTATTGATTTAATTCATGATAAAAGAAGAATATTCCCAATTGGGAGACTTGATTATGACACAACAGGTTTATTACTTTTAACTAATGATGGAGAATTTGCAAATCTAATGATGCATCCTAAAAATGAAGTACCAAAAACATATGCCGCTAAAATTGAAGGAAAAATGTCAATGGATACTTTATTTAGTTTAAGAAAAGGAGTATTAGTTGAAGATATAAAAATAATCCCTAAACAAGTAAAAATAAAATCATATGATAAAAAAACTGATACTAGTATTGTTAAAATTACTTTAATTGAAGGCCAAAATCACATAGTTAAAAAAATATTTGCTAGTGTTAATCATCCAGTCATAAAATTAAAAAGAGAAGAGTACGGAAATTTAACTTTAGGGAAACTAAGATCAGCTGAGTATAGAGAATTAACAGAAGCTGAAATATTAGATCTAACAAAAAAGAAGTCTTAAAAAACTTCTTTTATTCTGCATCCTCAACGTCTTCAATAGTAATTGCAGCGACGGGACAGGATTCCATCGCCTCAATTGTTAATTCATCAACACTTTCAACTAATTCTTTAACAGGAACAGAAATTCCAGATTCATTTGGTTGAAAAGCATGAGGTGCGATTTGATAACATGCTCCACAAGCAATACATGTAGCAGCATTAACTTCAATTTTTTTCATTTTTCCTCCTTGTAATATAATTATAACTTTTTTACATAAGGAGTGCAATAAATGTTTAATATACTTAACACATATGATATAATTCAACTATAATGGAGGATTCAATATGGGCAGTAGGATGGAAAAATATCACAACAATCCAAAGACTTTAGAAAAAAGAACTCAAAGAAACGAAGAATTATATAAAAATATTAATCGTAGTAAAATTGAAGATTATAATATTCATTCTAATGTTTCTGTTTTAGATGTGCCCGGAAATGAAATTGATATCGAAAAAATAAAGGAATTATTAGATCAAAAATATCAAAATCCTATTAAAAGAAAATCAATTGAAATCGAAGAAGATATTGAAGAATTAAAGCCAGAATTTGAAACTAAAGATTATGATTTAAGTAAAATACTAGAAGAAGCAAAAAAAGAGAAAGTAGTCGATTATGCTGAAGAAAGATTAAAGAAACTTCGTGATACTCAGTATGATATTTTAAATAATTTAAATTTAGAAAGACCTGAAGAAATAGTTGAAGAAGAACCAACAGAGCTAGAAAAAGAACTACTAACAATGATTGAAACAATAACTAGCAAAGAAAAGGAAACTGATATAAATACATTAGAGGGTTTAAGTACTTCTTTAGAATTAGAGTTATTATCTGATTTAAAGGGGGATGATGATACGGTTGTTGTTCCGCCTTTAACTGAAGAACAAAAGATAGAATTTGATGTAACAAAAAAACAAGCTAAGTCTAAGGGATTAGAAAATTCTTTTTATACAGGCAACTTAAAGGTGCATGAATCAGACTTTGAAGATTTTGAAGATTTAAAAAAAGAAATTAATTCTAATTCAACAATTATTAAAATATTAGTAGTATTATTTACATTAGTTGTGGTATTTGGTTTAGTAATACTTTTTGATAAAATATTTTCTTGGGGTATATTTTAGGAGGACAAAATGATAGTAACAATAAAAGATCAAAAATTTGAAGTAATAAAAAATGAAAAAGAAGGCTTTGATGCTTCAGCAGTAGAAGAAAGATTAACTGATTATTTTGATGGTTATGACTATATTGTTGGTGATTGGGCTTATGATAAATTAAGGCTTAAAGGCTTTAATAACAAAGGAAATAAATTATATAATAAATTTAATGATTATAATAATGTTGATAAATATATAAAAGAGAATTGTGCTTATGGTTGTAAACATTTTATTTTAAAGAGAAATAAAGTTGAATAACAAAATTCATTGTGCTAAAATAATAATAGAATAGGTAGGGATGCTCCAATGCTAGAAAAGATTGTATTAACGAAAGATTCAGGAGAAACTATTGAGGTAGACTTAGTAAGTTTTTTTGAGTTAAGAAGTAATCGAAAAAAATATATATTTTATACAAAAAATGAAGTAGTAGAAGAAGGCTATGTAAAATTATATATTTCTGAAGTGATGGTCGAAGGGTTAGATTATAGACTAGCTAAGATTATGTCTGATGATGATTGGAGTGCGATTAAGTTAATAATGCGTAAAATATTAACTAATCAAGTAAGTGATGAAATTAAATACTTAGAGGTAGGGGGCAATTAAAATGACAATAATGTTTAAAGATTTCAATGATTCTAGAGAATTATCTACACCAACTAATTACATTGAAACATTAGCAAAAAAATATCAAGAAGAAGTTGTTAAAAATAAAGAAGTTAATAGTGGTGAAGTAGAACAATTTGTTACAACTGAACAAGTTGAAACTCCAGTAGTTGAAACACCTGTTCAAGAATCAATAGAGCCAGAAGTTATTGCTCAAGAGCAACCACAAGAAGTAGTTGTAGAAACAGAACAAGTTGAAACACCAGTAGTTGAAGAACCTGTTCAAGAAACAGTTCAACCGGAAGCTATAATTCAAGAGCAACCACAAGAAACTGCTAAAGAAAGTGAACAAACTCCAGTAGGAAACATCTTTGATGCTCCAAGCACACCAAGCACACCAAGTGCGCCAGTGGTAGAGCAACCAGCTCAAAATCAAACTACAGAAGGTAATATTTTTGATGCACCAAGTTCAAATCAAGAGCCAGCTGTTAATGAAACTCAAGAAGTAGAAGCCCCAGCAGTTGAAGAGGTTTCTGTTGAACCAGAACCTATTGCAATCGAAAAACAAGAATTAGAACCAATTAATGTTGAAGAACAAAAAAGTGTTATTGATGCTTCAGAAATTGGTGTAGAAGAAGAAAAACCAAAAGAACAATCTGAAATGTTTCCAGAAGGTTTCTCAACGGTGCATAGAATAAATGAAGGAGATAATGTTTATAATCTATCTTCTAAATGGGGAATTCCCGCTGATGAAATTCTTGAGGCAAATGCATTAAATCCTAATACTGATTTAGTTAAAGGAGAGTTGTTAATCGTTCCTTCATCACCAGATAAAATGTCTAGAGTTGAATTAGAACAATTTTCAAAATTAGCTCAAAAGGTTGAAGCAGTTCTTGCAAACCAAAAAACTGATAGTTCTGGAGCATATAACCAATTACTAGATATTGGTGAAATGACTTTAAATAAATAAAACAAGGTTAAAAACAACCTTGTTTTTTAAAGTTTAGAAAAACTCCTGCAAGTAATTGATTTATGTTTTATTATTTGGTATACTTTACCAGTACTTATACGCGCCCATAGCTCAATTGGATAGAGCGTCCGGCTACGGACCGTAAGGCTTGGGGGTTCGAGTCCCTCTGGGCGTGCCAAGAAAATTAAACTAGTTTTAGACTAGTTTTTTTTATAAGTGTCAAATTACTGTTTATTCCTTTAGAATTACTAGAGAAGTGATATAATTAAATAAAGAGAAGACTTATTTCTCTTATTAAATGGACAAATAATATGATGAGGTGAGAAAATGAAAATCGCAATTGATGTCGATGGAGTTTTAATTGACATGGGTAATTATCAACTAGAAAAAGGTAGTAAGTTTTTTATGGAAAAATACAACATTGGAATAAGTGATCCTAAGGGTTATGAAATAAGTGATGCTTTCTTAGTAGACCAAGCGAAGGACCATGATTTTTGGATTAATCATATTTTTGATTATGGGGTAGATTATCCAGCAAGATTCGGGGCTAAAGAGGTAATTTCGAAACTAAAAGCTGATGGTAATGAGATTATCATTATGACTGCTAGAGGTGGAACTGAAGAAAACACTTTACCTAAAGAAGAAATGCAAGAATTAGTTAAATCTTGGTTAGAGAAAAATGGAATTTACTATGATGAAATAATGTTTACAGAGGAAGATAAATTATCATACTGCATTAGTAATAATATTGATTTAGTGATCGAAGATAAACCAAGAAATATTCAAATGATCAGTACAGCAATTCCTGTAGTTTGTTTTAACGCTTTATATAATCAACACCTAGAAGGTCGAAATATTTACCGAGCTTACTCTTGGCATGACATTTACAGTAAAATAAAAAATATAAATAATGGATGATATTTAGAGTTTTTGTGCTATAATAACGATAAGAAAGGGAATATTTTATGGAAGAAACTAGTACTAAATTAACAGTAAAATTAAATGATAAGGATGTTTTAATCGATGTAGTCGATATTATTGAATCTGAAGATTATAATAAAGAGTATATCGTATATACCATTGATGGTATGGAAGAAGACCAAGTCTTTGTTTCAATATTAAACGAGAGTGAAGAGACTTATTCATTAGATACTATTGAAGATGATGAAGAATTTAATCATGTTAACGAACTGTTATTAAGCCAAACATTAGACTTTGCAGAAGAGGAAAGTGAATGATATGCATATCAATAATGCTGAAGAACTATATAATGCATTAAATTTTTTGAATAGAGGGAAAGTAACCCTTTCAACAATAGCTGGCGAACAGGTAATAATTGTCGAAGGGAATCCGAAAGACCTTTATTTTCCACATGGTTTTAGATATGATGAGCGTTATGGTATTACAAATGGAACTCTAACTGTTAAAGCAAAACAAGCTGAAATAGAGTTTTATGATATTAATATTGATACCCATAACAAAGTCGTCCAAGATATTTATCAAAAATATGCTCGTGAGATTAACATTTTACAATCAGTTCATGCTTCTAATCAAGCTATACTTAATTTTCCAAACCTAAGTGAGGAAACAAAAGAACAATTAAGAATAAAAATTGAAAAAGCTGAAAGACTATTAAATATTTTTGAAGGAAGATGTGAAAAATTATTAAGTACTGATACTAATGCATATTTATTATTTGGTAATGATGATATATTAGAAAGAAATATTCCTAAAGCATTACTTAAACTTAGAAATTCAAGAATTGCAAGCAAACAAAGAAAAATAGTTACTTTGGAAGCAGAAAGGCAACTTTTATTAGCAAAAGATTTTGAAGATGAATATTCAAAATTAATTTATGAAAATCGTCGAAAAAGAGTTGATGCAAAGTTAAAAAAACTTTCTTTTAAACATGGTAAAATTGAAGCTAAACAAAGACAAGTTGTTATGGATAAAATTGTTAAAGAAATTGTTAAGTATCAAAGACAAAGATACCGTTTAGAAAGACAACAAATTTCGATAAATAAAATAGCTGCTAAAAGGGATGTTGTTAGTACAGAAGCAGAAGCGATAAGACAGCAACTAGCGAATCTAAGAGATAAAATAGTTCGCATGACCCGTAATGATAGACATACACCATTTTCCCTAAGAACAGCCGCTAATGAACAAGAAAGACTACTTAAAAGATTAGAAAAATTAAGTAGAAAAGAAGGAAAAATTGAAGCAAAACTTCAAAGGAAGTTGTATAGACAAAACAGGCTTGATCGAATCTTTGGTAAAAATAAACCAAATAGGAGAGATCCTGTAATTGAAAGACCTTTAAGAGAAGCACCAAGTAGATTGACTGGTCCAACTGAAGTTGAACCAGAGAGAACCCTTGAAAGAGAAGAGACAGCAATTACTCCACCAACTGAGGAAGTGACAAGAGGGTCTGATGATTATGAAAGTCCAATCGGCCCACCAGTTCCAGAAGAACCAACAATTGAAGGACGTGAAAGACCAGCTGCTTCAACAACTGAGGAAGTAACAAGAGAGTCTGGTGATCATGAAAGACCAATTAGTCCACCGACCCCAGAAGAACCAAGACCAGATGATTATGAAAGTCCAATCGGTCCACCAGTTCCAGAAGGACCTGGCACTATTGAACCAGAATCAACCAGAGAATCAAGACTAGACACTTCTACATCTCCAACTCCACCGCCAATTGCTCCAGGTCCAACTACAAAACCAGGCCCTGATTTAAATGAATTTCAAGTTTTTGAATTAAAGACAATGGCTAAATCGTTGGGGTTAAAAGGATACAGTAACATGAGAAAAGAAAGCATTATTAATTTAATTAATAATTCAGGTGCCGAAATCCCAGTTATGTTAAGTGGTTATGATGTGTTTAAGGATTTCTCTAAGGAAGCAGCATCTAAAATTGAGAAGAGAGTGTAAATATGAAAGATAAAATATCTGTTCAATTAAATGGCAAAGAAATTGAAATAAACATAGTTGATGTTTATTTAAATCCAGATACCGGGAATGAACTTATGGTTTATACAGTAGATGGTTTTAATGACAATGAACCTCTTGTTTCAGTATTTAAAAAAAAGGACAATGGCTTTGAACTAGATTATATAGAAGATGAAAGCGACAAAGAATTTTTAAGTAATCTAAATGAATAAATATTAGACGCAATAAGCGTCTTTTTTATTGTTCTTTAGCTTGTATTGTGCTATGATATCCCCTAATTAAGGCGATGAAAGTGTTGTATCAAAACATAAATTAGAGTCAAATAAATGGGGTGATAAATTTGCATTCAAAGAAAAATGAAAAAACTTCTAATTACATTAATAATAAGATAGAACTAATCAATAAATATTTTAGACATGTGTTAGATGTGTATTATAATTGGCCATGTGATCTTTTGGTAAGAGAAAAGCCCGCAAGTGAAATAAAATCTGGTAATGTAATATTTAAAAATAACCATAATCAAATTGAAGTTAGTATAGCGGTTAATTCAAATGCAGATTGTTATGATTTAGCCACTGTTATAGAACTTTTTTTAAAAAATGTGCAAAAGACTGATTTAATTAATAAACCAAATGATCAAGGATTTGAAGCGATTATTTATAACTCTCTAAATAATGAATCAGAAATGGAAATAATCATCTTAACATATGAAATGAGAGATAAAATAGAAAGTACTATTAGGAAAATTAATGAAAAAGATGTTGATTTTTCAACCTTTAATAGTGTAAGTAAATAGTTATCCTTTACAAGTATAGATTGATTTGTTATACTCTATTTGACGTATTAAGTGGGACGAAAACCCACTTTTATTATTAAGTAAGGAGAAAATATGAAAGATTTTACAAAATTAAAAAATCTAATTGAACAAGAATTAGCAAAAGATAAAATAGTTGTTGATTCAATTGTTATGGAAGAAGAAAATAAATATTTATTTTTAAAAATAGTTTTAGATAAAATAGGTGGTCTAGATTTAGACACTATAGTTGAAGCAACCCATAAGATTAATCCCATCGTGGATAATTATGATATAGAGGAAGAAAATTATATTTTAGATATTTCATCTAAAGAGAGGAAGAGTAGTAATGAATAATAAAGAATTTATTGCAGGTGTTAAATCAATTGCAAAAGAAAAAAATATAAGTGAAAATGTTATATTTGAAGGAATGGAACAAGCCTTAATAACGGCTTATAAAAAGAATTTTAATTCAAAAACAAATGTTAAAGTAACAATAGATCGAGAAACTGGTGAGATAAAGGTTGTTTCATATTTAGTCGTAGTGAAAGATTATTCTGTATTAAATGAAGATGGTACTAGTCCGGTTGATTATGATTTAGGAGCAGAAGTACTATTAAGTGAAATTAAAGATGAACACCCAAATGCAAAAGTTGGAGATGTAATTGAAACAGAAGTAACTCCTCATGATTTTGGCCGTGTAGCAGCAGGAACAGCTAAACAAGTTTTAATGCAAAAAATTAGAGAAGCAGAAAAATTAAGTGTAGTTGATGAATTTGCTGATAAACAAGATGAATTAATGGTAGGAATGTTAGCAATGGAAGATACTAGAAACTATTATGTTGATTTAGGTAGAACAAGAGGAATATTACCAAAAAATGAAATGATTCCTGGTGAAGAAGTAAAAATGGGTTCAAGTATTAAGGTTTATATTACTAAAGTAGAAGCCGGACCTAAAGGACCAGTTATCTTAGTTTCAAGAAAACATTATGGATTTATTAGAAGATTATTAGAAAGTGAAATACCAGAATTTGCTGATGGAACGATTGAACTTTATTCAGTTGCTCGTGAACCAGGAGTTAGAAGTAAAGTAGCAGTTTTTTCAAATAATGAGAAAGTTGACCCTATCGGTGCTTGTATTGGTGAGGGAGGATCTCGAATAGCTAGTATTAATAAAGAATTAAATGGCGAAAAAATTGATTTAATTTTATATGATCCAGATATTAGTAAATTTATTGCTAATGCTCTAGCACCTGCTAAGAATGTTACGGTAAATATTATTTCAGAAGAAGATAAAGAATCTCTAGCGATTGTTAATGATGAAAATTTACCACTTGCGATTGGTAAAAAGGGAAGCAATGTTATTTTAGCTAGTAGGTTAACTAAATATAAAATTAATGTTAAAACTCTTACTCAGATTAATGAAGAGGGAAATGAAAGTGATTTAAGTGAAAAATAAAATCCCTTTAAGAAAATGTGTTCTTACTGGTGAAATGTTACCTAAAATGGAAATGTTTAGAATAATTATTACTAAAGATAATGAAGTTTTATATGATGAGACTGGTAAGCAAAATGGTCGTGGTCTTTATTTAAAAAAAGATATAGATGTAATAAATAAGGCTAAACAGACTAAAAAGATAGAAAGTGTTTTTAAAGTAAAAAACATAGATCAAATATATGATGAATTAATAAGTAAACTAATTAAATAGAAAGAGGTGTTCGTTTATGATGAATGTCAAAGAATATGCTAATGAAATGGATTTAACAGTAGCAGAAGTACTTAAGAAATGTAAGGAATTAGATTTAAAAGTTACTGATGCAACATCAATGTTAAGTGATGATGATATTATCTTACTTGATAATACTTTAAATTTAATTAGTAGTGATGATGAATTAGATTTTGATGAAGAAGAAGAACTAGAAGAAAAGGTTGAGGATATAGTATCTAATATAAAATTAGATGTTGAAGAAGAAGTAAGAAAAGAAAAAATTAAGAAAAAACCTGATTTTAATAGTTCAAAAGAAGAGTATAAAACTCAAAAGAAACAAATGTATAAAAATAAAGAAAAATTAATAAGCAATATAGAAAGTTCTAGTGATATAGTTTTATATACTCAAGGAATGAAAGTTTCAGAATTAGCTAGTCAATTAAATGTTGATGGGGCTGAAATAATTAAAAAATTGATGGAACTAGGTTTGATGTTAACATTAAATCATCCAATAGATTATGATAATGCTGAAATAATAGTGGCTTACTATAATAAACAATTAAAAAGAGAAGAAACTCAAGACATAACTAATTTTGAAGAATTTGAAGTTGTTGATGATGAAGAACATTTAGTAAAAAGAGCACCTGTAATTACAATTATGGGGCATGTTGATCATGGTAAAACTTCACTTTTAGATTATATTCGTAACTCACATGTTACTGAAAAAGAAAGTGGCGGAATTACTCAACATATTGGAGCTTATCAAATTGAATATAATGATGAAAAATTAACATTTATTGATACTCCAGGTCATGCTGCATTTACAGAAATGCGTGCAAGAGGAGCAAGTATTACAGATATAGTTATTATAATTGTTGCTGCTGATGATGGGGTAAAACCACAAACTAAAGAAGCAATTGATCATGCCCTAGCGGCAAAAGTGCCAATAATTGTTGCAGTTAACAAAATTGATAAACCTGGTATTAATGTTGATAAAGTATTAACAGAAATGGCTGAGTTAAATATTACTCCAGAAAGTTGGGGTGGAACTTATCCATTTGTAAACATTTCTGCTCATACTGGCGAAGGAATTGATGAACTACTTGAAACAATAGTTGTAATTGGAGAAATGTTAGAATTAAAAGCTAATCCACAAAGATATGCTCTTGGGACAGTGGTTGAATCAAGTTGTGAATTACAAACAGGTTGTACTGCAACTCTTCTAATTCAAAATGGAACTCTAAGAATTGGTGATCCAATCGTAGCAGGTCATGTTTTAGGGCACATTAGAACAATGAAAGATGATTTAGGTAAAGATATAGTTGAAGCCTTACCTAGTATGCCTGTTGTTATTACTGGTATAAATGATAATCCTTCAGCTGGAGACCGCTTTATGGCTTTTGAAACAGAAAGTGAAGCTAAAAAAGTTGCAGTTACAAGACAAAATCAATTAAAAGAATTAAAAAATAAAAAAGAAGTTATAAATATGGATGATTTATTTTCACAAATTCAATCAGGTATTAAAGAAATAAACGTTATTTTAAAAGCAGATGTTCGTGGTTCAGAAGAAGCAGTAAAATTAGCGCTTGAGAAAATTGATGTTGATGGAGTAAAAATTAAAGTTATTAGAAGTGATGTAGGTACAATTACCGAAAGCGATATTGTTTTAGCCAATGCTGGTAATGCAATTGTTATTGGCTTTAATGTTATTCCTTCAATTAGTACAAAAGAATTTGCTAAAAGTTATGGAGTAGAAATAAGACTTTATACAATTATTTATAAATTAATCGAAGATATGGAACTAGCGATGCAAGGTATGCTTGATCCTGAATTTGAAGAACAAATAATTGGTCATGCTGAGGTCAGAAAATTATTTAAATTTAGTAAAGTAGGAACAATTGCTGGATCATATATTACTGATGGATTAATTAAAAATAATTCTCAAATAAGAATTATTCGTGATTCAAATGTTATCGGTGATACAAAAATCGCCCAAATTCAAAGAGAAAAAGATCAGGTTAGAGAAATAAAATCGGGTTTTGAATGTGGAATAACTCTTGCTAACTTTAATGACTTAAAAGAAGGCGATATATTAGAGGCCTATGAAATGGTGGAGGTTAAAAAATGAAATTAAAAGCAAAAAAAATCTCATCACAAATTCAAAGAGAATTAAGTAAAATAATTATGAATGAAACTAAAAATGAAATAGTTAAAAGTTTAAATATAACTGCATGTGAAGTAACTAATGATTTAAGTTTCGCTAAAATATTTTATACATATTTAGGTGATTATACTAAAGAAGAAATCGCCAGTGAGTTAGAAAAGACAAGTAGTCATTTTCGTAAAATGCTTGCTTCAAAAATCGATATTAGACACACTCCAGAACTAATTTTTGTTTTTGATGAATCAATCGAGTATGGGAAAAACATTGAAAAATTAATTGAAAAAATTAAAGAGGAAAAGTAATGGATGGTATTATCATCGTCAATAAAGAAAAAGATAAAACAAGTCGTGATGTAGTTAACTACTTAAACGACTTTTTTGAAATGACTAAAATTGGTCATGCTGGGACTTTGGATCCCCTTGCAACAGGGGTATTAATTATTACACTTGGTAAATGTACAAAACTAACTGATCTATTAACTGGTCATGATAAAGAATATATCGCAACCATGAAACTCGGGCTAAGAACTGATACTTATGACATAACAGGTAAAATAACTAGTCAAGAAGATGTTAACTTAAATTTTGATGAAATTAAACAATCTGTAAACCACTTTTTAGGTGAATATGAACAAGAAGTACCAATTTATTCTGCAGTAAAAGTAAATGGAAAAAAATTATATGAATATGCAAGAAATAATGAAAGTGTTGAACTTCCTAAAAGATTAGTAAAAATAAAAGAAATTGAAATTATTAAAATCGAAGAAGAAATTGTTACTTTTAGGGTTTTAGTCTCAAAAGGGACATATATTCGTAGTTTAATTAATGATATTGGAAATTATTTAGGTTGCGGAGCAACAATGATAGAGTTAATTAGAACTAAACAAGGGGAATATAGTATTAATGATTCTTACACTTTAAAAGACATAGTTACTAATAATTATAAATTTATAGAATTAAATGAATATTTAAAAATATTTCCAAGTCAACAAATTGATGAAAGTAATGAAAAATTAATTAAAAATGGAGCACTTATCAATAAGACATTTGATGATAAGTACTTAGTTTATTATGAAGGTGATAAGCCGATTGCTATCTATCAAGAATATATTAAAGATAATACTAAAGCTAAACCTTTTATGATGATAAACTAAATAAGCAAGTGACAAGTAATAAAAAAATGTAGAGTATAATTTTAACTTATGCTATTGTTAAATTAGATATTAAAACGGAGGTAAAAAAATGAATTATACACAAGCTAGAACTGAGAGGGTGCATTTACAAAGACAACTAACTGCATTATTAAACACTAATGGGGCTAGTCAAAGGGATATAACTCACATTAGAGGAAGGCTACTTAATGCAATAAGAACTGAGTTTAGGCTTGCACCCGTGCATGCAAAAGCCGCTTTAAAAAGATTTTATTTAGTAGAAATTAATAATCATAGTATTCAGTTAAAAAATCGAACACAAATCGAAAAAAGAAGAGATCAAAACATTGTCTCTCAAGTGTCAAAAGAAGTAGTATTAAAGTTTCAAAGAGCTAAAACTAATTTAAGAAGATTAAATTTAGAACCAACGGCTACTGAAAAACTTGAAGGAATAAGCAAATTTCTTGGTGGTTCATTATCATCTTTAGGAAGTGTTGCTAAATTTCCTGTGGCGATGGCTACAAGAGTGTTAATGTTAACAACAGGAGCTTTAGCTAAGATGGCAGTAGCGCCATTTCATATAGTTTCTGGCCTATATCAAAAAATATGGAATCCAGAAAAGAAATACAGTGGAAAAAAACTTAATAAAATTGAAGATGGTTTAAAAAGAAGGTTAGATACCGCGCTTAGGGGATTGGGAGAAAGGACGAGAAGATTATAATGGAACAACTAAATTTAGAAAATGCCTTTACAATATTTAATGAACAAGGAATAGAAGTAACTTGTGATGTTATCGCGATTATTGAACAAGAAGACCAAAACCCATTAATTGTTTATACTGATTACAGTTTAGATGCAAATGATGAGTTTAATGTTTTTGTTTCTGAACTTGAAGAGTCAGGAGAAAACTATAATTTACTTGAGGCAACTAACTATGAAAATATTGAAGAAGTTAAGAAATCTGTCGAAGAAGCAATAAATAATTTTAAAAACTTAGATAATATTGAGTAATTATTCATTAATAATTGCAAAAAACTCATTATTGATATATAATTCTATATAGAAGTTTTTTCTTGGTATTAAAAGTCTCCGATTTTTTACTAGGATTAAACGGATAAGAGAAATGGAGGAATTTATTATGGCTTTATCTAAAGAGGAAAAAGCTAAGATTGTTAAAGAGTTTAGTAAAGATGGTAAAGATACTGGATCTACTGAAGTTCAAATCGCAATCTTAACAAGAGAAATTGATGAATTAACTGAACATTTAAAAGTTCATATTCATGATTTCCATTCAAAAAGAGGTCTTTTCTTAAAAGTAGGTAAAAGAAGAGGTCTACTTGATTACTTAAAAAGAACAGATGTAATCAGATATAGAGATATTACAGCAAAATTAAATATAAGAAAATAGGCACTAAAATTTTTAGTGTCTTTCTTTATAGAAAAGAGGAAAAATATGAAAAAAGTTTTTGAAACTGAATTTTTCGGAAGAAAACTAATAGTAGAAAATGGTGAACTTGCTAAACAAAGTAATGGTTCAGTATTAGTTCGTTATGGTGATACAGTCGTATTAAGCGCGACAGTTATGAGTAGTAATGTTAGTACTGCTGATTTCTTTCCATTAACAGTAGTTTATAATGAAAAATTATATTCAGTTGGTAAAATCCCTGGTGGTTTTATTAAAAGAGAAGGAAGACCATCAGAAAATGCTACATTGACAGCAAGATTAATCGATAGACCGATTAGACCGATGTTTGATGAAAACTTCCGTAATGAAGTTCAAGTAATTAATACGGTGTTATCTGTTGATCAAGATAATTCACCAGAAATGACTGCTTTATTTGGGTCATCTTTAGCACTTAGTATAAGTAATATTCCATTTGATGGACCAGTTGCTGGTGTTGTTGTTGGGATGATCGATGATAAGTTTATTATTAATCCAAGTGGAGAAGAGTTAGAAAATAGTAAATTACATTTAACTGTAGCAGGTACTAAAGAAGCTATTAACATGGTTGAGGCTGATTCTAAAGAATTAAGTGAAGAAGTAATGCTTGAGGCATTAATGTTTGGCCATGAAGCAATTAAAGAATTAATAAAATTTCAAGAAAAAATTGTTAAAGAAATAGGTCTTGAAAAAATAGAAGTTGAACTTGCTAATATTGATGAAAAATTAGAAAGTGAAGTTAAAAAGTTTGTTGGCAGTAAAATGTTAGAGGCTATTCAAGTTAAAGAAAAGTTAGAAAAATATGCCCAAATTGATGGTGTCAAAGAAGAGACTATTGAACATTTTACGAATATTTATGCTGATACTGAAGAATTAGCTGAAATTTTAAAACAAGTTAAAAAAGTTGTAGATAACATCGAAGCAGAAGAAGTAAGAATGTTAATTACAGATAAAAAGATTAGACCAGATGGTAGAAAAATGGACGAAATCCGTGATTTAAGTGCGAGTATCGATTTACTTCCACGTACACATGGTTCAGCAGTGTTTACAAGAGGGCAAACTCAAGCACTTGCAACTACAACTTTAGGAGCGATTGGTGAACATCAAATTTTAGACGGTTTAGGATTAGAAGATACAAAAAGATTTATGCTTCATTATAATTTTCCTGCTTTCTCAGTTGGTGAAACAGGAAGATATGGTTCACCAGGAAGAAGAGAAATTGGTCATGGTGCCTTAGGAGAAAGAGCGCTTGCCCAAGTTATTCCTAATGAAGAAACATTCCCATACACAATTAGGGTTGTTTCAGAAGTATTAGAAAGTAATGGTTCATCATCACAAGCAAGTATTTGTGCAGGATGTTTAAGTTTAATGGCAGCTGGAGTTCCAATTAAAGCCCCAGTCGCGGGTATTGCTATGGGACTTGTTACTAAAGGTGATAAATACCAAATTTTAACTGATATTCAAGGTCTTGAAGATCATATGGGTGACATGGACTTTAAGGTTGCCGGTACTAAAGAAGGTATATGTGCTCTGCAAATGGATATAAAAATTAAAGGTGTTACTAAAGAAATCTTAAAAGAAGCATTATCTCAAGCAAAAGATGCGAGAATGGCAGTTTTAAAAACAATGGATGAAGTTATTTCTGCACCAAGAAAAGAACTAAGTCCTTATGCCCCAAAAATTAGAATGCTACAAATAGATCCAGAGAAAATCAAAGAAGTAATTGGCCGTGGTGGAGAAATGATTACTAAAATTATTCTTGAAGCAAGTAATGTTAAAACTGTCAGCGATAAAGATGCAGTTAAAGTTGATATTGAAGATGATGGAAGAGTAATTATTTATCACACTGATTATGCAATAATCGATAAAACATATGAAATGATTGAAAACATCGTTAAAGAAGCTGAAACTGGTAAAATATATACAGGAAAAGTAGTTAAAGTTGAAGACTTTGGTTGCTTCGTTGAATTATGGCCAGGTTATGAAGGCTTAGTTCATATTTCTCACCTTGCTCATGAGCATGTTGCAAAATCTAGTGATATTGTTAAAGTAGGCGATGAAATAATTGTTAAGTCTTTAGGTAGAGATAATCGCGGTAGATTAAATTTATCTAGAAAAGAAGCTCTACCAAAACCTGAGAAAAAGGAAAAAACAGAATCTAAATAAAAACCTCTTAAACCAAGAGGTTTTTATTTGTCAAATTAGTTGATATTTTTTGCAATAATTAGTTTAATAATGATATACTTATAATATAGTAGGTGAGAACATTGAAAAAAATGTTTATGTTTGTTTTTTTACTAGGATTAATAATTCCCGCTTTTTTTCTAAAAAATAGCATTAACTCCATAGCAGGAGATAATAGGAAGATAATTGCTAACAACTCCGGACCACAGGATACTGGTCATGCAGAATCTCCTAATCATAAATTAATTGTGAAAACAAGTGCTAATACAAGTGTTGATTACAAGGTGGAGTTTTATCCAAGTAGAACGGGAAATCTTATGGCAAAAGCTACTATTGATTCTTATGAAAAGCTTGACGGTACAAAATCAATAACAAAAGAACTTTATGATGCTAAAATATCTTGTGAGGGAATATATGATTCGATTGACCTTTCCAATAAACATTATCAAGGATTTCCTAGAGTTACTGATTATAAAAGATTTATAAATATTGACGGAATGAAATCTGATATAGTTTGTACAATAATGATTAATGATGTATTAGATGAACCAGCAACTCCTAATTATAAATTAAGCGTAAAAACAAGTGATAATACAAATGTTGATTATAAAGTTGAGTATTATTTATCTCCAGAAACTAAAAATCATTATGCTTTTGCTTTTATAACTTCCTATAAATATCGTGATGGTTCAACATCAACAGTTGAAGAATTACATTCGGCTCAAATTAATTGTGATGGAAGTTATAAATATATTAATATGTTTAATTTTAATAATCTTAAGCGAATCAAGGTTGAAGGTGTAGAGTCTGATACAGTATGCACAATCATGATTAGTGATAAAGCAGCTGATGATATTAAAATTAAATTAACGATAAATAATGGAAGTTTCCGAGGAATTGGTGATGCTAAAAACAGAACAATAGAAGTGGCAAGCGGCTCAATTTCTACTCATGCTATAGATACCGTCGCTGATTCAGATGTTGATATTGCAAATGAAGGACTGGCTCTTATACACATCTCCGAGCCCACGATACCGTACT
>LSQX01023351.1_pt1 | contig 25932 bp, 21 predicted proteins | sample 654561 | NCBI WGS metagenome assembly LSQX01 (sample SAMN04489861, study PRJNA283612) | anaerobic digester metagenome | isolation source: 4 biogas reactors fed with cattle manure at either 37C or 55C with and... | place: Denmark: Kongens Lyngby | collected 2014 | reverse complement strand
GAAGGAGGATCCCATGGCCCCATTCCGGGTTCTCCAACCCCTCTGCCCAGGAACGGGACGGTCGCTCCCGCGTCTTCTCATGCGATCCGCTCCATTCCGATCAAAAAGCCCAGATCGTACGCGCCCGCGCGTTTATCCGTGCCGTCTTGCCCAAGGGCTCAGCGTTCGATTCTCTCACCCAGGCTGACAGCAACCTGCTTTGCTGGCACATCAACAGCGAACGCCGTGACAGCCTGCAGGGCTAATCCACCTGGGATGTCTATGCCTGGCTGTGTGCGAAGGCATCCTCACCCGGCTCAATGTCCCAAAAGGAAACGCAGACGAAGTGACCCTGACACCTCGTCTGCTCAATCAGCTGCCCTAATCGACTGCAACTGGCCTGGTTATTCGAAATCTTTCGTTCTCACCGGTATCAAGCCGACAGGGTCATGTCTCCTCTGGTTCCGTCTCAGCCATAGCGTCGGCGCCAGTCTCCTGATCATCATCACAAACCTCGTGCTCGATGACGGCCATGTCGACGACCTTGCCCTCACGCGTCCGCATCAGGGTGACGCCCTGCGTATTGCGGCCCAGAATCGGGATCTCGGCGGCCGAGATCCGGATCAGGACACCGGAATCGTTGATCAGGATCACATCATTGTCGTCGTTCACCAGGGCGATACCGGCGAGGAGCCCCGTCTTTTCAGACGGTCGATACGTGATCAGTCCTTTGCCGCCGCGTGTCTGTCCCCGGTATTCCTCAAGTTCGGTGCGCTTGCCGTACCCGCGGTCGGAAACCACCAGCAGGGTCTGGTCCGCGCGCGTCGGGACCATGCCGATGACCTCGTCGCCGTCGTCGAGCTGGATACCGCGCACACCCTGGGTGTTGCGGCCGGTCGCGCGCACCTGCGCCTCATCAAAGCGGATGGCCATCCCGTTGCGGGTAGCCAGCAGGATGTCGCAGTTGTCGGACGTCAGCTGGACGCCGACCAGCGCGTCGCCCTCGCGCAGGTTGACGGCGATCAGGCCGTTCTTGTTGATGTTGGCGTATTCGATCAGTTCCGTTTTCTTGACCACGCCGGCACGCGTCGCCATCAGCAGGCTGACACCCTGCTCGAATGACGTGACCGGGATTACGGTCTTGACCTTCTCGCCGCCTTCCAGGTGGAGCAGATTCACAATGGCCATGCCGCGGGCCTGGCGGCTGGATTCCGGGATCTGGTAGCCCTTGAGGCGATAGACACGGCCCGTGTCGGTGAAAAAGAGTAAAATTGCGTGGGTCGAGGTGGTTAATATGGTTTCAGCGAAGTCCTCTTCCCGCGTCTGCATGCCGCTGACACCGCGCCCGCCGCGATGCTGGATGCTGCAGGTGTCGACAGGCATACGCTTGACATAGCCGAAATGCGTCAGGGTGATCACGATGTCTTCTTCCTGGATCAGGGATTCGTCATCGATTTCGTCATCCTCGCTCATCTCGATGCTGGTCCGGCGTTCATCAGCGTACCGGTTGCGGACTTGCTGCAGTTCATCCTTGATAATCTGCAGCAGCAACGACTCTTCGGCTAAAACGCGCATGAGATAGTCGATTTTCTCGCACAGCTCACGGTACTCCTGCTCCAGCTTGTCCCGTTCCAGTCCGGTCAGGCGACCCAGGCGCATGTCGACGATATGCTGCGCCTGTTTTTCGCTGAAGCCGAAACGCTCGCTCAGGCGCTCCTTGGCGATGTCCTCTGTCCTGGACGAGCGGATGATGGCGATCACCTCATCGATGTTGTCGATGGCGATGCGCAAGCCTTCCAGGATGTGCCGCCTGGCCTCGGCCTTTTCCAGTTCGAAACGGGTCCGGCGGGTGACCACGTCTTTCTGGTGCCCGATATAATGCTGCAAGGACTGGAGCAGGTTCACGACCCGGGGCTCGAAACGGCCCTGCTCGTCCGGCACCAGAGCCAGCATGTTGGCATTGAAGGCATCCTGCAGTTGGGTGTTCTTATAGAGCTGGTTGAGCACGACGTTGGCGTTGGCATCTTTCTTCAGCTCGATGACAATGCGGACCGCGGCGCTGCGGTCGGATTCGTCGCGCAAATCGGATATGCCGTCCAGCTTCTTGTCCTTGACCAGGTCGGCGATCCGCTCGATCAGGCGGGCCTTGTTGACCATATAGGGCAGGTCATGGACGATGATCCGCTGGCGATTGTTGCGCATAGGTTCGATTTCGGTGCGCGAACGGACCACGATCCGGCCTTTGCCGGTCCGGTAGGCTTCGCGAATGCCGGACATGCCGATGATCATGGCGCCGGTCGGGAAATCTGGCCCTTTGATCACGGTCATCAGATCTTCAACGGTGGCGTCCGGCTGGTCGATCAGCAGCGCGACGCCGTCGATCACTTCACCCAGGTTGTGGGGCGGGATGCTGGTGGCCATACCGACGGCGATGCCCGTCGAGCCGTTGACCAGCAGATTGGGAAAGCGGCTGGGCAAGACGACCGGCTCCATCTCATGCTCATCGAAATTCGGTTTGAAGTCGACCGTGTTCTTGTTGATGTCGCTCATCATCTCGATCGAGATGCGCGCCAGGCGCGCTTCCGTGTAGCGGTAGGCTGCAGGTGAGTCACCGTCGCGCGAACCGAAATTGCCGTGCCCGTCGACCAGCATGAAACGCATGGAAAAATCCTGGGCCAGCCGCACCAGCGAATCGTAAACCGCCGCGTCGCCATGTGGGTGGAAACGGCCCAGCACATCGCCGACCGTCGTGGCGCATTTGCGGTAAGGTTTGTCCGGCGTGAACCCCTGGGTGAACATGGAATAGAGGATCCGCCGGTGAACCGGCTTGAGTCCGTCGCGCACATCCGGCAGCGCCCGGTCCGAAATGACACTCATCGCGTAATCGATGAAGGATTTTTTCATTTCCTCTTCCAGGTCTATGGGGATAATGGTGTTGTCAGGGTTTTTAAAAGCCGCGTCCACAGCAGCTTCTTTTTGCCGCTGCAGTTCTTTTGCGTCCCTGTTCAACTGGTCAGCCATGCAAGTCGTTCCTCCTCTAGCCAAGGTTTGGCGAATCTAATCAATTATACCATAAATCATCCGTTTCGGGGACTACAAAGGCTGTTTTTCAGGCTTTCCGGCCTTTCGGGGATAGATGTTCGGGGTCGGCCGGACTTTACGCAGGCAGAACAAGCTGCGCTGCATATCGGTTCCGGGCAAGGTGAAGCGGCGCACCTCTTCGAGCGCGCCGCCCAGTATGCGAACCGCCCGTTCGGCCAGCGGCCATTCGCCTTCGGGATGGCCTTTCATGGCGATGAAGAGACCGCCGGTCCGCACCAGGGGCAGGCCGTATTCGGCCAGGACGTTGAGTGGCGCGACCGCGCGCGCGACCGCCAGGTCGAATGTACCGCGCAGGCCGGATGTCCTGCCTGCATCCTCCGCCCGCCCGTGCCAGGTCCGGATCTGGTCCAGCTGCAGCTTTTCGATCACCTCGTCGAGAAAACGCAGACGCTTGGCCAGCGAATCGAGCAGCACGACCGAACAGGCCGGCCGCAGCAATTTGATCGGCATGCCGGGGAACCCCGCACCGGTTCCAATATCGACCAGGCTGAGCGGTCCAGGGGATTCGGCCTGCAGGCGATCGATCAGCGGCAGGAGGGTCATGGAGTCCAGTATATGGCGGATGGCGATGCCTTCATCGTCTGCAATGGCGGTCAGATTGACATGCTGGTTTGCCGTCTGGAGCATCTGGATGAACGTTATCATCTGCTCACGGACGAGCGACGGCAACGGCTCCCCGTTGAGATCGCCGACCCGGTCCAGCCAGCCGGTCAGGGTCAGATCAGCGGGATTCATGCTGAGGCTCCTCGTTACGCTGGGACAGCGCCCGGAGATAAACCAGCAGGACGGACAGGTCGGCCGGTGAAACACCCGAAATACGTCCGGCCTGGCCGATCGACACGGGACGCAGCTTTGCCAGCTTCTGGCGCGCTTCCAGGCGCAGCCCGCGGATGGCCTGGTAGTCAAGGTCCGGCGGCAAGCGCTTACGCTCCAGCTTGCGAAACTGGCGGATGCGCTCTTCTTCCAAACGGATGTAGCCTTCGTATTTCAAGGCAATGGCGACGGCATCTTGTTCGGCCCGTGTCAGGTGCGGGCGACCCTCGTCCAGCGGTTCCAGGCTGGCATAGTCTATTTCAGGCCGCCTGAGCAGTTCAGCCAGGCTGGCCGGCTGGCGCAGCGGCGAACTGCCCCGGGCCGCAAGCACCTGGTCTGCCAGCGGGCCGGGCTTGACACGGGTTGCTCGGCAGCGGTCGATTTCAGCTTCGATATGGGCCTGCTTGAGCTGGAAGCGCTGCCAGCGCGCGTCGTCGATCAGGCCGATCGAACGGCCGAGCGGCGTCAGCCGGGCATCGGCGTTGTCCTGGCGCAGGAGCAGCCGGTATTCGGCACGGGCGGTCATCATCCGATAAGGTTCCCGGGTGCCCTTGGTCACCAGGTCATCGATCAGGACACCGATATAGGCTTGCGAACGGTCGAGAAGCACCGCGTCCTGGCCGGTCAGCTGGCGCACGGCGTTGATGCCGGCAATCAGCCCCTGGGCCGCGGCTTCTTCGTAACCGGACGTGCCGTTGATCTGGCCGGCTGAATACAGGCGGCCGACGGCCAATGTTTCCAGGGCAGGCGACAGCGCCGTGGGATCCAGACAGTCATATTCGATCGCGTAGGCGCTGCGCATGATCCGCGCATCCTGCAGCCCGGGCAAAGACCGGACCATCTCCAGCTGGACATCCTCCGGCATGGAGCTCGACATGCCCTGCAGGTAGATTTCTTCGGTAACGCGGCCCATCGGTTCCAGGAAAACCTGGTGGCGCAGCTTGTCCGGAAACTTGACGATCTTGTCTTCAATCGACGGACAGTAACGCGGCCCGACGCCCTCGATCGAGCCGCTGAACAGCGGCGAACGGCCGAGATTGGCCTCGATGACCGTCCGGGTCTTCGCGTTGGTCCAGGTCAGGTAACAAGGCAGCTGGTCGCAAGCCAGGTCCGCGCCTTCGTTAGCATATGAAAACGGCTGGATGAGCACATCGCCGTCCTGTTTTTCCAAATAGGAAAAGTCGACACTGGATCGCTTGATCCGAGTCGGTGTACCGGTCTTAAAACGCATCAGGGGCAAGCCGAGCGACTGCAGCGAATCGGACAAGCCGTGCGCGGCGAACTGGCTGTCCGGCCCGCCGCTGTACTGGCAGTCGCCGATGATGATCTTGCCCTCCAGAAACGTTCCTGTCGCCAGAACGACGGACCGGCAGCGGTAGATGGCTCCGGTACGCAGGCAAACGCCGCAGATCGCCGGCCGGCCGGCTTCAGGCTCTGTTAGCAGCGCGACAGCTTCGCCCTGGCGCAGATCGAGGTTTGGCTGCTTTTCCAGCGTGTGTTTCATGTCCTGCTGGTATTGCCGCCGGTCGATCTGGGCGCGCGGGGACAGCACGGCCGGCCCCTTGGACGCATTCAGCATGCGGAACTGGATCATGGCCCGATCGGCCGCCTTGCCCATTTCGCCGCCGAGGGCGTCAATTTCCCGGACCAGCTGGCCTTTTGCCGTCCCGCCGATATTCGGATTGCAGGGCATGTTGGCGACCGTATCCAGGTTCATGCCCAGGACCAGGGTCGAACATCCCAGGCGCGCACTGGCCAGGGCAGCTTCACAGCCAGCGTGGCCGGCCCCGATAACCACGAGGTCATAGCATCCCGCCAGATAGGCACCGGGCTGTTCAAAAGCCTGTGCTAAGTTCATCATGTCCATTCCTCACTCGTTCCCGATCTTCAGCGCACCCGGGAAGCTGTTTACTTGCCGACGCAAAAACGGGAAAAAATCGTATCGATCAGCTCTTCTGAGACATTTTCTCCGGTCAGTTCCGCCAGGGCGTCCAGCGCGCCGCGCAGCAACGACGCGACAACATCCAGTGTCAGCCCGCTGGTCAGGGCCTCCTGGGCGGCTTCCAGCTGTTCGGAGGCCTTTTCCAGGCAGACGCGCTGCCGGCTGTTGCTGACCAGGACATCCTGCGCTTGCGCCGCACCCCGGCTTTCATAAACCCGGACGATCTCGTCGCGGATCTGCTCGATCCCTTCGCCGGTCAGCACCGAGCAGGTCAGCAAAGGTCCGGACGGACGGCTGCTCCTGATCCGGGCGACCAGTTCGGCGCTTGCCGCTAAGTCCTCTTTGCTGACCAGCGGAACCAGGTGCTCGCAACCGCTTTGCCGCATCTGCTTCAGTTCGGCGTCGACATCGTCGAGCGGCGGTGACAAAAGCCAGAAGACGAGATCGGCCTGGCGCAGCGCCTGGCGTGTCCGCGCGACGCCGAGCTGCTCGATCGGGTCGTGTGTCTCGCGTAGGCCAGCGGTGTCAATCAGGCGAACCGGGATACCCCGGATATCGACCCGTTCTTCGACCGTGTCGCGTGTGGTGCCGGGGATCGCCGTGACGATCGCCCGCTCATAGCCGGCCAGGGCATTCAGCAGCGACGATTTGCCGGCATTGGGCTGTCCCGCCAACACAACGGTCAGCCCTTCCCTCAGGATCCGGCCCTGTTCGTAGCTGTCCGCCCGTTGCCGCAAGCGGGCCGCTGATGAACGCAAATCCTGAACCAGGCTATCCTGGGCCGATTCCAGCTCGTCGTGTTCCGGGTATTCCAGGATCAGCTCGACGCGGGCCAGCAGCGGGTAAAGGGACTGCGCCTCCCGCCGCACCAGTTCCGACAGGCGTCCGTTCAGCTGGGCGGCGGCGTTGCGGGCACTGCGGGCGGCGTCGGCGGAGATCAGGTCCATGACCGCCTCCGCCTGAGCCAGGTCCAGCTTGCCGTTAAGAAACGCCCGGCGGGTGAATTCGCCGGGTTGGGCGGCACGGGCCCCCTGACGCAGCAGGAGGTCGAGGATGGCCTGCTTGACCGCCGGGCCGCCGTGGCAGGAAATCTCGATGACCTCTTCGCCGGTATAGGAATGCGGCGCCGCAAAGCGGGTCAGAACCACCTGATCGATCAAGGTCTGGCTGTCCGGATCGATCAGCTGGCCGAAGGCACAGGTATATCCGGCCATCTGCGAAGGTTTGGCAAAGCGCGCCCCCGCAGGCCGGAACAGCGGGTCGGCCAACAGACCGGCACCGTTGCCGGACATGCGGATGACAGCCAGCCCGCTGACACCCGGCGGGGTCGCGGCTGCGACGCAGATGTCAGCGTCAGGGCCGGGCGGCAGTTGGTGCTGGTCCTTGTTTTCTGGCAAATCGGTCATGGTGGGCCTCGCTTTTTATCGCTGTACGGGTTCGGCAAAAAAGCAAAAGCGGTTCACAGGCTATCTGCCCGGGAACCGCAGGAATGCTGTCATGCTGCCGGGGCAGATCTGCCTCTTACATCTCCGACAGGGGGGCGATGATGATGTGACGCTCGGCGTCTTCGCCTTCGCTGTAGGTGGTCACGCCGGGGTAGCCCTGCAGGGCTGAATGGATGATGCGCCGTTCCGCCGGATTCATCGGTTCGAGGCTGATTTTCTGGCCGCTGCCGCTGACCCGGGCAGCGGTCCGCTCGGCCAGGCCGATCAGGCTGGTCTCACGGCGCCGGCGGTAGCCGGCGATATCGACGACAACCCGAAGGTGGCTTTCGCTTTGTTTGTTGGCCACCAGCGAAGCCAGGTACTGGATCGCTTCCAGGGTCTCCCCGCGTCGCCCGATCGCAGCGCCGCAATCCCGGCCGCTGACATCGATATGCAGCGTGTCTTCCTCCCGGAACGAACTGATCTGGCCATGAATGCCGATCCCGGCCATGATGTTGGCCACGTAGGAAACGGTTTCAGCTTCTTCAGGGGTTTCCGGATCTCCGGCATAGGTTTCGTCATCGCCGTAATAGACTTCGTCTGCAGGTTCTTGTTCTTCCGGGTCAGCAGGGAAGTCATCTTCCGGTACCAGGGCGGGATCATCTTCAGCCGTCACGCGCACCTTGGCCGGGCGACGCCCCAGGCCGAGCAGACCGCTCTCCCCTTCATCCAGGACTTCCACCACGACATCGTCGTCGGTCAGACCAAGCTCATCCAGCGCATCCTGGATCGCCTGCTGAACGGTCTTCGCTGTTTTCTCGATTGATACAGGCATGGCTACTACCTCCTTGACCGTCTGGCCGGGGCTCAGGCCCGGGCTGCTTCGGTCTTGATTTTCGTTTCGCTCTCCAGCTGCGCCTTTTCGATCCGCTTGGTGAAGAAATAGTAAATGTAGACGGATTGGGCGATCATCATGATGTTGCCGATGATCCAGTAAAGGCCCATGGACGCAGGCATGGAAAAGGTCGTCACCAGCATGAAGACCGGCATGATGTAGTTCATGGTCTTCATCATGGATTCGGACTTGTCATCCGGTGTTTGGCCGGCACGCGCCGGGTTCATGCGTTCACGTTCTTTGTCTTCCTGTTTCTGCTTGCGGTTCGGCGTGGTCAGCCGGGTGATACGCATTTGAATCAGGGTGGTTCCGACAACAACCAGCGGGATAATCAGGAGCGGCAGATAGGCCTGCCAGGTATCGGCTCCGAACAGGACGGACGGGTTGTAGCTGGGCCTGAGGCTCAGGTCCAGGCCCAGGAAGCGCAGATTGATCAACTGGTCCATGCGCAGGTACCCCTTCTGGATGACATCGGCCAGGGCGCCGGCATTGCTGTTCAGGTTGTCGATCAAGGGCATGTTGTCCATGGCGGCGCGGTTGGTTTCCATCTCGGTCAGAAGCGGCGCACCGTTGCGGGTCAAACCGGCCAGATAGGATGCAATCGACTGGATCTGTTCCGTCGTGACCCCCATCAGGTGAACCAGCGGCGCCTGGATGATCCGGAAAATCGGCCAGATGATGATCAATTGCAGGATGGCCGGCAGGCAGCCCGAAAGCGGCGATGCGCCGTGCTTTTTATAAAGCTCCATCTGCAGCTGGCTCTGCTTCTGCTTGTCATTGGGGTAAAGGCGCTGTATTTCGGCAATCTCGCCTTGGAGCGATTTCTGTTTGAGGGTGCTTTTCTGCTGGTTGATACCCAAGGGGATCATCAGGCCGCGCAGGATCACCGTGAAGAGGATGATGACAATGCCAAAATTCCCCGTCAGGTCATACAGGAACCGCATCACCCAGCCAAACAGCTTATAAAGCGGATCCAGCAAGCTGAATGCCGCGATCTGAATGGACAAAAAATCCATACGCGTTGACTCCTATCTATCCATAGCTGACCGGCGCTGGGGCACCGGGTCATAGCCGCCCCGGCTGAACGGGTTGCAGCGCAGGATGCGCCACAGGGCCAGGCAGCTGCCTTTACATACACCGAATCGCTCGATCGCCTCGATGGCGTACTGCGAACAGGTGGGCGAATACTTGCAGTTGGTACCGAGCGCCGGCGACAAATGGCGCTGGTAGCCGCGAATCAGCCGGATCATCAGGTTCTTCATTGCGGTCTGATCTGCGACTCGACCGTCGTCTGCTTGTCGTCAGGACGCTGGTCGAGCAGGCCGGCCCGCTTTAACAGGCGGAGCAGTTCAGGCTGGACCCGGCCCAGGTCAGGCGCGTCGCTGGTATCGCGTCCAACCAGGACCATGTCAAAGCCGTGTTTCACATCACGTTCGACCAGGCGGTAGCTTTCGCGCAGCAACCGCTTCATGCGGTTGCGCTGGACACTGCCGCTGATTTTCCGACTGGCGGTAACCCCCAGGCGCTTGAGCTGGCCGTGCCGCTTCAAATAATGCAGAACAACATACCGGCCGCTGATGAAGCGGCCTCTCTGGTACACCCGGGAAAACTCGTAATTCTTGCGCAGCGGGTCAGTCGTCAGCATTCCGGTCGGGTCCTTTCACAGCCGGCAGCCTGTCGAGCCGTTCGACTGAAAAAAGAAGACCACAGGACCTGCGGTCTTCAGGCACTCAGCTTTTTGCGGCCTCTCAGCCTGCGTCGCTTTAAAATATCACGGCCTGAAGCGGTCCGCATGCGCTTCATGAAGCCATGCTCCCTTTTCCGCTGCCGCTTCTTGGGCTGAAATGTCATTTTCATATCTAAAACACCTCCATTAGTATGCAAACATTAGCGTTAAGATTATACAAGGCGGATTAACCATATGTCAACCGTTGGAAAATCGGCCAATTTGGCCTTTTTGGCCTGATCAGTGCGCTTTTTCGGATATCGGGATTGTTTCGGTTCCCTGCGAGTCCGCCAGCACGCTGCGGATACGCGCAAGGCTCGCCTCCAGCTCAGCCGGGACCGACTGGTAGGCCTTCGGGTCGCCGATGGCCTCGAGCACAGGTACGATCAGGTGCTGCAATCCGGAACCTTTTGCGACGCGGCTGACATAAGTCGGCACGTATTCGGCCGCGGCGACAGACACGCGGCCATCGGTCCGCTCGAGCCGGATCCGGGCTACGATCGCATCCTGGGCATAGCCCTTGGTGTTGTGGGTGGTATACTCCATGTTGTGCAGAATATTGCTGATCGAATAGAAGACCAGGGTCTGGCCGATGCCGTCCGCGGACTGCAGCACATCGATTTCCTGCAGCACGTGCGGGTGGTGGCCGATGATCAGCTCGATGCCTTCGTCAGCCAATCGCTGGGCCAGGTCGCGCTGGGAACGGCTGCTTCTGGTCTGGTATTCCTGGCCCCAGTGCAAAGACAGGCAGATCAGTTCAGCCCCTTCGCGGCGCAAGGCCGCAGCACGTTCCAGTAAAGCGGCCAGGTCGCGTTCGAACGCCTCCGGCCGGTCCGGATTAAACGAGTCGATCAGGGGATCGGCTCCAGCCGGCATGGGGATGCCGTTGAGCGCTTTTCGGGTCGGTGTCCCGATCGTTTCATAGGTATAGGCCAACAGACCGATCTTGAAGCCGCTGACATCCAGCACACAGTCGGAACGGCTGGTCTCGTCAGGCCGCGTACCGACCACAGTCAGCCCCGTGTCACGAAAGACGCTCGCCGTACGGATGACGCCCTGAAGCCCTTTGTCAATCGTGTGGTTGTTGGCCGTCCAGGCCACGTCAAAACCCGTATCCAGCAACGCGTCGGCAATCGCGTCCGGCGCGCAGAAGAACGGATAACCGCCATAGGGCGGACCTGCCAGCGTCCCCTCATAATTGGCCAGGGCCAGATCCGCCCCGGAGATGATCGGCCGGATGTACTGAAAAGCCGGCGTATAGTCATAGACAGGTTCCGGCTTGCTGGCAACCAGCCCCCCGTCTATAACCGACTGGTGCAAGATGACATCGCCGACGGCAACCAGCGAGATCGACCGGACCGGCTCCGGAGTCGGCGTGGCCGTCGGGCCGGCGGTGGTCGGTGCGAGCGTTGGCGCCGATGTGCCGGATGTCGCGGCCGGCGAAGGCTGGACCGAGGCAGTCGTGACGGCCGGGGCCGCACCGAACGGCAGATTGCCTGCCAACTGCAGGGCCAGCAGGACCAGGACCACCGCGAGGATCAGCAGCGGTGCGGCCAGTGAATAGGTGCGGCCCCGTTTGCGGGCTGTCCTTTTACCGGGTGTCATGGGTGGTCTCATGCGGTCACACCCCGTCCCTGATCTGTTGCGGACCGGCCGTCTGGCTGCGACAGACAAACAGGCGCACATCCGCCGGCAGACGCTGCCGCAGGCGGTCAGCCGCCTCGCGGCAGGCCTCTTCAGACGCGAACAGGCCAAAGACAGCAGGACCGCTGCCGCTCATCTGGGCCATTTCGGCGCCGCAGGCGAGCAAAGCGTCCTTAATCGTCGCCAACTGCGGCAGCAGGAACATCGAAACGGCTTCCAGCACATTGGCGGTCGAATCGGCCAGGGCTTTGAGATTACGGGTTTGCACGGCACGCAGGACAGCCGCGGTATCCGGACCCGGCTGGCAGCGGTTTTCCCGGTAAGCCGCGAAGACGTGCCGGGTCAGAAGCGGACTGGCCGGCGCGCAAAGCAGGACCGGCAGGCCTGGCCAGGCCGGCAGCGCGGTCAGACGCTCACCGATCCCTTCACATAAAACAGTGCCGCCATGCAGGCAAAATGGCACATCGGCTCCGACCTGGAGCGCCAGGCGATCGCGTTCGCCGGCCGTGACACGGCCCGGAAACAAAGCGTCCAGCGCAAGCAAAACGGCGGCGGCATCGCTGCTGCCCCCGCCCAGGCCGGCGGCGACGGGGATATGCTTCTCCAGGTCGATATGCAGCCCGATCCCTGTCCCCGGGCGCAGATCAAGATCAGCCGCATCACAAAACAAAGCGGCTGCTCTAAAGGCTGTATTGCGGCTGTCGCGCGGCAAATCGGTTTGCGTGCTGCGTACGCGGATCGCTTCAGCATGCTCGTTTTGTCTGAGAACGGTCAGGGTAACGCGGTCAGACAGGTCGATGCTTTGCATAACCGTGGCCAGCAGATGGTAACCGTCCGGACGCTGCCCGACGATATCCAAGGACAAATTAATTTTTGCCGGCGCCGAAAAAGTGACTTGTAACGGCACATCATCACCTGGACTGGTTTCGGTTGGCTTGGCCTGAGACGAACAAGCCGGTCAGTGGACCAATTCACACCGCTGGTCAACATCCGGTTCTATGGCGATTTCGACGACGCGGGTGAGGATATCTATATAACTAAATGAAACAGTTTCCTGGTATGCGGCATTTTTCTTGGCGCAGCGGACCGTAAACACGTTGGGGTAACAGCGATCCAGAATGCCTTCCTGGACAATGGTCCGCTTCCGGCCGCCATTGGACCTGAGCTTGACCCGTTTGCCTATGTAGGATTGCATCCCTCTCCTGCAGATATCCAGATCTGCTTTGACAATCATGTGAACGCCACCTCCGGCAACCAATTTCCCCCGTTCATAACTGACCCTCAGTTACGCCATTGTAACACTTTCACAAACTAAAGTCAAATGACGCATACAACAGATTGTGGTATAATTCAGCAGGAGACGCTAAATGTTGCGCCGTTATGCATCACGGCAGTCCGGCGTTTCTGACACGTTTAACAAGCGATCAGCACAACTCGAGGAGTAAATTATGCGATCTGATATCGAAATTGCCGCCGCGGCGGTCATGCGGCCGATCCGGGATGTCGCGCGCGACGCCGGTTTGCAAGATCATGAGTGGGAAGCCTACGGTCAGCACAAGGCCAAGGTCAACGACGCGGCGCTGCAGCGCCTGAGCGGCCAGCCGGACGGCAAGCTGGTTCTGGTTACCGCGATCAACCCGACGCCGGCAGGCGAAGGCAAGACCACCACGACCGTCGGCCTTGGCCAGGCGCTCTGCCAACTCGGCCACCGGGCGATCATCGCCCTGCGGGAACCGTCACTGGGCCCTGTTTTCGGCATCAAGGGCGGAGCGGCCGGCGGCGGCTTTTCCCAAGTTCTGCCCATGGAGGATATCAACCTGCATTTCACGGGCGACCTGCACGCGGTCGCAGCGGCCAACAACTTGCTGGCCGCGCTGCTCGACAATCACATTCAGCAGGGCAACCGCCTGAATATCGATCCGCGCCGGATTGTCTGGAAACGCTGCCTCGACATCAACGACCGCCAGCTGCGCCATATTGTGGTCGGTCTCGGCGGCAAAGCCAATGGGACGCCGCGCGAAGATGGCTTCAACATCACCGTGGCTTCTGAAATCATGGCGATTCTTTGCCTGGCGGAGAACCTCGGCGACCTCAAGCGCCGGCTCAAGGCCGTTGTGGTCGCCTGGACCTACCAGGACGAGCCGGTTACGGCGGACCAGCTGGGTGCCGCCGGTTCGCTGGCTGCCTTGCTCAAGGAGGCCATCAAGCCCAACCTGGTCCAGACGCTCGAGGGCACGCCGGCCTTGATTCATGGCGGTCCGTTCGCCAACATCGCGCATGGCTGCAACAGCGTCAGGGCCACCCGCCTGGGCCTGAAACTCGGCGATTTTCTGGTGACCGAAGCCGGTTTCGGTGCCGATCTCGGCGCTGAGAAGTTTTTCGATATCAAGTGCCGCGCGTCCGGCCTGGTCCCAGCAGCCGCCGTCATCGTGGCGACCGTGCGCGCGTTGAAATACAACGGCGGCACGGACAAGACCCGTTTCCACGAAGAAAACCTGGCGGCATTGGCCGCCGGGCTGCCCAACCTGGGCAAGCACGTCGAAAACCTGAACCGGTTTGCGGTCCCGTGTCTGGTCGCACTGAATCGCTTCCCGAGCGATACCGAGGCTGAAATCGCAGCGATCAGGCAATACTGCGCCCGTTCCGGGGTGCGTATGATCGTGTCCGATGTTTACACCCAGGGCGGTGCCGGCGGGCTCGAACTGGCCCGGGCCCTGGTCGATCTGACCGCCGGACAGCCGCCCGCCTTCCGGACACTTTATGCTGATTCGCTCAGCCTTGAAGAAAAAATCAGGACCATTGCGGTCGAAATCTACGGTGCCGACGGCATCAGCCTGGCACCGGCTGCCGCCAGGGAGTTGAGCCGCTTCGAGCAGCTTGGCTACGGCCAGCTGCCGATCTGCATGGCCAAGACGCAATACTCGTTGTCGGATGACCCCGGCAAACTGGGCCGGCCGAGCGGATTTACCATCACCGTGCGCGGGGTCAGCCTGTCTGCCGGTGCCGGTTTTGTCGTCGCACTGACCGGCGACATCATGACCATGCCGGGGTTGCCCAAGGTGCCCGCCGCGGAAAAGATCGACATCGATGACGAAGGCAACATCAGCGGCCTGTTTTAAGGCAGGCTCCAGGGGGAAACAACATGAAACGATCAGGGACACGCCGGTCCGATTCAGAACGGATCGATCTCACGGTCAGGGATTATGGCACCAGCCGCGGCATCGCTTCAGCCCGTCTGGTGCGCAAGCGCCGGATCAGGCGCCAGACCCGGCTGCTGGCCGGTCTGGTTCTCGTACTGTTGCTGACCGCGGGCGGAATCTGGCTGGTCAAGACCATATCCGGAAAGCCAGCCCCGACGACGGAGCCGTCCCAGCCAACCTCGGGTTCGACCACGACGGCGGGTGTGACCGTCACACCGAAACCGACCAGCACGCCCGCACCGTCCCCTGTTCCGACCACCACGCAGCCTCAGCTGACCGCCGTCGAGCGCCAGGTGCTTCTGGAGCAGGCCGGCGACGATGTCGTACGCTATCTCGAACAAGTCACGACCGGCCGGGTCGGCATCTATTTCCAAAACCTGGTTCAGGGCGAAAGCTGGTCGTACGACGACCAGATCCCCTTTGTCGCCGCCAGCTCCATCAAGTTAGGTCTCAACACCTATCTGTACAACCGGATCGCCGCTGGTGAGATCAGATTGGACGAACAACTCCGCTACGACAACCGATCCTACCCAACCGGTGACTACGAAGCCGGAACCGGAACGGTGCAGAACCTGCCAAACGGCACAGAACTGTCGGTCAGGGAAACCGCGAAGCTGTCCATCACGATCAGCGATAACTGTGCGACCAACATGATTATCCGCCGCTTGGGCGGCATTGACGCCATCAATCCCTGGCTGAACGAAATCAGCGGCATCGTGGATTATCGCCAGAAAGTCAGCTACACCAATTATGCCGGGCAGAGCCAGAACGGGCGGCATCGGACCTGCGCCCGCGATTTGGGCCTGCAAGCCGTTCGGCTGTACGACCTGTGGCAGGAAAACCCGCAGGCCTATGCGCCCCTGATCGATGATCTCAGCCAGACTGAATTCGATTTTGGCATCATCAAGGGCTTGCCCGACGACCTTGTCGTCGCGCACAAGATCGGAACCAACGGCGCTTATGCGACAGAAAACGACGTGGGCATCATCTTTGCCGGGGAACCCTTCGTGCTCTGTGTGCTGACCGAGATGGCCAGCGCGGAGCGGGCCCGTAAAATACAAGCCGACATTGCCGCTATCCTGTATGAAAAGGTCTCCGGCTGGCCCTGGCCGTAAGTTCAGCCTAGCAGGGTGTGTTTGCCAAAGCCCTCACCGAGCACTTCGCGGGCTTCCTGGACAAAGACAAACGCGGCCGGATCCACATCCATGACTATTTTCTTGACGGCCGGAACCTGGCGGCGGGACAAGACGCATAAAAGCACCTTTTTGTCGATCCCGGTATACATGCCCTGCCCTCTCAGACCGGTTACCCCGCGTTCGAGTTCCTTGATAATGCGGGCGGCGATCTGGTCGCTCTTTTCTGAGATGATGTAGCAGGTACGGCAGTATTCGAAGCCTTCCAGCAGCACGTCAATACTTTTCGACGTGATGTACATGGCGATAAACGAGTAGAGCGCCAGCAAGAAGCCTGGTTCAGGCTGGTTGCGGTAGGCGATCGCCGAAGCCATAACGATCAGGGCGTCAAGCACCAGCAAAAACTGGCCGATGCTCAGAAAGGCCGCCTTTTTCTGGATCACCATCGCCAGAATGTCCGTGCCGCCCGTCGTATAACCACCCCGGAAAACCAGGCCCAGACCCACGCCATACACGACGCCGCCCACCAGGCAGAAGATCAGCGGGTCAGGCGCGCCATTGCTCAGGGGGCGGTTGAGATAGGTGTTGAAAAATTCGGTCATAGCCGGTGCGGTCAGGTCGATCATCGCGGAATAGGCCAGGGTTCCGACCAGGCTGCGCCAGACGAAGCGCAGATGGATCACGCGCCAGCCCAGCAGCAGCAGCGGGATGTTAAGCAAGCCGAAAAGCACACCGAAAGGCAAAAACTCACCTTGTCCGGTCAACTGGAAAATGATCGACACGATACCGGAGATACCGCCCATCGTCAGGCGGACCGGAACGTAAAATATGTTAACAGCGACGGCCGACAACAGACTACCCGCCAACAGGTACGTGATGTCCCGTCCCCAGTCACGCCAGCCGCCTGGCGGCGGCAGCAGATGCTTGACTTGCTGCGCCAGCTTTCGCACTGACACAGGATCCGCCCCCATTCAGCCTATTTCCCGCCGGCCTTCCATCGCTCTGGCCAGCGTCACGTCATCTGCGTATTCCAGGTCACCGCCCATGGGTATGCCGTGAGCGATCCGCGTCGTCAGGATTCCAGCCGGTTTGAGCAGGCGCGCCAGGTAGAGCGCGGTTGCCTCGCCTTCCACCGTCGGGTTTGTTGCCAGGATGACTTCATGGACCGCATCGTCCTGACGCAGCCGGGCCAGCAGCTCGCGCAGGCGAATTTGGTCGGGCCCGACACCCTGCATCGGCGATATGGCGCCATGCAGCACGTGATAAAGGCCTTTATACTCGTGCATGCGCTCCATCGACGCGACATCGCGTGGATTCTCGACCACGCAAATCATGGTCCGGTCGCGTGCCGGGCTGGCGCAGATCTCGCAGGGGTCCTGATCGGTCAGGTTGCAGCAGACGGAACAGAGCCGGATGGTTTTTCTGGCGTCTAAAATAGCCTCAGCCAGCGCGGCGACTTGCTCTTCAGGCTGGCCCAGCAAATGAAAGGCCAGCCGCTGGGCCGACTTGCCGCCGATCCCGGGTAATTTGGCCAGTTCCGTGATCAGGCGGCCGATCGAGGGCGCATACCGGGCCATCAGGCGTCCTCCATGTGAACCGGAATACCCAAGGTCTGGGCGGTCTGGCGAATCTTATGCACCCAGTCGGCCGGACCGTCTGTCGGACAGGCAGCCGGTTCGCCTGTTTGCGTGAGCACCGGCTTGATGTTCCATGCCTGTCCGCTAACCTGCTGGACGATCTCGCGGATCACCTTAACGGCCGAAGCCTGGCTGACCTCCTGGTAATGAATCGACTCATCGGCAGCGAACACCAGTTGCAGCGTCTGGCCGCAAAGCTGAGGTTTGGCCGGCCGGCTGAACAGATACAAGGTCATCTGTCCGCTGGCCTGCAGCTGGCTGAGCGCCTGCTGCCAGACGGCAGCCAGGTCTGGATCCGGCTCGTTTGCCGCGACGGGGGCAGGTATCGGCTCGGGCTCGTCCGGTTGTTCCGGCGCGTCCGGTTCTGGTTCGACCGGCTCTTCGCTTTCAGGCGGCGGTTCCGGCAGGGGCGGTTCAGGGGTAACGGAGCGCGGAGCCTGGGCGGCTTCTTTTTTCGTCTCCGGCCCTTTTTCCGGACGGCTGTCCGGTCTGACCGCCTCAGTTTTTTTGACAGGCAAATGATCGGCACGTTCAGGCTGGACATCCATCAGGCGAATCAGGCCAATTTCCAGCGCGGTCCGTCCGTCTGCCGCCCAGCGCAAATCCGCCAGCAGTGCAGACAGTCCGCGGATCCAGGCGATCAGCTGGGTTCCGTCGACCCGTGACGCCAGGGCTTCCATTTCGGCACGCGCCTGCGTGTTCACCCGGACCAGCAAGTTCTCGCTGCCTTTCAGCTGGCAGACCAGCAAGTTGCGGAAATGTTGGGCAAGGTCCGAAACAAAGCGGGACAGGTCGCGCCCGGCCATCACCAGCTGATCAACCAGCTGGAGCAGTTCGGCGATGTTCGCGCTGAGCAGGACTTCGGCAACCTGCTGCAGAAACTGGTCGCGGACCACGCCGACCAGGCTGAGGACATTGTCGTGCGTAATCGGCGCCTCAAAGGCGCCGCGCGCCTGGTCGAGGATGCTGATGGCGTCGCGCAGTGCGCCGTCGGCCAGGGCGGCAACCGTCTGCAGGGCTTCGGCCGTGATGTCTATCTGATCCTGGGCGGCGATTTCGCTGAGACGGGCCACCATGCTGTCGACCGGGATGCGGCGGAACTCGTAACGCTGGCAGCGCGACAAGATCGTGGCCGGGATGCGGTGCGGTTCGGTGGTGGCCAGAATGAAAACGGCGTGCTGCGGCGGTTCTTCCAATGTTTTCAGCAGTGCGTTGAAGGCACCGGCCGACAGCATATGGACTTCGTCGATGATGTAGACCTTATAACGGGCCTGGGACGGCATGAAGACGATTTCGTCGCACAGACGGCGTATGTTGTCGACACTGTTGTTGGAAGCGGCATCCATTTCCAGGATGTCCATCAGGCTGCCGTCCAGGGCGCCGCGGCAGATCGCGCAGGTATTGCAGGGATTGCCGTGATCCGGTTCCAGACAGTTGATCGCGCGGGCCAGAATCTTGGCCATGGTGGTTTTTCCGGTCCCGCGGGTACCGCTAAAGAGGTAGGCATGCGCGATCTGGCCGCTGATCACGGCCTGCCGCAGCGCGTGAACCGCCTGCTTTTGCTCTACGATCTCATCGAATGTCTTCGGCCGCCATTCTCTGTAGAGAGCCAAATGTGCCATGCCGCGCCCCCCGATGTTTTTGCTCAAAAAATCGCCATGTCTGGCCTGCAACCGACGCAGGTTACCCTGCGGCACCTGCGGGTGGCCGCTTACCGCTGCTTCCTTCCGGACCTGACGGGGTTCACGGGCCGCATCGCACAGGACCAACGATCGGCTGCAGATCAGACACGGCGTTTCTTGCCTTGCCGTTATTATACCATACAGGCCGGGTGGTTGCCAGTCTGGCAGCCGCCCGCTGCTTTATCGCTGTCTGGCCCTATTTCAGCCAGATATGCAGGCTAAACAGGATAAACAGGAAGATGGCGGTCAGAAAAACCAGGCCGATGGCCAGGGCAGCCAGCACCGACTGGATCATCATATTGCGCGTTTCCCTGGCTGTCAGAGGCGGATTCTGGTGCGCCGCATCCGGCTGAGCGCCGCGTTTGGGCCGTCGCCGCCAGAAATCTGCGAACCGGGCGCTGCTTGGGGCCTCGATTCCGGACATGTCGGCTACGGTCCGGCCGTCATCGTCGTCGCGACGTGACGGATCAGCTGGTTTTTTCTGGTTCCTGGTCATAGAGGTGGCAGGCGACAAAATGGTCTGGCTCCAGTTCCCTCTGCAAGGGTTCTTCAACCTTGCAGCGATCCATGCAGTACGCGCAGCGGGTATGGAACTTGCAGCCCCGCGGCGGGTTGGCCGGCGACGGGATGGATCCCTCGAGCACGATCCGGTTCATCTTGGCACCGGGTTCCGGCACCGGGATGGCGCTGAACAGGGCCTGGGTGTAAGGATGGAGCGGATTGGCGAAAATATCCTTTTTGCTGCCATACTCGACCAGGTCGCCCAGATACATGACGCCGATCGTGCTGCTGATGTGCTCGACGACCGACAAGTCATGCGAGATAAACAGGTAGGTCAGATTAAACTGCTCCTGCAGATCCATCAGCAGGTTGATGATCTGGGCCTGAATGGAGACGTCCAGGGCGGACACCGGCTCGTCGCAGACAACGAACTCGGGGTTGAGCGCCAGGGCGCGGGCGATACAGATACGCTGGCGCTGGCCGCCGGAAAACTCGTGCGGATAGCGGTCCTTGTGGTAAGGCTGCAAGCCGCATTTGTTCATGATGTTGTCGATGTGGTCCTCAAATGCCTCGCTGGGCACCAGCTCATGCTCGCGTACCGCTTCGCTGATGATCTCGCCGACCGGCAGGCGCGGCGACAAGCTGGAGTACGGATCCTGGAAAATGATTTGCATCTTCGGCCGCAGATCGCGCATTTCTTTCGCGTTGTACTTGTGGATGTCCTGGCCGTTGAACAGAACCTGACCGCCCGATTTTTCGTACAGGCGCAGAATGGTGCGGCCAACCGTTGTCTTGCCGCAGCCTGATTCCCCGACCAGGCCCATGGTGGTCCCGCGCTTGATGTTGAACGTGACGCCGTCTACGGCTTTGACATAACCGACCACGCGCTGGAGCAAGCCGCTCTTGATCGGGAAGTATTTTTTGAGCTGAACAACTTCGAGGATGTTCTCTTCGTTGTGCACAATCGGGGTATAGTCGTCGACGATTCGTGTCGATTTAAATTTATCAGCCATCCTGGCGTTCCTCCTGGTCATCAGCATACAAGTAACAATGGGTCGAATGCGTCGGCGACAGGTTGTATTCATTCGGATACGGCCCGTCACAGCGCCCGAACCGTTTTTCACACCGGTCACGGAAATAGCAGTAGTCCGGCATGTTGATCGGGTTCGGCACCTTGCCTGGTATGCTGTACAGGCGCTCGACACGTTTGTTAACGGAGGGTTTGGAGGCCATCAGGCCGATGGTGTAGGGATGTGAGGGATGATTGAAAATCTCGTTTGCAGTCCCCTTCTCCACGATGCGGCCGGCGTACATGACCACGACGTAGTCGGCCATCTCGGCGATGACCCCGAGATCATGCGTGATCAGCATGATGCTGCTGTTAATTTTGTCTTTCAAATTGCGCAGCAGGTCGAGGATCTGGGCCTGGATGGTCACGTCCAGCGCGGTCGTCGGCTCGTCGGCGATGATCAGGCGCGGGCTGCAGGCCAGTGACATGGCGATCATGACGCGCTGGCGCATCCCGCCCGACAACTCGTGCGGGTACATCCGGTAAACGCCTTCGCAGTTGGCGATGCTGACCATTTCCAGCATCTCGATCGTCCGGGCCTTGATCTCTTCTTTGTCCATTTCCGGATTATGCAGCTTGATGATCTCGTCGACTTGGGTGCCGATCCGGAAAACCGGATTGAGGCTGGTCATCGGCTCCTGGAAAATCATCGAAATGTTGTTACCCCGGATCTTCTGCATCTTTTCACTGGGCATCTTGGCGATGTCGTAGACCTTGCTGCCAGTATCGAAGCGGATCGACCCGCTGACGATCTGGCCGATCGGCCGCTGCAGAATCTGCATCAGGGACAAGCTGGTCACGGATTTGCCGCAGCCGCTTTCACCGACGACACCGACTGTCTTGCCCAGCGGCACATCGAAGCTCACGCCGTCGACCGCCTTGACCGTGCCGGCGTCGGTGAAGAAATAAGTATGCAGATCGTCAAACTCGACGACATTGCCCGGTTTTTTCATTTCAGCCAGGTACTCTGATTCGGGAACATTCTTGCGGTTGTTGCGCTTTTCGAAGTGCCGCATCATCTTGCGGTTGTGGCGCGCGATGTTCAGCGACTGACTGGCCGACAGGTAATTGGCCCGTTTGATTTTCTTTTTCGAATCTTTTTTGTTAATCACACTGCTCACCTTATCGTTTCATTTTGGGGTCGAAAGCATCCCGCAGACCGTCGCCGATGAAATTGAACCCGAGGACGGTGATCAGGATACAGAAACCGGCCGGAATCCAGACAAACCAGTAGTTGGTCATGACATGGACATTGCTGACCGCGTTGATGATGTTACCCCAGGACGCAAAGGGAAACTTGACACCAAGGCCCAGAAAGCTGAGTGTCGACTCGGTCAGGATGATGCCGCCAAGGCTCATCGTCGAGATGACGATCAGCTGCGGGATGACATTGGGCACCAGGTGCTTGAAGATGCGCCGGTAGACCGACAATCCGGTTGCCTCGGCGGCCACCATGAACTCCTGTTCGCGCAAAGACAGGATCTGGCCGCGCACCAATCGGGCGATGCCGGGCCAGCCCAGCACACCCAGGATCAGCATGAGGTAGACCATGCGTATTTGCGGATCGATGCGCATGCCGTCCATGACCGCGCCGATGATGATGATGATCGGAATCGAGGGGATGGAGTTGAAGATATCGACGATACGCATCAGCAGGTTGTCGATCCACTTGCCGAAATAACCGGCGATACCGCCCAAAATGACCCCGATAAAGGTTTCGATCAGAACGACGATAAAGCCGATCATCAGGGATATCCGGCCGCCGTACATCAAACGGGTCATGATATCCATGCCGTTGGCGTCGGTACCCAGCCAGTGTTCCCGGGTCGGGAAGTCGTAGGCGCGGATCACGAGCGTATCCTCAACAGTCCGGATGATCCACTGGGTGTTGTCGCGCTCAATGGTGTACTGACGCGCCGCCTCGTCGCCCTGTGCAAAGCTGAACGTGGTCAGGCCGTCAGCAATGGCCTGTTTGACGGCGTCCTTGAATTCGATGGTCACCAGAACGTCGCTGTAGAGCGGCGATACGACATAGCGGGACAAGACCGCGACCAGAGTTTGCTCTGAGCCGTTTGTGCGATAGAGCTCAGCCGTGTCATCGGTGACCTTGAGCGCGTAGTTCAGGCCATCCGCGGAAAACGTCGCGTCCTGGCCCTGGCTGGCCGCCTTTTCCGCCTGGTAGCGGAATTCAAAACTGATCGGCGCGTCAGCGACGGCCAGGTCCATGATGTTGTAGGTGGCCAGTGCCAGCTGTTCGCTCTTGTAGGCGTAATAAATCTTGCGCTCGAGCATTATCTGGTAGGTAGCACCGCCGGCTGTGAACTGGTCGGCCTTGGTCTGAATGGCGCTGATAAAAGCGTCGTTGAAGTCAGACGGCAGCGACACGCCGGCAGCGGGGGAAATGTCGTATTGCTTCATGACGTTGATGGCTTGAGCAACGGTCATCAGGTTGGAGACAACATAGAGCTCATCGGAAATTGTCTCAACGGTATAGCGCTTGCCCTGTGCTTCGAAATCCGTCTGTTTGTTGTTGACAGCGAGGACAAACTGCGCACGCGCCGTCGAGGGAAAATCTTGCTCTCCGGCGATAACAAACTGGTAATCCTGATTTTGCGTCACGCCGGCATAGAGCTTGGACATGTCGACGTATTTCTTAAACGTTTCGCTTTCGCCATAAGGCATGATCCAGCCACCGACAAACGAGAAGGCGAACATGGCGGTGATAAACAGCACACCGATAATGGCCAGCCGGTTGCGGATAAAGCGGCGGAACACCAGCATTGCCGGCGACAGAACCTTGATGCGCTGTTCGTCGTCCAGCGCCATCGTTGTGCTGATATGCTGCCTGGTTTCATCCCCGGCAGGCGGCTTGCTATGTAAGTTTTTATTCATTTCACTCATGGTTGACTCCCTTCTCAGCTGACCCTGACACGTGGGTCGACGACCGCATACAAAATATCTGCGATCAAGGTGCCCATCAAGGTCAGTGCGGCCATAAAGACCAGGTAAAACATCGAGAAGGGAATATCACCGCTGACCATCGCCTGGTAGGACGTGTAGCCGATCCCAGGGATTTGGAACAGCGTTTCCGTGATCAGGGCGCCGGCAAAAAGGCCCGGCAGCGAGCCGCCGACGATCGTCACGATCGGGATCAGGGTGTTTCTGAACGCATGGTAGTTGATGACCCTGTTCTCAGAAAGACCCTTGGCGCGAGCCGTCCGGATGTAGTCGGAATTGAGGACTTCCAACATGTTGGTTCGCGTATAGCGCATCAGGCCGCCGATGCTGATAATGACCAGCGTCATAACCGGCAGGATCATGTGCTTGCCCATATCGAGCAGTTGACGAAAACTGTCGAGCTGCTCATGGAAGCGGCCGACAATGCCAAACAGGGGCAGCAAATCCAGCTTGATGGAAAACACCAATTTCAATATGGTGGCAAAAAAGAAAGTCGGCAGCGATATGCCCAGCAACGCGACCACGGTAATCGTGTAGTCGGTTCGGCTGTATTGCTTGCGGGCCGACAGGATACCCAGCGGAATGGCGATGATCAGTTCCAGAACAAACGCCACGGAACCGAGAATAAAGGAATACCAAATGACTTCGGCAAACTTCTGGGTCACCGGTACCGTAAAGAGCCAGCTGTCGCCGAAGTCGCCGCGCACGGCGTTTTTCAGCCACATGAAGAAGCCGGGCAGAATCCCACGGTCCAAACCGTAGATTTGATTGAGCTGCGCCAGCCATTCCGAATAGCTTTTCGAATTGGGTTGTGTCGCCCGTTCACGCGCAATCGCCTCGACATACGAAGTCGGAATGCTGCGCATGATCGAATATATGATCAAGGCGACAAAAAAGAGCAAGAAAATGCTGATCAGCAAACGCTTGACAATATACTTTCTCATGAAACCATTTCCTAATCCTTATCTGCACAAACGTGCTGAGCAGAACATAGCTTGAGCCCATCGTTCAGATGGGCTCAAGCTTGTCATTCCCTCAGGTTGTTAGTTTGCTTATCCTTCGTTCATCTGCAACAGTTCGATATCGTTCATCCAGCCCCAGAAGGTTGTGATGTCAGGCGTCACGGTATCCATGTTGATCCGTGCCGCACTGAAGATGATCGCGTTCTGCCGCTGGTAAACCGGAATCTCGACCGCCCAGTCGATGATGATATCGAGGCAGGCCTTGTAGGTCTGTTTGCGGTAGGCCTGGTCATCGCTTTGGCGGGCCGCCATGATCAGCTCATCGAGCTCTGAATCCTGGATGTGGTAGTGGTTGGATTCAGAGGAGCCCGGCAGGCCGACGACGTTGTTGGAGTGGTAAACCTGGTACATGTCGGGGTCGATGGTGGAACCCCAGGCCGCGCACCACAGTTCCTGGCTCTCCGCGTCAAGCGCGTTCCAGAGTTCGTTGGAGTCGGCCGGGTCGTTGATGATCAGGTTGATGCCGATCGCCGCGAAAGCTTCTTTGGCTTCGGTCAGCAGCATGAAGGACGGATGGTCGCCCTGGCCGTCGGCGGGGATGATGACTTCGTATTCCAGGCTGGCGCCGTCCGGTGCCGCGGTCAGCTTGCCGCTGGCCTCGTCTAAGGTGTAACCGGCAGCCTTGAAGTATTCGATCGCGGCCTTTTGGGCTGCTTCGTACTTGGCATCGGCGTTCATGCCGGATGTGTAAATGTCCTTGCCGTCAACAGCGGTGGAGAAAGCCACCTTATAGCCCGGATCGCTCGGACGCGGCGCGGCCCATGAGGTGTTGGAAATCGGGTAGTTGATGACTGACGCGCGCTCGCCGTAATAGCTATCGACGGTCAGTTCGCGATAGACGGACAGGATGGTCGCCAGACCCTTGCGCAGGCTCTTGCTGGCATCGGAATCAGCCACGCCGCCAACATTGACGGTCTTGGCGTTGATGCCGATGTAGCCATAGCCCAGGTTGTCGACCGTGCTGGTCACGATCTTGTCGCCGCTGGTCTCTTTGTTGCTGTTGTAGGTCTTGATCTCGTCGATGGCAGCGGTGCTGAAAGACGGATCGGTGATGTCGATCGTGCCGGTGCCGACGCCGGACACTTTGTCCGCATCGCCAGTCTCTTTGAACTGGATGTTGGTGATGATCGGCTCACCCTTGTAGAAATTTTCGTTAGCTTCGAAATAGACGACCTTGTTGTCGTACTTGATGAACTTGTACGGAC
>LSQX01185527.1_pt1 | contig 25947 bp, 30 predicted proteins | sample 654561 | NCBI WGS metagenome assembly LSQX01 (sample SAMN04489861, study PRJNA283612) | anaerobic digester metagenome | isolation source: 4 biogas reactors fed with cattle manure at either 37C or 55C with and... | place: Denmark: Kongens Lyngby | collected 2014 | reverse complement strand
GCATGTATCGCGGCCGGGACTTGGCATTTCGGTGGGCAATCCTCACGTCGTGACCGTGCTTGCCGACGAGACGAAGCTCGATGCCCTTGACCTCGCCGCGGCGCCAGAGATCGGTCCCGCACCTGAACACGGCGCGAATGTCGAGTTTGTGGTGCCCGAAGAGCCCCTGCTGAAAGACGGTGTGGCCCGAATTCGTATGCGTGTGTACGAGCGTGGCGTAGGCGAGACGTTATCGTGCGGCACCGGTACCGCCGCCGCAGCACTCGCGTTTCGACACTGGGGCGGCGAGCAGATGCCTCACAGTTGGAGCGTCGACACCCCGGGCGGGCGCCTCGCGGTGCGCATGTTTCCCACCGAAGAGGGCGAGCATGTGTCGCTGTCTGGGCCGGCAGAGCTGATCTACCGCGGAGAAATCACGCTTCCGTAGCGCGAACTGCTTCGATCACATGAAAGCCCTTGTCGCGCGCGATGCGGGTCACCTGGAGCTCGGCGAATTCTGACGCGATCCACCGTTGCAGCGAATCCGCTCCGAGGTGTTTTGCCACCACGAGCAGCGCGGTGCCACCGGGGCTGAGTCGCGGCAACCAGCTGTGCAGAAGTTCGTGCAGCGCCAGCTTGCCGATGCGAATCGGTGGGTTCGAGAGGATCGTCGCGAACCGCAGCGTCTCCGGCACCTCAGCGGGCGCCGCCACCCGCACGTTGCGAAGCGCAAGCCGCTCTGCGTTTCGAGTCGTCAGCTCGCGAGCCCGCTCGTTCACGTCAACGGCCCACACCTCGCGGTCGGGCGAGGTGAGGGCTGCAGAGAGTGCGATTGGGCCCCACCCGCAGCCGAGATCGAGCAGCGCGCCTGGAGCAGTGAGCGCGGCATGGTCGGCGATGCTGCGCAGCAACACCTCGGTGCCGCGGTCGAGGTGTTCGGGGCTGAACACGCCACCCGCAGTGAGTAGTTGCCGTGGTGTGCCAGCGAGCGTCACCTCAATTTCACGCACCCGAGTGTCGCTTGCGGGGGACTCGCTGAAATAGTGTTCGGCCACCACACCAGTATTGCAGTGCTGCGCTGTGGGTGAACACCACACTGAAGCGGAGGTGGGAAACGTACACTGAAGGTCAGATGACAACCTCAGAGATGAATGATCACGACCCCGAGCAGGGACAGTCTGCCAGCGGGAACGCGCTGGATCGCGTACTTGCGCGTGCCGCACGAGCTGAAGGTGCCACGGTTATTCGTGACCTGAGCGGCGCACAGGCGCTTGATGCGAATACCGCTGGGACGAGCGATCACGAGATTGACGCAATTCGCCTCGAGCGAGACGAGCGTGCTTCGCTGCGCCGTGTCGCGGGCCTCTCAACTGAACTCGAAGATGTCACCGAGGTTGAATACCGTCAGTTGCGCCTCGAGAAGGTCGTGCTGATTGGCGTCTATTCTGCGCCCTCGGCCAAGGGGCAAGAAGAAGCAGAGAACTCGCTGCGCGAGCTCGCCGCGCTTGCTGAGACGGCGGGCGCCGAAGTGCTCGACGGGCTGATGCAGCGACGGGCAAATCCCGACCCAGCGACCTATTTGGGTAAGGGCAAAGCGCAGGAGCTCGCCGAACTCGTGGCCGCAGTCGGGGCTGATACCGTGGTGGCCGATACCGAGCTCGCGCCGAGCCAGCGCCGCGCGCTCGAGGACGTCGTGAAGGTGAAGGTCATCGACCGCACAGCGGTGATCCTCGACATCTTTAGCCAGCACGCAAAGAGCCGCGAGGGCAAAGCGCAGGTAGAACTCGCGCAACTCGAGTACCTGCTGCCGAGGCTGCGCGGCTGGGGTGAATCGATGTCGCGCCAGGCTGGCGGCCAGGTGGGTGCTGGTGGTGCCGGCATGGGATCGCGTGGCCCAGGTGAGACGAAGATTGAGCTCGATCGGCGCCGCATCAACACACGCATGGCGAAGCTGCGTCAGCAAATCAAATCATTTGCGCCTGCGCGTGAGGCGAAGCGGGCAAACCGTAAGCGTGGGGAGGTGCCATCGGTTGCGATTGCCGGCTACACGAACGCCGGCAAGTCGAGCCTCCTGAACCGACTCACGGGCGCCGAGGTGCTCGTGCAAAACGAGCTGTTCGCCACGCTTGACACCACGGTGCGCCACGCCGAAACCTCCGACGGGCGCAGGTTTACCTACTCTGACACGGTTGGCTTCGTGCGCAACCTCCCGCACCAGCTCGTCGAAGCGTTTCGCAGCACCTTCGAAGAGGTCGCTGCGGCTGACGTCATCTTGCATGTGGTTGATGGCTCTCACCCTGAGCCAGCTGCGCAGCTGAGAACCGTGCGCGACGTGATCGCCGAGGTCGATGCGCAGGGCATCCCAGAGGTCGTTGCATTCAATAAGTCTGACCTCATCGATGACACACAGCGCATGGTGCTGCACGGGCTCGCGCCTGACGCGGTGTTCGTCTCTGCGCGCACCGGTGAAGGCTTAGAAGAGCTGCAGCGAGCGTTGGCCGCGGCCCTGCCGATCCCGGATCGAGAGGTTACCGTGACGGTGCCCTACGACCGTGGTGAGCTCGTTGCTGAGCTGCACGAAAAGAATCGTGTGCTTGAGACCGAATATGTTGAAGATGGCACCCGAGTGCACGCCTTTGTTGGCGGCGAGACCTACGCGAAGCTTCAGCCGTATCTGACTGCATCGGTGTGAGTCTGAGTTAGAGCGAGCGGAACACTGCAACGACTTTGCCGAGCACCTCGGCATGGTCACCAAGAATGGGCTCAAACGCGCTGTTGCGGGGGAGCAACCAGGTGTGCCCGTCTCTGCGGCGGAACACCTTCACCGTGGCTTCGCCGTCGAGCATCGCCGCGACAATGTCGCCATTCTCAGCCACGCGCTGTTGACGAATCACCACAAAGTCACCGTCGCAAATGGCCGCGTCAATCATCGAATCGCCGTACACCTTCAGCATGAACAGCTGGCCGTCGCCGACCAGCTGACGGGGCAGCGGGACGATCTCTTCGACCTGCTGCTCAGCGGTGATCGGCACACCCGCGGCAATGCGGCCTACCAGCGGAACATAGGCGGCCTCTTCGGGCTGCACCTGTGGCTCGTCGCCAATGGCCTGGCTGGTCGAGGCAAGCTCGGTGAGTACCTCAAGTGCCCGTGGCCGGTTGGGGTCGCGCCGGATGTGGCCTGCGAGCTCGAGGCGGCTCAGCTGGTGGGTCACGCTTGAGAGTGAGGAGAGCCCGACTGCATCGCCAATCTCGCGCATGCTGGGCGGGTAGCCGCGGCCCTCGACTGAGCGAGTGATGAACTCAAGGATTGCCTGTTGCTTCTCTGTGAGGGGCTTGAGCCGCCGGTCATCAGCGTTCGTCATCTTGGCTCTTTCTCTGTGTCGGGCTTGCCACGCATGTGGCTGAGAGCGTCTGGACTTCGATGTGTGTGCCCCGAAACCCGTGAATGTCAGTGGTTGCTGATTCAGTGCTCTGTACAGACACAGTAGCTCGCGGTTTCGAGTCTTGCCAAAGATATGTTCGAGTGTTGTGCAAAATTTTTGGCAAAAGATTCGAAGATGAGAGTTGATTTTCAATTCAATCGAAGATATGTTCGAAACAGATGTTCTAATCGGTTCGAATGATCGATGCACAAGGAGAACGACGATGACGACCCAAACAATGACAACCCATTCGATGGTTCAGCCCCGCTTGCGCCTGACGAAGCGTGGTCGTGCGGTGGTGTCGACGCTCGGTGTCGCCCTAGTGCTCGTGCTCATCGGTGTCGCCGCGCTGGTTGCGAGCCCTCAGGCAATTGCGTCCGATGAGACCGTCGGTGCTGACTTCGGGTATGTCATCGTGCAGCCCGGTGCTTCACTGTGGCAGATTGCAAACGAGGTTGATCCGAGTGTTGATCCTCGAGATTTGGTGGCTGAGATTGTTCGCCTGAACCAGTTACAGGGTTCTGATGTCCAGGCTGGCCAGCCCATTGCGCTTCCGTTGCGCTACGCAGAGGTGTCGGGTGTGCTGAGTGCTGGTGAACTCGGCATCGACGTGTAACGAGCGGCCTTCGTCCTAGACTGGTGCGGTGACGAGTCTGAGTGATCTTCCCCTTCGCGCCAATTTGGTTGGCAAAGTACCCTATGGCGCACCCCAAGACCCCGTGCCGGTGAGCCTCAACGTCAACGAGAACACGCACCCGCTGCCAGAAGAGGTTGTCAATGACATCGCGGCGGCTCTCGCTGAGGCGGTGCGTGGGGTTAATCGGTACCCCGACCGCGAGTTTCTGGCATTGCGCGACGCACTTGCCACCTACCTGGGGCATGGGCTCACGGCAGACCAGGTGTGGGCGGCAAACGGCTCGAACGAGGTGTTGCAGCAGGTGCTGCAGGCCTTTGGCGGGCCTGGGCGCTCACTGTTGAGCTTCACCCCGACCTACTCGATGTATCCGCTCTTAGCAGACGGCACCGACACCAGATGGATTGGGGTGCCGCGGCCTGACGGCTATGCGCTCACCCCCGACGTGGTCACCGCGGCCATTCGCAAGCACTCGCCGAGCATTGTCGCGCTGTGTGGGCCGAACAACCCGACTGGCACCTCGCTTGATCTTGACACGGTCATCGCTGCGTATGATGCGTTCGACGGCATGCTCATTGTTGATGAGGCCTACCACGAGTTCGAAGAGGTGCGATCCAGTGCGCTGGAACTGTTGCCAGGTCGCCCGCGGCTGCTGGTCTCTCGCACAATGAGCAAGGCATTCGCCTTTGCCGGCGTTCGGCTTGGGTATCTTGCCGCCGATGCGGCAGTGGTCGATGCGTTGCGGCTCGTTCGGTTGCCTTACCACCTGTCAGCCTTAACGCAGGCGGCGTCGATCACTGCGCTGAAGCACGCGGACGCAATGCTCGCGACCGTGGCCGACATTCGTGGGCAACGAGAGCGGCTCACTGTGGCTTTGACTGAGATGGGCTACCGAGTGCACCAATCCGGGGCAAACTTTCTCCTCGTGGACGGGTTCACCGATCCATCGGCAACGTTCGAGTCGCTGCGATCACAGGGCATCCTGATTCGCGACCTCGGCATTGACGGGCATCTTCGGCTCACAGCGGGCACCGAAGCGGAGACCACACAGTTGATCGATGCGCTGCGTGCATTTGGTCCGGGAGGGGCCTGACCCGGCGCGGATTCGTTTGGAATGCGAGTGCGCTCGCCGAGCGGGAGCCGCGGTGTCTTGGCCTCGGCCGGTCGCGGCTAAGATTGAAGGCATGACTGCTGCAACTCGCACCGCCTCGCTCGAACGTGTAACGAGCGAGTCTTCGATCCGTCTGAGTGTCAACCTTGACGGCACCGGCACCTCTGACATCGACACCGGAGTGCCGTTTTTCGACCACATGCTTGACGCCTTCGCTCGTCACTCGCTGACCGACCTGCAGGTGCACGCGCAGGGCGATGTGCACATCGACATTCATCACACGGTCGAAGACACCGGCATTTTGCTTGGTGCAGCACTCCTTGAAGCGCTCGGCGACAAGCGGGGCATCAGCCGTTATGGTGATGCCCTCGTGCCGCTAGACGAGGCGCTCGCTCAGGCGGTGGTCGATATCTCAGGGCGGCCTTACTTAGTGCATAGCGGCGAGCCAGCGGGCTTTGAGTTTCACCTGATTGGTGGGCACTACACCGGCAGTATGGTGCGGCACTTCTTTGAGGCATTGACGTTGAACGCTCGTTTCACCGTGCACCTGCGCCTGCTCGAGGGCAGAGACCCGCACCATATTGCTGAGGCCGAGTTCAAGGCCTTTGCTCGTGCGTTTCGGCAGGCAAAGGCCCTCGACCCGCTGGTTCAGGGCATCCCGAGCACCAAGGGCGCGCTGTGACCTCAGCGCCCGTGTCGCAGCGACCTCGCGTCGCAGTGCTCGACTACGGCTCTGGCAATGTGCACTCCGTGCTGAAGGCGCTTGAATCAGCAGGAGCGGATGCGTCGCTCACCAGTGACCATCGCGTCGCGCTCGACGCCGATGGGCTGGTGGTTCCTGGCGTGGGTGCGTTCGACGCGGTCATGCAACAGCTCACCGCGGTGCGGGGTGACGAACTCATTGACCGCCGGCTGGCCGGAGGCCGACCGGTGCTCGGCATCTGTGTGGGGCTGCAGGTCATGTTCGACCACGGCAGTGAACGCGGTTTTGAGAGCGAAGGGCTCGGCCAGTGGCCTGGAACAGTGCAGCAGCTCGAATCAGAGCGATTGCCGCACATGGGTTGGAACACGGTCGAAGCGCCACACGACTCGCTGCTGTTTGCTGGGATTGAGGGCGAGCGCTTCTATTTTGTGCACAGTTTTGCGGCCACTGAGTGGACGCTCGAGGGTCGAACCGAGGCAACCCAGCCGAAGGTGACCTGGTCACATCACGGCCAGCCATTCATTGCCGCTGTAGAGAATGGGCCGCTCTCGGCCACACAATTTCATCCAGAGAAATCGGGTGAGGCAGGGATCCAGTTGCTGCGCAACTGGGTGCAGAGTCTCACCGCCTCACACTAACCTCAGCACTTCGCACGACAGAAAGCAGACATCATGACTGAACTGAGCCACTTGCCCTCACTCGAACTGTTGCCAGCGGTTGATGTTGCCGACGGTAAGGCCGTGCGCTTGACTCAGGGTGAGGCCGGCACTGAGACGAACTACGGCAGCCCGGTCGATGCCGCACTCGACTGGATTGAGCAGGGCGCCGAGTGGATTCACTTGGTCGACCTTGATGCGGCGTTTGGTCGCGGTGACAATGCGGCGCTGCTGCGCAAGGTCGTCAAGCAGTCAAAGCACGTCAAGATTGAGCTGTCAGGCGGCATTCGCGATGATCAGAGTCTTGAAGCGGCACTTGAGCTCGGCGCAAAACGCGTCAACCTTGGCACCGCAGCGCTCGAGAACCCTGAGTGGACCCGCGCGGTGATTGCCCGTTTTGGCGAGCAGATTGCGGTGGGTCTCGATGTGCGTGGTGAGACGCTCGCTGCGCGCGGGTGGACGAAAGAGGGCGGCAATCTCTGGGAGGTGCTCGAGCGACTCGAAGAGGCAAACTGCCCCCGCTATGTGCTGACCGATGTCACCAAAGACGGCACGCTGCGCGGCCCAAACATCGAATTGTTGAAGCAGCTGTGTGAACGCACCGATCGACCAGTGGTTGCCTCAGGTGGTGTCTCGAGTCTCGACGATATTGCGGCGCTGCGTGAATTGGTGCCGCTCGGTGTTGAAGGCGCGATTGTCGGCAAGGCACTGTATGCCGGTGCATTCACCTTGCCAGCTGCGCTCGACGTCGCCGGGCGTTAGCCCGCCACACGATTATGGCGATTGAACGGCTGCCGTCGACGGGAGATGCACCTCGCTCAACCGGCGTGCCGGCAAGTCTGGTGCCCGGAGGGGCAGCCGATTCGGCGGGGTTTCCGTGGGCTGGTCGCACCTTCGACCACCACGAGACTGCGTTTGCCGATGACGATGGCAGCGTGCCCGAGAGCTACCGGCAGGCGATCACCGCGCTTCGTGAGGCGACGCTCAGCAAGAGCGCCGTTCGCGTCGCCGAGGCGCAGGCAGACGCGCTGGTAGCGCTTTCTGGCATTCGCGTGTTGGTACCACTCCTCGCAGAGGCCGGTGGGTTTGGGCTGACCCCTGAATGGCGCACGGTGGAGAAGACCCAAGAGCTGTCGATTGTCACCGTCGCAGCTCCCGACGGTCGGCGGGTAATGCCGGTATTCAGTTCGGTCGACAGCATGCGTGTGTGGAACCCTGAGGCGAGACCGATCCCAGTGCCAGCACCGCAGGCAGCAATTGCGGCAGCGCAAGAGCAGACCGACCTAATTATCATTGACCCGGGCAGCCCAGACCTCGAGTTTGGTGTGCGGCGCACCCAGCTTGAGGCCATGGCGCTCGGGCGCTGGGAAGTGCCAGGATGGGCCGACAGCGAGGTTGCAGAGGCGTTTGCCCAGGTGACCGCAACAGAGCCTCGGGTGGCGCGCGTTGAACTGGCGCCGGGCGATCCCGATGCCAGACTGCTTACTCCCGAAGTCGATGCGGTGGTCACCCTTCAGCCCGGTCTCGACCGTGAGCAGTTGAGCGAGATCATCGAAACAGTGCAGCGGACCTGGGCTGCGAGCCCGATTATCGCCGCACGCATCGATTCGATGCGTCTCGTGCTTCGCTAGTGATTCGACTCATGCCCTGGGGCGGAGGCCTGCCCCTGAGTGATCTCCGGTAGCCGCCTGATTGACGCGGCCATGCGTTGCACCGCCTCGGTCATGATCTCAGTCGAGGTCGCGAAGTTGAGTCGCACAAAACCCGCGCCCCCGGCGCCAAAGACGTGGCCCGAGCTGAGCGCCACTCGTGCGTGGTCAAGAAAGAACCGTGCCGGGCCCTCGAGATCCGACACAACGGCCAGATCACCAGCGGGCTTGCCGCCATCAAAGAACCCAAGCGGCCGGCAATCGATCCAGGCGAGATAAGTGCCCTGCGGTGCCCTGTATCGGGTGCCGGGCAGGTGCTCAGCCAGCAGACTGGCCAGGAGATCACGATTGTGTTCGAGGCCCGCGAGCAGGCTGTCGAGCCAGTCGCGCGCGTGTGTGAAAGCGGCCGCGTGCGCGAGGATGCCGAGGTGGCTCGGCCCGTGGCTGACCTCTTCTGGCATGCCGCGCAGATCATCGGCGGCTTCGGGCCCGGCGATCGCAATGGCAGCTTTCAGCCCAGCGAGGTTCCACGCCTTTGAGGCTGAGACGAGCGCGAAGCCATCCTCGGCACCCGCCACGCTGAGGTATGGCACAAACTGGGCATCGCTGTAGACCAGAGGTGCGTGGATCTCGTCGGAGACGACCCGTACCCCGTGAGTGCGGGCGAGCGTCGCGACTCGCTCGAGCTCATCGCGCGTATGCACCGTGCCGGTCGGGTTGTGCGGGTTGCTCATGAGGTATGCCGCGCGGCCACCTGTCGCACGTGCCGAGCGAAACGTCGCCTCGAGGGCGTCGTGATCGATGCGATAGTCAGCACCGAGTGGTGCCTCGACGACTCGACGGCCCGAGTTCGTGATGAACGCATAGAAGGGCGCATACACGGGGTTGTTCACCACGACCACGTCCCCAGGATCGGTGATCAGTCGCAGCACCTCGACGACACCCATCATCACATCGGGAACAATAGCGGTGCGCTCGGGGTCGAGGGTGGTCCAGCCCCAACGATCGGCGGCAAACCCGCTCACTGCTTCTCCAAGCGGGTTGCCCGCCGGGTAGCCGGTGTCGCCGCGCTCAATCGCAGAGATAAGCACGTCGCGCACGGCCGGGGCCTGCAGCACATCCATCTCGGCGACCCACAGCGGCAGCACGTCTTCCGGATATATGCGCCACTTCATGCTGGTGCGCTGACGTAGCTGCTCGAGTGAGAGTTGCTCCAGTGGATTCATCGACATTGCTCTGCCTCACACTTTCCGTTGATCGTTCCAGCGTAGCTGGCAACGGTGCGAACTGCGGTGAGAGCAGAGCGAATGAGCGCAGAGTGAACAGTGATTAGAACAGGTTGAGCAGCGTGACATAGACCGCAGTGCCAACGAAAATGCTGAGCAGCGCGCGACGCCCCCCGAAGAGGTGCACGAGCACGGTCACCGCCGACGCCACGGCGACCACCCACACCTTGCCGGGCCGTGCCACAATTTCTCCTGCGATCATTACAATCGCGAGGATCAGCAGCAGCCCAGCGGGCATCCAGCGCCCGAGCGCTTGCACAAACTTTGACTTTCGCAGTGGCTTCAGTATTGCGAAAGGCAGTGCTCGCAGCAGCAGGGTGATGACGCCCGAGAGCAGCACCGCAGCGATCATGTACCAGAGTTCAGGCATCGCTCACCTCGCCATCTTTTGGCGCCTCATCTTTGGGCGTATCTGCAGCATCCTGGTTGAGGGACTCCGCCCTGCGGCGACGCTCCCAGAAAAAACGGGCAACAAGCGTGAGCGTGAAGATGCCGAGGGCGGCGAGCAGCGGAGCCTCGGGCACGAGAACCATCGCGAGTGCCACTGAGAACCCTGCAAGCACGATCGACGGAATCTCGTTGCGAGATCTGGCAGCATCGAGGGCCATCACGATAAAAAGTGATACCAGCGCGAATTCGAACCCTTCGATAGGGGTCGGTAAGAACGATGCAACGATGACTCCGAGCACACCACCGGCGACCCAGTATGCCTGCATGAGCAACTGGCCGGTCAACATGCGAGTCGACGACAGTCGCTCGGGAGGCATGAGCACATAGGTGGCGTAGGCCTCGTCGATCATGGCGTAGATCGAGTATGCGCGGCGAATGCCCGGCTTGATCACCTGCACGGGGAATGACAGGGGATAGAAGACGTGTCGGAAGTTCAGCGCAAAGACGGTCGCGGCGATCGTGAGCAGGGGAGTGGACGTGGCGATCAGGCTCACCAGCAGCAGTTCGACCGAGCCGGCGAAGACGACGATCGAGAGGGCAGGGGCGAGCCACCAGGGCAGGTCTGCTTGGATAACCAGCAACCCGAGCGCAAATCCGAGCGGAAAGATGCCGAGGCCGACCCCAAGGGAGTCGACCGCACCCTGCCGAATCTGTATCGCTCGGCGTGCTGAGGCAGCCACTGCGAACTAGATGACTGAGCCGGTGTACTTCTCGCCCGGGCCCTTGCCCGGCTCATCGGGAATCACCGACGCCTCACGGAAGGCGAGCTGCACGGAGCGAAGACCGTCCCGGAGCGGGCGAGCGTGCGAGTCGCTGATCTCGGGGGCGCCAGCAGTGATGAGGCCGGCGAGTGCGTTGATGAGCTTGCGTGCCTCGTCGAGATCGGTTTCGTTCTCGGGATCGTCTGAGAGGCCGCATTTCACTGCTGCAGCGCTCAAGAGGTTGATCGCCGCCGCGGTGATGATCTCGACGGCAGGAACTTCTGCGATGTCTCTGGCTGCCTGCTGGGCATCGGTACGGGGCTGCTCGCTCATGGGGTCCTGTTCGTTGACTTGGTTCGTTGACACGGCCGTAGTGCCGCTTGCTTTACCTCGCGGTGCAGATCTGCTACGCTTGCACAGGTTCGTTGCTTTGCGCTGCGAACTTGCAAGTGGAGATTCTCCCACCTGACACCAACTACAAGGTTATCGGGTTGTTGGCACCCCGTCGCATCGCGACAGCTACAAAGGGTGCAGGATTGCTCGCGCGGTCCAGATCTTTGCTTGCACATGCCCATGACATTGGCCATGCAACACACGATCTGAAGGAGCCGGCGATCAGCGATCCCCGTACAAATGAGCGAATCCGCGTACCAGAGGTGCGCCTGGTGGGCCCGAGCGGCGAGCAAGTCGGCGTCGTGTCCATCGACACAGCCCTGCGCTTGGCCGCAGAAGCTGACCTCGACCTGGTCGAGGTTGCACCGAATTCGAAGCCGCCCGTGGCAAAGATCATGGACTTCGGCAAGTACAAGTACGAGGCTGCCCAAAAGGCAAAAGAAGCTCGCCGCAATCAAGCGAACACCGTGCTCAAAGAGGTGCGCTTTCGCCTGAAGATCGACACGCACGACTACGAGACCAAGGCGAAGCGAGCCATCGGCTTCCTGTCGCAGGGCGACAAGGTGAAGGCGATGATCCTCTTCCGTGGTCGCGAGCAGTCTCGTCCCGAACAGGGTGTGCGCCTGTTGCAGAAGTTTGCTGAAGACATCGCCGAGTTCGGGGTCGTTGAGAGTTCACCTCGCATCGACGGCCGCAACATGGTGATGGTCATCGCCCCCTTGAAGAACAAGAGTGAGGCGAAGGCAGAACAAAACGCACGTCGTGCCGAGGAAAAGGCACACCGTCGTTCAGAGGCTTCCGGCGAAGCGGACGCTTCCGCTGCGGAATAGACCCGTGGCCTGTTGGCCGCAAGACACGTTGTCGCTTCGGTGACGCGCACCACAACAAGGAGATAGAGATGCCCAAGCAGAAGACCCACTCGGGGGCAAAGAAGCGGTTTAAGGTAACCGGCAGCGGCAAGCTGGTGAAGCAGCAGGCCGGCATGCGCCACAACCTCGAGGTGAAGGCCTCGAAGCGCAAGCGTCGTCTGAACGCAGACCAGGTGCTTTCACCGGCTGACGTCAAGCAGGCCAAGAAACTGCTGGTGCGCTAAGCGCCGCCGAGTCGAATCGTTTTTAAGGAAGTACTGAAATGGCAAGAGTTAAAAGGGCAGTCAACGCTCACAAGAAGCGTCGCGTAATCCTCGAGCGCGCAGAGGGCTACCGCGGTCAGCGGTCACGCCTCTACCGCAAGGCAAAAGAGCAGGTTATTCACTCGCTCGTTTACTCGTACAACGACCGTCGCAAGAAGAAGGGCGACTTCCGTCGCCTCTGGATCCAGCGCATCAACGCTGGCGCGCGTGCAAACGGCCTGACCTACAACCGCTTCATCCAGGGTCTGGGTCTCGCCGGTGTTGAGGTTGACCGCCGCATGCTCAGCGAGCTTGCAACCAACGAGCCGGCATCGTTTGCCGCACTCGTTGAGGTGGCAAAGGCTGCACTGCCTGAAGATGTGAACGCACCGAAGGCTGCCTAGGCGCCTCGCGTTGTTGTTCGAACGGCCCCGTCACTGCTCACGCAGCGACGGGGCCGTTCGCTCTGTCGCAGTCCGCCCGCCGAGCGGTAGGGTGGTCGCGTGATTGATAATGCGAAGGCCCCGCGAGTGAGGCGAGTTGCGGCACTTGCGCGCAAGAAGGATCGCCGCATCCAGGAGCAGTTTCTCGTTGAGGGGCCTCAGGCCGTTCGTGAGTTGCTCGTGTACCAGCCCGAGCTGGCCGTGACCGTCTACGCCACCACCGGTACTGAGCCGTGGCAGCACGAGGTTGACCGCCTGGCCGACGCGGCTGACGTGGAAATCGTGCGAGTGACCGATGAGGTGCTGGCAGCGATGGCTGAGACGGTGCAGCCGCAGGGAGTGTTGGCAGTCGCTCGTATGCGGCAGGTGTCGCTTGACGAAGCGTTGGTCGGAGCGGGGCTTGTTGCGGTGTTGCACGAGGTGCGTGATCCTGGGAATGCTGGCACCGTGCTTCGCGCGGCTGATGCGGCTGGCGCCGATGCGGTGATTTTTTCTGGAGAAAGCATCGACCCGTGGCACCCAAAGGTGGTGCGTTCGACCACTGGTTCGCTGTTTCATCTGCCCGTTGTGACTGCTGTGACACTCGATGATGCCGTGAACGCATTGCGTGCTGCCGGGCTGCGTGTGCTCGCGGCTGACGTGAATGGTGACGAACTCTCGCCGAGCGACTCTGTGCTCAAAGATCCGTTGGCGTGGGTGTTTGGCAACGAAGCGCGAGGTCTCACCGACGCTGAACGTTCGATCGCCGATGGTGCCAGGCGTTTGCCCATCTATGGCAGCGCTGAGTCACTCAACCTCGCAACCGCGGCGAGTGTGTGCCTCTACGTCACGGCGTTTTCGCAGCGCAACGCCTGAGTCACCAGGGCAAGAGCACGGGCTTTGCCCAGAAGAATCGCAGCGGGTTGACGTAGCTGTCATTGACTCGCACACCGAGGTGGAGGCAGCGGCTTTCGCAGTGGCCGCCTTCGGCGACCGTACCCAGCGTGGCGCCGCGTCGAACGGTCTCGCCAACCAGCAGTGTGCTCTCAACGGGTTCAAGGGTGACCACGGTGTCTGGCGCTGTTCTGAGAGAAATGAGTGGGCGATCAACCACCATCCCAACGAATGACACCACACCGTCGGAAGGCGCGCGCACCAGTTGCCCGTGTGTCGCGGGCACATCGATGCCGCGGTGGCCGGCCTGGTATGGGCCGCCTGGCAGGTCAAAGTGCCGAACGGGGGCGAGTGGGGTAGCTATTGGCGGGAGCCATCGTTCGGATGACGGCGCTGGTCTCTCGGCCGACGAGAACGACGGGCCTGAAGGCGATCCGAGGCTGAGTGTCAGCGCCACCAGTGACCCGAGGATGACCCGTGTAATGCGACGTTTCATACCGAGACAGTGACATATGTGGCGGGCGGACGCTCACCGCGTTCCACAGCCGCCGCGCACCTCATTGATTTCCTGTGTTGTGGACGACGAATGGGGGTGTAACTGGTGCTAAACTATTCGGTGCACCTCACACGAGGTGACTTCGCGTGCCCACGCGTCTGTTCGCAGGCGTGAGCGGCGGCCAACGGTCCGTCTCTGTATTCGTGCAGTGACGGTGGCAGCCACTGGGCACTAGGTTTCGCACGACGATGCGAAAGACAACCGCAAACGCGCGCCGTTCGGGCGCGCAGAACAGGAGAACGGCCATGGCCGTCGTAACCATTCGCCAGATGCTCGACAGTGGCGTGCACTTCGGACACCAGACCCGCCGCTGGAACCCGAAGATGAAGCGCTTCATCTTCACCGAGCGTTCAGGCATCTACATCATCGATCTGCAGCAGTCGCTGCGTTACATTGACGAGGCATACGCGTTTGTGAAGCAGACCGTTGCCCGCGGTGGCAACGTGCTGTTTGTCGGCACGAAGAAGCAGGCGCAGGAGGCGATCGCTGAGCAGGCTGATCGCGTGAACCAGCCCTATGTGAACCAGCGTTGGCTCGGTGGTCTGCTCACCAACTTCCAGACGGTGACCGGCCGCCTCGAGCGCATGAAGGAGCTCGAGCAGCTCGACTTCGAGGGTGGCACCAGCGGGTTCACCAAGAAAGAACTGCTGCTGAAGAAGCGCGAGCTCGAGAAGCTGCAGAAGTCGCTGGGTGGTATCCGTCACATGACCAAGACTCCGTCAGCACTCTGGATCGTTGACACCAAGAAGGAGCACCTCGCGATCGACGAGGCTCAGAAGCTTGGCATTCCCGTCATCGCTATCCTCGACACGAACTGTGATCCCGATGAGGTGACCTTCCCGATCCCAGGCAACGACGACGCAATTCGCTCGGTTGCGCTGTTGACCCGCGTGATCGCTGATGCGGTTGCTGAGGGCCTCATGGAGCGTCACCAGAAGCCGACTGAGGGCGATGCCGCAGCTGAGCCACTGGCTGAGTGGGAAGTTGAACTGCTGAACGCCGAGGTCAAGGCAGACGAGGTTGAGGCCGCAGTGGTCGCAACCGAGAGCGCTGTTGAGGCTGCCATCGAGGGCGCAGAGGGTGCGGCTGAGGTTGCCGAGGCTGCTGCTGAAGCAATCGAAGAAGCCGCTGAGTAAGTTTTATTAACCGTCGATTCCGCATCGGCCAAGGGTCGGTGCGGAATCACACACAAAGGAGTCAACAATGGCTGCAGTAAGCATGGCCGCTGTGAAGGAACTGCGCGAGCGCCTTGGCGCTGGCATGGTTGACAGCAAGAACGCACTGGTTGAGGCTGATGGCGACATCGATAAGGCGATTGAGATTCTTCGCCTCAAGGGCCTCAAGGGTGTTGCAAAGCGCGAGGGTCGCGAGGCAAGCGAAGGTCTCGTTGCCGTTGCTCAGCGCGAAGGCGCTGCAACGCTGATCGAGCTCGTGTGCGAGACCGACTTCGTTGCAAAGAACGAAAAGTTCCTCGCACTCGGTGAGAAGGTGCTCGCGGCAGTCTCTGACGCGGCAGCAACCACGCTCGAAGAAGCACTCGCCGCTCCGCTTGATGGCAGCACGGTCGAGGCAGTGATCACCGATGAGTCGGCGATCATCGGCGAGAAGATTCAGCTCCGTCGCGTCACCGTCATCGAGGCACAGAACACCGCTGTGTACCTGCACCGCACCTCGAAAGATCTGCCCCCGCAGATCGGCGTGGTTGTGGGCTTCTCAGGCGAAGACGAGAAGGTTGCACTGAGCATCGCACAGCACATCTCGTTCGCTGAGCCCCTCTATGTGCAGCGCGACGAAGTTCCCGCTGAAGATGTCGATCGTGAGCGAGATCTCGTCACCGAGATCTCAAAGAACGAGGGCAAGCCTGAGGCTGCGCTGCCGAAGATCATTGATGGTCGCCTGAACGCGTTCTTCAAGCAGATCGTGCTCAATGAGCAGGAGCACGCACTCGATTCAGAGAAGCGTTCGGTGGAAAAGGTTGCAGAGGCAGCCGGCATCACCGTCGTTGGCTTTGCCCGCGGCAAGGTCGGCGCCTAAGGTTCAGCTGAGAGCCCGAGTCGGTCATTCGACTCGGGCTCTTGTCTTGCCCACAGGTGTTTTCCTGCGGCACGACCCATGACACGCACAACCACACCGCAAGACAAGTAGGCTGAGTGCAGCAGCCACCATCGCAGAAGGAGATCATGCCCATGACGACCCCCCGCAAGCGCCGTGTATTGCTCAAGCTATCCGGTGAAGCGTTTGGTGGTGGCACGCTTGGGGTGAACCCCGATGTGGTGAGCCAGATCGCGCAAGAGATCGCGGCAGCGCTGGCTGAGGCCGAGGTTGCAGTGGTCGTCGGTGGCGGCAATTTCTTCCGAGGCGCTGAACTGTCGCAGCGGGGCATGGATCGGGCGCGTGCCGACTACATGGGCATGCTCGGCACGGTGATGAACGCGCTGGCACTGCAGGACTTCCTCGAGCAGGCTGGGGTTGAGACTCGGGTGCAGTCTGCAATCACCATGACCCAGGTGGCGGAAACCTACATTCCTCTCCGTGCGATTCGTCACCTCGAAAAGGGCCGTGTCGTGATCTTTGGTGCTGGCGCTGGTCTGCCCTATTTTTCGACCGACACGGTCGCAGCGCAGCGAGCGCTCGAGATTCTGGCCGATGAGGTGCTCGTTGCGAAAAATGGCGTCGACGGTGTCTACACCGCAGACCCACATAAAGACCCGAACGCAACGCTCATCGAAGACATCACCTACAACGACGCGCTCGTGCGCGGGCTGAAGGTGGTAGACAGCACTTCATTCAGTCTCTGCATGGACAACGGCATGCCAATGCGGGTGTTTGGCATGGAGCCCGCGGGCAACGTGACCGCCGCGATTCAAGGTGCAAGCCTGGGCACGCTGGTGCACAGCTGATCTGCCCGAAGATAGACTTATTCCTGCGAACAACCACTGAAGGAGCAACCGTGATCGACGAGATCTTTGCTGAGGCAAAAGAGCGCATGACCAAAGCGATTGAAGCCGCACGAGAGAGCTTTGCGACCGTGCGTACGGGTCGCGCAAACCCCTCACTGCTTCAGAACGTGATGGTTGACTACTACGGTACGCCGACGCCACTGCCGCAGCTCGCCTCGGTGACAAACCAAGACGCTCGAAGCCTGCTCATCACTCCCTACGATAAGGGTGCGATGAAAGAGATTGAGCAGGCGATTCGCGACATGCCAAACCTGGGTGCGAACCCCAACAACGACGGCACCGTCATTCGCGTGGCACTGCCCGAGCTCACCGAAGAGCGTCGTAAAGAGTTTGTGAAGATCGTCAAGAACCGCGCCGAAGACGCGCGTGTAGCGGTGCGTAACGTGCGCCGCCACACGAAAGATTCGCTCGATGCGCTGAAGAGCGAGGTCGGCGAAGACGAGGTGGCTCGGGCCGAAAAAGAGCTCGAAGCACTCACGAAGCAGTTCATTGACCAGATTGACGAGTCGATGAAGCTCAAAGAAGCTGAGCTGCTGGAGATCTGACAGTGACGGGCCACGACCGGCGCGATGACTTGCGCGACGAAATACGCGCGCAGTTTGACGGTGCGAAGGCTCAGTTTGAGGCCACCAGCGCGAAGCTGGAGAAACGCGCTGGAAGAAATCTCTTTCTCGCAATCGGCACAGGCCTCGTGTTTGCTGCAATCTTTCTGGTTGCGCTATTTGTCTCACCGTGGACATTCGCAATTCTCATCGCGGTGATCGTGACGATTGCGCTGCTCGAGCTTGCGTCAGCGTTTCGCGTTGCTGGTAGGCGTGTGCCACGAATCGGCGTTGCACTCGGCGGCATCATCATCGTTGCCGGAGCCGCATTTTTCGGTGCCGAGGGCGCCCTGCTTGGTCTTTTTGTTGCCTCGCTGATGCTGGTGGTGTGGCGCCTCATTGAGGGGCTCGTGCCAGCCTGGGAGACCCCGCCAAAGACCCTGATTCGCGATGTATTCTCAGGCCTCTTCTCGCTCGTCTATGTGGCCTTTCTCGGATCGCTTGCGCTGCTGTTGTCCCATGGCGAACGGGGGGAGTGGTGGGTGTTTGCGCTCGTGCTGCTCACGGTGTCGGTCGACACCGGCGCATACGCGTCTGGGGTGACCCTGGGCAAACATAAGATGACACCGCGCATCAGCCCAAATAAAACGTGGGAGGGTTTCGCTGGCGCGGCGGTTGCCGCAATGATTGCTGGCATCGCGATTTCGCTGCTTGCGCTGAACCAGCCCTGGTGGGTGGGTGTGATTCTTGGCGTGGTGGTCCTGTTCACTGCGACCGGTGGTGACCTCGCTGAGTCGCTGATCAAACGCAATCTCGGAGTGAAAGACATGAGTACCTGGATTCCCGGTCATGGTGGGTTTCTTGACCGCTTAGATTCGCTCTTGCCCTCGGCTGTCGGAGTCTACGGTGTGGCGTTGAGCCTGGGGGTGTTTGCGTGAGCCGCGCGAAAGGGCCCTCGCAGCGTGACGAGGGCGCGTTCCCTCGCGCTGGCCGTAGTGAGATTGGCTACCGCATCGACCGGGTCGAAGCATTTCTTGCTCGGGCTCGCGAAAGCTACGATCAGACCAATAGTGTCCGAGCCAGGGTGACCTCTGCCGAGATTCGGCGCACCGCGTTTCCCGTGGCTCGTCGCGGCTATTCGGCACGATTCGTTGACGCTGCTATGGATCGTCTCGAAGAGGTGTTTTATGAGCGCGAGCGTCGTGATCGCATTCAGCAGATCGGTGAAGATGGCTGGTGGGCCGAGACCGGTCAACTATTGCGCGAGGTGCGCGGCAGAATTGAGCGCCCCCGCGGCAAACGATTCTCTCGCCGTGGTATCTTCGCGACCGGCTACCGGCGCTCACAGGTTGATGCGTTTCTCGATCGCGTGCTTGCGCTGTTTGCCGGCACTGAGGGGTTGACCACCTCAGATGTGCGCACAGTGGTGTTTCACTCAGAATGGCGGGGATACAACGAAGACGAGGTCGATGCACTGCTTGACGCGGTGATTGAACTCTTGCTCGCAACTCGGTAGCTGAGTACTCTCGTTCGACGTACGCAGAAGTCTGAGATAGAATCGTTACATTGTGACTGTCACCGTAACTCCGAACCCTAGCCGCGCCCGAACGACTCGCATTCGAGCGACGCTCGCTGCGGCAGCAGTGGTGGCGCTCGGCGGGGCAGCAGTGGTGGCGCCCTTGACGGTGACCGATTCGGCGCTGGCTGACGAAGCGTTCTACGAGCGCATCTACCAAGAGTTTGTGCCGGCAGAGGTTGAGCCATTGGCGATTCCACTTGAGGCGGTGCAGGCGGAGGAGCTTCCTGCGCCCGAGCCAGAACCTGTTCCCGAGGCCTCAGCTGGTGCAGCCACCTTCGCGCCCCTGTTCTATTCGGGTGGTGGTTTCCCCGCCGAATGGATGGCAGCGGCAGGGATCCCAGAGAGTGACTGGGGTTATGTTGACTTCATCGTCAGCAAGGAATCCGGGTGGAACCCCAACGCAGTGAACCGTTCATCGGGTGCCTCAGGTCTGGTGCAAGCGCTTCCCTGTGGCAAGGTTCCGGGTAACTGTTTTGACCCCGTCGATAACCTTCGTTGGGCGAATGGTTACGCTAATGGCCGTTACGGTAGCTGGGCTCAGGCTTACGACTTTTGGCTTACACGCCACTGGTGGTAAGTGTCGGCCATGGCTCGCCGACAAAATAAGTATCAACGAGCGGCCTCGCAGCCTCCGCGCGATGTGACCCGCCTCGCGCACGGCGGTGCACGCACAGAGGTGCGCGGTGGCCAAGAGTGGTTCGTGCGCGAGATCACCGCTGCCCGTGCCGAGAAAGCATACCGGTGCCCCTACTGTGAGGTGCCAATCGAATCAGGGCAAGCGCATCTGGTGGTGTGGTCGGCGGAGCACCTGTTTGGTGACGAGGCCGCGGTTCGAGACCGTCGCCATGTGCACACGCACTGCTGGCGACTTCGTTAGCTCATCGATGTGACGTACGCGGACTGACCGTGTGGCAGCCGGCTGCTTCGTGCATTGCCAGAGACCCCATTGTGCCAGCCCGGGACTGGGCTCATACTCGACCCGTGTGCGGGCTCAGAACAGTGTGGGCGGCGCTGCGGCGCCCGGCTGCGGGGACAGCTCGGGGGAGTCGGCAGCGCCTGCGATACCTGGGCCCTGGTTCGGGGCTCGGCCTGCCTGAAAAGCTTCGGCCGCGCCGCGGGCGCGAAGGTCGGCAGCCTCGTTCAGTGGGTGCCCGGCGTGACCCTTCACCCATTCGAAACGCACCTGCCGGTGCTGCAGCGCTTCGTCCAGTGCCTCGAGCAGCTCACGGTTGAGCACGGGCTTTCCGTCTGCCTTGCGCCAGCCGCGGCGCTTCCACCCTGGCATCCACTGTGTCACCGAATTAATCACATACTGGCTGTCACACAGCACCGTGAGCGGCTCGTCGGCGCGGTGCGCGGTGGCGTGTAGCAGGTCGAGCACTGCCATGAGCTCACCCTGATTGTTGGTGGCACGCGGCCACCCACCTGCCCGCCACTGGGCGTCATCAATCACCCAGGCCCAGCCAGCCGGACCCGGGTTGCCAAGTGCCGATCCGTCGGCAGCAGCGGTGATCGTCATGCGGGTGTAATGCTCCTACTGCTGAGGTGAAGGTCGGTCGACGGTCTCGTCGGTCGACTGCTCGATGGTCACGTCCGTTGCCTGTTGCGTGGTCTGCTCGAGCTTCTGCGCGTTCGTGATCACCTGACCGAGGCTTTCGAAGTATCGTGCAACTGCGACTCGTTCGACCTTGAGCTGCGTCATGCGATCTTCGGCCGCGGCGAGCACCTTTTGGGCTCGGTTTTCGGCCTCGGTAAACGTCGTGTGAGCGCGCTTCTCAGCCTCCTGCACGATCTCAGACGCCTTCAGCTCTGCGCTCAAGCGAACCTGCCGGGCCTCGTCTGTTGCCTCGGCGACAAGGCGATCGCGCTCTGCGCGCGCGCTCTCGAGTTGTTCAGTGACCTCAGCCATCGATGCCTGGGTCGCTTCGAGCTGCTGCTTGGTGGTCTCTGCGAGCGTTGCCTGACGGGCCGCGAACTCCTGCTCGAAGGCTTCTCGACGCTCGGCCGAAGCGCGAGTGAATTCGTCTGCCTCAGCTGCGATGCGCTGTGTTTCTTCACTGACAAACGACTCGGTGCTGCTCTTCAGCGACGCCAGTTCAGCTTCTTGTTCTGCACGGTACTGTGCGAGCTCTTCGATGGTGGTTGCCCGCAGGGCATCAAGCTCGCTCTGCACCTGGGTGCGCAGCGTGTCGGCATCGCGCTGCATCTCGGCGTCTGCTGCTTCGCGCTCGCGCTGCAGCGCCTCACGCGCGGCCTCTTGCTCTGCAGCGATTCGACGCTCGTGATCGGCACGTTCGCGAGAGATGTCGTCGGCGAGACGCACTCGATCACGTTCGGCCTCAAGCTCAAACTGTTCACGGTCCACCGCAAGCAGGGTGGCGGCTTCTTCCCTCACCTGACGCTGCGACTCGGCTGCCTCAGCTGCCTCTGCGGCGATCCGCACCGAGTGCGCCTCGAGCTCGGCAGCAAGCGCCTGCTCGTGCGCAGCGCGGTCATCAGCAATCTGGGTATCGAGCGTTGTGCGGCTCGTGTGCAGTTGGCGCTCGTGTTCTGTACGCTCACGGGCGATGACGTCTTCGTGAGTCTGACGTTCTCGCGTCAGCTTCGCCTCGTGCGCGGTCAACTCCGTCTGAATGGTGTTGTCGTGGTCTGCACGCTCGCGGGCGATCGAGTCGTCGTGGGCTTGGCGTTCGCGGGTGATGTTCGCTTCGTGGGTTTCGATTTCCGTCTGGAGTGCGCTGTCGTGCTCTGCGCGCTCGCGGGCGAGCTGATCCTCGTGCGCTTGACGTTCACGAGCAATCTTTGCCTCGTGCGCTTCAATTTCGGAGTGCAGCGCATTATCGTGCTGCGCGAGCTCATCCGTAATCTGCTGGTCGTGTGCCGCACGGTCTGCGGTAATCGCGTCAACGGCAGCCTGCAGGAGGCGCTCGCGTTCGAGCCCGGCTCGCTCGGTCAGCGAAGCGATCTCGGCTTCGGTGGTTGCCTGCAACTGGGAGAGTCGTGACTCCTGGGCGACACGTTCGCTTTCGAGTCGCTCGGTGTGCTGCTGTGTCTGCATCATGAGTCGCTGCTCGTGTACGGAACGCTCGTCAGCAATGCGCTGCTCATGCTCGGCACGCTCTTGCGAAGACTGAGCGCGCAGGGTTTCGAGTTCGTCAGTCAGCGACAGGCGCAGGGCGCTCATCTCTTCCTGCAGTGCTGCCTCACGCTGGGCAAACGACGACGCAAGCTCGGCCTCTTGTCGCTGCATCTGTTCGGTGAACTCGGCTCGTGCACGCTCTGCCTCAGTTTCGAGTCGCGTGCGTTCGAGCGTGGCCTCACGCTCGAGGGTTTCACGCTGCGTGGCAAGCTCGCGCGCGGTGCGGTCAGCTGCGTCTTTCTGCGTCGCTGCTTCAGCGCGTGATGCGACCAAGACTCGCTCGGCCTCGGCCTGAGCCGCGGCCAACAGAGACGCTGCCTCTGCTTTGGCAGCCTCGAGCGACGTATCTGACTCTGCGCTCACCGCCGCAGTGCGCGCGGTTGCGGCCTGTTCTGCCTCGCGGGTCACCCGTGTTGCGGCCTCGCTCGCTGCGCTGGTGAGAGCCTCAGCCTCAGCCTGCGCATCAGCAACGAGCCGTTCGGCGTGCTCAGTTGCGGTCGTGAGGAGCTCATCAGCGCGGGCCTGTGACTGCTGCAGCAGGCGGCGAGTCTCTTCTTCAGTCTGCTTGCGCAGCCGCTCAGCGTCAGCGTCGGCCTGGGCCATCAGCGTGTGCGCATGTTGCTCTGCCTGCTGCAGGCTCTTCTCAACACGAAGCCCGAGGCCCGAATAGCCGCTTGCACCAAGCTCAGCCACCTGCCCCTGCAAATCAGCAATCAGTGCGCGCTGTTCATCACCGCTCTGTACTTCTTGTTGGTGGGCAAGCTGCAGTGACTGCACATAGGACTGCAGGGTGCCGATCTGCTCAGTCAAAGACGACAGGCGAAGATCAACTTCAGCACGGTTGTAGCCTCGCAAAGACTGGGTGAACTGCGGTTCTGCGTCGGTCACAGATGCTCCTGGGTGTGAGAGTGCGGGGCAGCACGCGCCCGCCGTATCAAGCTGCTCGACTCCCAATGATAGGTCATGAGACACGGCAACAACTGAGCGCCGCATCCGAGAAATCTCTGGCTTTTCAGGGGATACACTGCCGTCTCGGGTACCGTAGATAGCTGGAGTGTGCGTTCAGCTGAGTGCGGTGCGCCAAGAAGGTGAAATTGAGAGGATCTCGTGATGAGGTTTGTGCTTGCAATTTCCGCGCTCGTGCTGGCTGGCATTTTGCTCATTCTCGGCATCGGGCAGACGACGTTTCTTGCGGGGCCACGAATGGTCACCTACAGTGCTGACCTGTCGAATGAGCACGGTATCGCAGTGATTTCGGCCCCGCTGTTCGACGCGGTCGAAGGGCAGGCCAATGTGTCAGTGACGGGTATCGAACCGTTCATTGCCGTGGGGCACGAGCGTGATGTTGAGGCTTGGATCGCACCATTTGAGCATGAGGGCATCGATCTCGACCTTGTTGATGAACGTGCGACGGCTGACGCAGTTGCCGCAAACCCAGAAGCGCTCGAAGAATACGCAGAACGTATGGGCATTGATCTTGCAGCAGAGGGCGAAGAAGCCGAACCGCTCGAGGTGCCATCGCCCGCAGGCAGCGACCTATGGCTCGAAGAGCGGACGGTGCAGGCAGCCAGCGAGGTCGAATCTGACGGCACAGAGACCCAAGCGCCAGAGCTCTCGACCTCGAACAATGTTGTATCGGTGCGCATGCCGGTGAGCCTGAAAGCCGATCAGGCGGTGTTAGTGAAGGCCGATGCTGAGGCCCCGGTGAAGGTTTCGCTCGAATGGATCCAGGATCGTCGCGCGCCGTGGGCCGGGCCCCTGATGGTCGCCGGAGGGGTGCTCGCCATGCTCGGCGCCATCTTCTACCTGATTGCCGTTGACCACGACCGCCGAGGCCTCGGGCCGAGGCGTGGGCGCAAGGGCCCCCTGCTCGGTATTCGAAATGTCATTGGTGGAGTGAGAAGAAAGCCTGGCGCGCCCAAGCCCGCCGATGTCACCCCAGATCACGATGCGCCGACTGATGACACCTCGGCGCAGCACAAGCCTGGTGATGAGGCGTCTACCGACACGAAGAGCGAGCGCCGCGCGCGTGTCCCGCGTCGCCTTGCGCTGCCGACCCTGGCGCTCGCCGCGGCAGTTGGTCTGACCGGGTGCTCACCGCATCTGTGGCCAGAGATGCCGGGCGCTGAAGAAGAGGTGCTCGAGACCGTCACCCCAGAAGCGACCTCGTCGGCTCTGGCGCCGGTGCCGGTCACCCAGGGACAGATTGACCGGGTGCTGCAAGATATTGAGCGAATTGCCGCACAAGCGGACAACGATCTTAATGCCGCGGGACTCGATGCGCGGTTCACTGGTGACGCACTGGCCGAGCGCGAGGCGAACTACACGATTCGCAAGGCCGTCAGCGACTACGAGGTGCTCGTGCCGCGCATCACCTCAGACGGACTCGGTTATCAGCTCGTGCAGAGCACCGAGTCGTGGCCACGAACGGTCTTTGTCGTGGTCGCATCGGCGAGCACCGCCTCGGCGAGCGACGACGATGCGGCCGAAGATGAAGCGGCCGGCGACGAAGCCGCTGATGCCACCACCGAGACCACCGCAGAAGCGGCCCCGTCGCTCGCGCTCATCATGACGCAGGCGAGCCCACACTCGCAGTACCTCGTGTCGCGCGTGATTGCACTGCGCGGCGGCATCACCATGCCAGAAGCGGCGCCAGCAGAAGAGGGCACCGCTCGGCTTGCGAACGATGTAAAGAGCCTGGTCATGACACCTGGTCAGGTTGGCCCGGCCTACGCCGCGATGCTCGTGGGCAACACCGACTCAGAAGAGGCACAGCTGTTCGACATCGAAGGTGACACCCTGATTGAGCGCAGCGGTGCGGCCTGGGTTGCACAGTCAACCGAAGCAGCGTCGGCTGCCGGCCAAGCGATCAAGTATTCGGTCAGCGCCGAGCAGACTGATACAAGGATCGTTGCCCTGTCAACGGGCGCGGGTGGCGCACTCGTCGCAACGACCGTGCGCGAAAGCCGGGTCGAAGAGCCAGACGGTGACACCAGGTGGCGCCCGACCGTGCCGAAGAGTCTGTCGGCGCTGAGCGGCCTCGAAGGTCAGCAGGACAAACTGGTCAGCGTGGTCGCCCATCAGCTGCTGTTCTATGTGCCCGGCGCATCAGCCGGCGGTCAGATTCAATTGCTTGGCTACACCAGTGACCTGGTCGCGGCCAGCGACGGCTCGTAAAGGAAAGGTCACTTCTCATGTCTCAGCAGATTCCAGAACGCTTCAGCGGTAGCGCAGTCGATCTGAGCCACCTCGCGGCTGCGACCCAGCAACCTGGCGGGCCGACACCCGCGGGCGCAGGTTCCCAGGGCGGGCCGGGGCAGCAGCCGAGCGGGCAGGTCGTCGATGTGCCATCGCTGGTGTTCGACATGACTGACCAAACCTTTGAGCAGATCGTGCAGCTGTCATCGGTCGTGCCGATTGTGGTCGATCTGTGGGCAGAGTGGTGCCAGCCGTGCAAGACGCTGGGGCCGATTCTTGAGAAGGTCACGGCAGAGCTCGGCGGCCGGCTGATCCTCGCGAAGGTTGATGTCGACGCAAACCCGGGCCTGTCACAGGCGTTTCAAGCGCAGTCAATTCCGACGGTCGTTGCGCTCGTCGGCGGGAGGCCCGTACCGCTGTTTCAGGGTGCGATGCCCGAACAGCAGGTGCGCGAGGTGTTCGGTCAGCTGCTGCAACTCGCCGCTCAGCAGGGTGTCACGGGCATGGCGAACGCTCCCGAATCGGGTGAGCCAGGCGAACCGGTCGAGGCGCCGGTGAACCC
>LSQX01136585.1_pt1 | contig 25951 bp, 20 predicted proteins | sample 654561 | NCBI WGS metagenome assembly LSQX01 (sample SAMN04489861, study PRJNA283612) | anaerobic digester metagenome | isolation source: 4 biogas reactors fed with cattle manure at either 37C or 55C with and... | place: Denmark: Kongens Lyngby | collected 2014 | reverse complement strand
ACCACCGAAGTGTGCACCATGTACAATTCAATTGGCAGGGAAAAAACATTTGAGCTGATTAAGCCCGAAGTTGAAGCCGCAGTTGCATTGGTTGAAAAGCTCACCGAAACCGGATTTGGTGATAACGAAAATCCCTGTTTGCTCTCTGTACGTTCGGGAGCACGCGCTTCCATGCCGGGCATGATGGATACCGTACTAAATCTTGGAATGAATGACGTTACCGTTGAAAGTCTTTCAAAAAAGACAGGAAATCCCCGCTTTGCATGGGACTCATACAGACGTTTTGTTCAGATGTATGGCGATGTTGTAATGGAGATGAAACCCAAAAACAAGGAAGAACGTGATCCGTTTGAAGTAATTATTGACGAATTGAAACACGAAAAAGGCGTTGAGCTTGATACTGACCTCAACACTGAAGACCTTCAGGAATTGGTTAAAAGATTTAAAGCTGCCGTTAGAAAATCGACCGGCAAAGATTTTCCGGTTGATCCGTGGGAGCAGCTCTGGGGTTCAATAGCAGCTGTTTTCAACAGTTGGAACAATCCGCGTGCAGCCTACTACCGCCGTCTTGAACAAATTCCGGACGAATGGGGAACAGCGGTGAATGTTCAGGCAATGGTTTACGGAAACATGGGTGATTCTTCGGGTACGGGCGTAGCTTTCACACGAGACGCAGCAACCGGTGAAAATGTTTTTAATGGTGAATACCTGATCAACGCACAGGGTGAAGACGTGGTTGCCGGAATTCGCACACCATTGGAAATTACGCTGTCAGGCTCAAAGAAATGGGCAGAATTACAGGGAGTTAGTGAAGAAGAGCGTGCTGCTCAATTCCCCTCATTAGAAGAAGCCATGCCGGAAATTTATAAGCAACTGAATGAAACCCAGCAAAGATTAGAAGATCATTATAAAGATATGCAGGACCTGGAATTTACCATTCAGGAAGGTAAATTATGGTTGTTGCAGACCCGCAACGGAAAGCGCACCGGTGCCGCAATGGTAAAAATAGCCGTTGACCTGATGGAACAGGGTGCCATTGACGATAAAACTGCACTGAACCGTATTGATGCCAACAAGCTGGACGAACTGCTGCATCCGATTTTTGATGTTTCCGCATTAAAAAATGCAGAAGAAATTGCGCGCGGACTGCCTGCTTCTCCCGGTGCCGCAACCGGACAGGTTGTATTTTTTGCCGATGAAGCAGCCAAATATCCACAATCCATTTTAGTGCGCGTGGAAACTTCTCCCGAAGACCTTGAAGGGATGCACATTGCAAAGGGAATTCTGACTGCCCGCGGCGGAATGACTTCCCATGCGGCTGTTGTGGCAAGAGGGATGGGCAAATGTTGTGTTTCCGGAGCCGGCTCCGTGAAAATTAACTACAAAACCCGCGTGATGAATGTTGACGGGAAAGAGATTAAGGAAGGCGACTGGATTTCATTGGATGGCTCCACCGGAAAAGTTTATGAAGGAAAGATTTCCACCAAAGACCCGGAAATGAGCGGTGATTTTGCAAAAATCATGGATCTTGCCGAAAAATATACCCGCATGAATGTCCGCACAAACGCCGACTCTCCCAATGATGCAACTGTTGCGCGCCAATTTGGGGCAAAAGGTATCGGGCTCTGCCGCACAGAACACATGTTCTTTGAAGGCGAAAGAATTAAAGCCATGCGCGAAATGATACTCTCAACAACCGAAAAAGGCAGACGCAAAGCTTTGGATAAGCTGCTCCCCTTCCAAAGAGCTGATTTTGAAGGAATTCTTGAAGCTATGCAGGGCTACGGTGTAACCATCCGTCTGCTTGACCCGCCACTGCACGAATTTGTTCCGCACGAAGAAGCCAACCAGAAAGAGATGGCTGACGAAATGGGAATTTCTCTGGACGAAGTGAAAGCTTTGGTGGAAAGTCTCCATGAGTTCAACCCGATGTTGGGACACCGTGGCTGCCGTTTGGGAAACACCTATCCTGAAATTACAGAGATGCAGGCAAGGGCAATCATTGAAGCTGCCGTTAATCTGAAACAGCGTGGAGTCGAAACCTATCCTGAAATCATGGTTCCGCTTATCGGAAACGTGAAGGAGTACAAACTTCAGGCAGATATTATCCACGAAACTGCCAAAAAAGTGTTTGAAGAAAAGGGGACAAAAATTGACTATTTAGTAGGAACCATGATTGAAGTTCCGCGCGCAACCCTGACAGCCGATCTGGTTGCCAAAGAAGCAGAATTTTTCTCTTTCGGAACCAACGACCTCACTCAGATGACATTAGGTTTCTCCCGCGATGATGCCGGTAAATTTCTCGACGTCTATATCGAAAAAGGAATTTTGAAAAACGATCCTTTCCAGATTCTGGATCAGGAAGGTGTCGGGCAGTTAGTTAAAATGGGAGTTGACAAAGGGCGCTCCGCCAATCCTGAATTAAAAATCGGAATTTGCGGTGAGCATGGTGGCGAGCCTTCTTCCGTGATGTTTTGCGACAGTGTGGGAATGGATTATGTGAGTTGTTCACCTTTCCGCGTTCCCATTGCACGCGTTGCAGCAGCTCAGGCGAATATCAGACGATAGTATAAACACTGACATACATAAAAAGCAGGAAGCTACACAGCTCCTGCTTTTTTTATGTCAATTTGTTTACATACAATAGTTACGGCAAATTGCGGTAAATTGCAGAAATGCCATCCGGCATCAGTTTAGTGTAAACTCTTTTTTCTGAAGCATTCTATAAACGGTTGACTTGCCAATCCCAAGCTTTTTTGCCACTAACCGCACATTCTGATTATATTTATTCAGAAAGTGCAATACAATATCCAGATTATATTCATCAAGCGATTTCTCGCTTGCCAAAAGGTTGTGCATACTTTCATCCACACTCATATTCAGATGAATAGGCTTTATATAGTTGGTATTGGTCATCACACAGGCAAGCTCCATAACCGCTTTCAACTCCCTGATATTTCCCGGATAGTGGTATTTGCGGAGAATTTTCTTGGATTCATCCGTAATATTTTTTGGATTCAGCTTGTTTTCCTTACAAAACTCATCCACAAAATATTTTGCCAGCAGAATGACATCATTTCCTCTTTGTCGCAGCGGTGGCAGTTCAATGGGCAATCCTAACAGCCTGTAATATAAATCCTGCCTGAATTTTCCGGAATTCACCAGAGCCGGAAGATTTTTGTGGGTTGCCGTAATGATACGCACATCCAATGGAATGATTTCACTGCCGCCTAAACGAACCAGTTCGCGCTCCTGAATTACGCGCAGCAACTTTGCCTGTACGTTCAGGTCCAAATCGGCAATTTCATCCAAAAAAAGCGTTCCGTTGTTGGCTTGCTCAAACTTTCCTGTTTTCAAAAAATCGGCACCCGTAAATGCTCCCCTTTCATGACCAAACAGCTCACTCTCAACCAACCCCTCCGGAATTGCGGAGACATTAACAGCCACAAACGATTTATTGCTTCTGGCTGAATTGTAATGAATTCCCTGTGCAACCAGCTCCTTGCCGGTTCCTGTTTCGCCATAAATGGATACCGAAATATTGGTTTGAACCGCCTTGTCCATCAGATCAAAAACCATATCAATTTCACGGCTGTTTCCCTTAATCAACTTCCGGAAACTGTAATGGTCTCTGATAGCGCTTTTCAGAATAATATTTTCTTTTTTAATCTGATCGGACTCGTAGATATTCTTGATAATGTTGCTCAATTTCTCCCGTGTGTCGGGTCCTTTCATAATGTAGTGATACGCACCGGCTTTCATCAGCTCAATGGCAGTGGTGATGTTTTCCTGAGCCGAAATCACAATCACATGCACGTCAGGTAATCTTTTCAGAATCTCTTTCAGCACTTCATGTCCGCTCATGTCCGGCAGTGTGTAGTCAAGGGTTATCACATCGGGCATTTCCGCAAGGTTGTCAATACAATCTTTTCCATTGTAGAAAACTCTGACCTGATAGTCGTCATCCAGGAGTTGTTTCTTAATTATCTGTGCATAAAGAACATTGTCTTCAACAACGAAAATTTTGTAACTTTTTACACTTTTTGACTTTTCCATAATTAAATAATTTAGCACACGTCCACTTGTGCAAAATTTGTCCCAATTTAGGAATATTTATTGGTATTTTTCCCTTTTTGAAACAAAATGTAAAAAAAATAGTTCGAAACATATAAAAATTGTGAAAATTCGATTTTTATCATATCATAAAAGTTGTTAATCATCCCTGAATAATGACTTTTATGTTATAATTCTTCATTTACCCAAAAAAAATTGACATGTTTAATCCCTGAGAAATTATATTTATCAAAAATCCCGGTGAAGGGAAATTTAAAATCATTAAAAAGAAATTTAAACAGATGAAATACAGAGCATTTCATAAAATGTCTTACGGGTTATATATCGTAACAACAAAATCCAATGATAAAAATGCCGGATATATCGGCAACACCGTTTTTCAGGTTACATCCGATCCGGCACAAATTGCAATCAGTTGTCATAAAAAAAACTCAACAGCTGAAAAAATTATTGAGAGCGGCATTTTTGCCGTTTCAGTTTTAGGGATAAACGCTAATACTTCTCTTATTGGCGAGTTTGGTTTTATGTCGGGGAGCGACGTCAACAAATTCAAAGACATAGAAATCAAAACTTCACAAACCGGTGCTCCAATTATATTGGATTCGGCAATTGCCTGGTTCGACTGTAAAGTGGTATCAAAACTGGACGTTGGCTCGCATCTTCTGATTATCGGCGAAGTGCTTGACAGTGATGTTATTTCAGATGAAGAGCCGCTGACCTACGCCTATTATCGCGAAAAATATAAAATGTTCTCTCCGAAAAATTCACCAACTTATATTGAAAGAGAGCGGCTGGAGCAGGAAAAGCCGGCAACCGCACAAAAAAGTGCAAAAGCAGCAGCAGTGGAAGAAAAAGCAGCTGAATCAGCAGATAAAGCCGAAAAAGACATGAGCGTTTACACTTGTTTAATTTGCGGATACCAATATGATCCGGAAGAGGGAGAACCCGGCTCCGGAATTCCCCCGGGCATTCCTTTTGCCGATTTACCCGATGACTATAAATGTCCCGTGTGCAATGCCGGCAAAGAGTATTTTAAACGAAACTATTAAATCACACAAAACTGGTTATCAAGTTAATATCAACATTTAATATCTCGAATCAACTTAAGCTTCAAAAGTAATGAAACAGTTTTATACGCTTTTATTTCCGGTATTTTTTCTCTTGCTGAATTTGTCGCTGAACGCTGCCAAACCGGAAAAACTCTACGTTGGCACCTTCACTTCAGAAGGCGCTGACGGAATTTATCTTTGCGATTTCAACAGTGAAACCGGTGAAATTTCCTTGTCAAAAACTTTTGGCGGCATTGAAAATCCTTCGTTTTTAAAAATTTCACCCGACAGGAAAAAGTTGTATGCCGTAACCCGTCCGAAGAAAGAACCCGGAAAACCGGAAGGATACGTAAATGCTTACGCCATCCTTCACGATGGAGCGCTTGAATTTATAAACAATCAACCATCCAACGGTTCCGACCCCTGCTATGTTGATGTTTCTGCCGATGGCAAATTCATTGCTGTAGCCAACTATGGCAGCGGCTCAACTTCGCTCTACCGCACAAATGAAGACGGCAGCCTGAAACCGGCAAATTCCGTGATTGTCAATACAGGTTCGGGACCAAATCTTTCAAGGCAAAAATCGCCACACGCTCACTCCATCAGGTTTTCACCTGACGGAAAACAACTTTTCAGCGCTGACCTGGGTACTGATAAGCTCGACATATTCAATCTGAAATGGGGAAAACATAAGCCGGCAAGGCAACAGTATGTTTCTGTTCCCGTGGGATCGGGTCCGAGGCATTTTGATTATCACCCTGATGCTGCTGTGATTTATGTTGCCAATGAGCTGATTTCCACAGTAAATGTTTTGCAGAAAAAAGGGAAAAATTTTGAAATAATTCAAACCGTTAACACAACTCCCGAAGATTTCACCGGCACAAATTATGGCGCAGAAATCCGCGTTTCAAACAACGGAAGATATGTTTACGTCTCAAACCGGGGGCATAATTCCATTTCGGTTTTTGCAGTTGACCCGGTTTCAAAGAAGCTACAACTGCTGACGACAGTCTCCTCCGGCGGTGAGTGGCCCCGGCATTTCACCTTCAGTCCTGACGGAAAGTTTTTACTGACGGCAAACCAGCACACCGGAAATATTGTGGTTTATAAAATTAACGCAGAAACCAGCACACCCGAATTCACCGGGTTTGAGCTTAAACTGCCGGTGCCGGTGTGTCTTGAATTTTTATAACTGTAATTTAACTGAATTTTGTGCTGATCAGCTTAATGAATTCCGAGCGGGTGGCATCCTTCTGAAACGCACCGGTGAAGTCGGAAGTTGTGGTTATGGAGTGCTGTTTCTGAATTCCGCGCATCTGCATACAAAGATGGTGAGCTTCAATTACCACTGCCACACCCAAAGGATTTAAAGTGCTCTGAATGCACTCTTTAATCTGGGTGGTGAGCCTTTCCTGAACCTGTAAGCGCCGTGCAAAAACATCAACAACACGCGCAATTTTACTCAATCCGGTAATGGTTCCGTTAGGAATATATGCCACGTGAGCTTTGCCGAAAAACGGCAAAAGATGATGTTCGCACAGCGAATAGATTTCAATATCCTTTACAATGACCATCTGCCGGTAATCCTCTTTGAACATTGCAGATTTTAAAATTTCAACCGGATCATTTCTGTATCCCTGCAACAAAAACTGCATCGCCTTGGCAGCGCGCTCGGGGGTTTTATTCAGACCTTCTCTGCTAACATCCTCACCCAGAACAGTTATCATACCTGAGTAAGAATTTGACAGCAGTTCGGTTACCTCTTCATCGTAAAAATCTATACGCTCATATACATTTGAATTTTCCAATTCCATTTCGCTTTTTTATAAATCTATACAAATATTGTCTTTTTTTCAGGAAGTGAACCCTTTAATTCTTCCAAACCGGGGTTTGAATCAAAATTTAAGAAAAACTTTCCCTTATTCGGACATAAGTTTCAACCTCCAAACAGGCAATTTGTTCACTTGCAATGATAATCAATAACGAGTCTGATCGCCTGAGTGCAAACGGGACAAAACTTTTCGGCGTTGTTGCTTTTCATGCGGCAATCCATAAACGGACTGTAAATTCCCTTTTCAAGATAACCCCCTCCTTCAAAAACTCCGGTTGTGTTTTTAAATTCAGATTTACGCGGAGTGGGAACAGGTGTCGATTTTTTCAGTAAATTTTTCCATTTTGTTCCAAAATCCATAAGCGTGGTGATGTTTGGTTCCCAGGGCTCAACTTCAAGATTGTAAAAATCTTCATAAGCCACTGATGAAGAATAGTATTCATCTGCCAGTCCGGCAAATCCATGCCCAAACTCGTGAACAAACACCTCTTTGGTTAAATAATTACCTGAAGTACACACACTCAGAAAGTTATAAAATCCTCCACCACCATATCTGTCTGAATTAACCAAGATGTAGATGTGGTCGTATGGTACGGAAGCTGCTGCATCATAGATGGTTCGCATGTCGCTTGTGGTGAGATAACGGTCAGTGTCAAAAGTGTAAAAAGTGGAATTAAAAATGGTATTTTTATAAATCCCCTCACCCGGAACATCTGTTCCCGATTCAGCGGACGGTGTTAAAACGGCAGTTACATTAAACTTATCTTTTTCTGATTTAAAAGGCTCTTCATCAAACAAATAACCGGTAACCCTGCGGGCATCAGCAACAAATTTCTGCATCTCATCCTGCGTATAACCTTCGGCAAGAATAACCAAATCAACCTTTTCGGAAGATTTCCCGTTTTGCAGAATGCTTACCGACTCATAAGCCGTAGGTGTTTCTTTCAGAATAAAATAATCTTCAGGATTTATTTCGGTTTGAAAAACCGTTTTGAAATTACCCTCCCATTGGCGCGCATCAATGCTGAGCACTACTTTTTCGCGCGGAAAAGGGAATATTACCGCCTGATAAAATGTTTTACTGATTTTTTTGGCTTCCGCCGTGGTTTGCCACTCTTGAAACAGCGTGCAAAAGCCTTTTGAATAGAGCAACTTTCCCGTTGCGGCATCACTGATTTTAAAACGATATGTTCCGTAGTCAAAGGAATCTGTGAGATTTTTGAGCGAACCTGCCCAATGGGGCTCCTGCTTCATTTGCTGCGGAAAAACGGTTACTTCATCTGCATTTCCACCCAATAAAAAATCGAAACGAAGGGATTTTTCGATAAAATATCTGAAAAAATCCTGCTGCCCGTCTGAAAACAAAGGAATAAAGAGTAAGATTATCAAAAGTTTACGCATATTTCTGTTTTTAAGCAAAAGTCAAAAATAGTTGAAATATATCACAGAAGAATTGAAACCGGGCAAACCAAACGTTATTTAAAAAATTAATTTGTTTACAAAGGAGTGATTTTTACCTTACCCCACAACCCGGCTTCTTTCACATCCCATCCTGATGCATCAAAAACGCTGCTTTCGATGCTGATAAAATTAATATCATAAAACTTTTTCCAGTTCACACCCCGAATATCCAAATCGCGAATGCGATTTGCTGCCACGTTCGTAACTTCAACTTCTAACAAATTTTTCCCGGTTTTCAAATTGTCAGCTCTGACTGCAAATGCAGGACCAAGCAGTGTTCCCAGCGTTTTGCCATTTAACCTCACCCGCGCACAATCTTTCACATTTTCAAATTCTAACATTCCTGAACCGTCATTATTATTCCAGTCAAACTCAACAGAATAACGGGCTGTTCCGGCAAAACGTTTCAACTCGTCAACCCCGGTTTCTGTCCAGGGAATCAGTTTTTTCAAAGTCAAATCGTCAGGTAAAACCGGTCCGCCATCAATAAAACGAATGTTCCATTCCCCTGTTATTTCAATGGGTTCCGAATCAGAATCTAAATAGCTAAAAGCAGGAGCATCAGTTTTATTCTGAGCACACCGAACAAAAACAGCTCTTTCAGGCGACAGCTGCAACCTGATGGAATTTACACGCTTCTCTGCTTTAGAGATTTCACCGGTTTCCGGAAAATGGAACAGATACTGCTTTGCCGGTGAACCCAGTTCAATCCATTCATCAAGCGGTTTTTCACTCAAATTAAAAAGCATGTACCAATCCTCACTTTCTTTTCTCAGCTTCAGATAATGTAAGCCGTTCTGTTCAACCGGAATCTCTGCATTTATTCCATTTTGCTTCATCATCTCCAAAACATCTCCGGCAAACTTTTGAGCATCCACTAATTCCTTAACTTTTGTCAGCTCTTTTTCCCTACTTCCCAAATTGAACAATCCCGGAACACTTTCAGGTAAGTGGCTGTCAAAAAACACCTTGCCTCCATCTGATGCAAGTGATGCAAGTTTTTCCATGGTTTCAACCGGGATAAATTTTGTTTTGGGAATCAAAACTGCGCGATAATTTGCACTGCCTTCGGTTTTAATTTTTCCATTGACAATTTCACAGTTCAACAGCTGCTTATCCGAAATATAATTAAAAGAATAACCGGCTTGTTCCAGTCTTTTCAAAAGCGCTGCAAATGCAGAGTTTGCAAACCACGGTGAGTGATCGCCCCGGTCAATGTTCGTACCGTTAAAAAGCCTTCCTTCACTTGCGGTAAAATCGTAAAATGGCCAGTAAACCAACACATCATTTTGTATTTGTGCTTTTTGCAGGACAGATTGTGAGCGTTCGATATATTTAAAAAATGCAGGCATCTCACGCCAAAGCGGATTTCGGTTATTCATCTGCACAGCAGCGTAAAAGAGCCAACCGGGCCATTCTGCATCAGCCGGTGAATAGCATGTTCCGTGAAAAAAAATATGATTTACGCCGGCAAGAAACAGCCGGTTTGTCGCGCGAATCAAATCTGCCGGAGTTACGTTCCAGTGCTCGCCAAGCCATGTAAAACTTTCCGAAGAAACAAGGTTCTTCCCGGTTACGTGCGCCGCTGACGATGCAAATTTATTCACAAAATTGTTGACACCCTCCGTATTGCCGGTTTTGTAAATTTCCGTTTCGGGAATGTCTGACACGGCATATAAATCGAGAATATTTCCGGGAGAACCGTGTGCCTGATTGCGGTTCAGGCTCCCATGCCGGTTTGCCCACTCGGTCATTGGCTGAATAAAAGAGTTCAGCACCAAATCGGATAACGTTTTACGATAATCAGATTTCACCCGGGCTGCCATTTCTGCGTTTTCGGAATCTCCCGCCAACAGGTGCAGATATTCAGTAAGGTCATAGCCACGCCGTTTATGAAATTCATCCATGAAATTTGTGGTAAAATCTCCGGAATATTCAAACGAGTCATGAAAAAAACAGCGAAATAATCCTTCATCCAAATTCAACCTTTCCCAAAATTCATTGAGATACCACCGGGTAATTTCTTCATTGAAAGTATCTATGGTCCAGCCTTTTCCGCCATCGGATGCACGTTTCACCTGATCAGGATTTTTGACCCGTTCGGCAACATAAACCTTACCGTCAACAGGAGCATAAAAGGATTTTTCACTTTCAGGAATGATAATATTCCCCTGATTATCAACAAAAGAGACGGCGGCAACTATTTCAAAATCATTTTTTAATTTCAGCTGCTCTCCCTGAGCAAGCTCAAAACTGTGCATTTTCAATGACCAAAGTCCTTTCTCGTGGGGCACGAAAGGACCTCCACACCGCCAGCCGCTTCCGGGCGGCAGGTCAACACCCATTCCCAGCTTTCCGGCTTCATCAACCGTATATTTCAAAATGTCGGAAAACTGTGGCGATAAATATTCGATAAAACGCTTCTCCTCGCCGCGCACACCATATATTGAAGTAATTTCTACGCCACCAATACCGGCATCAGCCATTTGCTGCAACTCACGGCGGATATTTTCACGGTCAACCGCATTGCCGTGCCACCACCATCGCGTCCACGGCTTCGACTCACGGGTTGGCTCAGTCCAAAATACTGTCTCTGTTTTACACCCGGGCATCAAAAGTATCAAAGCAGACAGCACAAAAAAGTAAATTACTCTCATTTTTTTGATTTTCAGAAAATATACTCATTTTTCTCTGGCTAAAATAGGAAATCGAGCATAAAGGTGCAAAGAAACGGAGAGAAGATTTGAAACGATTAGTATCAAGAATCAAGACTTTTCAGAGAACCCCACTCTTGTACATTCAACGCCATCAGGTCTGATAACGCTGACCCCGAGTTGACCGGTACAGGCGGGGTTTGATAGCCCAAAAGCTTCCTCACTCCGTACGGAATGACATTGTGTCGTGTGGCAGAGATAGTTGTCAGAAAGTTTAGTGAGACTTCGTGGCTTCGTGGCAAAACGCTAATGTGTTCTAATGTGCCTATTGTGGTTCAAAGAAAGATACAAGACGAAGTAAAATACCCAAACACAAAGACACAAAGACACAAAAGTTTCATGCGCCTGACTATCGATAAATAGAGCTTAGTTGTTTAGTAACGAAATTTCAATGTGATTTAAAAAGAATTAATAACGAGAAAAACAATTTTCATTTTAAATCGTATATTTGTTTTATGATGAGAAATGAATTCATATTAAAGCAGATAAAAGAAGTCGTTAGCAGCCATTCACCTCATTCCGATGTTTATATTTACGGTTCAAGAGCCAGAGGAGATGCACTAAAACAATCCGATTGGGACATACTCATACTGCTTGATACTCCTTTCGTTAATTTTGATTTGGAGAAGCAATTTATTGATGCACTATATGAAGTTGAGATTGAAACCGGGGAGGTAATTACCCCACTCATTTACTCAAAATCAGAATGGAACAAAAAGCACCACATAACCCCTTTGTATAAGAATATTCAGCATGAAGGAATTCGAATATAATCCATGAAATCGAATAAAGAAAGTTTAATCAGATACAGAATGAGCAGAGCATGGGATACGCTCGATGACGCTCATATTCTGGCTTCTAACCAAAAATGGAATTCTTCGGTAAACAGGTTATATTATGCTGCTTACTATGCAATAGTGGCACTATTGCTAAAGCATGAAATGACACCGGCAACCCATAACGGCGTGAAAAGTAATTTTACCAAAAACTTTATCAAAACTCAAAAAATTGATAAAAGATTCGGCAAACTCTATGCTCAGCTTTTCGCGTGAAGACAAAAAGGAGATTATGACGATTTCTTTGATTTTAAAGAAGAACAGGTTATGCAATATTTTGAACCGGTAAAAGAATTTCTGACGCTTCTGGAGAATTTGTTAGAAGAATAATGATTTAAAAAATCCAATAAAGTTTCACTGAACAAAACAACCGGAATATTCATTATATTATTTGAATTTCAGGAAGATTACATTCTGTTTTATTAATTCCCCTTAATCAAATATAATTAAAAATGAAGCTATTCTGCAATCCGGCACTTTTATTTTTTCTGTTATTGTTTTCTTTAAAAACTAAATCACAGGATATTTATTCAGCTCATTCAGCAACTGACTCAATAATAACCAACATTCCGTTTTCTGAAAAAATTGATGAAGTGACCGTTACTGCTTTTCGCACGCCTTACAATATTTTCAATATTCCGGCGCCGGTTAATCTAATAACTTCAACGCAGTTGGAAACGGGTAGCGCACTGACACCGGTTGAAGCGCTCAACCAGGTGCCCGGTGTTCTGATGCATCACGGAACGCTCTCCACTAACCGGCTCACCATCCGCGGGATTGGTTCGCGCTCGCCATACGCAACCAACAAAATAAAAGCCTATCTGGGGGAAATACCGCTTACCGGCGGTGATGGCGAAACGGTTCTGGAAGACCTGGAAAATGCTTCAATCCAGCGAATTGAAGTACTCAAAGGACCATCATCAAGCCTTTATGGTGCAGGACTTGGCGGAACAATTCTTTTTCATGCAAAACAGATACAGCAGGATTTTGCGCGCTACCAGACCACTGTTTCGTCATTTGACACCTATAAAAACACATTATCTGCCGGTATCAGAAAAGAAAAGATAGAATTATTCCTACTTGGTTCGATACTGAACAGCAAGGGATTCAGGGAAAACAACATGACCAACCGTGCAAATCTGACGATTCGCAGCAATTTCGCATTCAATAAAAAGCTGAATCTTGAAACTTTGGTTTCACTGACAAAGATGAAAGGATTTATTCCCAGCTCTATTGATTTGGAGACTTTTCAAAACAGTCCGCAAAAAGCTGCAGAAAACTGGAGAAGTATGCAGGGATATGAAGCTTACACCAAAGGACAGGCAGGAATTTCACTGAACTACACACCGGACAGATACAGTAAAATATCGCTTGCTGCTTTCGGAAATTTCAGAAATGCAGATGAACCGCGCCCTTTTAACCTGTTACTTGAAAATTCCAACTATGCAGGCGGTCGCGGATATTATCAAAAAACTGTTGCGGGAGATGCGGCAAAAATCACTTTCACCACCGGATTTGAACTGTTCAGCGAAAAATATAACTGGTCAACCCATACGTATGACACCCCACCCCAAACCCTCTCCGACAACCGGGAACACAGAACTTACGAAAACCTGTTTGCGCAGGCGGAAGCAGATTTTCAGGAAAAAGTATTTCTATCTGCGGGATTGAATATCAATCATACGCGCTTTGATTACATTGACAATCACCCTGCTGACGGAGATAAGTCCGGAAAACGTTCCTATAATCCGGTCGTTTCGCCACGCGTTGGAATTAACTATAAAATTGCCCGGTCATTTTCGCTTTTCGGAAACGTAAGTCACGGATTTTCAACGCCTACATTTGAAGAAACCTTGTTGCCCGAAGGCACTATCAACGCTGAAATCAAACCCGAAAGCGGCTGGAATTTTGAAACGGGTGCAAGGGCAAATATCGGAAACAGATTACAGACAACCGTGAGTTATTACCGCATTTACATCAAAAATCTGCTGGTGGCGCGACGCACAGGCGAAGATGCCTATGTTGGCGTAAATGCCGGTGAATCACTGCATCCCGGATTGGAAGCCGAAATGAAATGGTATGTTCTGAATCCGGGCAGCTATCCCTCTTTGGTTGTGAACGGAAACGTAACCGTTGCAAACTACCATTTCCGCGATTTTGTAGATGGCTACAACGATTTCTCCGGGAATCTGCTGCCGGGAGCTGCCCGCACCACCTGGTTGCTGGCAGGAGATTTTCAGCCTGTGAAAAATATCGGAATCAGGGCATGGAACCGGTTTGTGGGGAAAATGCCGGTAAACGATGCCAATTCCACTTTTTCGGAAGCTTACGGACTTACAAATCTGGAACTCCGGTATAGCAGAAAAACCGGAGCGCTTCAAATTGAAGTGAAATCGGGTATTCAGAACATTTTCAACGTAAACTATGCGGGCATGTTGCTTGTGAATGCACCGGCTGCCGGCTCTGCCCCGCCACGCTACTACTATCCCGGAAATCCGAGAAATTATTTCTTTTCGCTACTGATTGGCTGGAACGGAAGCGCAAAATAGAAGATTGAGAAAATTCAGGATTTGGTCAGCAAAGATTTATCGAATGAACACAATTTAAAATCTCAAAAATGAGCAAGGACAATTTATTTTATTCGCTTTAAAAGAAGACATTCAAAATGTTGCCGTTGAAATGATTGAGCGGGAACTGAATGAAGAAGAAATACTCAAAATCATACCATCAATTGAAGATAACATTGACTGGTACGGAGCAATTTCCAACGCAATCATATCAAATGGCTTGGAATAAGCAAAAACGCCGGCTGAGCCGGCGTTTGCTATCTTTCTGAACTTTCTATTTCAGACTTCCTGTCATATCTTCCGGGCGCACCCATTCATCGTACTGCTCTTCGGTAACGTATCCCAGACGCACCGCTTCCTCTTTCAGGGTTGTGCCGTTTTTGTGTGCAGTGTTTGCAATTTCTGCTGCTTTGTAATATCCTATTTTTGTGTTCAGCGCCGTAACCAACATCAGTGAGTTGTTCAGCAATTGCTCAATAACGGGATAATTCGGTTCAATTCCCACAGCACAGTTTTCATCAAAAGAGACACAGGCATCACCTAACAACTCAGCGCTTTGCAGCAGATTATAAGCCATCATCGGTTTAAAAACATTCAGCTCGTAATGCCCCTGAGTTCCGCCAATGGTGACGGCAACATCGTTGCCCATCACCTGAGCGCACACCATGGTTAACGCTTCGCTCTGGGTGGGATTCACCTTCCCGGGCATAATGGAAGAACCCGGCTCATTTGCAGGAATTATCAGTTCGCCGATTCCCGAGCGCGGACCCGATGCCATCATCCGGATATCGTTTGCAATTTTGTTCAGCGAAACGGCAAGCTGTTTCAATGCGCCGTGGGTTTCAACCAGTGCGTCATGGGCAGCCAATGCTTCAAATTTATTTTCGGCAGTAACAAACGGTAATCCCGTGAATTCGGCAATTTTTTTTGCAACTAACACATCATAGCCTTTTGGCGTATTCAGTCCGGTGCCGACCGCCGTGCCGCCCAACGCCACTTCTGCCAAATGCGGCAGCGTGTTTTCTAACGCTTTCAAACCGTGATTCAGTTGGGCAACATAACCCGAAAACTCCTGTCCCAAAGTGAGTGGCGTGGCATCCATCAGATGTGTACGCCCGATTTTAACCACACCCCTGAAAGCTTCTGCTTTTTCATTGAGCGTATCTCTCAATTGCTTTACGCCGGGAATAGTCTTTTCAACAACCATTTTATAGCAGGCAATGTGCATTCCCGTCGGGAAAGTATCATTTGACGACTGCGATTTATTTACGTCATCGTTGGGCTGAACCGCCTTTTCCCCTTCGCCGATTTTACCTCCGGCAAGCTCCTGTGCACGGTTTGCAACAACTTCATTCACATTCATGTTGCTTTGTGTTCCTGAGCCTGTCTGCCATATCACTAACGGAAACTGATCGTCTAATTTTCCTTCCAAAATTTCATCACAAACCCTGCTTATCAGCTCTTTTTTTTCTTCAGCCAAAACGCCTAACTCAAAATTTGCGTGCGCTGCTGCCTTTTTCAGGTAAGCAAAACCGTAAATAATCTCTTTGGGCATGGATGCGTGCGGACCTATCTTAAAATTATTCCTTGAACGCTCTGTCTGTGCTCCCCAATACTTGTCGGCGGGCACTCTTACTTCCCCCATCGTGTCTTTTTCAATTCTGAATTCCATTTTCAAAAAAATTAGTAAGTTATTATCTGATTAAAACATATAAAAACAATCGAAGTTAAACATAGCTGCTGAATCTCTCGTAGGCTTCTTCCCACACGGCATTGGATTCCGGGAAAAACGACCTGACCTCAAACGAATTGCGAACAATTTCGCGGATTTCGCTCAGTGAATCAACAGCGCCAACCGCTTTTGCCTGCATCAGAATATTTCCGATTGCAGTAGCTTCCGTGGGTCCGGCAACAATCTCAATTCCGGTTGCATTTGCCGTAAACTGGTTGAGCATCTCATTGTGTGCACCGCCGCCGATAATATGAAGTTTTTCAATCTTTTTGCCCGTAACGGATTCAATCTGAAGCAGCGTGTATTTGTATTTCAACACTAAACTTTCATAAATGCAGCGGGCGATTTCACCAATATTTTCGGGAACATGCTGACCGGTTTTGCAGCAAAATTCCTGAATGGCTTCCGGCATATTCCCGGGATTCAGGAACATCGAATCATCAGGGTTGATAAAGCACTGAAAAGATTTAACCTGCATACTTTGGTCAACAATTTCCCGCCAGGTCAGTTCGGCGCCTTTCTGCTGATCCCAAATACGCTTGCACTCCTGAATGAGCCACATACCCATGATATTTTTCAAAAAACGGGTAGTACCTTCCACTCCCCCTTCGTTGGTGAAATTCATCTCCAACGTTTTTGGGGAAATAATCGGTTCGGCGCTTTCAATGCCCAACAGCGACCAGGTTCCCGAGCTGATGAACGCCCAGCTTCCTTCCTCTGCCGGAACGGAAACCACTGCCGAAGCGGTATCGTGCGATGCCACCGCTACGCAGGGAATTTCGTCGCAACCTGTCTCCTCCTGTATCAGGGGCAGTATATTTCCCAGCAAAGTTCCCGGCGGAATAATTTCTGCCGCAAACTCCTTATCAATTCCGGCAGCATCAAAAAGCCGGAACTCCCACTCTCCCTTACCGGGTTTCAGCATCTGAGAAGTGCTGGCAATGGTGTATTCATTTTTCATCTCGCCGGTGAACAGGTAGTTGAGCGCATCGGGCATGAACAGAATCTTTTTTGCGATTTTCAGCTCCTCATCATTTTGGGCTACGGAAGCAAACAGCTGAAACAGCGTGTTGAACTGCATAAACTGAATGCCCGAAAGCATATAAGTTTCATTTTTCGGAACAAGTTTGAAAAACTCCTCCATGGCATTGTCGGTGCGGTGATCGCGGTATGCAAACGGGAGTCCGGCAAACCTGCCGTTTTCCGTAACCAGCGCATAATCCACCCCCCAGGTGTCAATACCGATTGAATCGGGCTGAATTCCAAGTTCTGAAATACATTTTTTCAAACCGGTTTTCAGCTCATCAAAAAGCGAATAGATATTCCAGAAAAAAGTGCCGTGAATACAAATCATCTGATTTTTAAAACGGTGCACTTCCTTAAAATTTAATTTACCGTTTTCGAGTTTTCCCAGAATTGCCCTGCCGCTTGAAGCGCCCAGGTCAAATGCCAAAAAATGTTTTTTACCCATATCCGATAATTTTTATGCATTTTCAATAGAAATAATTGTAAAAATTATTCCATCTTGCAAGTTCCTAAATTAGAAAAATTTTTGGTTTTTAATTTTAAAAGAGTGTAAAGGTAAGCTTTTAAAACAATTGATTAAAAAATGAAGTGTGATGATTTTATTTATGCTGTTTTTATTTCTGACTACCCCGCAAACAATTCATGCACAGGATAACCCTGTCACCATTGGCGTATTTGCCGACTGCCAGTATTGCGACTGCGAAACACGCGGAACGCGGTACTACCGGAATGCCTATAACAAGTTAGAAACCACTGTCAATCACTTCAATAAAGTGGAAAACATCGATTTTGTCGTCAGTCTGGGCGATCTGATTGATCACGGTTTTGAAAATTATGCACCGGTGATGTCCTTGTTGGGAAAACTGGAAAAGCCAATTTTTCATATTTTGGGAAATCACGATTTTTCCGTTGAGCCGGAGCATTTATCACGGGTGCCGGCACAATTCGGACTCAATCAAACCTACTATTCATTCACCCAAAAAGGGTGGAAATTCATTTTTCTCAACGGAAATGAAATCTCTTTCTCCTCTGCCGACAAAGAGAAGGTGAAACTGGCTGAAACCATCTCTGCCCGGCTAAAAAGTGAAGGCAAACCCAATCACCATAACTGGAACGGAGGCATCGGCAAAGAGCAGTTGCAGTGGTTTGCAGGTCAGTTGGAGCTAGCCGAAACGCAAAATCTGAAAGTCGCCGTTTTCTGCCACTATCCGGTTCTTCCCTACGAAAGCCACACGCTGTGGGATCAGGATGAGATTGTTTCAGCAATAGAAAAGCACAATTGTGTAAAACTGTGGCTAAACGGACATAATCATGCGGGAAATTATGCTTTCCATCACGGGGTTCACTTTGTGAACCTGAAAGGAATGATTGAAACCGAAAATGAAAACGCTTATTCCGTGATTACACTTTCCGATGACTCCATCGAAATAGAAGGTTTTGGGCGCGAGAAAAGCCAAAAACTCTTAATTTTCGATAAAAATTAGTTGAATGCTTCTTTTATTTTTTCTAACGGAATATTAAAAACCTGCTTGCAGATTGTGTCCAACATCGCCTCTTCTCCTTCAAAATGGTAGGTGGACTGGGTATAGGTTCCGGTGGAATCCTGCTGAAGCGCCAGCGCAGGTGAAGAAGATTCTAACTCATAAAAAGGACCTAATTGCCCGCCATCTTCCAGCGGTCCGTCGTTGTAGGCATTAATCACATCGCCGCGATAGGGAAATCTCTGGCGTTCCCATGCGGAGTTCACATAATCCACAGCGCCTTTGGGCAACTCCACTTTCAGAAGGGTAAGTACCTTGTTCACAGAATCGTAACTTCCGATCACCTCTTTAGCCCGGCGTGGCGAAATGCCAAGTTTGCCGCGATGTTTTCCGTCTCCTTTGAAATAGATTATTCCATTTTCAATTTTGAGCCTGTCATTTGGGATTTTCCCGAAATAGTCATCTTTTACGATATATCCCGATGACACATTTCTGTTGTACGGGAGCACCATCGTAACTCCGGGAGACGGATTATACATTCCCAATAACCAGATGGATAACAGACCTTTATCTTTTGTCCAGTCCTCTTCCGAAGTGTTCTTTACATAATTTGTGGTTTCATAGCCCACATATTTAATATCTTCGGGAATATAGATTCCTAGCCTGTTGGAAATTCGCACAGCGCCCATCAAATCTATTTTGCGTGTCAAATCAAAACGAAAATTGAAATTGTTGTAGTTTTCAACTTCCATGGTTTTGAGAAAAACCGCAACCGAATCGGTTGACACAAAAATATCAAACGGATCAGTATCGATGCAGGATGGCACCTGCCAGTTTTCAAAATCGAATGAGCTCCCCGGCTTAAAATAGAGCGCATACTGTCCGCCTTCGGGACCAACCCAGAAACGCTCTTCACCGCCTACCGGATTAAATTGTGGCAGCACCTCTCCCGAGCTGATCAGGTCATGATTTATCCAGCCGTAGCTTCTGCCGCCAAAACCGTTGGAAGAACTGGTCATGACACGTGCCTGATATTTCATGGAGATAATGAGCTTTGAGTCTCCATTTTTCAATTCAACATTGTTGGGATAATCGCGCAAAAACTTTACGTCGTAGCCGTAAGTTCCCTTTTCATAGTGATCCAGCGGCTCTTCTTTCTCTTTTTCGGATTCGATATAGATAACCTCCATGGGTTTGTTTTTTTTCCTCCAGTTTTTGCATCCCATGAGCGATAATACCAGAACCAAGATAATTGTTATTCTCATCATAACCGGTTGTTCCTTTCAAAAAATTAATAAAGCCGCGAATGTACAGGTATTAACTGAAACAAAAAAGTCATATCTGCTTAATTTAAACAGATATGACTCAAAATTTTACATTGCTATTTTATCCGTATATCGGACCAAAGTTACTGCATGCGCGATAGTCGGCACTCTCCTTATCTTCACCGAAAGCGTTCCAGGCACTTGGTCTGAAAATTTTTTCTTCATCCACATTGTGCATGCAAACCGGGATTCTCAGCATGGAAGCTAAGGTTATCAAATCTGCGCCAATGTGTCCGTATGAAATTGCACCGTGGTTTGAACCCCAGTTTGCCATCACGGTATAGACATCCTTGAATGCTCCCTTTCCGGTTATCCGCGGCACAAACCAGGTTGTGGGCCAGGTAGGATCGGTGCGCTCATTGAGCACCTCATGAATATCCATCGGAATATCGGCAGTGTATCCTTCCGCAATCTGCAATACCGGTCCCTGTCCTTTCACCAGGTTAATCCTGGACATGGTTACGGGGAACTCGCCTTTTGTCTTGAACTGGCTGGAATAGCCCCCGCCTCTGAAATATCCCTTGCTTGCCGGGCAGAAACGGGTGTTTTCCAGACAGCGTTCCACATCTTCGTCGGTGACATCCCAGAAAGGTTTCATCAGCGAATTTCCTTCGGCATCCAACTGCTGTCCGGTAGCGTCGAGCGTGGTTGCTCCTGAGTTCAGCAAGTGAATGATACCGTCTTTGGCAATACCGGTCAGCTCTTTTCCGGTAACGCGCTTAACCGATTCGGGACTCCAGAAAGTGCGCACATCGGAGAAAATCTGTGCCGTGCCGGTCATAAGATGACCAAACAGCATGGGTACTGCATTCAGACTGTCGTTTTCAGTAGCAAAAACAAATGCTTCGCGAATGCCGTTCCAGTCAAAGGAAGTGTTGAGAATCACTTCCGAAAAGTCGCCGTTCGGGTAATAGTCTGTCCACTGGCGCTGTCCCTGAAAACCGCCGGCAATGGCGTTTCTACCAAAAGATTCCTCTCCAAATCCGGCTTCTTTCAGTTTTGGATTGCCAATCATCAGATCGCGGAAAATCAGTGTCATTTTAACCACTATTTCCCACTCCCAATCTTTGCGTGCACGGTTGCCCTGCCATTTTTTCGGATTTCTGTCATCTCCTTCGATACAGTTCTGACGGGTCCACTCCAACGCTTTTTCATACTCTTCCTTGTCGTAAATTTCTTCATCAATACGCCGTTTCACTTCACTCATATCGACAAATTCGGTGCGCATGCCCAAATAATCCTGAAAAAAATCGGGATTTACCATGGAACCGACAATTCCCATTGAAGTGTAGCCAAGCGAGAGATAGGATTTCCCTTTCATCTGTGCAACGGCAAGCCCTGCATTGACAAATCTCAAAATTTTCTCCTGAACATCTTCAGGTATTGATGTATCTCCCGAATCCTGCACTTCGCGTCCGTAAATTCCAAATGCGGGCATTCCTTTTTGGGTATATCCTGCAAGAGCTGCAGCCAGATATACCGCGCCGGGGCGCTCGGTGCCGTTAAAACCCCAGACTGCTTTGGGTATCCACGGATTGGAATCCATCACTTCAGTTCCGTAGCACCAGCAGGGAGTAACCGTTAGCGAAACCTCTACCCCTTCGCGCTCGAACTGGTCAGCGCACATTGCCGCTTCGGCAACGCCGCCGATTGTTGTTTCCGAAATCACACATTCAACTTCCTCACCACTGGCAAACCGAAGGTTTTCTTCGATAAGCCGTGCGGCAGCTTTCGCCATATTCATGGTTTGCTCTTCTAACGATTCACGAACTCCTCTTTCGCGCCCGTCAATAACCGGACGTATTCCAACCTTGGGCAATCTGCCTATCAACCTGTTAGCCATACTTTTATATATTAAAATTAATAATGATTTCTGATTGTTTCAAACTTCTTCTGAAATTCGGTTTTACTGTGCTGCAATTTAGAAATTTGTTTTTAACCGAAGAAATGTAACTCCGGTTTTTTTCAACTTAATATTTTCTGATAGAACAGGGCATCTTTCCATCCTGAAATCGTTTTCAGCCAGTTTTTATGGATACCGGTTTTCTCAAACCCTGATTTCTCAAAAAACATTATGCTGTTGACATTATCTTCGGCAATGTGTGCATAGAGCTGTTTCAGTCCAAGCCCAATCACCACATATTCTGACAGCGCTTCTAATGCATCGGTGGCATAGCCGCGGTTGCGGTCTTCAATGTCATGGATTAAAATTCCCACGCCTGCCCTCTGATGATAAGGTTCAAAATCAAACAAATCTATTGCACCCACAGCCCGTCTTTCCCAGTTTTCAATGATAAAGCGCATTTGTTTAGTTTCATAAATATCTCTGACAGAGTTTTTTATATATTCATTCAGCACATATCTGGAATATGGAATTCGGGTATTGCTGACCTCCCAGATTTCCATGTTATTTTCCCACCGGTAGAGCAGGCTGATATCTTCCGGCTCTAACGGGCGAAGAATTATTTTTCCGTGATGTAGTAATTTACTCATTTCTTCAACTATTTATTTCTCTTTTTCAAACCTTTCAGCAGAATTTCGGCATCGGTCATCATGCTGTAATTCCGTGCATACAGCACATTCAGCCGCTGCTCCCTTTTTTCGTCATCCAGATTGTCGCCAAACATCTCTGCCGGCGAATAAATTCCCGGTTTGAGTTCCGGCAGTCCCGGCGGATTTTCCACAGCACCTGCATATCCCACCCATGATTTGCGCCCTGCCAAAACCTGAAAGATATTATTGAAGCGCTGCCCTTTATTCCTGAAAAACCATATAAACACAGGGCTGAAAATAAAAAATGCCATTGCGGCGGAAAGATCAAAAATCCGCTTTTTTCTACGATTTCCCGGTCTGGATATGGCATTGATATGCACTACATACAAATCGCCGGCAGTGTGAATGGAGTTGCTCCCGATGATGCTGATACTTTCGGGTGGCGCAATTTTAAAATCGATGTCCAACACAGCCAGGTCGAGCATCGCCTGAATGATTTTTGCCGAACTGATGTTCTCTGCACAAAAAATAATTTCATCAATCCGGTTGATGCGCACAATTTCGTTCAGCTGCTCTATTGAGCCAAGATAAAACTCTCCTTCGTCGCTCTCATCAATGGAAATGAATCCCGAAAACTCCGATTTTGCGGGTGTCTGAAATAAAATTTCCCGCACGCGCGCCGCTTCTGCCGGATGCCCGGCAATTGCAGTTTTTTTAGTTTGCCTGATGCCAAAGCCGAATATTTTCCATTTCAGCAAATGGAGAATAAGCCTGTAAACCGGCAGCAGCACTGTTGCCCAGAGCGTTCCCAAAAGGATTAAAAACCGGGAAAACCGGTACGCTTCATTAACTAATGAATATACCAACAGAATGGCAACAGTTCCCCACAAAACGCCACGGATAACATGCCACAAGCGGAATGATTTTTTATATCCTCCGGAAAAGAAAATGGCTGTCAGCCAGAAAAGGATGTAAACAGGCACAATCCGGTGCATAAATTCCGGCGGGTAGTAGCCCGGTCCGTAGCGGATTTTTTCCCAAAGCGGCGTAAGCAGCAGAAAACCCGAAAAAATCAGCGCTGCATCCAAAAAGGGAAAAAGGAAGCGCTCAAGAATCCTTCGGAAAACCGAAAGCAGCGCCCGGAACCAAATTGCAAAATGAAGCATCACCGAAAAAATGCCGGCTTTTCCGCCCGAAAAGTGTTTTTGAGTGAAAATGATCATCGCTTTGTAAAAGACCTTCACATAATTCAACGACCCTTTTTTTGTGCTTTCGCCTTTGTAGTGAATTATCGTGGTGCGCGGGAAGTAGTAATTTTTGTATCCGCCCTGAATGATGCGCAGGGAAAGGTCAATATCCTCGCCATACATAAAGAAGGTTTCATCTAACAACCCGACTTTGTCGAGCGCCTCTTTTCGCAACAGCATAAATGCGCCGGACAAAACATCCACTTCGTGAATTTCATTTTTATCCAGATAGGTAAGATGATATTTCCCAAATTTTCTCGAATTGGGAAACAGCTTCGACAAACCTGACATTTTGCAGAAGGCAACCCACGGAGTGGGCAATCCGCGCTTGGATTCGGGAAGAAAATTTCCTTTGCCGTCTATCATTTTCACGCCCAAAGCTCCGGCTTGCGGATTGTCGTTCATAAAACCAATCACTTTCGGGAAGGTATCCTCTTCAACCACTGTATCCGGGTTCAGCAGCAAAATATATTTTCCCCGGGCAACTCTTATCGCCTGATTGTTTGCCTTTGAAAAACCTACATTCTCCTTATTTTCAATGAAATGAATGTCGGGAAACTTTTCGCGAACCAGCCGGGCAGAGCCATCAACGGAGTTGTTGTCAACCACGATGATTTCAACGGATAAACCTTCAGATGCCCTCAATACGGAATGAAGGCACTGCTCCAAAAAGTATTTTACATTGTAGCTGACAATAATTACCGATAGCTCCATTTATTCAGAATGCTCAATTTTAGCCCAAATGTACGATTTCCACAGGAAAAAAGAAAAGCCGGGGCAAATCCACCGTAAAAAGCTCATTTTCCTAAAGAACTTTCATAAGGAACCCGGTTAACCAACGAGCGTCCAAGCGTGATTTCATCAGTATATTCGAGATCGTCTCCCACGGCAACGCCGCGCGCCAGCGTGGTAAGCCTGACGGGGTTGTCCTTCAGCTTCCGGAAAATGTAAAAATTAGTTGTGTCGCCCTCCATCGTAGTTGGCAGCGCAAAAATAACCTCCACAATTTCGGATTGCTCCACTCTCGCTATCAGCGAATTAATCTCTAACTCATTGGGACCGATGCCATCCATCGGTGAGATAATTCCGTTCAGCACGTGGTAAAGTCCGTTATACTGGTGCGTGTTTTCAAGCAGCATCACGTCGCGGATATTTTCCACAACGCAAATTACGGAACTGTTGCGGGCGGGATTTGCACAAATATTACATATTCCGGAATCGGAAATGTTGTGGCAAACCCTGCAGTGCTTAATTTCACTTCGCAAACGAATGATGCTTTCCCCAAAAGTGGTCACCGACTCCTCACTTTGTCTGAGCAGATGCAAAACCATACGAAGCGCACTTTTTCTCCCAATTCCGGGAAGCTTGGAAAATTCATTCACGGCGGTTTCCAACAGTTTAGACGGATATTTTTCGATATTCATACTCTCAAACTATCAATTCAGAAAAATGAAACTAAAAATGATGAATAAATTGACAAAGAAACAAACTATTAGTAAAAATACTGCAGATTATCTGGCAAAATCCTGATGGGCTACCAAAGCAATTGAAACGCTTAACTTCCTCAATTATTTTTTTGATAGCAGAGATACATCCATCGTTTTACTCAGTTTTAGTTTTCTCGGCTGGCGTAAACAGATTTTTCGCTATGCGAAAAATGACGCCGCATATTATATTAAATGATTATCCGCATGTTTGCCCTAAGTGGAGATTCCCGCCCTTTGGGCGAGAATGACGATGTTGGTGGAGTATTAAAGAGGAGAGATGGCGGCAGAGCCGCCATCTCTCCTCACTCTTCTACCTTAATGACCCCCCGCTGGCGCGGTTTTACAAACCGTGCCTTGCTTTGCAAAAAAACAGAGCAGAGGGAGCAAATACTGTTATTTTTTTGTAGTTTTATAGCAATGAATAAAAGACAAAAAATAGTGGGATTTTATCCTCTTAGGTAAGGCATAAATTATAAAACCTGTGCCGCCTCAGCGGTATTTGTGCCAGCAGAGATTATTGGAAGTAATCGCAGTAAAATAAAGTTTATGCGGGAAGTATTTTGCAAATACATGGTTGCTGAAAAAGGAATAAAGTTATATTCCGGTCTGTTGACCGGGCATAAAGCAA
>LSQX01173020.1_pt1 | contig 25953 bp, 20 predicted proteins | sample 654561 | NCBI WGS metagenome assembly LSQX01 (sample SAMN04489861, study PRJNA283612) | anaerobic digester metagenome | isolation source: 4 biogas reactors fed with cattle manure at either 37C or 55C with and... | place: Denmark: Kongens Lyngby | collected 2014 | reverse complement strand
GCCCGCACCGAGCGAGAAGCCGGCCCAGCCGGCGGAGAAAGAGCCGGCACCGAGCGAGAAGCCGGCCGAACCGGCCAAGGAAGAACCGGCCGCTCCGCAACTGCCGGAGTACTACTCGTTTGAAGAGGTCAAGTCGCAGATTCAAGCCAAGTTGGCGCCGGACAAGATCGAGCAGATATTCAGGCCGCTCGAAAACCAGATGGCCATCTACCACGACGCCCATGTCCGCTACATCCAGTCGCAGGACGCCTCGGGCAAGGCAACCGTGGCGGAACCATCGCGGCCGGATTTCGCGAAGCTCGCCGCCGACGCCGGGATCGAAGCCAAGACGACCCGGTTGATGTCGCAATTGCAGGCGCGCGACCTGGATATCGGCAGTTCGACGATCTCCTGGAGCGGCCAGTCGGTTCCCTTCCTCTCCTATGCGTACGACTCGTTGGCCATGCTCCGCGCCGCCCGATCGCAGGACATGGAGGGCAACTACTACCTTTTCTGGAAGACGGATCAGACCGACCAGCGCACACCGGAACTGAGCGACCCCGGCGTCCGGGAGATGGTCGTCGACGCCTGGAAGCGGATCGAGGCCCGCGACAAGGCGATGCAGGCGGCGGAGCGTTTGGCGGAAACGGCGCGTGCCAAGAAAGCCCCTCTGGCTGAATCACTCGCCGGCGAGAAGGAGATCGTGGTCCGAACCACCGAACCGTTCACATGGATCGACAGGACCAGCGTCAGCCTTGCACTCTACGGCTATGGCGCTCCGCGTTTGAGCACGGTGCAGCTCGCCTCCAGATCCGCACCGGCGGTGGACGAGGCCGAGGATCAAGCCCCCCCTGAGGCCGAGACCGTGCCGCTTGTGGGCAACGACTTCATGCAGACCGTTGCGCTCCTGGAACCTGGAGAGGTGGGCGTGGCCTGGAACGAGCCGAAGACCGTGGTCTATGTGATTCGCGTCCTGGAAACCTCGCCGCCTACCGACGATTTGCGGCAGATGTTCCTTGTCTCCGCCAACCCGCAGCAGATTAACGTCGTGGCCCAGCTCGACCGCTGGTTCGCATACCAGGACTGGCTGAAGGGCCTTGAGACCATGGCCGGGCTGGAGTGGCAGCAGTAGCGCGCCGGCGTCGAACGGGATGTCCGGTCCAGCGAGACCAAGACGCGCCGGACGCTTGCGTTCACCGAGTGCTTCGGAGGGGCCTGGCAATGCTTGAACTGGTCGACCTCGGAAAGCGGATCGACAAGGAGGTCTACCGGCAAACCTACCCGGAATTGCAGCTCCGGCTCGCCGCCTGCCAACGCGCCGTTCGCGCCGCGGAGATTCCCGTCCTGGTGGTCTTCGAAGGCTGGGATGCGGCGGGCAAGGGCAGCCTGATCAACTGCATGGCGCAGGCTCTCGATCCGCGCGGCTTCGCGGTGCGGGCGATCAACCCCGCCACCGAAACCGAGAGCTTCTACCCCTGGATGTGGCGCTTTCACGCCAGCATGCCTCCCGCCGGCAAGATCGGCATCTTCGACCGTTCCTGGTACCGCCGCGTGCTGGTCGAACGGATCGAGGGGCCGATCTCCCGCCGCCCGTTGGATCAAGCCTACGACGACATCCTCAATTTCGAGCGGCAATTGGCCGACGGCGGGCAGGTGATCGTCAAGTTCTGGCTTCACATCAGTAAGAAGGACCAGAAGAAACGCTTCCAGAAAATCGGCCGAAACCCCGTCATGGCCTGGAAGGTCGGCAAGCGAGAATGGCGCCGCCACCAGCAATACGGCCGGTGGCTGGCGGCCGTCGAGGAGATGCTCCAGCGGACCAGTGCGGCCCACGCGCCGTGGACGGTCGTCGAAGCGACCCAGGCAAGGTTCGCCCGAGTCAAGGTCCTGGAAACCGTGATCGAGGCGATCGAAGCCGAGCTCCAACGCCGAGCGGCAGCGCCGCGGACAGCGCCGCGGCCGATGCCCAAGCCGGAGCCTTCCCCCACGCGCCAGCATACGATCCTCGACCGCCTGGACGCGACGCTCGCCATCCAGCGCGAGCCGTACGAGGAAGAACTCGAAAAGCTCCAGAAGCGGATCTTCCAGTTGGAGCACGAGGTCTACGTTGCCAGGATTCCCGCCGTGATCGTCTACGAGGGCTGGGATGCGGCGGGCAAGGGGGGCAACATCAAGCGACTCACACGGGGCCTCGACCCCCGCGGCTACGAGGTTGTCCCAATCGCCGCGCCGACCGGCCTGGAGAAGAGCCACCACTACCTCTGGCGGTTCTGGAACGCGCTGCCCAAGGCCGGCCACATCACAATTTTCGATCGGTCCTGGTACGGCCGAGTCCTCGTCGAACGCGTGGAAGGATTCTGCACCGAAGACGAATGGCGGAGGGCCTACCGGGAGATCAACGAGTTCGAACGGCAGTTGGCCGACTTCGGCGCCGCGATTGTCAAATTCTGGCTCCACATCGACCAGGACGAACAACTCCGCCGCTTCCAGGCCCGCCAGAACACGCCCGAAAAGCAGTGGAAGATCACCGAAGAAGACTGGCGGAATCGCGAGAAGTACGCCCAGTATCGGATCGCTGTGGTCGACATGCTCCAGCGCACGAGCACCACCTACGCCCCCTGGACGATTCTCGAGGCAAACTGCAAGCTCTACGCCCGGATCAAGGCCCTCCGCACCGTCGCCAAGGTCCTGGAGGACGCGCTGGAACACAGGCTCGATCCGCGCTAGATGTCCGTTTCGTAAGTTGACAAACAGTTGTAGTTGACCTGGACAAGAAAGGGAGTATGGGGTAGCAGAGGCGAGTTGGTTTTGAGAATCAGGGTTCCAGAGCAATGCGCCGCACTGCGACCCCACATCAGCGGCGCTGGAATTTGGCGACGGCACCGGCGCGCCGGGCAGCTCGGGTCGTCATTCACGGACAGGCAAAAGGCAGGCAAAAGGGGATCCCTGCCCCTTTCTCGGACGACCGCGGGGACGGAGCGTATAGCCCAAGCCTGTCCGCTGGGCGACTTCTGCCGTCCAGGGCGACTCTCCAGAAGGTCGCCCGCGCGCGAGGCACTCTCGCAATGCTTGCAGTTCTCGCTCGCTGTGCGGTTGGTTCACACGTTCGATCCACTTCGGCGTTTGAGGTATCGGCCAAGGGCGAGAGCAGCTTTGGAAGGGGTTCCACCGTCTGCGTCCACCGCCACAGCGAACCGTAACGCCAATCTTCCGCCCGCTGGACCAGATTTGCCCGCAGCGCATTCCGCTCCACATACCGGCAGACGACCAGGAAGTGGTCGTGATCGGCAACCGGAAAGCTCTTGAAACACGACTGGTACAAGTGGCCTTCGCCCACCGTATGATAGTGGGCATGATACCGTTGGGGGTGCGTAGCCGTGCCCCAGCGCAGCACCCGTCCCATCAACCCATCCTCGGAGGGCCGCAGAACCATGTGCCAGTGATCAGGCATCAGGTGGGGTGGTGAGAAGTTAGCCTGTCAGTAGTCAATTGCCTTTCGCGGTTCTGTTCCGAAGTAAATGGTTGTGCCGTGCGTTGGCGCGCACCTTTCAGGATCGAATCGGAGATGCAACACCGGCCGCTCACCAGCGCGCAGCCGCCTCCACCATCTGGCCACTCGCCCCCATCCGGCTCGCGATCTGTTGATTTAATCGATCGCGCCACCTGTTGGGGTGGTTGTGCCTGGGGCTCCATGGGGTATAGTCATCAGCAGCAAGCAGCGACCGGTCGGCTGGTGGATCGAAGGGACGCAAGTGATGGACTACTGGGCGAAGGCTCCACTGGCACGGCGCCAGAAAAGACCCCGTCCCCTTTTCTAACGCTAACGGGCGACCGTCTTCCCCGCTCCCGCCGGCCGCTCGGGATCCGCAGCGTAGGGGACAAACCGCAAGCTGTATAGATCCGCGTCTTTCAACACGAACCGCAGTCGCACGGCCTTGCCCGCAAGCGGTCGGACATCCCCGCCGGCCTTTTTCCAGCGGACCACCTTGTCGAGGCGGTCGCAGAAGATCGGCGGGCAATCGGCCAACGAATAACCCTCGATCGCTTTGCCGCTGAGATCCTGGATTTCCACCTGGACGCTACCGGCGCCCGAAGTCTCAACATTCAGCGTCAGGTTGCCGCCGTCGAAACGGAGGGGCTTGGTGACGAATTCGCCGCCAGTCAACGGCGCATGTGCCGAAACGAATCCGTCTAATCGCAAGCTGTAACGTCGGACGGTCGTATAGGTGCCCTCCCAGTAACCTTCCGTCGCGTAGAGCGAGATTTCGTTCGGGCAGTCCTCGACGCTGGATTTCGTCTCAACCATGCTCCAGAAGACGAAATTGTCGCCGTAGACCCAGCTATGACGCTCGCGCGGACCGGGGCGGATAAACGCCTCGTCCCAGCGGTGGAACTTCTGTCCGTCCCGACTGCTGATCAGCACGGCGTCCGTTACAGCAGTGCCATAGCGCGGATGGGACTTGGCGCGTGCCAAACGTTCCTCCAGGCCCGGCAGGTCAAACATGGGCTCGGACCATCCCCGGTCAGTGTAGCGCATCGGGAAGCCCAGAAAAATGTGAGGCGCCCGGTAGTAGGGGTAGATCTGGTTGGTGTAGAGATGCTCGGCCGTCGCGCCGGAGTGGTCCAGCCATTGCGGCTTGGGAAAGCGAAGGATGTCTTTGGACACTGAAGTCATGATGTCGCGCACGCCATCCTTGAAGCCGCGGTGATACTCGCGGTATTCGGCACGGAGCGGATCCCAGAAGATCAAGTTCTGCGAATCAAAAGCCCCTTCGGTGACGGCAGGTTGCGTGCTCATTACCGCAAAGTGAACGCCATCGCCCGACTTCAGGACGTAGAGCCCGCCCTTGCCGAGGACGACCGCCTTATATTTCGCATCGGCCGGGCAATCGGGATTGGCGTCGAGAAACACGGCCGAATGCGCCGGATCACCGCCGATCTCCTTGAGCATTGCCCCGGTGAGAACGATGTTGTTGGCTTTCGAGCCTTGAAATTCGCAAATCCCCAGCTCCGGTCGGTGCCAGTGCAGGCCGTCATCGCTCTCCGCGTAACAGAGATTCCAGGGATGGTCCGCCAGAGCCTGAGCGGGCGACCCGCTGTGCCGATAGTGGAGCCCGCGATAATACATGCGATAGAGCCCGCCGTCCTTGAATACGGACTGGTACCCCGATGCATTTCCCTCCCACAGGGCATCGGTCTTGAACACGATCTCGCGGCGAACGGGCTGATGGACCTGCAATCGCAACGCCCCTTGGGTCGAGTCGATGAGAAAATTGTCCACGAACAACTCTCGACGCGAACCGATATCGATCGGCTCTGCTGAGAGACCGGCCGCGAGGAACCCGATCGCCCAAAGGCCGACTACCGCATGGCGAAAAGACATGGTATTTCTCCAGGAGTGGAATTATCGTGGAAATTGAAAGGTGTAGAGTAGAACCCGATATCGTTCAGCTCCCAGGGCCGGTCCGGCAGGAGTACCGGCCCAATTTTCTTCAGCGGGTTCATCGTGAGTGTCACGCGATCCGCCCTCTCGAAGAAGCGGCCATCGAGGAACAACTGCTTCTGATCGCCCAGGTCGGGTTGCGACGGATGAAGGCGGCGCGACTGATCGTGCCGTCGCGATAGTTGCCCCAATGTTCGAACAGCTTACAAGTCATCCTCCGCAGGTCGTATCCGAGGCGTTTGGCTTGATTGTCGCCGCGGTCGATCAACCCCTGAAAGTCGCGTTTCAGATGGGCCCAGCACCACTGAATGCGGCCAACCCGCCAGTACATCTTGGCCCGGTCGCAGGTCACAACTCCGCAAAAGGCGCTGGTCAGGAGTTCGTCAACCGCTGTGGCCGCCCGGGTGGCACGCACAGCGAACACCGTAAACGTCCGCGCCACGAAGGTCCACAGCCATGCCTTCGCGTTTCGTTCTTTGGTCGGTGTTTCGTCGCCGTTCACATGCTCTTGCCCGGGCAATGCGGCAGCCAACTCTTCGTAAGCAGGTCGCGCGGCGTCCGTGACTTGCGTTTGGATCTTGACGGTCAGCGCCGCCGAGCAGGGCTGGCCGAAAATCGTGCTCAAGAATTCTGCTGTCCGCCGCTTGCTCTGGCGATAGTAGGCCATCAAGAGGGCCGTGAAGGCCATCAATCGTGGGCCCGACTGGCCCCGTGGCACCCCGGGGGGCAGTTCCGCACAGGTCGTCTCCCCACAGCGGGGACATGTCAACCGGTGCCGCTGGTACTCGGTGACCTCCGGTTGGATGTCGGGCAATTCCCAGACCTGATGCCGCAACGGCTCAGGATCGCTGCCCGAAAGCTTTTCGCCACATCGACGACACTCATCCGGCCTGAGCGGCTCGACATGGTCGCAGTCTTCGGTGGGAATCAGCGGCCGCTCGTGTTTCGGGTGCCCCACCTGGCCGCCGCGTTTCTTCTTCGACTTCTGCTTGTTCCGCTCCGGCTTAGCGTGCGGATGCTGGGTGCTCGGGGGTACGGAGGAGTTCTGAGGTGTCTTGCCTTGCATCTGCCTTCGCAGTGCCTCGACCTCCGCCTCCAACGCAGCGATCCTGGCCAGCAGCGCCCGGATAATTGCCTGTGCTTCTGGCGTCTGTCGAGCAATCACTTCTTCCGTGATGAGCCGTCCCATGCCCCTTGTTCTGGCACAAAACCGCCATTCAAGTCCAGATCAGTTTTCTCAAAATCACACCACCAGACTGTGAACGGTTACGGACTTGCGGCACGAAAAAATTTTCCGGCGGGGCCAATTTTTCGCCCGTTTTTGGCCTCCCGACACTTCTTCGGGCACTCTTTGCCAGAAACCAACCGGGATCGTCGCGGGCGGCCCTGGCACGCGACATGAATCGATCGAAGCGCACAGCCGGAATTCTGCTGTTCACCTCAGCGGACGACCAATTACTCCTGCGGCGGCAGTGTGTCGACAAGCCCCACGTCGATATACTGCCCGCCCTGAGTCTGCCGGCAGTGGATGGCGATCACGTTGGCCCCTCTGCGGAGCGCCCCAGCCGCGTCCTGGGCAACGGAAAAGGTCTCGTAACCGGTCGTATAACCGCTCGCGCTCAGCGCCCGCTGGCCGTTCATATACACTTCAGCGTCCTCGTCGTGGTGAACGATCAGCGCCGGTTCGTGGAGTTCGGCCGAGTCGAGCGTCACCGTGCGGCGGAGCCAGATCTCGCCCGTTTTCCACTCGGTCCGGACGACGGCGCCGGGGGTGCCGTCCGTGCCGAATCCACCCGGCCCCCGCTTCCATGCCGAGTCGTCGAAATCGGGCTGTTCCCAGCCTTCGCCGGGATGCTCCGTGGTATAGCGATACATCTGCCCGGAATGCTGCGACGTAGGGGCGAGCGTCTTGACGATCGGCGGCGGCAGGTACAGCCGCCGGTGGGCCTCGGCGAGCGTCTCGGCATCGATCTTCAGCACCGCGCGATCGTAGGTGAGAAGGCCGTTGACCTCGATCTCGACATCGGTCGTCTGGGTGTAGACGGCCGCCGAAAGCCCTTCGCCGATGAGGGGATGGAGGCGCCGCATCAGGCCGATGTAGGCCGCGGTGAGCGCTTCCCGGTCATCGAAGGAACGGTAGCCCCAGTTCTTCTCCGCCTGCCAGGTGTGGCCGGCAAGCGGCAACCCCAGACCGCCGAACTCGCCGAGCACGATCGCCCGGTCCGCTTCCACGGCAGGCCGCGCCGGCCCCGGATAGCGGTGGAGATCGAGAACATCGCCGACGCCCCGGTCGGTCCATCCACTGGCGTTATTGACCAACCGGGTGGGGTCGTATCCCTTGATCCAGGCGACGATCCGCTCCGTGTCATACTGGCCCCAGCCTTCGTTGAAGGGGATCCACATGACAATCGAAGGATGGGAGCGGAGCGCATCGATCACGTTCTTCAATTCCGCCTCGAACTGCGCGGCCGATTCCTCGCTCCGTTTCAGGTCGGGCTGGTCGGCGCGGATCCCGCGGTCGCCGTTGGGCATATCCTGCCAGACCAGCAGGCCGAGCTTGTCGCACCAGTAATACAGCCGGTCGGGCTCCACCTTGACATGCTTGCGGAGCATGTTGCAGCCGATCCGCTTGAGCGTCTCCAGGTCGTAGCGGAGCGCTTCGTCGGTCGGCGCGGTGTAGAGCCCGTCGGGCCACCACCCCTGGTCGAGTGGGCCGTACTGGAAGACGAACTGGTCGTTGAGCATCAGCCGCACCAGGCCGGCGGCGTCCTTGCCGAGCGCAATCTTTCGCATTCCGAAGTAGCTCGCGACCTGGTCGATCACCGCATCGCCCCGTTGCAGGACCACCTCCAGATCGTAGAGGAAAGGATCGGCCGGCGACCACAGCTTCGCGCCGCCGATCTCCAGTCGCAGCGGAGCGCCGACCGCGCCGCGGGCATCGGCCACCGTCTTCTCTCCCTGTTTGGCCTTGGCCACGATCGTGTCGCCGGACTTGGCGCCGCTCGTCTCCACGGTCAACTCGACAACCGAGCGGTCGATGTCCGGAACGATCTGGAGCCGGCCGATCGACGCCTCCGGAACCGGCTCGATCCAGACAGTCTGCCAGATGCCGGTGACCGACGTGTACCAGATGCCGCGGGGCTCGAGCACCTGCTTGCCGCGCGGCTGCGTCCCCTGGTCGACCGGATCCCAGACGCTCAGCACGATCTCCTGGAGTTGTCCCGGTTTGAGGGCCTTGGTGATGTCGAAGGTGAACGGGTCGTAACCGCCCCGGTGCGAACCGATCTCGCGGCCGTTGACCCAGACCGTGGCGTCCCAATCGACAGCGCCGAAGTGCAGCAGGATCCGCTGGCCTTGCCAGTCGGCCGGAACCGTGAACTGGCGGCGGTACCAGAGCCGATTGTCGGGCCCGACCGGCTTCATCACGCCGGAAAGCGCCGATTCGACGGCGAACGGCACCAGAATCTGCCCATCGAAGGTCTCAACCTTGTCTTGATCGGCCGGACGGATCGCGTATTGCCACAGGCCGTTCAGGTTCTGCCAGTCCTCGCGGACCATCTGCGGGCGGGGGTACTCAGCCAGTGGATTGTCGGGCGAAACGTCTTTCGCCCAACGGGTCATCAGCGGACCTTGGGCCGCCCGCCACGGTTCGGCCGAGAGGGCCGCGGCGGCCAGTGCCAACACAAACGAGACCAGGAACGGAATTCGGAATTTCGTCATCAAGGGACTCCTTGGACCAATATCAGGAGGTGACATCTCGATCTTCCCCGCCTTCACCAGAATCCGTTGTTGCCGGACTGGTGGGGGCTGGCGAGGCGGCGGGCGCCGACGACGCGGCATCCGGGCCCACCACATCGCCGGTCACTTCCAGTCGCAGAATCCGCCCGCCGCCAATGTCGGTGCGGATCAGGATCTGCCCGTCAATCTTGCCGGTCTGCGCGCCGGCGGCAAAGGTGACGGGCACCAGGTGCAGCGTGGCCGTTGTGCCTTGGCAAGCGGCGCCAAAACTGAAGCGGGCGTCCGGGCCAGCGATCTCCTTGATCTGGAATGGCTTCTGCCCCTGGATCACGACATTCCGGGTCATGCTGGTGCCAATCCGGACCGGCCCAAGCCCCAACGGCGATGGGCGGATGGCCACCGCCGGCACGACTTCCCCCTCAATGGCCACCAGCAATTGGCGGGCCTCTTCTCTCGCATCATTGGTGACGAAGATCACCTGGCCGCGGAGGTAGCCCGGCGGCGCGGTGCTCTTCAATTTGAATTTGAGCAAGTAGCTGGATTTGGCGCCGGATTGGGCCAGGCGCGCAGCGCTCACCTCCAGATGGGGATCGTCGTTCTTCACCCCCGTGATCTGCCAGCTTGGGGACCCAGCGTGGCTCAGCGTGACCTGCTTCTCGACCTCGGTGCCTTCCGGCACCTGTCCGAAGGCCACCTCGCCCGGCTCGAGAACCACGTCGGTGCGGATGTAGGAGTAGCAGTGGAGCTGGACCTCGGCGGGGAACGGCTTGTCGAAGACCACGCGGATCGTGGCATCCTTCCGGCCGGTGAACTGCCGCGTGTTGAGCGTCGCGATGATCTCGGCGTTCTCATAGGTCTTCAGCAACGGCTTGGTCACCCGAACGGCCGTACACGTGCAACTGGAGGAAAGGCTCTTGATATGGGCATCCTCCAGGTAGATGTTCTCCAGCGGAAAACGGTGTTCGGCGTTGGCCCCGCGAGCGACCATGCCAAAATCGTGGCTCGTATGGTCGAACATTGCCTTGGCCCAGTCCTGGGCCGCCAGATCGGCAACCGTGACCGCCAGAAGAACCACCAGCAACAGCGATTTCAGTATCCGTCGCATGAAAAACTCTCGCTCCGAATCCGTCCTGTCCACGGCACGCGTCCGCCGCCATTCCCCACGCTTCGAGGGGGTCGGACTCGACCTTCGCTCGCGATGGCGGTCCTGCCCACCATCTCCAGACAAAACGCGTAGCTTACCCGACACAGCGCGCTCGGGCAACGGATATTTCCCAGCTTCGGAGTCGAGCCGAGTCGAGCCGCGGGCAGGGCAACCGGCGGCCCTAGTCGAGAGGATCGGTGATGTCGATCACGTAGACCTGCCGCGACCCCTCGTGGACCGAATTGAATCCCAGCATCCTGCCATCGGGCCGCCAACGCGGGTGCAGATCGCAGCGCGAATAGGTTTCCCGGTAGATCTCCGGCACAAAGTACGTGCCCAGCGGCAGAATCGCCTGGTCCGACATGCGAAGCACCATCAGCTTGCGCTCCCCCAGCTTGTCTGGATAGGTGTCGGTCGCCATCCATTTGCCGTCGTCCGAGAAGACGCCGTGACCGTCGAAATCGAGCACCCCGCCGCCGAGCCGCACGTAATCCGATTTGCCGACCGTCAGCAGCACATGACTGTAGACCGCGTCCCGGTATTTGGCGGTCACCATCAGCCTGTCGCCGTCGAGCCAGTTGAAGTGGGAGCCCCCCCAGCCGTCGGGGAAACAGCGCCGCACGCCGCTGCCGTCGCGGTTGCACGTGAAGGCCGTCGTCTCCCACCTGCGGACGACCTGCTGGCCGGCGAGGTTCTCGACGGACCTGGCAAGCCAGAAGATTTTCGAGCCGTCGCGGCTGAACACCGTGTGGCAGAAGTAAGCCAGCGCTTTGGGGTCCTTGACCTGGGGCATCCGGTCCCGCACCGAGGCGATCGAGACGATCAGCTCCGCTTCGCCGCTTTCCAGGTTCACCAGCCAGAGCCCGTCGTCCGCCGGCCAGGTCACGTCCCGCCGAGCGTCCTGGCCGTTGCCACCGTAGCCATAGTCGGGCCGCGTCAACCGGAGCCGCGCATAGTTGATGCTGACCGCCCACTTGCCGTCCGGCGAAACGGCGCTCACGGGGTAGGGCACGACCCGCCGGGTCTTGTTGGCCATGTCGAAGATCACCGACACGAACTTGCCGTCCACCAGGTCGTTGAAGATGAACTGTGTCTGCGGGGCGGTGGCCAGCCAGTGGGCCATCGTCGCTTCCTGGAAATTCCAGCAGCGCGTCTCGGTGAGCGGAACGAAGCGATTGTTGTCCTCCGCGTCGACGACGCCGAGCACGGCGACGTCGTTCTCGGTCGCCAAACGGCCCTTCACGTCGGTCTCCAGGACCGTGGCGTAACGCCCGTCCGCGCTCCAGGCATTGATCGCGTAATAGCTGGCGAAGAGATGGTCTTTGGGCCCGGAAGTGATCGTCCGCGGCGCGGAATACTTGGGAAACTCCGCGGCCGCTGCAGCCCCCGTTACCATCGCCGCGATAAGCAGAACGAGACTTCTCATGCCGTATCCTCCGACAATTGTGGTTTACAGGTAAGCGTGGAACCGATCCGGCTCGCCCTCCCGTCCCCATGCCAAATGGAAGCGCGACGCGCGGGCAGAATTTTCATCCTACCAGCGAGTCCGTTTGGCGGCCAGAGCCCGGGCAGTCGCCCGCGGGCCACCGTCTGCGACTGCCGCGGAGAGAGATCGACGGACGCGGTTGGGCTCGATACCCATAAAACAATTGCAGGATTTCGCTGTCAAGAAGACGACGGTTCGACGGTCTCTCGTGAACAGTTCGAGGCGAGAATCGTGCTGCGAAGCATCACGATCCTACCCGATGGCCAGTTCGACGTAGAATACGACGATGGCAATCTGTTCTTTGGCCACGACATCGTAGCCACGGGTCGAATTGGCAGCAGCAAACGGAGCGCGGGGATTCAAGGTTAGCCAACGGCGTCAATCGGCCGCCTCGAAAGCGTGGCGAAAGTGCTCGATCCGCGGCCGGCCACGGTCTGGCCAGGTGACGGCCACGATGTCGAACCGCGCGGCGCAGTGGAGCAGGCGGCGGCGTTTCAGATAGGCCGTCGCCAGCCGCGTCAGCCGCCGCTGCTTGGCCAGATCGACCGCTTCGGAAGGATGCCCCTGCTGGTCGCTGCGGCGGGTTTTCACCTCGACGAAGACGACCGTGCGGCCATCGACCGCCACCAGGTCGATCTCCCCCAACCGGGTGCGAACCCGGCGGCCGACGATCCGATAGCCGAGCCTCCGCAGGTAGCGGGCGGCCGCGGCCTCGCCTCGCTCGCCCAGGGTTCGCCGCCGCCAGGGCGCGGCGAGCCGGTCGAAAAGTCGCCGTAGACGGTTCACGTGCAAACCCGATGCGCAAAAGGGCCACGTGGATCACCACCTGGCCCCTTGGTTTGGCGTTCCGTTTCAACAAGGCCCGCGCGTCGCCGTGCCGGCTGGGGGGCAGAGCGTCGGCGTCAGGCCGTGGTGTTCCGCTGCTTGCGGCCGCGGCGTTTCGGCTTGGCCTTCGCTGTGGCCACTCGCTCCACGCGGCGTTCCTTCAGCCGCACGGCCTTGCCGACGCGATCGCGGAGGAAATACAGCTTGGCGCGGCGGACAACGGCGGACCGCGTGACCTCAATCTTGGCGATCCGCGGCGAGTGGAGGGGGAATTTCCGCTCGACCCCTTCGCCCTGCACGATCCGCCGCACGGTGAACATCTCCCGTGTGCCGGAACCACTGCGGGCGATCACAACGCCGCTGAAGATCTGGATGCGTTTCTTCTCGCCCTCGAGGATCTCGCAATGCACGTCGACCGTGTCGCCGATCTCGAACTTGGGAATCTCCGTTTTCATGCTGGTCTGCTCGGCCAGCTTGATCAATTGTTGGCTCATGTTCGTCGTCCTCTCCGATGCGCTGTTTGGCGCTTCTCTCAAGTCTCCGCCTATCTCATTACTCCGCTCCGCCGTCGGACGCTTCCAAGGCTCCGCTGCCAGCCGCTGGGCCGGCCAGGTCAGCACGTCGCTCGCGCGTCCGCATGCGGCTGTTTTCGCGTCGCCAGCGCGCGATCTCCTCATGGTTTCCGCTGAGCAGCACGGGCGGCACTTCGAGGCCGCGGTACTCTCTCGGTCGCGTGTATTGGGCAAACTCGAGCAGGCGGTCGTCCGACGAAAACGAGTCGTCGGCGCTCGACTGCTGGTCGCCCAGCACGCCCGGCACGAGCCGGATCACCGAGTCGATCACAATCATGGCGGCGACCTCGCCGCCATTCAGGATGAAGTCTCCGACGGAAATTTCATCCGGTTGGAGGATCTGGCGAATCCGTTCGTCGAAACCCTCGTAGCGCCCGCAGAGCAGCACGAGCCGCTCGTGCGTGGCGAGTTCCCTGGCCGTTTGTTGATCGAACCGCCTCCCTTGCGGCGTCAGCATCACCAGGTGTCCGGGATCGCCGCCCTGGCGGCGGACGCTTTCGACACAGGGGACGATCGGGTCGGGCTTGAGCAGCATTCCCGGGCCGCCGCCGAACGGGCGGTCATCGACGGTCCGGTGCCGATCGGTGGCCCAGTCGCGGATGTTGTGCCGCCAGACCTCGACCAGCCCGCGAGCGATCGCCAGCTTCAGGACGCTCGAACCGAAGTATCCGTCGAAGATCTCGGGAAACAGGGTCAAAACGTCGAACCGCATGGCCGGCCTACGCTTCCGCGCCGCCCTCGGACGCTTCCGCCTCGGCCTCCGCGGCAGGTTCGGCCGCCTGGGCCGCCAGCGGCGGAGGCGCGGGGCGATGCCGGGCTTGCGCCAACCGGTCCAGCGCCTGTTGCTGCGCTTCCAGATGGGTCCCCTCCGGGCCGTACTTCTTGATCAGCACCGCGACCTTCTCACTCGGCGATGCGCCGACGCTCAGCCAATACTTGATGCGTTCCTGGTTCAGCAGGGCACGCGCGTCGGTCTCCGGAACCATCGGATCGTAGGTGCCGAGCTCTTCGAGCACGCGGCCATCTCGCGGGCTGCGCGAATCGATCGCGCAGACTCGGAAAAACGGTCGGTGCCGTCGGCCCAGCTTCTTCATGCGAATGCGAACAGCCACGTACTACTCCTCGTGATGCTGTGGTTTCGACAGTCTTCTCTGGATTGAATTCGTTTGCCCCGCCTCGAAAACGGCAGCCGTTGGCGACCCGGCGGGGCAACCGCCGCTACTTGTTTCTTTCCTGGCGTCTGCGCCGCCGCTCTTCCTTCTCGCGGAGTCTGCGCAATTTGGCCTTTTCTTTTGGAGTCAGCCGTTTGCCGGTCCCCTGCTTCTGCTTGACGAGCCGTCCGCCGGGATTGGCCGCCGCCGAGCGGGAGAATTCCTGGACCGCCTTCATCCGCTCGCGGATGCCCAGCTTCGACATCCTCTTCATCAAGTCGGCCATGCCGTCATACTGCTTGACCAGTTCATTGACTTCGTGGGGCTCGACCCCCGCCCCGGCCGCGATCCGCCGCCGGCGGCTCTGGTCGATGAGCTTCGGATTGCCGCGCTCTTGCGGGGTCATCGAGTCGATGATCCCGCCCAGGCGGCGGAAGTCGCCCTCCGCGTCCGCGTTGCCCATCATCTCGGTCATCTGGCCCATCCCCGGCAGCATGCCCAGAACCTTGTTGAGGGGTCCGAGCTTTTTGACCTGCGAGAGCTGCTTGCGGAAGTCGTCGAGCGTGAACTCACCCTTGCGGAGGCGCTCTTCGGCCAGCTTCGCCTCTTCCTGGTCGAACTTCTCGTGGGCCTGCTCGACCAGCGAGAGGATGTCGCCCATGCCGAGAATCCGGCCGGCCATCCGGTCGGGGTGGAACTCCTCGAGCGAATCAAGGTGTTCGCCGGTGCCGATGAACTTGATCGGCACGCCGGTGACCGCCTTGACCGACAGGGCTGCCCCGCCCCGGGCGTCGCCGTCGAGCTTGGTCAGGATCACGCCGTCCAGTTCCAGCGCCTCGTTGAACGCCTTGGCGCTGTTGACGGCGTCCTGGCCGGTCATCGAGTCGACAACGAAGTAGACCTGGTCGGGCTGGACGCGGCGCTCGATCGTCGAGAGCTGCTGCATCAGCTGCTCGTCGACGTGCAGCCGCCCGGCGGTGTCGAGAATCACCACTTCGGCGCCCGAACGGCGGGCCTCGTCCACCGCCTTGCGGCAGACCGCCACCGGATCGCTGGCGCCGTGTTCCGCGTACACCGGGATGCCCAACCGCTCGCCAAGCACTTCGAGCTGCGTGATCGCCGCGGGGCGCTGCAAGTCGGCCGCGACGAGCATCGGCTTCTTGCCGCGCTGGACCAACATCCGTCCAAGCTTGCCGCATGTAGTCGTCTTGCCCGACCCCTGTAAACCGCAGAGCATCAAGATCGACAGCGGCGGCTTCAAGCGGAGCGAATGGTCGACCGGCCCCATCAGGTTGATCAATTCCTGATGGACGATGCCGACAAGCTGTTGCGTGGGGTTGAGTGCTTTCAACACCCGTTCGCCGACGGCCTGCTCCGAGACCCGCGCCATGAACTCCCGCGCGGCCGGGAAACTCACGTCGGCCTCGAGCAGCGCCGTCTGCACGGCCCGCAACCCCTCGCGCATGTTCGATTCGGTCAGCTTGCCGCGTCCCCGAAGGGCCCGCAGCGCGGAACCGAGACCTTCCTGTAGTGATTCGAACATGACAAATCCGCCCGCAGAGACAAATCACGACTGGCCACGCCGCTGCCCCCCAACTTGTCTGGGAACATGCCCCACGCGCCGGCAAGCCAAACCCGATGCCAAGCCAGACAGCGAAACGCGTTCGGGCGATTGGCAATCCCCTATGCTAACGAATTGCCCGCGGTCTTGGCAATCCGGGTGGCAGGCAAATTGCCGCATTTTTCCCATCCTTGAGAGGGGCTCCCGCCAGCCAATCCTGCTGGCCATGACACGGCCCCGCTGCCTGCTGGATCGGTTGAGCCGGTTGGGGCGACACCCGCCCCCCCCCCGGGGCGACCGTCCCGCGGCCGTGGTCCGTGCGGGACGACAAGAGCCGCGCATGCATCTTGCGGCAAGGCCCGGAATCCAAGGTCCAAGGTCCAAATTGCCTCAGATGGCTCAAGGCACGCCGGTTGACCGCCAGGTCGAACGGCCTCATCACCTGCCGGCAAACGGAATGAACTCCGTGCTATGAGTGGCATTTCGCCTGCTTGACCTTCCGCGCGGCGGAGACTTCGTTGACCAGCGGCTGGCCCCGCTCGAAGGCCGTGATGTTCGCCAGCGTCGTGTGGGCGATCTGCCCGATCGCCTCCTGAGTAAAGAATCCCTGGTGCGCCGTGATGATCACGTTGGGGAACGTCAGCAGCCGGGCGAACACATCGTCTTGAATCACCTTTTCGGAGAGGTCTTCGAAGAACAAGTCGGCCTCCTCCTCGTAGACATCCAGGCCAAGCGAGCCGATCTTTCCGGACTTCAAGGCGTCGATCGCCGCGCGGGTGTCGATCAGCGCCCCGCGGCTCGTGTTGATCACCATGCACCCCAGTTTGATCTTTTTCAACCACTCGGCGTCGACCAGGTGGTAGGTTTCCGGCGTCAGCGGGCAGTGCAGGCTGATCACGTCCGACTCGGCGGCCAGGCGGTCCAGGGATACGAACTCGACAACCTCTTCAAGTCTCTCGTCGGGATACGGATCGAACGCCAGAATCCGGCAGCCGAATCCGCGCATGATCCGGGCGACAATCGCCCCGATGTTGCCGGTTCCGACCACGCCCACGGTCTTCGAGCACAGTTCGACGCCCAGCAGGCCTTCCAGGGCCATGTTGCCTTCGCGGACCCGGGCGTATGCCCGGTGAATCTTGCGGTTCAAGGCGGTGATCAGGGAAACGGCGTGCTCGGCGACCGCATGGGGGGAATACGCCGGCACCCGCACGACTTTGACGCCCAACGCGGCCGCCCGCTCAAGGTCCACATTGTTGAAACCGGCGCACCGCAGCGCCACCAGCCGGGTGCCGCCGGATTGCAGCGCCAAGAGCACCTCACCGTCGACCTGGTCATGGACAAACACGCAAACCGCCCCATGCCCCGCCGCCAGGGCCACGGTCTGCGTATTCAGCGCCGGCTCGAAATAGGTCAACTGGTGACCGTAGTCGAGGTTGGCTTCGTCAAAGAACGTCCGCCAGTAGGGCTTCTGGCTGAAGACCGCCACTTGCATGAATTCGAATCTCCTGGGAGGAAGCCGCCAGCGATCGGCCGTCGCGGTTCGGAAGACGAGGGCGAATGCCGCCCGGGCGACCGGTTTCCGCGGGCCGACGCGTTTGCTCTGGATTATACGCCGCCACCGTGCGGAGGAAACCAAACCGCGCGGCGGCCGCGCCGGGACTCGCCCCGCAAGGGGCGGACCAGCCCAGCTCGAACCGGCAAATCGCAAGGCCCGATTCCCAATCGCCAAGAGTGAGCAAGACTGGGACTTCAAATGGAAGCACTGGACGGAGGGAGTTTCGACCTTGAACCTTGGACTTGGAGCCTTTGTCCCCGTGCCAATCGGCTCTGCTTCGACAGCTCCATTACTCCTTTCGGGGGTGATATACTTCCGGTGGTCGATTGCGCATGCTAAACACAGCAAGAATCGGGCGGCACGAGCGAATAGCGGGCATCAACCGGTTACGGGTCACGGGTCGGTGGTCCGAGTCGGCCGGCCAGGAGGATGCCGCCATGGCAAGCGCCTCTGGGCTGGCGGCTGGCAACGGACGACGGACTGCTTTTAGCGAGGAAGCCAAGATGTTGCGAACGATTCTCTTGATCCTGGCGGCGGTTTCGACGATTGCGAGCGGACTGCCCCGCGCAGGGGCGGCGGAGGCACTCAAGCAGATCCCGGCGGACGCACTCGGATTTGCCGTCGTCCCCCGACTCGACTCGACGACTGGCAAGCTGGGTTCTCTTGGCAAGATGCTTGGGCTCCCCCTTCCGCCCGCATTGACGGGCCAGAAAAGACTCGCCGGCCTGAGCGAAACCGACCGCTCCGTCGCCGTGGCCCTGGTCGGTGGGCCGGACAATGGCAAACCGGTTCCCGTTGCGATCGTGCCGGTCAAGGATTTCGCGGAATTCACCAAGGCCCTGGGCGCGGAGGCCAAGTCGGGCGCGGCGGAGATCCAGCTCCCGCTCGGCCCGATCGCTGCCCGGGAGCGGCGGGGTTTCGCCTTCCTCGTGCCCGCGGACAACCAGGCGGTTCTCGAAACGGCCTTCGGCAAGCCGGCCAGCGTACTGGACCGCGTCGGCGAAGACCGGGACTGGATCGAGGACCGCGACATTGCCCTGGTGATCACCGATACGGGCCTCTCGATGCTTTGCGAAAAGCTCAGCGAAGGCGTGGCCGTGGCCCAGCAAGCGATCAAGCAACACGGCAACGACGAACTGGACACGGCCGAAATCCTCGGCGTCTACGAGAGAGTCTTCGTCCTCGTCGACGAGGAGGTCGAGGTCGTCGCCATCGGCCTCGATCTCCAGCCCTCCGGCGACCTGAAGCTCCAGGTTCGCAAACGATTCGCGTCCGCGGGCAAGCTGGCCGAATGCCTCAAAGCCAGCGAGCCCGCCGGAGACTTCTTGGCCGGGATGCCCGACGTGCCGTTTGTCGCCGCCGGCGGCGGGGTGCTCAACCGCGCAATCGCCGACCTGATGATGCAGTTCTCCGTCGAGGTGATGGCCGCCGCGCCCAAGCTCTACGGCGTCAGCGATCGGGAGGCGGCGAGGATGCTCGACGTGGCCGGTCCGATCCTCGGCCGAATCCAATCGATGTCGATGATCCTTGCCGCGGGCGAACCCGAAGACACGCTCTACAGCCGGATGATCGTCATTCTGGAAACCGACAACGCCCGGCAGTACCTGGAAGACTACCGGAAATATCTCGAGGAGTTCTCCGTGGTGATGAAGGGGAGCCGAGGCGTATTCTCAGCCGAAATCGAGTCCAGTCCCGTCAAGGTCGGCGGCCGCGAAGGGCTGGAAATTTCGATGGCCTTTCCGAAGCAGTGGATGGATCAGCTGCCCGAAGGGCAAGCAATGCTGGAAAAGATGATCGGGCCGGGAGGGAAGATTCGAGCGTTCCTCGTCCCCGCCGACGAGCACCGGGTGGTGCTCGGCTACACCGATACGCGGCTTGTCGACAAGGCCTTGGCCGTTGTTGAGGGCAAAGCGGCGGGATTGTCGGAGGCGGAATCCGTCCGGCGGGCCGCCGCAAAGCTCGGCAAGGGCAGCCTCGGCGCGGGATACGTCAGCCCCGCAGGCCTGATCGCGTTTGCCAACGGCATGTTCCGCGCCGCGGCGTCCGAGGGAAAGAAGGTCGTCGAGCTTCCGAATTTTCCGCAGACGCCGCCGATCGCCTGGGCGGTCAACGCCCAGGGAACCGCGGTCGAGGCGGAGGCAGTCGTGCCGGCAGAGACGCTCAAGGCGATCGTCGGTTACGGGCCTCTGGTCCGCGAGGCCCTGGCGCCGAACGCCCCGTAATCTGGAGCGGCTCGTCCGAGGTTTTGGCGCAGCGGCGGCACGTCGCGCCGCAGCCCGGCGCTCCCCTGAGCCTTCGCCAACAGACGCGGAGCGCGTAGAGGCTCGCTGCGGCAACCAGGCAAGCGACGGTGATGTCTTGCCAATCAATCATCGTGTCAACCAATCCGGACGGCGATCCATGTGCCAAGCTGGTAGGTGACCAGTCCGCCGAGGTAGGCCAGCGCGGTCATGTAGGCAAAGGTGAAGGCCGGCCAGCGGAGACTGTTCGTTTCCCGCCGGATGACGGCCAACGTCGCCGCGCACTGAGCGCAGAGGGTGAAGAAGACCATGATCGACAGGGCCGTGGGAATGCTGAATAGCCTGCGTGCCGAACCATTCCAGGTGGCCTGCCGCAGCCTGTCGCGGAACTGTTTCGCGCCCGCTTCCGACTCCGCGTCGGCGTCCTCGCCCAGGTCGAAGACGACGCCCAGCGTGGCAACGACGATTTCGCGGGCGGGGAACGAGGCGATCACGGCGCAGCTGATTCGCCAGTCCCACCCCAGCGGCTTGAAGACGGGTTCAACGGCTCGGCCTGCTCGGCCGAGCCAGCTTTGGCGCTGGAATTCGCCGAGTCGCTCGCGCTCCAGTTCCGCGGCCAGCGCTGCGTAATCCTCCCCGGCCGGATCCATCCGGTCCAAGGCCGCCTTGAGGCGGCTCAGGTGCGGCTGGCGGTCGACCGACGCGGCGTCGTGCGGATAATACAGCGCTGCCCAGACAAGGATCGAGACGGCCAGGATGATCGTGCCGGCGCAGCGCACGAACAGCCACCCCCGTTCCAACACCCGGTGAAGCACCGTCCCCACGGAGGGCCACTTGTAGCTCGGCAGCTCAATGACGAACGGGGGCGTCTCGCCGCGCAACAGCGTCCTCTTCAGCAGCAACGCGACGACCACCGCCGTGAGGATTCCCAGGGCGTAGAGGCCGAAGAGCGTCAATCCGCGGAGGTCAAAGAACCCGAGGACCGGCTCGTCGGGAATGAACGCCGCGATCAGCAGGGCGAACACCGGCAGCCGCGCCGAGCACGTCATCAGCGGAGCGACGAGGATCGTCGTCAGCCGGTCGCGGTCATTTTCGATCACCCGGGCGGCCATGATTCCGGGGATCGCGCAGGCAAACGCCGCAAGCATCGGAATGAACGACTTGCCGCTGAGACCGACCCGCGACATGAACCGGTCCATGAGGTATGCGGCCCGCGCCATGTAGCCGCAATCCTCGAGGATTCCAATGAAGAAGAACAGGATCAGAATCTGCGGGAGGAACACGAGCACGCCGCCGACACCGCCGACAAGCCCGCTCACGAGCAGGCTCCTCAGCGCCCCCTCGGCCATCTGGGCCTCGATCTGGGCGCCCAGCCGGGCGCAGCCGGCCTCGATCAGGTCCATGAAGGGGACGGCGCCGCTGAACACGGCCTGGAAGAGCCCGATCATCAGCGCGGCGAAAATCGCCGTTCCCCAAACGCGGTGCGTCAACACGCGGTCGAGCCGGTCGGTCCACGTCGGCAGGTAATTGTCCGGTTCATGAACGGCACCGCTGACAATCTGCTCGATCCATGCATAACGCGACCTGGTCTCGACGCCCGGCACCGCGCAGCCGGACTGCTCCAGCCGCAGCCGCAGCGCGGCGAGTTCCTCGGCGAGCGGCGAGCCTTCGGCGGCGAAGATGCTTCGTTCCAGGTAGCCGCTCGCATCCAGCACGAGGCGTTCAAGCAACGGCCGTGCCACCGCCCGGCCGGGAGAACCGTTGCCGGATTTGAGAAACCAGCCGGCCAGGCGGTCGATTTCCTGGTGGAACACGGGGGGGAGGGGACTCGAATAGGCGCGCCCCTCCCGGCCGGCCACGCGATGCATCGCGGCCTTCAGCTCCGCGATCCCCACGTGGTGGACCGCCTGCGTCGCCACGACCGGAACGCCGAGCCGCTCCGCCAACCGGTCGCAATCGATCTGGATGCCGCGGCTCTCGGCCAAGTCCATCATGTTGATTGCCACGACGGTCGGCAGGCCGAGCTCGAGAACCTGGCTGGCAAGGTAGAGATTCCGGCCCAGGTTGGCCGCGTCGAGCACGCACACGACCAGCTCGACCGGCGGCACGCCGTCTTGGCGCCCAAGCAGCACGTCGACGGCCACCATTTCATCCCGGCTGCGCGGCGCCAGGCTGTACAAGCCCGGCAGGTCGACAACCTCGATCTTCCGGCCGGCATACTCCATCAGGCCGCTGCGCCGTTCCACGGTCACGCCGGGGTAGTTGCCCACGCGCTGCCGCACACCCACCAAGGCCCCGAACAGGCTCGACTTGCCCGTGTTCGGATTGCCGATCAGGGCAACAGTCATCGTGGCGCGGGCGGCGGGAACGTGGGGCATGGAAGCTCAGCAGGTTTGCAGCCTCAAACAGCGGGAGCCGGCACCGGCGGGAGGGCGATCGACTGGCCGGTCCCGACCCGGGCACGGGACCGATCCGGCGGGCAGCGCCGTCTGGCGCTATCGCGGTCCGCCACGGAGCGGGCCGGCGGTTGGCAGCGGCCTGGCACGCTGGCGCGTCACGGGGAGGCGAGTGTTTCCGCCGGCTGAACCAGCACCTCCAGGAGACCATCGGAACGGATGCAGACCTTGTTGCCCGCCATGCGGATGATGCAGGGACTGCCGGGCCGGAACATCTCGATCCGGACTCCGCCACGGAGACCGAGCTCCTCCAGACGATGGACATGATCCGGCGGTCCAGAAATCCGGTTGACGAAAGCCGCTTGGCCACAAAGAAGGCGTTTCAGCGGGATCACGGCGTGCACCATGCAGACATCCTTTAACTCAATAATGAGACTCAGTCTCACTAATATCAAATTCTAAAGCATGCTTCCAACCGAATCAAGGGCTCACCCATCCGGATTTTCGGCAGTCGGTGAAAGCAACTTCAAGACCATCCCCGACCAGATCACCTGGGGCAACTCCGTGTCGAGGCCGTGCAGCGCCTCCTTGGGACGATCGACGATCTGGCCGAGCAGCAGCAGGCGGTCGTCTTGCGCGATCGGGAGGATGCCGGGACTGACCACGACCACCCGCTCGCCCGTCCCGGCCACCTGCAACGTGGTCAGGTATCCCTTTCCGCGCGGGGTGTTGGGCTTGTTGGCGGTGCCGACCAGCAAGATGCCGTCCGATGTTCGGCCGGAATCAGCCAGGCGGCTGCCGGCCTCTTGGCCAATTTTCGCGAAGTCTTCCCCGTCGAGATCGCGGAGCAACCGCCGCACCGCCTCGAAGCGGTATTGCATCTGGGGGCCACCGCCGCGGCGATCGACAAACGTCGCCGCCTCGGCCAGCCGGCACCAGGCTGCGTACCCTTCGGCGTTCAGGCTGTCCGGCTTCATGGCCTCGGCGACGGCTCTCAGGGCCGCGCCGAACAGGTCGGGACTGACCTCGGGCGGATTGACCAGACCGATCGCGTCGGGTGGCAAGGCTTCGGTGGCGGATTCGGAGGCATCCGGCGGGGGCGACTCGTCCACCGCGACCGGCGGGTGTGCCTGCCCGCCATCGCCGGCCGCCTCTGGCGGAATCTCCGCGCCGGCCGATGGCTGATCCTCGGCCGCCGTGCGGTCGCCCGCATCGGCGTCGGCCTCCCCATCCGGCTCCCTGGGAGGACCGCCGAGCCAATCCGGACGATGGGCGACGGTGTGCTTGACTCCCGGCAGGTAGACTTGCAGGAAGTCGAATCGCCGACCGCCGATCAGGTTCAGCATGTAATACGTGATCAACAATCCGGCGGCGCCGCCGAGGACTGCCCCGATCAGGTCGTTCAGCCCTCCGCGTTCGCGGCGCGACCGCGGGCGTGCGGCCGCCCCCCTGGCCTCTCCCGCGACGGAATTGCCGCTCGCGCCGATCGGAGCCCCGAACTGAAACGCGCCTTCCGGTTCCGGCAATCGCTCACCTCCGCCGAGTTGCAGCCGAAAATCCGCATGGTCGCCGCGGTCCCCCGCACTGCCGAAGTCAAACCGCATTCCCGCTTCCGCCGCCGGTTCCGCGGAACCGCCTCGTCCGAGAATCCGCGCCGCCGCCTCCTGCCCCAAAGGTTCGTCCGTCTCGGCCACCAGCAGCGTCTCCAGGCGAAAGGCTTGCCGGCAGCAGGGACAGCGGACCTCGTTCGGGCCGTCTCCGGAAGCCCCACCTCCGGACGACGGCGCACCGGGTCCCGCGGCGGTCGCCGTCGGGCCGCTGCTTTGCTCGGAGCCAGCGCTGATAATGATCAATTCCGGCGGAAGCGGTTGCGATTCGGTCTCGGCAACGAAATCGAGCGCCTCGGACAGGTCGAATCGCTCCTGGCAGAGGGGACACTGGACAACGGCGCTTTCACTCGGCACGGCGGGAATCGCGACCGCCCGCTGGCAACGGGGGCAGTTCGCGGTCTGCGGCATGATCTCTCCTTCGCTCCAGCCACCTTTCTGATGCAGTCTAGCATTTCTGGATTCAGCTTGCCCACCACCGGCCGGACATTTTGGCACCGGCGGCGCGCCCCACTAGAATAGCCGACGGCTGCGGGAAAAGGAGCGCAACGCGAGTTGGAGGAGGCGCCGGGGCCGCGGGCCGTGAAGCGAGCGCTGCCACCACGGCGGGCGCTCGGCCGAAGCACGCGCCTCGGGGGGGGAGCCAATCAAGGAACGCCCAGATTCCGCTCGATCTGGCGGGCTTTGTTGCTGTACGCCGTGGCGGAACCCGGATGATCCGCGCGGCGAAGGGCCTGCGGCAGCGTCGACCATTCGTCCTGGGCGAACGTTTCGCCGCGGAGATTGGACTTGGTGCAGCCCGGCAGCATCAAGCCGAGCAGAAGCAGCGTCGACACCGCCACGTGCCTCAGCGTTCGAATGGCTCGATTGGGGGTTAGGTCTGTGGCCATCTGAGAATTGGAGAAAATCGAGAACCTCGGGACCGGGGCGGGGAGTGTGGCAGATTCGGACCGGCAAGTCCAGGTCATTTGGCACAGTTTTCGCAATTTCTGGGGAATCTTTTCTTTCTTTCCCCAGGGTAGAGTTGTCTTGCGGAGGGCCTCTGGCCGACCTGACGGCTCGTGCGCTTGCCCGCCGCAATCGGACTGTTAAAGTGTTGTTGGCGGCCGTCTTGCTCAGTCCGAGCCGCGCAGACTGCTGCAAGGTTCCCGAACTGGAGCTTGGGAACCAGACTTCGTCTCGTTTTCTTGTCCGCCCGCCGGGGGCGAGGCGGCTTCTTCACGCCCCCCCTTCAGACCCGGAAGATGACCATGTTGGATGCACTTGTTGTCGCTCCCCATCCCGACGACGCAGAATTGGGTATGGGCGGGACGATCGTCCGCCTGATCGAGCAGGGCCTCGCCGTGGGCATTCTCGATCTGACGGACGGTGAGCCGACGCCCTTCGGCGATCCGGAAACTCGGGCCCGGGAAACCGCCCGGGCGACCCGGATTCTGGGCATCCCGTGGCGCGAGAACCTCGGTTTGCCGAATCGCAGCCTGGAGCCGACGCTCGAAGCGCGGGCACGCTTGGCCGCCGTGTTCCGCAAAGTCCGCCCGCGGTGGATTTTCGCGCCCTACTGGGTCGATGCCCATCCCGACCACACGGCCGCCACCGAACTGGTCGAGGCGGCCCGTTTCTGGTCGAAATTGACCAAGACCGAGATGCCGGGCGAGCCGCATTATCCCCAGCGCATCCTCTATTACTTCTGCATCCATTTGCGGCTGATTCCGCAACCCGCGTTCGTCGTCGACATCAGCGACCAGTGGGACCGCAAGCTCGAAGCGATCCGCTGCTACGAGAGCCAATTTTCCAAGGGGCGCCCGCAACAGCCTCCGACGTTCCTCGATCGGTGGCGCGATATGGCATCGGCATGGGGACTCGTGATCGGCACACGCTACGGGGAACCCTTCGCCTCGCGCGAGCCGATCGGCCTGGCCGGCCTCCGCGAATTGATCTGACCGGCCAGGCGTTGCCGCGGCAGGACGTCCAAGCCGGCGGCGCCGGCTCTCAAGCGTCTCGCCAGCCGTTGACCACGGCCGATTGGCGGGCTAACCTCGTGGGCTGTTGCCGAGCAACGTTCCGTCCGCACGGCTCCGCGAAACAGTCAATCCCCGTGAGCGTGCCATGACCTGTCTGCGCTACGCAAACCTGCTGCTGGCCACCAGTTGCCTTCTTGTGGCGACTACGGGACCGGGCCCTGGCCGGGCCGCGGCAGCCGAAGCCGAAACCGAACAGAAGTACGGCTACGACGATACGCCGATGCTTCCCGGCTCG
>LSQX01396425.1_pt1 | contig 25964 bp, 20 predicted proteins | sample 654561 | NCBI WGS metagenome assembly LSQX01 (sample SAMN04489861, study PRJNA283612) | anaerobic digester metagenome | isolation source: 4 biogas reactors fed with cattle manure at either 37C or 55C with and... | place: Denmark: Kongens Lyngby | collected 2014 | reverse complement strand
CCAAAAAGAAAAGGCCTAAATGCTATCTAATCTTGCATTCAAGCCTTAATCTAAAATCAAGCAGTAGCGCAATGCTTATTTAATCGCTTTATTACCCCCCAAACCCAAATAGCTTTCAATCACGCCAGGATGATTAAGCAACTCAGAAGCGGGACCTTTCAAACTGAGACGCCCCATCTCAAGCACATAAGCATAATCGGCAATCTGTAATGCAGCACGAGCATTTTGTTCTACCAGAAGAATCGAAGCACCCTCTTCTCGTAGGTACTGAATTATCTGGAAAATTTCGCGTACGATCAACGGTGCCAAACCTAAACTAGGTTCATCAAGCAGTAATAAGCTAGGATTAGTCATCAAGGCTCGCCCAAGAGCAAGCATCTGACGTTCGCCACCAGAAAGCGTACCGGCAAATTGCTGACGACGCTCTTTGAGGCGAGGAAATAACTCATAAATATCCTTAAGCTTATATTGTCTCTCGCCATCCTTATCTGATCGGAATCTAAAAGCACCAAGAATCAGATTATCCTCGACGGTCATGGAGTTGAACAATTCACGGGTTTCAGGTACTAAGCTTAGACCTCGAGCCACGCGGCGCTCCACGCCAAGTGCTGAGATATCCTGACCAAGGTATTGAACCTTACCCGTACTACGACCATTACTCGGCAGATTACCCATGAGAGCATTCATGAGACTACTCTTACCTGCACCGTTAACACCAATGACAGTTACAATCTGGCTTGGTCGGATATTAATACTGACCTCATCTACTGCTTGTACTTGACCGTAATAGACGGAGATGTTTTGAGCATCTAATAACAATTCGTTTGTATTACTCATCTGCTACACCTCCTAAATACGCCTCAAGCACGGCAGGATTTGCCTGAACTTCGGCAGGTGTGCCTTCGGCGATCTGCGTACCGAAGTCCATAACCACCAAATGATTTGTCAAACGCATCACAAAATCCATATCATGTTCAACCAATAAAACACTCATGCCTTCGTCGCGTAAGGCACGTAATACGGTCGCTAATTCCTCTTTTTCTTTATAACGCAATCCTGCTGCTGGCTCATCAAGTAGCAATAAACTTGGATCCAGACAAAGCGCGCGAGCAATTTCAATAATACGCTGCTGCCCTAGTGACAAATCACCCGCAGGCAATAAGGCATATTCCTCAAGCCCCACACGCTTAAGCTGCTTCATCGCCTCATCTAATAGTTGATGCTCGGACTCACTTTCTAAGCGTAGCGCACCACGTATAGCACCGCTACTTGCACGTAAGTGAGCACCAAGTGCCACGTTTTCTACCACACTGATATCCGGCAGCAACTGGACGTGCTGGAAAGTACGAGCAATACCCAGCTTCGCAATACGATGAGCCGGCCAATTAGAAATATCCTGACCATGAAATAGCACCTTGCCGGAAGTGAGATTTAACACCCCTGTCAAGAGATTAAAGGTGGTACTTTTACCCGCACCGTTAGGACCGATTAAACCCATAATTTCTCCGGGCTTAATTTCAAAGCTAATATCATTAACCGCGACTAGTCCACCAAACTCCTTACGTACCTTTTGTACCTGCAAAATCGCTTTATCAGCTGCAACATGGTCTTTCTGCACTCTAGAAGGCAATGGTTGAGCAGGTTTTTGCAAACGCAAACGTTCAACACCGTAAGCTAAACGTGTACTAGCAACAGTATCGGCTCCATGGCCAGCTCGTCTATCTTTTAAACGTCTAAACCATTGCACAATTAGTGGAATTAGACCTTCGCGCGCATGCTGCAAAATCAGAATCATCATAACGCCAAAGAAAACCATCTCGACGTTCACGTTACTACCTATCAATTTAGGCGCAATATCCTGAATTTGATCACGCAAAATCAAAATAATAGCAGCACCGAAAATAGCTCCCCATAGACTACCGAAACCACCAATAATCGCCATGAAGAGGTACTCAATACCGTAATTAATACCAAAGGTACTTGGGCTCACTGCGCGCTGCTCATGTGCATACAACCAACCAGCTAGCGCAGCTAGTAAGGCCGCGTAAACAAAGGCCAACATCTTATAATGATGCGTTTTTACACCAAAAGAGCGAGCCATGGTTTCGCCACGATTCAAGGCACGAATGGCACGACCGGTGCGAGAGTTCAGCAGGTTTTGACTGAACCACAAAGCTGCTAACACACAGAACCAAATCAGATAAAAGTTATTGCGTGCCGGTTGCAAGGAAATACCAAAAATATGAATGGCCGGAACACCAGGTAAACCATCATGACGGCCCAAAAAGCTCATATTACCGAATAAATAGTAAAAAACCAGACATAAGGCAATCGTACTTAAGGGTAAAAAGTGGCCTGATAAACGTAGGGTTAATTGGCCCAATAACCAAGCGACTACACCCGTAATCAATAAGCCCACCGCTAAGCCTAAAAATGGTGAATAGCCTAAAGTCACGGTCAAATAAGCTGTGGAATAGGCACCGATACCGACAAAAGCTGCTTGACCAAAGGAGGTCATACCAGCGGAGCCAGTCAGAATCACTAGACCAAAAACAACCAGAGCAGAGATACCGATACTATTCATCTGGTTAATCCAGAACTCTGGCACCATTGACAATTGTGGCAAGATAATCAGCCCAACGATGAAGAGCAGCACAAAAGGATTAAGTTTTCGGAGTCCGGTTTTTCTTGCTGATACTTTTTCTTGCTTAACTACTTCTTGAGAAGAGGTCATATTATTCATCTTATTCCTCATCATCATGTTTTTGAATGGTTAATGAACGGATTAATAACACCGGTAAAATCAGGGTAAAGATTATCACTTCCTTATAATCACTGGCCCAGAAGGTACTGAAGGCTTCAATAATGCCCACTGCCACAGCAGCAACTGCGGCCACTGGGTAACTCACTAGGCCACCAATAATGGCACCGACGAAGCCCTTAAGACCAATCATAAAGCCCGTCTCATAAGTAATCGTGATAAAGGAGACTAATAAGATGCCTGAAATAACACCAATTAGCGAAGTAATCCAGAAAGAAATATAACCAGATAAACTGGTGCTAATTCCCATCAAGCGTGCCCCTTTGCGATTGACGGCAGTAGCACGTAAGGCCTTTCCATAAATGGTTTTCTCAAAGAAAAAGTACAAGGCGACAATAATGAAAATGGTCATGGCAATCACGAAGAGACTTTGATAAGTCCACATCAGACCAAAAAACTCAACTGAACCATCAAAGAATGGCTCGGAAACACGCCAGCCCTCTGCTCCAAAAAACACCAGACCTAAACCAACAAAGGCAAAATGCATCGCAATTGAAATTATTAACAGCAATAAGCCTGGTGCCTCAGCCACTGGCTGGAACACAAGACGGTACACCATAGGCCCCACCGGAACAATCAAACATAGAGTCAATAATGCTTTGATCCAGATTGAAGGATTCATCGCCAAAATTGGGGGAACAATAAAGGCAAGCAGCAAAGGAAGCGCCAGGTTCAAGACGGCACTCTTCAATAATCTTTTTGAGGAACAGCTGCGTTTAATTAGAAACTGGTAGAGATCCAGTAAAAGAATGATGGCTCCAAACACAGGCAATAGCCAAATGGTCGCAGGTATTTGACCATTAACCATAATGGCAAAAGTCAATGCACCAAATGAAATAAACTCACCCTGAGCAATAAAAATGATTCGTGTAACAGCGAAGACCAGCACTAATGATACTGCCATCAGGGCGTAGATAACCCCTGTTACCAAGCCATCCTGTATAAGGATTTTGGCGATTTCCCAATTCATACTATGTACTTGTTAAAAAGGTATAGCTTATAAAAAGCAATAATTTTAAATCAGATTAAGAGAAAATCTGATGTTATGAAAATTGACTAAGTTTTTTTTGAAATAAATGAGTAACAAAGTCAAACGATAGTACTATCAAAAAGCGCCAGGTTATTTAACAAACCCTGGCGACCTTTTGATGATATATAAAGATTACTCCAAGTCTGGATCGTAGACCCACTTGCCATCTTCAATTTTGATCACAACTCGAGAACGCTCATCCATACCGTTATGGTCTTCTTTACTCGTATTAAAGACACCATGAACACCTAATACCTCTTGAAGGTTTTCAAGAGAATCACGCATGGCGATGCGGAAAGCTTCAGTACCTGGCTCAGCGCCACTCTCGATAGCTGCTGGAATGGCTGCATTAATCAATACAGAAGCATCCCACATATGTCCACCAAAGCTATTAACCGTACCCTCACCGAACTTATCGTTATAAAGCTTGATGTAGTCTAGGCTGACTTGCTTGGATGGATGAGAATCGTCTAGCTGCTCTGCCACAACTAAAGGACCAACCGGTAGAATCACACCTTCACATGCTTTAGCACATACTCGCAAGAAATCGTTATTAGCTGAACCGTGAGTATGGTAGGTTACGCCCTTGAAACCACGTTGTATCAACTCGCGCTGCGGTAAGGCACCCGGAGTACCGGCTGTACCAACTAAGACAGCATCCGGTTTGGCTGAAATAATTTTCATGACCTGACCTGTCACACTGGTATCACTACGGGCAAAACTCTCGGTAGCAACAATTTCAATCCCAGAACCGTCTAGCGCTTTTTCAAGTTCGGTCAACCAACCTGTGCCATAGGCATCGGCAAAGCCAATATAGGCAACTGTCTTAATACCCTGCTTTTCCATATTTTTGCGAATTGCAGTCGCCATCAAGGCATCATTTTGTGGTGTCTTAAAAGCCCAAACCTTGGCGCCTTCTTGAGGTTCAATAACGACTGCATTACCAGCTAGACTGATGACTGGTACCTTCATCTCAGCACCTACGTCGACCATACCGAGCGAGCCCGGAGTCACGGTGCTGCCCACCATCACGTCAATACTTTCCTCACTGATAAGCTTACGCATATTACGTACTGCCTGAGCCGTATCTGTGGCATCATCCAAGACGAAGTAATTGATCTCTACATCACCTACTTTAGTAGGAACAATATCAACTGTATTACGCTCGTGAATACCTAGTGAAGCTGCAGGGCCTGTAGCAGATACAGAAACACCGACATTAACTGTTTGGGCCATAATTGAGCCGGCTGCCAAAAAAGATGATATCAGCACACTTAGTTTAGTAAGTTTTAGAGCTTTCATTTACACTCCGTCTAATGGTCTTGTTTTTGTGGATAAAGTTTTAATTTTACCAGAAAGATTTTGTCACTTATAAAAAGGTCTGGTATTAATTAAGAAAGAACAAAAAAGGAAAAACAGCTTATGATGTTAAAAGCATCAAAATTCAATAAAAGCACCCTTTAAAAAAACGTGCATGACACGACTCTAACTAATACAGTCTGATAAACTAGGAGCCCACCTAAGCGTTTTACCATTAACAAAAGCCTTATGAATAAAATAATTTTTGATTTCCTGCCACTCATTCTCTTTTTTGTCGCCCTCAAGATGGGGGATATTTATTTAGCAACTAAAGTCGCCATTGTTGCGACTGCCTTACAGATAATCTGGCTAAAGCTAAGAAAGCAAAAAATTGAAACGACTCATTGGATAAATCTGATTGTCATCGTATTATTTGGTGGTTTAACTATTTACTTACAAGATGAAGGCTTTATCAAGTGGAAGCCTACGGTACTGTACTGGGCTTTTGCCGTTATTATTGCGGGTGCCCTCGCACTCTTTAAAAACAATTTGATCAAGCGCTTGATGGGTACACAAATCACGCTGCCGGAGCCCGTCTGGACAAAATTAGCCTATAGTTGGTCTGCTTTTTTTGTGGTTATGGGTATACTTAATCTATTTGTGGCATTTTCCGGTTACTTTACAACGGACCAATGGGCTACATTTAAAGTATTTGGTTTGACTATTTTGCTTATCGTCTTTGTCATTGGACAATCACTGATGCTTGCAAAGTATATGCAAGATGATGATAGCCAAGCTTAAAGCAGTCAATTTAATAATGAACTTTTAAAATAACTGACTGTCCATCTACAGTAGAACTTATGGAGATACATATATATGAGTGATCATTTAAATACGCCAAAACCTGAAGATCGGGTTGATGTTATCCGTGAGCGTCTGGCGGTATTAGAAGCCATTGAATTAGAAGTGGTTAATGACTCACATCTACATGCCCAGCACGCTGGCAATCGCGACGGGGCTAATCACTTCACAGTGACTATGCGCTCAGCTAAGTTTGACGGTGTATCACGTGTACAGCGTCAACGTATGGTGTATGAGCTATTAGAGGACCTGATGCCTTTCCCAATTCACGCCTTAGCTCTGAAGCTTTCAGGCTCTGAAGAATAAATTCAATCTTAAACTTAAGCAATTTAATAACAACGCTCAATAGGATATCTATGAAACGCTTGATTTTAGCGGCAGCAGTCGCACTAGCCTTCCCTGTTTCTGCACAAAACGCTGCAACGGTTAATGGCCAACCCATTCCTCAATCAGAAATCGACACTATGATGCAAGCCATGTCATCACGTGGCATGGAGGACACTGCAGAAAACCGCAAGTTGGTCTTAGATCAATTAATTACTGGTGAGATTTTATCTCAAGAAGCGGTTAACCAAGGACTGGACAAGGATGAGCAAACTCGCATGTTAATTGAAAACTCTCGTAAAGAGATTTTAATTAACAGCCTGATCGCCCAGTGGATGGAAGACAACACCCCCTCTGACGCTGAAATTGATAAGGCATATGAAGAGCTTGTAGCTGACGCTAAAGATGCTAAAGAATTCAACATCCGTCACATCTTGGTTGCCGAAGAGGAAGACGCTAAGGATATCCTCAAGCAAATCAAAGACAAAAAAATTGATTTCGCTGAAGCAGCAAAAAATCATTCGGTAGATGTGGGCTCAGGCCAACAAGGTGGTGATTTAGGTTGGGCTGAAGCCAATAATTTTGTACCCGAGTTTGCAGAGGCTGTGCTTGATGCAAAAATCAAAGAAATTGTGCCTGAGCCAGTACAAAGCCAATTCGGTTGGCATATCATTGAGGTGTTAGATGAGCGTGCAGTAGAAGCACCTTCTAAAGAAGAAGCAACACCTGGTTTAAAGCAAATGGTACAGCAACAAAAACTTCAGGATTATGTTGAAGGACTACGTGAATCAGCTACTGTTGTAGAAGCTGAAGAAGCTGCTACTGATGCGAAGTAATAACTCGCTTTATCTCTAATAAAGCGCATCTATTAAATTAATGCCCCATTAAAACTAATGGGGCATTTTTATGATTACGGTGCAATAAGCACTACGATACCTCCACACCTAATAGTGCTCGTAAGCCTTCCTCATCTAAAACCTTAACACCTAATTCTTCAGCTCTTTTCAGCTTACTACCCGCTTCAGCACCTGCCACCAGATAATCCGTCTTTTTAGAAACAGAGGAAGTCACCTTAGCACCCACATCACGTAGCAACTCCGAGGCTTCATCACGGGTCCAGTTAGGCAATGTACCAGTCAAGACAAAGGTTTTACCGCTCAAATCAACAGCCGCCTCTCCTTCTTGGGCTACACCTTCAGTAATCACTGCTGATGTACGTCGCTCGTACACAGGGTTCAAACCTAAGTCGGCAAGCTCCTGAATAACCTGCTGATTATGCTCTTCTGCAAAAAAGTGCTGAATGGACTCGGCGATTGCCGGACCCACATCATCAATTTTTAGTAACTCTTCAGTTGTTGCTTGCGCCAAAGACGGAATACTACCAAAATGTGCTGCCAAATCACGTGCTGTCGTTTCACCCACATGACGTATTCCCAAGGCAAAAATAAAATTGGCTAATCTAGCGCCCTTACTCTTTTCAATCGCTTGAATCAGGTTTTGAGCAGACTTGGGGCCCATACGTTCTAGCGTCGCAATAGGTTCAGGTCGTAAACGATATAAATCAGCTAGGGACTTAACCCATTCCTTTTCAACCAAAACCTCTGCTAGTTTGTCACCTAAGCCCTCGATATCTAAGGCTTTGCGGCTAGCTGCATGAATCAAGCTCTGGACACGTTGTGCACGACAAAACAAACCGCCAGTACAACGCCATATTGCTTCACCTGGCAACCTTTCAATAGCAGAATGACATACTGGGCATTCAGTCGCCATGACAAACTCAGGCGCGCCCTCAGGCCTAAGCTCAAGCACTGGCGCCAACACCTCCGGAATCACATCGCCAGCTCGACGAACGATCACCGTATCGCCAATGCGTACATCCTTACGACGAATTTCATCTTCATTGTGTAAGGTAGCATTAGTGACCGTAACACCACCGACAAAGACCGGTTTAAGTCGAGCCACAGGTGTCAAGGCACCAGTACGTCCCACCTGTATCTCAATACCTTCTAAAACAGTCTGCATCTCTTCGGCTGGAAACTTATGAGCCAAGGCAAAACGAGGCGCTCTTGAAATAAAGCCCAATACCTCTTGCAAAGATAAGCTATCAACCTTATAGACAATGCCATCAATATCAAAAGGCAAAGTAGCACGTTTGGCATCAATACTTTTATAAAAATCCAATAAACCCTCGGTTCCCTTCACTACGGCACGCTCAGGAGAAATTGCAAAACCGAAATCTCGTATTTTTTCCATCATGGCTGACTGCGTATCCGCTAAGGGCTTAGTGGATTTAATCTCACCCCACCCATAAGCATACAGTCGTAGATGTCGACTACGAGTAATTTTAGAATCTAACTGACGTAAACTACCAGCTGCTGCGTTACGTGGATTAACAAAAGGCTTAATACCGCGTTTCTCTTGCTCTTGATTTAGCTTATGAAAATCTTCCTTGTGCATTAGGACTTCACCACGCACTTCGAGCACCTCGGGAATATCATCCCCCTTGAGCGTCAAGGGGACCGTGCGAATAGTCCGTATATTGGTAGTGACATCCTCCCCTTGAACACCATCACCACGAGTCGCAGCTTGCACCAAGTGCCCATGCTCATAACGTAAACTGACAGCCAAACCATCAAACTTCAACTCAGCGAGATACTCAATTTCTTCGCCTGCCAACAGGACATTCTTAGTGCGTAAAAGATCAGTGACTCGACGATTAAAAGCCAACACCTCTTCGTCATTAAAGGCATTATTGAGAGAGAGCATTGGAACCGCATGCTCCACCGTATCAAACACGCTCAGCGGTGCTGCACCTACTCGCTGTGACGGCGACTCGGCCTTAATCCACTCAGGGTGCTCTGCTTCGATTCGCAGTACACGCTGCACCAGACTGTCATATTCAGCATCAGAGATAGTCGGGGCATCATTAACATGATAGGCATAATCATGGTTCGCAATCTGACGATAAAGTTCGTTTAATTCTTCTTGTAAAGCAGGTATTGTCATAACAATCAATCAAAAAAAGCCGCAGTCAAAAATAACCGCGGCTGATTATAAAAATAAAATCTGGCGCTGTGGGATTTAACAATCCCAAGGCTTATGAGAAAACTCTACGTGCACGTTCTGAACTGGCTGTTAATCCAGTTTCTTGCAAGCGTAGATAGATTTCATAAAGCTGCTCATCAACAGAAGCCACTAATTCATCATGCTCTAGTGGTTGATTATGATCATCAACAATACTAGCGCGCAATAAACCGGCTAGGTCTCTGGCTGCGCCAACCATTTTTCCGAAAGCATGGCGATCGGTCGGACTATTAGGTACGTCGAGTAAAAGCTCTATGCGTTCAACGCTTGCTGATTCAACCTGATTAAGAGCTAAACCGTCAAAAAGCATGTAAAAACAAACTTGACCCTGATTATTTAGCCACGCCAAGGTCTGTCTATAGTCTACAAAACCCCGCTTACGGGCAATTTCTGCCACTGACTTCAGTGGTTGTGGTCCTTCTAGCAGTAAGGATAAGCCGACTTGCGCATCTAAAGATGCACATAAATCATCCAGCTCCAAAGCACGCTCTTCGAGTTCTTTAAAAGAAGGGGCCTCGAGAACTGCATCAAACTGCTGCACCATCTCATCAGCAATCATCATGGCTGCCGACCAGTGAACATCCTGTAAAGGACCTGAACGATTAGACATCAAAACAGCCATCTGTAACGCAACATACTGAACATCAGGACGAATCACGGCATGATAAGCGCCATCTTGAGCTTCTGCAAAATAACGAATCGGCTTATCGTCAGCAGAAGGAAAGCGTAAAGCCTGCTCAATAATCGAACGGCCACTAATGGGCTGGTCAAAACGCAAATCAACCACGGCCTCAGTCATGGGGTCAGGGCCTGGCTCATCAGTGTTTATACTAGCTACTCTTGAAGTCTGAGACGGCGACGAAACACTCTGTACGGACACCTTCTCTGCTGACATATCCGAACTAGTGTGAGCACCAAACGTTGGTTGACTCTCGTCGTTATCATCATCCATCGCTGGACCAAAAGAAACTGTCGGCTCACGGGCTCCATCATCATAAGAGTCATTTAAACTCGGACCATCCGCATGGGGTTCAAGTACTCTTGGTGCTGACTGCATCGGAGCGGCTGGTTTTTGTCGACTGTTATGACCATCCAATAAGGGATCAGAGCCATTTTCATTGAAATGGCGATTCAAGCGCTTTTGCGCCTGCTGATCCTGCCACCAGTTATAAAGCAGGACCAAGCCAATAATGACAAGGCCAATGACAATCAGCGTAATTTGCAAACTATTCATGCGTCAACCCTAAAATATCCTATCGTTATTAGCGCGTGAGTAAGAAAAAAGTGTAATTCTATATTTTGCCTTATTTTAGGCTATCTATGTGTAAGCTTATGCATCAAAGCAAGGATTAGTCAGCGCCCATCATCTGCACAGCGGCATCTAGATCAACAGCGACAATACGCGACACACCTTGTTCTTGCATAGTAACCCCAATTAACTGCTTAGCCATCTGCATGGCTATCTTATTGTGAGAAATAAATAAAAACTGTGTTTGATCACTCATAGACTGTACTAAATTAGCATAACGCTCTGTATTTGCGTCATCAAGCGGAGCATCTACCTCATCTAGCAAACAAAATGGTGCTGGATTCAATTTAAACAATGCAAATACCAACGCTGTTGCAGTTAACGCTTTTTCGCCACCTGATAATAAATGAATTGTGCTATTACGCTTACCCGGTGGCTGTGCCATTACCTGCACACCCGCATCAAGAACTTCCTCTCCAGTCATCACTAACTTGGCTTGACCGCCTCCAAATAATTGTGGAAACAACTCCCCAAAATGACCATTAACTAAGTTGAAAGTTTCTTGTAATAGCTGTCGCGTTTCGCGGTCAATATCACGAATTGCCTCTTCTAACGTATCAATGGCTTCCTGTAAATCAGTCTGCTGTGCATCAAGGAAAGACTTACGTTGCTGTGCCTCATCTAACTCCTCAAGCGCTGCTAGGTTAACCGAACCCAAACGTTCAATTGCACGGCTGATACGCTGCATCTCTGCCTGCAACCAACTCACTCGAGCCCCAACATCAGACATCTCAACAAGCTCAGTACTTGTCGTGATGAAATGAGCAACCACATCTCGCTCCACTGCATGCGTATCTAATTGCTCAGAAAACTGCTCTGCCACTAAACGCGCTGCTTGCTCATCCAATTGTAACTGAGTTATCTCCTGTCGACGTGGTTCTATCGACATTTCAAGTTGTAGCCGTTGCTCATCCTGCTCACGCAAGCGCGCCTCAATGCCTTCTAACTCCAATCGTTTAGCGGCCAACTCCTCTTCTTTATACTGACGAGTTTCAAGTAGCTCCTGTAAAGCAGCCTGAGTACTTTGCTCATCAATTACAAAGAGCTCACCTTCAAGGCTTTCTAATTCGGTCTTAGACTGCTCCACCTGTTGCTGTGACAAACTCTGATTACGCCGCAACTCCTCAACTCGCGCTTTTAAACTGCGCTGCTCATACTCAATATCACGTGTTTCACGTTCAATTTCCTGAGCTCGCTGACGAATCTCACGCATTTCGATGAGTTTACTGTCGAGAGTGGTATTTAGTTCGGCATAATCTTCACGCTTTTGCTCTAACTGCTCGGCATTTGACTCTAGTTCAATAGCAGACTCCTCAATACGAGCTGCATACTCTTCATATTGTAAGATAAGCTCCTCCAAGTCTGTGGCTAAACGCCTTTGAAGTTGCTCTGCTTGGGCTATTTGCTGCTCTAAATGACTATAAGCTAATTGATGTTCGTGTAAAAAACGCGTCACCTCAGAAACTCGCTGACGAGCTGGTGCAATAGCTTGACTGCTTTGTTGCCATTGTCGTTCTGCTTGTTGAAACGTAGTATTTAGCTGCTCGCTGATTAAACGCTCAGCCTTAATTTCACGTTGTAAATTTTCAATTTCCTGTTGACGCGCTAGCATTCCTGCCTGCTCACTATCAGCAGCATAGAAATATAAGCCATAAGCATCTACTAGATGCCCCTGCTTGACCACAAAACGTGCCCCTTGCGGTAATTGAGAACGCTTTGATAAAGCCTCCTCAACGCTTTCCAATACATAAATACCATCAAGCCATAATCCTAATAGTGCTTTTAGATCAGGATCCGGACAACGCAATAGCGATAAAAGAGATTTGAGCCCAGGCTTTGACTCATTAACAGCCAAGAGATTAGGTTTTTGATAAAGAACCAGACGCGTCGGTGGAACCTCTTCGGCTAATAAAAGGATTTCTTCTAAAGAAGTGACCTCCAAGGCATTTAAACGCTCTCTTAGAACCGACTCCAGTGCCACATCCCAGCCTGCTTCAATTTGAATTTTTTGCCACAGATGCGAGAGGTCTGCTAGCCCATGCTTTTTAAGCCAAGGCTCCAACTCACTATTTTGCAACACATCTGCCTGCAACCTCTCAAGCGCCTCAAGACGAGCTTCCAATCGCCCCACTAATTGCTCAGCTTGTTGCATATTCTGTCGGGCTTGCTGCCTAGCCTCTTCATAGACAGGCAAACGCTCTTCAATTTCTAACAATTGCGCTTGCGCCTCTTCGAGCTGCTGCGCTGAATTGTCACGCTCGGCCCGCAATGTTTCCATCTTAGAGGCTTCAGGACTGCTGATGGCCTTTTGTTCTTGCTGTAAACGGTCACGACGATTAGCTAACTGTAATTGCTGCCGCTCCGCGTCATCTTTTTGCTGTTGGATCAAAGCTTGTCGCTGCTCTAGCCGTGATAACTCAGCACGCAAAAGCTCCTTGTCACGCTCAAATTGAGCCACCTGCTCCTCAACATCTGGCAAACTTGACTGCATCAACTCCAAACGAGCATAACTTTCCTCATGACGAGCTGCGGCCTCTTCCAATTGCCTATCCACTTCTTGTAATTGAGTCGCACAATGCTCTAATTGAGCATTCCATTCCTCGATTTGCTGTTGCAATCTGCTCTTATTCGCTTGTAACCGTTGCCGAGAATCCGCCACATGACGAATCTCAGCTTCCAAACTGGCTACTTGAGCATTACTCTCATAAAGTGCTGTTTGCGCCTTGTGTAAGGCATCACCTGCTTGATAATGAGCCTGCCGACGATACTCAAGCTCTTTTTCTATTTGTCTAAAAGACGCTAAACTATGCTCCAAATCATGCTGAGCCTTTTCTCGTTGAGCATTTTTGGCCGCTTGATCCTTAATCGCACCCTGCTCCTTTAAGTACCAAAAGGCAAATTGCTTTTGCTCACCTTCAGTCTGTAGTTGCTTATACTTTTTAGCCACCTCAGCCTGCGATTCCAAACGCTTGAGCTGTTTATCTAACTCACCCAAAATATCTTCGACGCGAAGTAAATTCTCACGTGTATCCGCCAAGCGATTTTCGGTTTCACGACGACGTTCCTTATAGCGTGAGACGCCGGCCGCTTCCTCAAGATACACTCGTAACTCTTCGGGCTTCGCTTCAATCAAGCGATTAATCATGCCTTGGCCAATAATCGCATAACCTTTGGAGCCTAGGCCTGTACCTAAAAACACATCATGAATATCACGACGTCGAACTTGCTGATTATTAATGTAGTAACTACTACCACCATCACGCGTCAGAATTCGACGCACCGAAATTTCGGCGTAACTGCTCCACTGCCCTACCGCACGGCCTTCAGTATTATCAAAAACTAGCTCAACCGATGCTCGACTAGCTGGCTTGCGCTGTCCAGAACCATTAAAAATAACGTCTTGCATAGACTCGCCACGCAATTCCGATGCTCTCGATTCGCCCAGCACCCAACGTACCGCATCAATAATATTTGACTTGCCACAGCCATTAGGCCCCACCACCCCGACCAACTGACTTGGAACAGGAATCGTTGTAGGATCCACAAAGGACTTAAAACCGGCTAATTTAATTTGAGTCAAACGCACTCTATAAATATTCCACAAAGAAAATTGATTGATAGACTAAAACTGCTAAGTACTAATAGCTAATGAATAAGCTAATGAATAAGCTAATGGATAAAAATCGTATTTTAGCGCAGTACACCACAGATACTCTGACTTTATCCTGAATCTTGATAACGATCTATTACTAAGTTTTATAGCTATGTTACAGTAATCACTTTAAGAATTATTGGTTAAGCATCTTGTCTAGTTCTTATAATTTATTCAAACAACATTATCAGGTGGGCTTGCGTTGAAAAGAGGCTTTTATACAGTCCTGTTAGCACAGTCTTTCTCCTCTCTCGCTGATAATGCCTTGTTTATCGCAGCGATCGCATTGATCATGGAGCTCAGTGGCCCTGACTGGCTAACTCCGATCATGAAGTGGTTTTTTGCCTTTGCTTATGTGATCTTAGCTGCCTTTGTCGGCGCCTTTGCCGACTCTATCCCCAAAGGCAGGGTGATGTTCATCACCAATTCAATTAAAATTTTTGGCTGTATCCTAATGTTTGCTTTTCCCTTGTTAGGTTATAGCAGCTTAACCAATGCCTATGTAATTTGCTTAGCCTATGGTGTGGTTGGGATCGGTGCAGCAGCCTACTCTCCTGCCAAATACGGTATTGTCACTGAACTGCTTCCGCCCAAAGACTTGGTCAAGGGCAATAGCTGGATTGAGGGCGCTACTGTCGTTTCAATTATTGTCGGAGTGATGCTTGGTGGTATTTTGACCCGTGAAAGTGTCTCTCAAGCCCTAATTGAAATAAAAGTTATTGATTACTTTGCAGGTTCCCCGGCTGAAGCCGCCATCGTCGTGATCGGTTTCATTTATTTACTCGCAGCACTCTGCAATCTGATGATTCCAGATACACGCTTTAAGTATCCGCGCCAAGAGCGTAACCCAATTCGCTTAACTCGTGTATTTGCAGGCTATGTACGTATCCTATGGAAGGATCCCGTAGGGCAGATTTCTTTAGCCGTCACCACACTCTTCTGGGGCGCTGGCGCGACACTCCAACTGGTTGTACTCAAATGGGGTGAGGAGCATCTTGGCTACTCCCTCGAAGGCTCCGCCATGCTGATGGGAGTTGCAGCAGTCGGTACCGTAATCGGTTCTGTCGCCGCAGCTCGCGTACCATTAGAAAAGACATTAAGCGTCTTACCGGTCGGTGTCTTGATGGGACTAAGTATTTTATTAATGAACTTTGTACAAGCTGGCTGGCAAGTTATCGCCTTGCTGATCTGGGTAGGTGCCTTATCTGGCTACTTTGTGGTGCCTCTTAATGCCCTCCTACAGCATCGTGGACATGTTCTATTATCTGCCGGTCACTCGATTGCTGTGCAAAACTTTAATGAGCAATTAAATATCCTGTTTATGGTGGGCATTTACGCCATCATGGTACATATGGACTACTCGATTTATAACATTATTTATATTTTCGGAGCGATCGTTGTAGTGATGATGGCGCTAGTGATGCTGCTCGCTCGTCATAACCGTCGTGTTTATCCTCAAGTATTTTCAGAAATCGGCTCTACTGCCCAAGGTCAGCAACAGCATATTATCAACTAAAGTAAGCAATCCGACCTACTCACGGATAATTTGTCGAGCCCGCTTCAAATCTTGCCACGTCTGCGCTTTTTCTGAGCTATTAAGTAGCAAATACTGAGGTGAAAATGTGGCGACTACAGGAATTTTACCAAGCACTGGGTGGTCAAAAAACAGCGAGCTTCTTCTCAAGGCTAACAAGCCTTTGTCTTCCTGTAAAAGTGAAGCGGCTGCATCACCAAAAGCAACGATACACTTGGGCTGAAGCCTTGTCATTTGTTCTAGTAAAATAGGTGAGCAAGCTTCTAACCAGTCATTTTTCAAAGTATCGGCATTCGAAGGGCGACATTTTAATAAAGGCAATATCGCGATATCAGAGCGCTCCAGTCCTAAAGCAAAAAGCATTTGCTCAAATAATTCCCCCGCATCTACCTCCACCGCTAAATCAGCCTGTCCCTGATTTTCACTGCCCTCACTTGGTAACTGCTCCAGAAATAACCAGTCACACTGTCGGCCCTGACTTTCATCAGCCATCACTGAAAGCACTCGGTTTTCACTTAACTCACAAGCACTGCAAGTCTCAGAATAAGCTCTAAGTTCTTGCCATGATAAAGCACTTAGCTCACTCCTATCTAACGCTCCACCTTGCTTAAGTGTTGATGCCACTTTCGTCTCAGGCGTAGAAGATACGGTATTAGCAGGCATCCGATGCCTTGCTCTTTGCAACATTTTACGTGCTTCATTGGCATGCACATTAGCTGTTTCAGCTGTGGCCATTGCCACTTTAGGTTCTACAGACAATGGAGAGGCTACAGAACTAACTGCTTCCTTAGCCTCAGTTTTCTCAGAGACTCTTTCTGGTGTGTCTGCTCCCATAGCCTTTTGCAAGTCTGGCGCAATACTTTCACCCCATAAAAAATCCACACCCAACTCTACCAATAGCTGACGCTGGATGGGGTTCAGGCTACTCACATAAGAGGATGGAAGAGTTGGTTCAGGCATCACTACTTAACCTCACTTTTAGCTACTTCGCGTGGCATAAACTTGACCTCAGCGTCTGCCGTCATGAGATGCTTTTCAAGAACAATCGCATCCTCACTACTACCGCTGACCTCACGATAATATCCCTTACGGGTGCCAATTACCGCATAACGATGTTTTAAATAAAAACGCTGTGCCTGTTCATTAGAACGACGTACTTCAAGAAGCTGCTTATCCAATCCATGAACCAAGGCATTTTTCTCAAGTGTTTTGAGTAAAAGGCCACCTAAACCCTCACCTTGCATGGAGGGTTCAACCGCAATCAACAAAATATGTGCAACATCAGGCGCCAGCATCTGAATGGCAAAACCAACGATTCGAGACTCTGCTGCTACGGCTTGCTCCTCAGTCATGCTTTGCTGATGCTCAATCACCCAAGCGGGATAAGCCGAACGTAAGCTATCTTTGAAGTTACCACGAGTCCAAGGAAAATCCTGAACAGTCTGCTCAATAATGAGTGCCCCGGCGATATCTCTTTCCTCCATCGGTCTCAAAAGATAGCGTTCCTGAGCAATTTCAAATGAGTAACTTGTCTTCGCTAAGGCTTCGGATATACTGACACTCAACGCAGCATCACTCACCTCAGGTTTAGCAGCGGCAGGATTACCGCTTAAGCCAGAGGCTCTTTCTTTTTCAGTAAAAGCTACTTTTTCACGTAAATAAATCGGTGCGGCTAAATGCGCCTCAACTGTCTCACCCTTTTGCCACTTAGCCAAAGCTAAACGGGCTAGTATTAAAGCATCAGCCCATTGGCTAATTTGGTCGGGAAGCACAGTAAAATCAAACTCCTTACTTTCAAAACTCTCTGCCAACTCCTGCTCATACACATCAAGTGCATTACCACAAAAAAACAGTCGTTTTTGATCATATATACGCTGCTCATCTAGCCAAAGCAAGACATCCTTAATACTAATCAGACTAGGTTTTTGTACAACCTTTAAGGTGATACTCTCACTAGCTGATTCGCAAGACTCGAGACGAGGCTCATAGATTGCCATATAGGCTTCACCCATACGTGCATCTAAAAGTGTAACAATATAATCTACTGAGGCTTTATTTTTCTTTGTATCTTCTTGCTTAGTCTGCGTCTTCAACTGATTGCTTTGCGCTAAAAAATCAACCGCCAACTGTGCTGTCGCACGCAATGAATCAATAGGAATCAATGGCAAATCCAAGCCTAAAGCCATCCCCTGAGCCAAGCCACAGGCAATACGCAAGCCCGTAAAAGCACCGGGGCCCTGGCTAAAAGCCAGCGCCACTAAATCACTTTTAGCCACACCTGATTCAGCTAACAAACTATCAACCATGGGCAATAATTGCTCCGCATGATCTAGGCTCCCCGAGCGATTGAAGGCGAGCCAATGCTCATCCGCCCCCACTAAAGGAGCATCGCTAGCATCAACAGTGGATTTAACTTCTAATATTGCTACACTGGATTCAGAGGCAGCACTTTCTATGGCAAGTAGGTATTTTTTCATAGGCCTATTTTACTGAAATTTAAACTTTAAAGCGCGAGAACTCGTTTGCATCTTGCAACGCTTTGTTTCATCTAACTCTAGCTTAAAGTTAGACACTTATCAAAGTCGTGATTTACAATTACACTTATAGCTAATAATATTATTTTAAATATTTACAGTTTTCACTAAGGCTCTAAAAACACACGACTTTTTAAGTAAGCCTTAAAAAATTAGTCTAACTGTAAAAGTAATTTTTAAAAATTTTATTCGATATTTCCCTTGAAATTTTTATAAAGATAAACAGATGAATACACAAAATACTTCACCCCGTAAAATTCTTGTTGTTGATGATGATGCTCGTCTCCGTGATCTCTTGCGTCGCTATTTAAGTGAACAAGGTTTTAATGTATTTGTCGCCGAAGATGGCAAGGAAATGGCAAAACTCTGGCAGCGTGAGCGTTTTGATTTACTGATTTTAGATCTAATGCTACCTGGTGAAGACGGTTTATCCATCTGTCGTCGTCTACGTGGAGCTGGCGATCAAACACCGATTATCATGTTAACCGCCAAATCCGAAGAGATTGATCGCATTCTTGGTTTAGAAATGGGTGCCGACGATTACTTACCTAAACCATTTAATCCGCGCGAACTGCTAGCACGATTAAATGCTGTGTTACGTCGCCGTTCTGCAGATGAGCACCCAGGCGCACCAAGCCAAACCAATGAATCAATTAATTTTGGTCCTTACACCCTAAATCTCTCAAACCGCACCCTCTCCAAAGGTGAGGAAGTGATTCCTATCACAACGGGTGAGTTCTCCGTACTTAAAGTCTTTGCACGTCACCCACGCGAACCCTTATCACGCGACAAGTTGATGGAATTAGCACGAGGTCGTGAGTACGAGGCTTTTGACCGTAGTCTGGACGTACAAATTTCGAGACTGCGTAAATTGCTTGAACCTAACCCTGCCAAACCTATTTATATTCAAACCGTTTGGGGCTTAGGCTATGTCTTTATCCCGGATGGTGGCGATGTCGGCACTGAAAAGTGATCTACTAAGGGGGCATCAAGAAGAGCCACTACAGCAAGACAAGGTGGCTCCTGATTCCGAGCATGCTAATAAGCATAAAAGTAGTTCCTTTAGACCAATTCTACGATTTGGTCTTTTTGGCCGTGCCTTCTTCATCATCACGGCCTTTATGATTTTAAGTCTGTCAGTCTGGGGCATGGTAGTTGTGAATGCACTAGAAGAACACCGTGCAAACCAACTGGCAGAACGTGCTACTAGCGCCTTAAATATTGCACAAAAATCAATTCAATACGCTGCCAAAGAAAATCGTTCAGCCTTAATTATCCAACTAGCCACTCCAGGCGACACTCAAGTTTTCCCTCGCGAAGAAAGCGATAGCTACCTAGCTCTGGGTGAATCCCGCTTTGAAGATCTTCTCAAAGAAAGACTCTCACAACTGGTTCCAACTACTGGCATCATCCTTGCCTCAGAATTAAGTCAAGAAAGAGGTTTATGGATTGGTTTTACGGTTGATGATGAATCTTATTGGTTACTCGTTAAGTACCGCCATGATTTATTCCCAAACCTGATCAATGAAGGACTGAGTTGGCTCTTTATCACACTAGGTATTGCCCTATTTGGTGCGGCTCTATCAGTACGCATGCTGACCAAACCATTAAGACAACTAGCCATCGCTAGTAAGCAACTAGCCCATGGCGAAAACCCTGCCCCATTACCGACGGATAAGGGGCCAACAGAGATACTCGAGGTGTTCTCCACCTTCAACCAGATGGCTATGGATCTGAGAGCCGCCGAATCCGATCGAGAAGTCATGCTAGCTGGTATTTCACACGACTTACGCACGCCTTTGGCACGTCTTCGTCTTGAGATCGAAATGAGCTGTTTTGATGATGAAGCACTCAATGCTATCGATGGGGATATGGAGCAAATCGAGCACTGTATCGCCCAATTGATGGAGTATGCACGCCCCACTGGTGAGGCCCCTAAGGAGCCGATTGATATCTCCCAGCCCATTAATGAGTTATGTGTACGTGATCAAATTTATACAGAATCTAAAGGGGGGACTTTAAAATATAAAATTCATCCCGATATGTATAGTTGTATCAAGGAAATTAATCTTATTCGTGTGGTTGGTAACCTGATAGAAAACGCCCGTCGCTATGGTCGCTCGCCTGATGGTGATTTAACAATCAATGTCGAGCTTTATCCACATGGCAACATGATCCGTATTGATGTATCTGATCTAGGCGCAGGGATCAACCCCAAAGAGATAAGCCGACTGGTGCGCCCATTTGCCCGTGGCAATGAGGCGAGGAGTAATGTCAGTGGCGCTGGTTTAGGTTTAGCCATCTGCAAACGCCTCCTCCAAGCTGCAGGGGGCACCCTGACACTGCACCAAAATCAACCTAACGGTTTACTCTGCCGAATAGAATTGCCTAAAGTATCTAATAGGAATATACTATTAGACAACAAAAGATAATAGTGTATAATTATTAACAAGTCAGGTCGAACTTGCCAAGTAATCGACCGCATTTACATAAGCAGTAATCCCTAAACTTAATTAAGAAAGGATAGTTAGTTATGAAAACAATTGGTGAAAAGTTAGAAGCGTTTAAAGTTGTTGGTGTTAAGCCTGGTTTCAATGACCACGAAGAAAACGGTGTATCTGCATTTGAAGAGATCACAGAGAGCTCTTTCCCAGGTAAGTGGAAAGTAATCTACTTCTACCCTAAAGATTTCACTTTTGTATGCCCAACTGAAATTGTTGGTTTCAACAACTTAGCTTCAGACTTTGAAGACCGTGATGCCGTACTAATGGGCGGTTCTGTTGATAACGAGTTTTGTAAATTAGCATGGCGCCGTGAGCACCCTGATTTAAGCAAATTAGGTCACTACCAGTTTGCTGATACAGTTGGTTCTTTAATCGACCAATTAGGTATCCGTGACCCTGAAAATGGCGTTGCTTACCGCGCTACTTTCATCGTTGACCCTGATAACGTTATTCAGCACGTTTCTGTTAACAACTTAAACGTTGGTCGTAACCCTGAAGAAGTTCTACGTCTTCTAGACGGTCTACAGACTGACGAATTATGTGCGTGTAACCGTGCAGCCGGTGGCGATACTCTATAATTTTTAGAGCTTATTGCACTGAAGGATTTGCTTAGACTTCTTTAGTTAAGCAAATCCTGACAAAGTAGCACCCCTTTACTGAGAGCTTTTGCTCCAGATTTTTGCGGGTGCTTTTTATTGCCCAAATTTCGAACATTTCAGGATATCTTGCTGAATTCCTGAGGTTTCAAAACACATTGTAGGAGAATTTAATGGAATTTTTATCAAACATCAAAAAAGCTATCCCTGATTTCGCAAAAGATATTCGTTTAAATATTGATGGCACTATCGCTCGCTCTTCTTTATCACAAGAAGATGCTTTAGGTGTTGCTTTAGCTAGTGCTTATGCTGCTAAAAGCAAATTCCTAGTTGAGCAATTCAAACAAGGCCTTAGCGAAGAAGACGCTAATGCTGCTCTAACTGCTGCTGCCCTTATGGGTATGAATAACGTTTACTACCCTTATGGTGAAATGGCCGGTGATAAGCAATTACAGTCTTTGCCTGCTAAATTACGTATGAACGCTTATGCTTCACACGGTGGTATCGATAAAGTTCGTTTTGAAGTATTTGCTTTAGCTGCTTCTATTGTTGGTAAGTGTCACTTCTGCGTACAGTCACACTACAAAATCGCTAAAGATGCTGGTTGGACCACAGAACAAATGCAAGACATAGGTCGTATCGCTTCTGTCGTTAATGCTGCTGCTATGGCTATTGAAGTAAGCGCTGAGTAATTAGCTAAACTACCGTAGATTTAGTCTGAAGATGGCCCTGAGTTTGATACTCGGGGCCGTTTTTTTTGGTTAAATCAATCACGCTGAATCAGCACCACACAATTAGTGGCAATGCCCTCTTCGCGCCCGATATGACCTAATTTCTCATTTGTTTTGCCTTTAACATTAATACGGTCTTCGGCTATTTCTAAATCAGCGGCTATATTAGCTACCATCGCTGGTGCATGAGGTTTTATTTTTGGTGCCTGTGCATGAATCGTCGCATCCACGTTTACTACACGCCAGCCCGCCGCTTTTACTTTATTGAAAGCCTCACGCAATAAGACACGGCTATCGGCATCCTTAAACTGCGGATCATCATCTGGAAATAGTCGACCAATATCACCCATCCCAGCGGCCCCTAATAAAGCATCTGTCACCGCATGCAATAAGGCATCCGCATCCGAATGCCCCATGAGACCCTTATCATGCTCAATAGTGACACCGCCCAAAATTAATGGGCGTCCCTCTACTAAGGCGTGCACATCAAAGCCTTGTCCTATACGAATATCCAATTTTCTACTCCGAATACTTTAATAAATACTGCTCCATAAGAGCAAAATCCTGTGGCCAGGTAATTTTGAAATTTTCCGCATGACCACGAACTAACAAAGGTTGCTGACCAAGATGCTCCATGGCACTAGCTTCATCCGTAATTTCAGCACCTTCTACTACCGCCTTTTCAAGCGCGATTTGCAACTCTTGAGCTTTAAACAATTGTGGTGTTTGTGCCAGCCATAACCCCTCACGGCTAACTGTTTCTTGGATGCGGGGTGACTCATCATCAAGAGTTGAAGCAACGACCCGCTTCACTGTATCAGGAACCGGCATGGCCAAAATCCCGCCACGTTGTTGCTCCAAACAGCGATCAATTAAAGTGCTCAAAGCGGTAGTGGATAAACCTGGACGTGCTGCATCATGTACTAGCACCCAATCCTCATCACTAAAAGGCTGCTCTTGATCAATAACTCCCAAGGTCTGTAATACTGTTTGTGCACGACTATCACCACCGCTGTGATGAATGCGCACCACATCAGGCAAGCGCACTGAATCAATAAAGGGATCACCAGCAGCCACCCCAATATGTACAGCAGAGACACGCCGATCACTCAGCAAAGCAGCAACGGAATGCTGTAGTAAGGACTTACCGGCAATCTGACGGTATTGCTTAGGGGCAGTATGTTGCGCATCTAAGGCACGCTCGCCTACACCACCAGCTGGAATTAATGCAATCAACTTCATTTTGCTTTTCTTAGTCACCACAAAAACTAAAACAGCTAACATGATACAACATGCGGCAGTGTTATGAGGTCTGTACTAAAATATAGGGCGTGCTTTTTTATAAGCTACACTCATCTTATACATATATATTGTATGAGGCCTTAATTACTCACTAAACGCTACCACTAAATCTAATAATACGCCTTATGCCTGCAAACTCGGAACAGCCCTCTTCGATTGAGCAATCCATCCAAGAGCTTTTGAAGCAAATAAAAGTAAATCAACGCTACACCGTACCTCGCCCAGCGGGCTCCGGTGATGCTTATTTCTTAAATTTACTGTCACAGCATGCTAAAAAAACCATTGTGGTTTTTAGTGCTGATCCAATTCAGGCCAGACGTTTAGTAAATGAGGTCAAGGTATTTAACTCAAGCATTAACTGCTTACATTTTCCCGACTGGGAAACCTTAGCTTACGATGCTTTTTCTCCACACCAAGATTTAGTTTCTGAGCGCTTATTAGCTTTAGATGCGCTACGCAATGATAAAGTCGACATACTAGTAGTCCCAGTGACCACAGCCCTTGCTTGTTTGGCACCGGTTTCCTTTATTGCAGCCTACACCTTTTCTTTTAAAAAAGGCCAACGACTCAATGAAAAGGCACTTAAAGAGCAATTGATTTTAGCCAACTACGAACACGTTGCCCAAGTAACTGCAGCAGGTGAGTTCAGTATTCGCGGAAGCTTAATTGATCTATTCCCTATGGGCTCGGCCATCCCATATCGCATTGATCTATTTGATGATGAAATTGATTCAATCCGAGCCTTTAATGTGGATAGCCAACGTAGCCTATATCCTGTTGAGGAGGTGAATTTACTGCCCGGCCGTGAATTCCCCATGGATGAGGCAGCTATTAATCACTTCCGATCCAAGTTCCGTGAACGCTTTGAAGGTGACCCGTCAAAGGCGATTCCCTACAAAGACATCAGTAATGGCATTGCTTTTGCTGGGGTTGAGTACTATCTGCCTTTATTTTATGCAGAAACAGCGACTCTTTTTGACTATTTACCTGAAGACAGTATTAGCTTAAGTCTAGGTAATCTTGAGAGTACCATTCAGACCTTTCATGAAGATACTCGTAGCCGTTATGAATTTTTAAAATACGATAGCGAACGCCCTATTCTCGCTCCAGAGGATTTATACCTCAGTAGTCAAGATTTTTTTGTGGCTTTGGCCAAGATGCCACGTATTCATTGGATAGAAAATGAGGAACACCCTCAAATTAAAGCAAGTCCTGACGTTGCAGTACAGTCTAGAGCACAGCAACCTTTTCAAAAGCTTGAACATACTTTATTAAAATCTGGTAATCGCACGGTACTTTGTGCTGATAGCCCGGGGCGTCGAGAAACGCTATTACAAATACTGAGCGAACAGGCACTAAAACCTGATGCCAACATTCAATCACTGGAGCAAGTCCGCGCGAATAAAAAAGAGTTACCTAACTTTTCTCTAGTAGTAGCACATCTCTACAAGGGTTTTAGCTTAGCTGATGAAAACATCGTCGTGCTGACCGAAGGTGACCTCTATCCGGAGACCTCAGCTTCACGCTTACAACGTCGTCGACAAGAACGTCAAACCGATGTGGACTCCATGGTACGCGATTTGGCCGAACTGGTACCAGGCGATCCGGTGGTTCATATCAACTACGGGGTCGGTCGCTATCTGGGCCTAGTTAATATGGAAGTCGGCGTTGATGGTCCGGTGGAGATGCTAAAGGTAGAATACGCCGACAATAGTGAGCTCTTCGTCCCCGTATCACAGCTTCATGTTATCTCTCGTTATGGCGGTGCAGATCCTGAAAACGCTCCCTTACATAGTCTTGGCTCCGGTCAATGGGATCGCGCCAAGAAAAAAGCCGCAATTAAAATTCGTGATACGGCCGCTGAGCTACTCAACCTGTATGCCCACCGTGCCTCTCGTGAAGGTGTAGAATTTAAGTTACCACTAAGTGACTATCAAGCCTTTGTCGAGGGCTTTGGTTTTGAAGAAACACCTGATCAGGCATTAGCCATTGAGGCCGTGATTGAAGATATGACCTCGGGTAAGCCCATGGACCGTCTCGTCTGCGGTGATGTTGGTTTCGGTAAAACCGAAGTCGCTTTACGTGCTGCCTTTATTGCGGTTGCCAATGGTAAGCAAGTTGCGCTACTCTGTCCGACCACCTTATTAGCTGAGCAACATGCCCAAACCTTTGCTAATCGCTTTGCCGACTGGCCTGTCACGGTTGCTGAGTTATCTCGTTTCAGAACCGGCAAACAAACTCAACAAGTTTTGGAAAGCCTAGAAAAAGGGACCACTGATATCGTTGTCGGTACGCATAAGATTCTCTCCCAAAGTACCAAATTTAAAAATCTAGGTTTGGTGATAATTGATGAAGAGCATCGCTTTGGTGTGCGTCAAAAAGA
>LSQX01218870.1_pt1 | contig 25968 bp, 31 predicted proteins | sample 654561 | NCBI WGS metagenome assembly LSQX01 (sample SAMN04489861, study PRJNA283612) | anaerobic digester metagenome | isolation source: 4 biogas reactors fed with cattle manure at either 37C or 55C with and... | place: Denmark: Kongens Lyngby | collected 2014 | reverse complement strand
GATACGAGCCTATTAAGTACAAGCTGCTTAATTGCCTTGCCAACAAGCACTCTCTTTGACGCTACTTCACTAAAACTTAAGCTGTTGTCACCATTCAGGTTGTACGCGGCAAGGCCAAAATCACGAGCATAAATCGTCATAAAATCAGCGGCAGCAATTTTGTCCAGCGTCATAGCTTCTCCAAAGACGCGAAGCGTCAGAAGAACACGGAGCGAAGTTTCAAACGGGGTGTTAAATAGTTCAGTCATTCTCAAGCACCCACTGGATTCTGCCGTCATTCACCAGCATATGGCAAATGCCTTTCTTTTCGCTGTTGTTTATAAGGTCTTTTATTTGCGTGAGAAAAGATTTTGTTAACGTTATTTGAGACACCTGATTTAAAACAGCCAATAAGCGTTTAAAACCGTCATCAAAATCATTCCAACATACATCAACAATACCATCGTAAGTATCTTCTTTTATCTTGCCGAATTCCACTTCGCCATCATTAAATATCTCACGCACTGAGCGTTCTACCCGAACAGCATTATAGTAGTTTTCACGTTGATCCGAAAAATTACGGCGATATCTAACATTAAGTGTAGGTAAATCATTTTTCGTTACAGTTGCCATACCGGTAGCTTGTGCGTAAGCAGCAAATAGCGCCTTAATGTATGGCATTTCCTCCTGAGCAATATTTTCAGGCGGCGTTATTTTTTCATGCAGGCTAAACATCTGACCGTTAATTGAAATTTTTCCGTCTTTTACATATACAGTCGCTATTGGCACTCCTATCAGTTCCTGCTTCTTATGTGAAGCAGTTTTGGCCGGGGCGCCTTTTCTTTTTGTGCGTCTTGCTGTTTCAGTCAGAATTGAAACAAAGAGCTTGGCGCATTTATCGGCGACATCAACACCTTGTATATCAATGCCAAGCTCTTCTAATTCATTTTCTAGATTTTCTACTAGGTCGTCGGAGAGGTTGTCATTTATATAAACGGAAAAACGCATAGGGTCACTAGCGTCAAGGAGATGTGCAGCTATCGCTATTGGAAACGGCTTCGAGCCATTATATATGCGATTTTTATAGTCGGCTGTTTTTTCAATAAACGGACTACCGGCGAAGTCTGCGTCATCCACAACAAAGCTACAAAGAAGGTCATCAATGAATTCCGATGGCATCTTTGCCTGTCCAATATAAGGATACATCATTCTGAAGTATTCGTCTGGCTTCACAAGCATTTCTCCTTTCTCCGCCAATAGTCCGAATCAGTCCGAACCAGTCCGTTGCGTTCCGTGTTGAAAATGGCGAGTTAAATACAATTATATCGTCAGCAGGGTGATCTTACGTGCACAAGAATGCAGCGCGAGGGTGATTACGGTATAGCGATATCACAAATTACAAATATTGTATTGCACATTTTTGCAAATGTCAACATACTGTTTGCCTTCGCAAATACATTGAGCGCAAGGTTGAACCCATATTGCTGAACAAACTCTCAAAGCCTGAGATGCGCATTAGGGCGGCGGGATACATAGGAAGTTCCAAGCATGGCAAAAGCCGTGCGGGGAGTTTCAGATGTACCCACCGTGCCTTGTTATGCCCATTTTAGGTAATTGTGGCCGGTGTACATCGAAGCACTGGCTTTTTATGTGTCCTTTCCGCCTAACCGCTCATCGGGCGGAAAGGACAATCATGGACAATCAGCGTTACATCGAAATCGCTGGACAGCAAATCCCCGTAACAGAAGAAGTCTACCGGGCGTATAAACGTCCGGCATGGGCTGAACACAAACGCAAGGAACGTGAAAAACGTTGCCGCGACGAAAACGGCAACCGCTGCAACAGGGACTGCAGCGAGTGCGACAAACAGCGGACAGGCAGTGTACTATCGCTGGACAAGTTCACCGAGGATGGCTTTGAGGTAGCTGAGTCCGTTGATATTGCTGAGCTAGTTGCGGACAAGCTTCTTTTCGGAGAACTTTACGCCGCCCTGGAGGAACTCGATCCGGACAACCGCAGGATCATGGAACTCTTCAGTATCGGTAAATCCGAGCGGGAAATTGCCAGTGATATCGGCCTTTCTCAGAAAGCCATTAATAAAAGGAAAATAAAGCTGTTCGCCCAGCTGCGGGAGCGTCTCAAAGACTTTATCTGATCTTACAATCACGCCCTCTGGTGTCCTACGGATATCAGAGGGCAACACCATAAAAGTTTTTTCAACCGGTACTCAACTTTCCAACTTTTGTCCTGTGGATGGTGAGGGAAGTAAAAGTACCCTCGGAACGGAGGTTCAAAAATGGAGACACAAGCAAAACAAACCGACACCGAAATCCGTGACCGTGAGATGGATGAGGAATTAGCGGATGTCCTCACAGCAATAAGCGTGGTGTCAAAACGCCTTGCCCGGAAGCTGGCGATGCTTTCGCGGCAAGACAGAAAAAAGACGGAAGGAGGAAACCAGGATGGGCAAGATGAGTGAACTTTCTCTTGTGGTTACTGAGCTAAAGCACTGCGGCGAAGCGCTTATCAGCATATCGGAATCGCTGGCTGATTTGTTCAGCGGTAATGAGGATACCCAGACTGTGGAAAAGCCGAAAGCGGAAATCCCTGCGCCTGATGAAAATCCCATCACCCTTGAAGCGGTCAGAGCCGTTCTTGCAGAAAAGAGCCGGGCCGGTCATACCGCCAAAGTTCGGGAACTGCTGGAAAAGCATGGCGCTGCGAAGCTGTCGGAAATCAACCCTGCGGAATATCCGGCACTGCTTGCGGAAGCTGAGGTGCTGGGAAATGGGTAAACACGCTCTCCTTTCGGCTTCCTCCTCTCACAGGTGGCTGAACTGTCCTCCTTCCGCCAGGCTCTGCGAGAGTTATGAGGATAAGGGCAGCGACTACGCCGCTGAAGGAACGTCCGCCCATATGCTCTGCGAGTACAAGCTGAAGGCCGCACTCGGTATCCGTGCCAAAGACCCAACCGATGACCTTTCCTTCTACAACGCAGAAATGGAGGACTGCGCCAACGGCTATGCCGCCTATATCCTCGAACTGGTTGAAACGGCCAAACAAAGCTGTGTCGACCCAGTTGTCCTTATCGAACAGCGGCTCGACTTTTCCAAATACGTTGAGGGCGGCTTCGGTACCGGCGACTGCGTGGTTATCGCGGACGGAATGCTCCACATCGTGGATTACAAACACGGGCAAGGAGTGCTGGTAGAAGCGGAGGATAACCCGCAAATGAAGCTGTATGCACTGGGAGCCTTGGAGATCTTCGATGGGATCTACGACATCGATACGGTTTCCATGACCATTTACCAACCCAGGCGCGATAACGTATCCACTCATACGGTATTGAAGGAATCCTTGTACCAATGGGCTGAGGAAGTTCTGAAACCAACTGCCGAACTTGCCTACGCCGGGGACGGGCAATTCAACTGCGGCGAATGGTGCCAGTTCTGCAAAGTAAAGCATGATTGCCGTGCCAGAGCCGAACGCAACATGGAACTCGCCAGATATGACTTCAAGCTTCCTCCTCTGCTGGAGGACGGTGAGGTTGAAGATATCCTTGGGAAAATCGACAGCCTGATCTCATGGGCCAACGACATCAAGGAATACGCTCTGCAGGCTGCCCTCGGAGGCAAGCAATGGAACGGGTGGAAGCTGGTCGAAGGCCGCTCCAACCGCAGATACACCGACGAGGCTGCAGTGGCTGATGCAGTCAGCGCGGCGGGATATGACCCATACGAACGCAAAGTCCTGGGCATCACCGCCATGACCTCTCTTCTCGGCAAAAAACGCTTCGAGGAAGTCCTCGGCGGCTATATTGAAAAACCTCAAGGCAAACCAACGCTTGTGCCGGAAAGCGATAAACGCCCGGCAATCCATACTGCACAACAAGATTTTAGTGAATTTTAAGGAGGAAAATTTAATGTCCAACAACGCAAATAAAGTCAACAGCAATCCTATGAAGGTCATCACCGGACCCGATACCCGCTGGTCTTATGCCAACGTCTGGGAAGCTAAGTCCATTAACGGAGGCACTCCAAAGTTTTCCGTGTCGCTCATCATTCCCAAGTCCGACACCCGCACCATTGCAAGAATCAAGGCCGCAATTGAAGCCGCCTACCGCGAAGGTGAAGCCAAGCTGAAAGGCAACGGCAAAACCGTTCCTCCCCTTTCCGCTATAAAGACACCGCTGCGTGACGGCGATTCTGAACGGCCTGATGATCCCGCCTATGCCAATTCATATTTCATTAACGCCAACTCATCAACCGCGCCTGGCATAGTGGATGCCGACCGCCAGCCCATCCTTGAGCGTTCCGAGGTTTACAGCGGAGTCTATGGCAGAGCCAGTATCAACTTCTATGCCTTCAACAGCAACGGAAACCGGGGTATCGCCTGCGGGCTGAACAATCTGCAGAAAATTCGTGATGGTGAACCTCTTGGCGGCAAGTCCAGAGCTGAGGACGATTTCGCCACCGAAATCGAAGAGGACTTCCTCTCGTGAGGGCGCTAAGTATCGACATAGAGACGTACAGCACCATAGACCTCGCCAAAAGCGGGGTCTATCGCTATACGGAATCACCGGATTTTGCAATTCTGCTCTTCGGCTATTCGGTTGATGGCGGCGAGGTTCAGGTGGTTGACCTCACGTGCGGCGAAACAATTCCACCCGAAGTCGTCGATGCGCTTATGGATGAGGACGTGACAAAGTGGGCCTTCAACGCCCAGTTTGAACGCATCTGCTTGTCAAAATGGCTGGGGCTGCCCCCAGGTCAATATCTTGATCCAAAATCCTGGCGCTGCACGATGGTGTGGTCGGCATACATGGGGCTGCCCCTGTCCCTGGAAGGAACTGGTGCCGTTCTGGGATTGGAAAAGCAGAAACTGACGGAGGGGAAAGACCTTATCCGCTACTTTTGCCAACCCTGCAAGCCTACCGCCGCCAACGGCGGCCGGACTCGCAACCTGCCGGAGCATGCCCTCGACAAGTGGGAGCGGTTTAAGGCCTACAACCGGCGTGATGTCGAATCCGAGATGGCTATACAAGAGAAGTTGGCAAAATTCCCCGTACCGGAGGAAGTTTGGGAGGAATATCAGCTCGACCAGAGGATCAACGACCGTGGTGTGGCTCTGGACATGGATTTTGTCAGGCAGGCAATCCGCTTTGATGAACATTCCCGCTCTCTGCTTATGCGCCTGATGCAGGAACTGACCGAACTTGAGAACCCCAATTCGGTGATGCAGATGAAAAACTGGCTTTCCAGCCAGGGGCTTGAGACCGATACGCTGGGCAAAAAGGCGGTGGATGCCCTTTTGAAGGAGGCTCCGCCGGAACTTAAGGAGGTTCTTAGGCTCCGCCAGCAGCTGGCCAAATCGTCGGTCAGGAAATATACAGCTATGGAAAATGTCGTCTGCGGCGACGGGCGCGCCCGGGGGATGTTCCAATTCTACGGGGCCAATCGAACTGGGCGATGGGCCGGCAGGTTAATCCAGCTTCACAACCTAGTCCAGACGCACATTAGTGATTTGGCAGAGGCAAGAAGCTTGGTGCGCTGCGGCAACCTGGCGGCTTTGGAAATGCTCTATCCCTCCATCCCGGAGGTATTGTCCGAACTTATCCGCACCGCTTTTGTGCCGAAGGCGGGGTGCAAGTTTATCGTGGCCGACTTCGCGGCAATTGAAGCGAGGGTCATCGCCTGGCTGGCGGGCGAAAGATGGCGGCAGGAAGTCTTTGAATCCGGCGGTGATATCTACTGCGCTTCCGCTTCCCAGATGTTCCATGTTCCTGTTGAAAAGAATGGTGTCAACGGTCACCTGCGGCAGAAAGGCAAAATCGCGGAACTCGCCCTCGGATATGGCGGCTCGGTCGGCGCTCTCAAAGCTATGGGAGCGCTGGAGATGGGGCTTGAAGAGGAAGAACTTCAACCGCTTGTTTCCGCCTGGAAGTCGTCGAACCCCAATATCGTAAAACTCTGGTGGGATGTTGACCGTGCCGCTAAGACGGCGGTCAAGGATCGTTCCAGCACAGAAACACATGGCATCCGCTTTTCCTGTCAGAGTGGGATGCTCTTTATCACGCTCCCCTCCGACAGGCGCCTTTCCTATGTGAAACCGCGTATAGGCGAGAACCGGTTTGGCTCAGACTGCATTACCTACGAAGGCATCGGCAGCACCAAGAAGTGGGAGCGGATTGAAAGCTATGGACCAAAACTGGTGGAGAACATTGTGCAGGCCATAAGCCGGGATCTTTTAAGCCATGCCATGCGCCGTTTGGATGCCATGGGCTACAACATAGTGATGCATGTTCATGATGAGGTTGTCATTGAAGCCCCGGTTGATGTATCGGTTGATGACATATGCGCCGTCATGAGTCAACCCCCACCCTGGGCAAAAGGTCTTTTACTTCGGGCGGACGGTTACGAAACAGATTTCTATAAAAAGGACTGATATAAAGTACTCAAAACTGTGCCTCCTGTCCTGTGGGTTATAGAGGGCAATGAAGCCTTCAAGATGGGAGGTTGAAAAATATGTTCTTTGTAAGAGAAAAAATCAGCGACACGGTAGAAATCACCGTGGAAATCCATGATGACAATGTGTTCTGTACCTGCCCCCGCTGTGGTTGTGAGGTAGAAATCAACCTGGCAGAACTGTTCAGCAATGGCGAGGGTGATCTGTATGGTACTGCGGTTTATTGCCCGGAATGCAGCAGGTCAAGATTGGAGGTTCGCCATGAATAACGAAATACAGATTTTCAATAGCAGCGAATTCGGCACATTAAGTGTGCTAATGATTAATGGCAGGGCCTATTTCCCAGCAACGGAATGCGCCGCCATTCTTGGGTATGCCAAACCACATAATGCGATAGCGACGCATTGTAGGTACTCCCTAAAACAGGGAGTACCTCATCCGCAAAACCCAAATAAAACAATTGAGAAAACCTTCATCCCCGAGGGCGACCTTTACCGTCTCATTATCCGCTCTAACCTTTCCGGTGCCATCCGTTTTGAACACTGGGTGTTTGACGAGGTTCTCCCCTCTATCCGCAAGCATGGCGCATATATGACGGAAGCGACCATTGATAAGATACTTGCCGATCCTGACTTCGGTATTCGCCTTTTAACACAGCTAAAAGAGGAACAGGCGAAAAACGCTAAGCTTGCCGCCCAAAATGAGGAGTTAGCAGTAAGGCTCAATGAATCCGAGAAATTCTGGACAATTATGAAATTCAACCAGCACTTCAATATGCGATGGGACATGAAGACTTGCCAGCGCAACGGTCGGGCAGCATCAGCTTACTCACGCCAGCACGGTTATGAAATTCAAAAGTGCCATACAAATGATGACCGTTTTGAATTCACCAACAGTTATGCCTATGAGGTGTTGGAAACCCTGTTCCTTTCCAAGAAGTGTGAGGTGACGCTATGAGCACTGACAAATTCAATGCAGAAGGCTACCCCGACCCCACCGCCTATGAAGCCTTGACGGCTGTAGAGCAAGAGGAAAAAGCCGCTAAAGCCTTCCGGCCCCTTGTATATATCTGTTCCCCCTACTCCGGGGATATCGGAAACAACATCAAGTCTGCCAAGCGATATAGCCGGTTTGCGGTTGATATGGGATATATCCCTATCACACCGCACCTGCTGTATCCTCAATTTTTAGATGACGATAACCCGGCCGAACGCAGCCTGGGGTTATTCTTTGGCAATGTACTCATGGCAAAATGCGCGGAAGTCTGGGTGTTTGGCAGCTATATCTCCCCTGGCATGAATGCTGAGATTGAGAGAGCCAAGCGAAAGAAATACACAATCAGATATTTTTCTGATGACTGCAGGGAGGTCTCAGGATGAAGATTTCATATGGCAACAGCCGTTTGGATAAAAAGTGGAAGAACAGCGACATATCCTGGGATGATTTTTGTACCCGGGTCAGTTCCACCGTCCGCACGACGGAAACCGTGGAGGAATACCGCAAGCTAAAAAAAGGCCAGCAGGATGCTATCAAGGATGTGGGTGGTTATGTAGCCGGCCACCTCAAGGCAGGCCGCCGTAAAAAAGGTTTTGTCCTCTGCCGCTCGATGGTTGTTCTGGACATGGACTATGGCACTCCGGGAGTCTGGGATGAAGTCATTATGAAGTGCGGCTTTAAGTGCTGCGCTTACTCCACCCATAAGCACACCCCGGAAAAGCCCCGCATCCGTCTTGCTATCCCGCTTTCCAGAAATATAAGCGAAGCGGAATACCCCGCGGTAGCCCGGATGGTAGCAAAGGACATTGGAATTGACCTGTTTGACGATACAACTTATGAAGCCCACCGGCTCATGTACTGGCCGTCTACTTCGATGAACGGTAAATTCTGGTTTCAGAAAAAAGATGGCAGCGATCTTGACCCCGATATATACCTTACACGCTATGACGATTGGCAGGACGAGTCCACCTGGCCGCGCTCCAGCCGCCAATCCGAGGTGGCGCGAAGCAGTGTCGCCGAAGCCGGTGATCCGCTTACCAAGCCGGGTATCATCGGTGTATTCAACCGTGCCTATACTGTTGAAGACGCAATCGACACCTTCCTCTCCGATGTATATGAGCCGTCCGCTATGAATGGAAGATACGACTATATACCAGCTGACAGCAGCGCGGGCGTGGTTATCTATGACAGCGTGTTCGCTTATAGCCATCATGCCACCGACCCCGTCTGCGGAAAACTGTTAAATGCGTTTGACCTGGTACGGCTTCATAAATTTCGAAGCCTTGACGATAAGTCCGCAGAAGATACCCCGGTAAATAAGCTGCCGTCCTATAAGGCAATGTCGGAGCTTGCTGTAAATGACGAACGTGTAAAACTGCTATTGGCAGAAGAACGCCGGACACAGGCTTCGGCTGAATTTGCCGTGGTAGATACAGACTGGGAGAAAAAACTGGAGTATGAGCCACGCTCTACCGTGCTTAAAAACTCCCTTGGCAACCTGCTGCTCATCCTAAAAAACGACCCCAAGCTGCAAGGCATCCGGTATAACCGGCTTGCCAATCAAATATATGGTGATGACGCTCTGCCGTGGGAACGTCCGTATCAGCCATGGCGGGATGCGGATATGGCGCAGCTGGTTGCTTATGTGGATAAAACCTACGGCTCGTTTTCTTCACGCAACTATGAGCTTGCGCTCACCAAGGTGGCAGATGACCGCGCCTACCATCCTATTCGTGATTACCTGGACAATCTACCCGAATGGGACGGCGTCAATCGTGTGGAAACCTTGCTGGTTAAGTATTTTGGCGCGGAGGATTCGGAGTATACCAGAATGGTCACGCGTAAAACCCTCGCGGCGGCGGTGGCCCGTATCTATCAGCCGGGCATCAAGTTTGACTCCATGCTGGTCTTAAACGGACGGACCGACCTCGGTAAATCCACTTTCTTTGCCCGGCTGGCCGGAGAATGGTTTTCCGATAGCCTAAACTTTACCGATATGGGCAAAGGTAAAGATGCTGCAGAAAAGATTCAGGGTGTCTGGATTGTAGAAATTCCTGAATTAGCGGGTCTATCGAAAATGGACGTCAACAACATAAAGGGCTTTCTCTCCCGACAAGACGACCAGTACCGCCCCTCCTATGGGCGGACAGTCGAAAGCCATCCGCGCCAATGTATTATCGTCGGCTCTACGAATGCGGAAAACGCAGGATTCCTGCGTGATACCACCGGCAATCGCCGTTTCTGGGTGGTGCGTGTCTGGGGCAGCAATAATAAAGGTTGGGATTTGCCCGAAACTGATGTGCCGCAGATCTGGGCTGAAGCAAAGCACTACTGGATGCAGGGAGAAAAACTCTATCTTGAAGGAAAAGTAGCCCAGCAAGCAAAAGCGGAACAGACGGCGGCGCTGGAAGCTGATGAGCGCGAAGGCGTGGTGCGCGAATACCTCGATATGCTCCTGCCGGAAGGCTGGTATGATATGGATTTGTACAGCCGGAAACATTACTTTTCCTCGGACGACCCATTGCGGCCGGAAGGCAAGATTAAGCGCGAGTACGTCAGCAATATGGAAATCTGGTGTGAATGCTTCGGCAATGACCGGGGTAAATTCGAGCGCCAGGCTGACAGTTACAAAATCAAGCTAATCATGCAAAAGATCGGCGGCTGGGTGTACTCCGGCCAGAAAAAGAAAATTAAGGGTTATGGCGCTCAGTATGTATGGGTGCGAACCATTGATGGAACCGAAAATCTTAATCATGGAACCTCTTAGAACCTTGAAATATCAACACTTTTTCCAAGGGTTCCATGGTTCCAAAATATATAAATATTTTTGTATATAGAGAAAGGGTATCGTGTTTACCTCATATACGCGCGTATAGGTTATATGGAATTCTTGGAACTTTGGAACCTTGGAACTGGCAGAAAGGAATTGTATGAGAGAAAAAACCATAGAAATAAAACTCACAAACACAGTCAAATCGATGGGCGGCATCGCCCTGAAGCTTATCTCATCAGGTTTTGATGGTGTGCCTGACCGCTTAGTACTTCTACCCTATGGCAAGCTTGCCTTCGTAGAACTTAAAGCACCAGGGAAGCGACTTCGTCCTTTGCAGGAAAAGCGAAAAAGGCAACTGGAGGCGTTAGGGTATTTAGTATTCTGCATTGACGGTGCCGAGCAGATTGGAGAGATGATTGATGAAATATTGTCCTCATGACTACCAAACATATGCAACCAATTTCATACTGCAGCATCCTATTTCGGCGGTATTTCTGGATATGGGGCTTGGCAAGAGCGTAATTACGCTGACTGCCATTTTTGACCTTGTGCTAGACAGTTTTCTCATCCGCAAGGTACTCGTTATTGCCCCCCTCAGAGTGGCACGAGATACTTGGCCTTTTGAAATCGAAAAGTGGGATCACCTGAAAGGCATGACATACTCAGTGGCCATTGGCACTGAACAGGAACGCAAGTTTGCACTGATGCGAAACGTTGATGTGTATATTATCAACCGGGAAAACGTGGACTGGCTGGTTAATAAGAGCGGCCTTCCCTTCGATTTCGACATGGTGGTGGTTGACGAACTTTCCTCCTTCAAGGCATATAGTTCAAAGCGATTCAAGGCACTTCGCCGCGTCCGCCCGAAGGTAAAACGCATCGTTGGGCTAACAGGCACACCATCCGGTAACGGTCTCATGGATTTATGGGCGGAAATCGGCATTCTTGACATGGGTCAGCGGCTCGGTCGCTTCATCACCCATTACCGTAACAAATTCTTTACTCCGGAAAAGCGCAATCAGCTTGTGGTATTTAGCTATAAACCGCTACCCGGAGCAGAGGATGAAATTTACCGCCGTATTTCCGATATCACCATCAGCATGAAAAACACAGACTACCTCAATATGCCGGAATGCGTGGTAAACGAGATCTCCGTTCGGCTGTCGGACAAAGAGAAAAAGGTCTATGACACCATGAAACGGGATCTGGCCTTTTCACTGGAAGGACAAGAGATTGATGCCGGAAGCGCCGCCAGCCTGTCAAACAAGTTGCTACAAATGGCTAATGGTGCGGTTTATGCCGACGATGGCTCAGTAGCCAAAATCCACGATCGCAAGCTGGATGCTCTTGAGGATGTAATCGAAGCTGCCAATGGCAAACCGGTTCTCATTGCCTACTGGTACAAGCATGATCTGGAGCGGATACTTCAGCGCTTCCCCGCCGAGAAGCTGGACAGCAGCGATTCCATCAAGAGATGGAATGACGGAGAAATACAGCTGGCCGTGATCCACCCGGCATCCGCCGGGCATGGACTTAATCTGCAGGCGGGCGGTTCCACTCTGGTCTGGTTTGGGCTGACATGGTCGTTGGAACTCTACCAGCAGACCAACGCCCGGCTCTGGCGGCAAGGTCAGAAGGATACAGTTGTTATCCATCACATTATCACCAAAGGTACGATTGACGAGCAAGTAATGCAAGCCTTACGACTCAAAGACAAAACCCAGACCGCTTTGATAGATGCGGTAAAAGCAAACCTTAAGGAGGTGGCAGCATGATTGCGCTGAAATATATTAATAAGAACGCCGCTACCGTAGCCGCCATCCGCGACTATAATAATATGCGGTTTATCATCAACAACACTCCAGAGGAAATCAAAAACGTGTACGAAAAAATGATAACACCTAGAATCCCGAAGCTATCCAGGATGCCGTCTGCCAGGAACCCCCAGGCTGGAGCCGACAAACTGGCAGCGCAGATTGACAAGCTGGACATCCTGAAGGAACGCTACAGCCAGGCGATTGAGTACATGGCATGGTTCGAGCCTGCCTGGTCCAGCCTGACCGATACCGAGCAGCACATTTTATCTGAATACTACATGGGCGACAATCAGAAGTCCGGAGCAACCTACCGTCTGATGAATGAACTTAGTTACAGCGAAAGCCACGTGGAGAGATTAAGGAGCAATGCATTGAACCACCTGCGCAGTATGCTGTTCGGATAAAGATGAGGGAATTATGAGGGAGTGTTTGCCTGAGGACCAAGTATAATATTAATATCGAAAGCTGTATCAAGAGCCTTCGCGGAGTTACAACCGCGGGGGCTTTTTGTATGCCAATAACGAGGTGAACCAATGCCATACAAGCCCAAGCGGCCGTGTTCCCACCCTGGCTGTCCCAAGCTGACAGCCAGCAGATTCTGCGAGGAGCACACCAAGGACGAAGCAAAACGATACGAACGCTATCAGCGGGACCCAGCCGTGAAGAAACGTTACGGCAGGAGTTGGAAGCGTATTCGGGATAGATATATCACGGCGCACCCACTTTGCGAGCAATGTCAAAAGGACGGACGGATCACGCCTGCTGAGGAAGTACACCACATCAAGCCGCTATCCCAAGGAGGCACCAACGATGTGGACAACCTCATGAGTTTGTGTACGTCTTGTCACTCCGAGATCACTGCCCGCGAAGGCGGTCGTTGGGGGAAATGAATTTATTGTCTCACCCCCCAGGGGGTATCAAATCTCTATAGCCCCTGCCCCGGAGAACGGGCGGCTCCCTTCGCGCGTAAAAATTACGGTTCAAACGGGGGATTAAACCATGCCACAGTAAGGAGGTGAAGGCTTGTGGCAAAAGACGGAACCAATAGGGGCGGCCGCAGGGTCCGCGCCGGTGACAAGCCGCAGCCCCTGGCTGACAAAATCTCGGCCGGAAAGGCCGCAAAAGTTTTAGCCGCCCCGGAACTGCATCCCGAGTCGATGCTTGAAGCGGACGACCTTGACGATGCGGCCGATTTATATGGAGAAGATATGCCAACGCCCAGCGATTACCTCAGCGCGAGACAGAGAGATGGTAAGCCGCTGGGCGCTGACGATCTGTTCAGAGAAACTTGGAAATGGCTTAAAGAGCGCGGGTGTGAGAAATTCGTTAACCCAAGATTGATTGAAGCCTATGCTCAGGCTTTCACTCGCTACATCCAATGTGAGGAAGCCATCAGCACCTATGGGCTTTTGGGCAAACACCCGACCACGGGCGGCGCTATAGCCAGCCCCTTCGTACAGATGAGCCAATCTTTTCAGAAGCAGGCCAACCTCATTTGGTACGAGATTTTTGACATCGTAAAACAGAATTGCACTACAGCCTTTGTCGGCAACCCGCAGGATGATATTATGGAAGCCCTGCTGTCAGGCAGGAAAGGACGGTAGGAATAGATGAACACAACCGAGCGTTTTGAAAAAGTTAATATTGACCGGTTAGTACCTTATGCACGCAATGCCCGCACCCATAGCAAGGAACAAATACTTCAGCTTCGAGCATCACTAAGGGAGTTCGGCTTCGTCAACCCGGTAATTGTAGACAAAGACCTCAACGTCATTGCAGGACACGGGCGCATCCTCGCTGCCAAGGAGGAAGGTATTACTGAAGTACCTTGCGTGTTCGCTGAACACCTGACTGAAGCCCAGAAGCGGGCCTATATTATAGCCGATAACCGCCTTGCCCTGAACGCTGGCTGGGACGTGGAGATGCTCTCGGTAGAGCTTGCGGATTTGCAGGCTGCCGATTTTGACGTATCTCTTCTCGGCTTTGATGACACGGAACTGAACAAACTATTGGGCGGTGCCGAGGACGTTAAAGAAGACGACTTTGATGTAGAAGGCGAACTGGCCAAGCCCGCTATATCTAAGGCGGGTGACCTCTGGTTGCTGGGATCGCACCGCTTGGCCTGCGGTGACAGTACCAAAGCGGAGACCTTTTCCTTGCTTATGGACGGTAAACTTGCCAACCTGGTGGTGACAGACCCTCCCTATAACGTCAACTATGAGGGTACAGCAGGCAAAATAAAAAACGACAACATGGCTGACCAAAAGTTCTATCAGTTCCTGCTGGAAGCTTTCACCCTGACCGAAAAAGCGATGGCCCAGGACGCAAGTATCTATGTGTTCCACGCCGATACCGAGGGACTAAATTTCCGCAAAGCCTTTTTGGAAGCGGGATTCTATCTCTCGGGGACCTGCATCTGGAAAAAGCAGTCGCTGGTACTGGGGCGCTCGCCTTACCAGTGGCAGCACGAGCCGATCCTGTTTGGCTGGAAGAAAACGGGCAAACACGCCTGGTACTCCGACCGTAAGCAATCTACCATCTGGGAGTTTGACAAGCCCAGGAAGAACGCTGACCACCCGACCATGAAGCCTGTGCCGCTGGTAGCTCACCCGATACTCAACTCCAGCATGACAGGCTGTATTGTTCTTGACCCCTTCGGCGGTTCGGGCAGCACCTTAATCGCCTGTGAACAGACCGGTCGGATTTGTTTCACGGTAGAACTGGACGAGAAGTTCTGCGATGTTATTGTGAAACGCTACATCGAGTTTAAAGCTTCTGACGCTGATGTTTTCCTTATGCGCGGCGGTCAAAAAATACCCTTTGAAAGCGTGTAAAAAATGATATAAAGGCTTGCTATTTTACAGCTTAAGAGTGATGTATATGACTACCAAAAAAGAAAGGTGGTCGATCCTATGGAATTTAAGTTTAACGTTACCGGTGCCAGGCGCAAAGAACTGGTAATGGCGATCAGTGAAATTTTAAATGCCGCGCCGAAATACCAAGGCTCACCGACCTTCGCCTACGAGGTCGGCGGATACCATATCGACAGGACGGGAACGCTCACAGGAGCGGACAACTGGGAATTGATTGCAGAACTTTCGGGCTTGCACAGCTTTGTTCCGGTAGAGGGAGCCTATGATACCCCACTGCCCGAAGCCGAGTCTGTAGACGAGAATGTAGTCATTCCGTGGGAAGCAGAACTGGGTGGCAGGGTAAGCCCCTACTGTGATTACGAAGAACCGCCCGCCTACGGCACTCCCGATGAAGCGGATGATACGCTGACTATCGAAATGCCGCTAGACGGATTTACAGAAGAATCCCTCTCCAACCTTGAAAAGTTAGTGTCCAGCAAGGCGGCGCTCATCAAAAGAGCCATGGGAGTGGATGCCCTTCCGATAGAACGAACGGAAACCACACTGAAATTCCCCTGGTTCTCCGGCAGCCTCACTGCGGCAGAAGTCAACGCCTATGCCCGCTTCATCGGGGCGCTTTGCGCCATGGCCAAGAACCAGCATCGGGTAACGGCTACGGAAAAACCAACTGACAATGAGAAGTACGCCTTTCGCTGCTTCCTGCTGCGCCTGGGCTTTATCGGGCCGGAATACAAAGAGGAACGCAAGGTCCTGCTCTCCAAACTGACCGGCAGCTCAGCTTTCAGAAACGGCCAGCCAAGCCCGGAGGAGGTGCCGGAAGCATGAAGCAGATTCATCCGGAAATGTTAAAGGCGCTGAGGTCATATTATCCCCCGGGTACGCGGGTCGAACTGGTGCGCATGGGGGACCCGTACACCAGGCTGAAGCCCGGAGACCAAGGCACAGTATCATTTGTAGACGATACCGGCACCGTGTTTGTCAACTGGGACTCAGGCAGCGGGCTGGGGGTAGTATTTGGCGAGGATGAGATAAGAAAACTCGATGATACCCTGCGCCGGGCAGCCGCCAAATCCGTGGAGTTGGAGGAAGCAGAATGAATGAAACTATTCGGATGCAGATTTTAGCCATCAGGGAAAGCGGTGTTACGAATATGTTTGACCTTGCCCGTGTCCAAAAGGAAGCATACACCCGAGGCTTTCATGAACTGGTCATCTACCTTAATGACCACAAGGCCGAGTATGCGCGCTTTATCTTAACGGGCGAAGAAAATGAGAGTAAATAGCCAAGAACTAAATATACGGTTAACAGAGCTTCTTTATGAGGCTCTTTTCTTTTGGCAGCTTTAAGGAAAGGAGGCAGCGGCCATGCGCAAATTAAAGAAATACAAGCCGACCCGGTTTATGGCCAAAGAATCCGTCTATGACAAAGCCGCCGCTGACTACGCCGTTTCCTTTATCGAAGCCCTGTGCCATACCAAAGGCTCCTGGGCTGGCAAGCCCTTTGAACTGATCGACTGGCAGGAACAGATTGTACGCGATATTTTTGGGGTACTGAAACCCAACGGCTATCGGCAATTCAATACGGCTTATGTGGAAATTCCAAAGAAAATGGGCAAGTCTGAACTGGCGGCCGCCATTGCTCTGCTTCTTACCTGCGGGGACAACGAGGAGCGCGCCGAGGTTTACGGCTGTGCCGCCGACCGTCAGCAGGCGTCGATCGTATTCGAGGTAGCGGCTGATATGGTAAGGATGTGTCCGGCTCTTAGCAAGCGTGTTAAGCTGCTCGCTTCCACCAAGCGGCTTATCTACCTGCCAACCAATAGCTTTTATCAGGTGCTGTCGGCTGAGGCCTATTCAAAGCATGGTTTCAACATCCATGGTGTAGTGTTCGATGAGCTGCATACCCAGCCGAACCGGAAACTGTTTGACGTCATGACCAAAGGCTCCGGTGACGCCAGGATGCAGCCGCTCTACTTCCTCATCACGACAGCGGGCGATAACGTCAACAGCATCTGCTATGAAGTACATCAAAAAGCCAAAGACATTCTGTCAGGACGAAAGCATGATGCGACGTTCTATCCTGTAATCTACGGTGCCGAGGAAGAAGACGACTGGACTGATCCTAAAGTGTGGAAAAAGGTGAATCCTTCGTTGGGAATTACCGTAGGTATCGACAAAGTTAAGGCGGCATGTGAAAGTGCAAAAGAAAACCCTGCCGAAGAAAACAGTTTCCGCCAACTAAGGCTTAACCAATGGGTCAAACAGGCAGTACGCTGGATGCCCATGGAGAAATGGGACAAATGCGCTTTCCAGGTCGACCCGGAAAGTCTCAAAGACCGAGTTTGCTATGGCGGATTGGACTTATCCAGCACTACTGACATTACGGCCTTTGTGTTGATTTTCCCTCCGGTTGATGAGGAAGATAAATATCATATTCTCCCCTTCTTCTGGATACCGGAAGAAAACCTTGACCTGCGGGTGCGGCGCGATCATGTGAACTATGACCTGTGGAAGAAACAGGGCTTTCTCAAAACTACCGAAGGTAATGTGGTGCATTACGGATTTATTGAAAGCTTTATCGAGGAACTTGGCACCCAGTATAACATTAGGGAAATTGCCTTTGACCGCTGGGGAGCGGTGCAGATGACTCAGAACTTGGACGCGCTTGGCTTTACAGTAGTACCGTTTGGCCAGGGGTTTAAGGATATGTCCCCTCCGACTAAGGAACTGATGAAACTGACCTTGGAAGAAAAGATTGCCCATGGCGGTCAGCCGGTTCTGCGCTGGATGATGGACAATATTTTTATCCGAACTGACCCAGCAGGAAACATTAAGCCGGACAAGGAAAAATCTACTGAGAGAATTGACGGAGCGGTGGCAACTATTATGGCCCTCGATAGGGCTATCCGCTGCGGCGGAGAGACAGGGTCTTCAGTTTATGATGATAGAGGGCTGATCATACTTTAGTGCTATTGGTTTCATGGTATAACCAATTAAAAAGTAAGATTGTATTGCGTAGAAGTACAAGAATGCGTCACTAAGTTAAAGGTCAAGCATTTTTATGGCAATTAAAAAACCGATTGCTCCTCCTATTAACCAAGTAATAAAGAATGTTATCAAATGTTCAATATCTGTATGGCCGGTGATTAAATATTTCCCAATTCCATACAACACACTGCCCAATAAACCCCCTGAGGCAATAGACAAAAATCTCTTAAGGTTATTATTTGAAATTGCGGGTTTCTTCATAGGAAGTTGGTACCCCCCCCCCAACAATTATTATGGTATGTATTATACATTAAAGTTGAATGCAAATAATTGTATGATATATTCCAAATATTGTGTGCGGCGAGAAAGTTTTACTCCCAGGTTATCTTTGAGAATATGCTTTTATCGCCGTAATACCAGCTAGGATACAGAATATGAAAGCTAAAATCCAACCAGTCAATGGAGCAAAGGTATAAACTGTTTTGGCTATTTGCCCGAAAATGATTGATGCGCTCATAAGCAAACAGAATAAAACGGTCCATTTTTGATATTTACTCAAACATCTACACCTCCAATTATTGTTATATATAGTAATGGCGGTGGCAACCTAGTTTAGTAAATTATAACTCAAAATAACAATTATTTGGTGAATGATTCCGTTGTGCATTCCAAATAATATGCGCCCTAGCTTTACTAGGATTAAATAATCCAAAAGCATCTCACCTGAGGTGCTTTTTTCATGCCCATTTTTAGGAGGAGCGCAACATGAAAATACCAATTTTATCTGGTTTATTAAAACCCCGAGCCAGTCCTAAAAACCGTCTGTACGGCAGTGCCTACAGTTTCTTCTTTGGCGGGACCACCAGTGGCAAACCGGTCAATGAAAGAACTGCCATGCAAACTACAGCTGTTTATGCCTGTGTCCGGATCCTGGCCGAAACAATCGCTAGTTTGCCATTAAACGTTTACCGATCCACGGACATTGGCAAGGAGAAAGCTATAGACCATCAGCTATATTATCTGCTCCATGATGAGCCTAACCCGGAGATGACTTCATTTGTGTTTCGAGAGACACTCATGAGTCATCTTTTATTATGGGGCAATGCCTATGCTCAGATTATCAGAGACGGCAGGGGCCGAATCCTGGCCCTATACCCCCTTCTCCCCGACCGGATGGCGGTGGATAGGACAACTGATGGTCAGCTTTTTTACGAATACCGTAAGGATGCCGGATATGTAATCTTAAGACCTGAAGATGTCCTGCACATACCGGGGCTTGGCTTTGATGGATTGGTGGGCTACTCCCCCATCGCCATGGCCAAGAATGCTGTCGGCATGGCGATTGCCACCGAGGAATATGGGGCTAAGTTCTTTGCTAATGGCGCTAATCCCGGCGGTGTTTTGGAGCATCCCGGTGTTGTAAAGGACCCGGCCCGAATCCGGGAAAGCTGGAACGCTGTATATCAAGGCAGCGGTAACGCCCACCGGGTGGCGGTGCTGGAAGAAGGCATGAAGTTTCAGCCCATCGGTATACCGCCGGAACAGGCGCAGTTTCTGGAGACCAGGAAGTTTCAGACCGAGGAGATCTGCCGGATATTCAGAGTGCCTCCCCATCTGGTAGCAAACCTGGACAAAGCTACTTTCAGCAATATCGAGCACCAGTCCATCAGCTTCGTGGTACACACTATCCGCCCCTGGCTAGTGCGGCTTGAACAGAGCATGAACAAGGCCTTACTCAGCCAATCCGAAAAGGGCCAGTATTTTGTTGGCTTTGTGGTGGACGGCCTGCTGCGCGGCGACTACTCGTCAAGGATGCAAGGCTATGCGGTAGGTATCCAAAACGGATTCTTAAGCCCCAACGATGTGCGATCTTTGGAAAACATGAACGTCATCGAACACGGCGATATCTACGCCATGAACGGCAATATGCTTAAGCTTGAAGATGTCGGGGCTTATGCCAATACGGCAGGAAAGGAGGTTAGCAAGTGAGCAGAAAGTTTTGGAACTGGCTCATAAATGAGCAGTCTCGAACCCTTTATTTAGATGGATATATAGCAGAAAACAGCTGGTTTGACGATGACATCACGCCCAAAGAGTTCAAAAACGAACTCTACGCTGAGGATGGGGATGTGGTGGTGATGCTTAACTCTCCAGGCGGCGATGTATTTGCCGCCAGTCAAATCTACACCATGCTGAAAGAATATCCTGGGCATATTACCGTCAAAATCGAAGGGCTTGCTGCCAGTGCGGCTTCAGTAATCGCCATGGCGGCGGACGAGGTTCACATGTCTCCGGTAGCCATGATGATGATCCATAATCCCGCTACCGTCATATTCGGGGAAATATCTGACCTGCAAAGCGGTATTGCCATGCTATCCGAGGTTAAAGAAAGCATCATCAATGCCTACGAGCAGAAAACCGGTTTATCAAGAGCCAAAATATCGCACATGATGGATGCCGAAAGCTGGTTTAATGCCTGGAAAGCAGTGGAGCTGGGCTTTGCCGACAAAGTCTTATACACAACCGAAGAGCACCTAACCGAGCCGCCCAGCGCGGCTTATCTTTTTGACAAAATGACGGTCACCAACGCGCTAGTGAAAAAGTTTCCGCTGTCCCAGGTTAATAACCCTGAACCGACGACCGGCACCCCGCTCAGCTACCTGGAAAAGCGGCTCAGCCTGTTAAAACATTAGAATGGGAGGAATAACCATGAGCAAAATCTTAGAACTGCGTGAGAAAAGAGCCAAAGCCTGGGATGCCGCCAAAGCCTTTCTGGACAGCAAGCGCGGCACGGACGGGCTCCTTTCCGCCGAGGACGTTGCCACCTATGAAAAGATGGAAGCCGATGTGGTGAATCTTGGCAAAGAAATCGACCGGCTGGAGCGTCAGCAGGCATTGGACGCGGAGCTTAACAAGCCCGTCAATACCCCCATTACCGGCAAGCCCGGCCAGCCAAACCCTGAGAATAAAACCGGCCGGGCCAGCGACGAGTACAAACGAGCCTTCTGGAACGCCATGCGCAGCAAGGCGGCGGGCTACGAAGTATTAAACGCGCTGCAGGTGGGAACGGATTCCGAAGGGGGCTACCTGGTGCCGGACGAGTTCGAGCGCACCCTGGTCGAAGCCCTGCAAGAAGAAAACATCTTCCGCAGCATGGCCAAGATCATCCAAACCGCCAGCGGCGACCGCAAAATACCGGTGGTAGCATCCAAAGGAACCGCCTCCTGGGTGGATGAAGAAGGCGCTATCCCGGAATCAGACGATGCCTTCGGGCAGGTTTCCATCGGAGCCTACAAGCTGGCCACCATGATCAAGGTATCCGAGGAATTGTTAAATGACAGCGTCTTTAATCTGGAGTCATATATCGCCCGGGAATTTGCTCGTAGAATCGGTGCCAAGGAAGAGGAATCCTTCTTCATCGGTGACGGAACCGGCAAGCCAACCGGAATTTTCAATGCTACCGGCGGAGCGGAACTGGGTGTAACTGCTGCTTCAGCAACAGCTATTACAGTGGATGAGATCATGGATCTGTTCTACAGCCTCAAGTCCCCTTACCGCAAAAACGCCGTATTCGTGATGAACGATTCCACTGTCAAAGCCATCAGAAAGTTAAAGGACGGCAACGGCCAGTATCTGTGGCAGCCCTCCATTACTGCCGGACAGCCGGATACGATTTTGAACCGTCCGGTCAAGACCTCAGCCTATGTACCGGCAATCGCAGCTGGGGCTAAAACTATCGCTTTCGGCGATTTCGGCTACTATTGGGTCGCTGATCGGCAAGGCCGTTCCTTCCAAAGATTGAACGAGCTTTATGCAGCTACCGGGCAGGTGGGATTTAAGGCAACCCAGCGGGTTGACGGCAAACTGATTCTCCCTGAGGCCATCAAGGTACTGCAGATGAAAGCGTAGGTGTGAGTTATGAGCACTGTTAAAAACTACACCGAGCAAGGCGGCGAGAAAACCGTCATTGGCGGGGAGCTTGAGATTGCGGTTGGCGGTAAGCTTACCTTTGCAGGTACTGAACTTAAGCCTGCGGGAACTCAAGCAGACAGTACGGCATCAACGATTGAAGGCCTGGTAACTGATTTCAATGCCCTCCTCGCTAAGCTTAAAGCCGCGGGACTCATGGCAACCGAGTAATGAAAGGCGGTGGGCGTATTGGTACTTACTTTGGAGGAAGTAAAACTGTATCTAAAAGTAGACGGTGATGAAGACAATACGCTCATCACCGATCTCATAGGTGCCGCCGAGGAACTCTGCCAGGACATTCTGCGCTTTCCCCTGACCGAATTTACCGAGGTGCCGGAAACAGTTAAACAAGCCCTCCTTTATGCCATCGGCAATCTCTATGAACTACGGGAAGCAGTCGACATGAAAGCATTAATTGAGTTTATGACCAGGCTCTTATTCGCCTACCGCCGAGAAGGGTGGTAATTATGAAGAAGCGCGATTTAATGGGTGAGATGCGGCAGCGTATTGCCTTGCAGGCCAAGACCATTACCAAGTCAGAAGGCATCCCCCTGGAAAACTGGACTACAGTAGCCACAGTGTGGGCAGCAGTGTCGGACATATCGGGTAAAGAATACTTCCAGGCGGGGGCCTTGCAGTCGGAGGTCACCACCCGGATTAAAATCCGCTACCGAACCGGGATAACTCCTTCAATGCGGGTATTATATGGCTCCCGGGTATTTCAAATTCTGTCGGTAATCGATAAGGATGAGCGGCACCGCGTAATAGAACTGATGTGCAAGGAGGTGATCCCCGGTGGCAGGTAATATGACCCTGGAAGGTATGGACGAAATTTTAGATAGGCTAAAGGAACTGGGGCAAAGAGCCGCTCCGGCAGAGAACCAGGCCCTTTTTGCCGGAGCCAAGATCGTCCAGGAAAACGCCAGCCAAAGAGCGCCTCGTAGTTCTGAGGCCAAGGAGCATCTGGCAGACAATATCGTGATTTCCGAACCAAAGCAGGATGAAAACGGCAAATACGTGGAGGTGGGGCCAAAGGCTCCCTTTTTTTATGGCAAATTTCTGGAGTACGGCACCTCCAAGATGACCGCCCGCCCTTTCATGGGTCCGGCCCAAGCCGAAAGCAAAAAACAGGTGCTGGAAACCATCAGGCAGACCCTGAAAGCGGGGCTTGAACTATGATCAACATTAAACCGGAAGTCCTGGCGGCTTTGGAGGAAAACACCGATCTGCTGGCTTTATTGGGCGGGCCTCATATCTACCAGCTGAAAGCGCCGGAGGGCTTAAATAAATACATTACTTTGTTTGAGTTAACCAATTTCGATTCCGCCTGGGCAGACAACACTGCTTTTATGGCTGAGGTGCACGTGCAAGTGGATGTGTGGGTAAAAGCAGCCAGCACCTCCCCTATTGCCGCTGAGGTGGATAAAACCATGAAATTATTAGGCTTTAAAAGAACTGGCAGCGCCGATCTTTATGAAGACGATACCAAAATATTTCACAAAGCGCTCAGGTATGTGACTGAGCGGGAAGTTGAAGGAGGTTAAAAAATGGCAGGGGTACAAGTAGGCTTAAACAGCCTGTATTACGCGGTTCTAACTAGCGATACGCCTTTAGCAGCGACATATAACAGCCCGGTGGCCATAGCCGGGGTTATCAACGCCAAAATAAGTCCCAAAAGCAACACAGAAACCCTGTACTGCGACGACGGGCCTGATGAAACCGTTACCTCGCTGGGAGAAATCGATGTGGAGTTTGAGACTAAAGATATTGACCTCAACACCCAGGCGGTCCTTTTGGGACACAGTGTCACTGGCGGGGTGCTGATCAAAAAGTCAACCGATACCGCGCCTTATGTGGCTTTGGGGTTCAAGTCCAAAAAGAGCAACGGCAGCTACCGCTATGTATGGCTGTATAAAGGGAAATTCGCCCTGCAGGAGCAAGAGTACCAGACTGCGGAGGATAAGCCCAAATTTCAGACCCCCAAAATCAAGGGGACATTTATCAAACGCACCTTTGATAACGCCTGGCAGAAGATCGGCGATGAGGATCATCCCGATTGGACAGCTTCAACCGGCACAAATTGGTTCACGGCGGTGGACGGAGCGGCCCCCGCCCCTTTGACGGTGACAATAAGTCCGGTGGATGGTTCCAGCGGAGTGGCAGCAGACGCTAACCTGACCTGGACCTTTGCCAACGCCATCCAGGCTACCGATGTAACCGCCGCTAATTTTATCTTATTAAAGGCTGATGATGGGTCCTTAGTTGCCGGAGTCCTTGGTATCGATTCAGAACACAAGGTGGTGACTTTCAATCCGGCCAGCAATTTGGTCCCGGGCGCGGATTACATCATGGTATGCACGCAGGGTGTCAGAGATATTTACGGCCAAAACCTGGCCAATGCTTCAATCGGCAGCTTCACCACCGCCGATTAAACCAATCGGGGCGGTTTTTGTACCGCTATCACACAGGGAGGGATATCGATGGAGAACCCCAAGATTACCCTTAAAGGAAAGACATACACCGCACCGCCGCCCAAGGTCAAACTCTGGCGCGAAGTGACCAAATTCAAGGATAAATTCGGCGATAAAGAGCAAGGCGATGAGGAAGCTCTAAGCGAGATGGAACGCCTGATCGCTGCTGCCTTTAATCACCCGGAAATTACCGCTGAGGTTATTGAAGAAGAACTGGACCTGGATGAGTTTGTCCCTCTCTTTTACCAGATTGCCAGTTGGGTGGCCGAGGCCGTAAGCCGCAAGATGACAGAACTCCCAAAGTAAATCCCGCCGACGGACCTGACCTAAGCCAGCTGTCGGCTTATCAAATGGTGGTGTATTTCTATTTGAGCCTGGCCCAAAGCTACCACTGGCTCCCGGAACAGATTGACGCCATGACGCTCGATATGTTCTGGGATCTGCTCATTGTTGGCTCTGTAGTTAACGAAGCTGAAAACAATCCAAGCGGGTACATTGATGATATTTGGTAAGGGGGTGAAAACAGTTGGCTGAAACCATCGGTGAACTGCTGGTCAAAGTTGGTCTGGACAACACCGGCTTTAATCAGGGCATGAAAGAATTGGATCAGTCGCTTAAGCTGGCCAGAGCTGAATTTCAGGCAGCCGCCGCCAAGATGGGCGATATGGGCAGCGCCGCCGACCAACTTAAATTAAAAGTTGAATATTTAAACAAGCAGGCTGAGGTGCAAAGGCAGAAAGTTGCCGCCTTAAAAGATGCCTATGAAAAAGCGGCGGGCAGTACCGAGCAGGATGCGGTCGCGGTGGAAAAACTGCAGATCAAAATGCTGCAGGCCGAAAAGGTTCTGGCCAATATGGAACACTCCCTAAAAAATACGGCCAAGGAACTGGAACTGCAAGCTTCCGCCTGGACCAAGCTCTCTAAAAAGGCCGAAGAAGCCAGCCAGAAATTAAAAGCAGCGGGCAGCAGCATCACCAGTGCCGGTCAGGGAATGTCCCTGGCGGTTACCGCACCGCTTGCAGCCGCCGGAACCGCTGCGGTGAAACTGGCCTCAGATACCAATGAAGCTCTGAACAAGGTGGAAGTAGCCTTTCAGGATAACGCTGAAGGCGTTAAGAACTGGAGCGATACCACCCTGGAACGCTATGGCATCGCTAGGGGCACTGCCCTGGATATGGCTGCTACCTACGGGGACATGGCTACCAGCTTGGGGCTTAACACTGCGCAGGCAGAAGAAATGAGCAAAACCCTGGTGGGTTTGGCCGGAGATCTGTCCAGTTTTAAGAACATCAGCATCGACATAGCGGATACCGCCTTAAAGTCGGTATTTACCGGCGAGACCGAATCTTTGAAAGAATTAGGCATTGTTATGACCCAGGCCAACCTGCAGGAATACGCCTACAGCCAGGGGATTAAAAAGAAGATCCAGGATATGAATCAGGCGGAGCAGACCCAACTCAGGTACAACTATGTCCTGGCCATGACCAAGAACGCCCAGGGGGATTTCGAGAGAACCGGGGCGGGAACGGCTAACCAGATGCGGGTTTTCTCCGAAAGCATAAAAGAGCTAGGGGCTACCATGGGACAGCATATCCTGCCGGTTATAACCCCATTAATCCAGAGATTAAATGAACTGGT
>LSQX01352664.1_pt2 | contig 25969 bp, 22 predicted proteins | sample 654561 | NCBI WGS metagenome assembly LSQX01 (sample SAMN04489861, study PRJNA283612) | anaerobic digester metagenome | isolation source: 4 biogas reactors fed with cattle manure at either 37C or 55C with and... | place: Denmark: Kongens Lyngby | collected 2014 | reverse complement strand
TTACCCATTTTGTACCTGGGTGTTACAAACCCCCGATACAAAGTAATGATCATACGGGCTTTCCTGAGCTATCTTTTAGGTTTGGGCCTCTGCGCTTACCTGGTTAACCGCAAAAAAATTATTGCTTTTCTGGATGAATAATGAAGTTTCCCAAAACCTAAGGGGTATCGGAGAGTTCATTTTAGCCTGGAGGTAGCTTGAACAAAAGGTCCTGCAAGTTGAACAAAAGGCCCTACAAGCCCAAAGATTTCATTATCTGTTTAAATTTGTCTTCCGCCATCTTGCATTTGGCCGTATAATCCGTGGGCGATTTTAGCACATCGCGCACCTCAAAGTAAAATTTAATTTTCGGCTCCGTGCCCGAAGGGCGTATAGACACCTTGGTGCCGTCCTGGCTGAAATATTGCAAGACATTGGAAGACTCGGGCATTTTAAGATCAAAACATTCCTCACTGGCCGGCCGACAGGCTTTTAGGCTAATATAATCCTTGACCAGAATGACCGGAGAGCCTGCCAGCTCAGTGGCCGGCGCCGCTCTGAAATTTTCCATCATAAGCTTGATCTGTTCTGCTCCGGATTTCCCCTTTTTTACTACAGAAATTCCTTTTTCTCTGGAAAAGCCATATTCCATGTAGATATCCAATAGCAATTCGAAAAGGCTTTTCCCGCGATCTTTGGCCCAGGCAAGTATTTCGGCCATCAAAGCACAAGACGAAACAGCGTCTTTATCTCGTACAAAATCCTGGGGCAGAAAGCCGTAACTTTCTTCTCCGCCGCCGATGTATTGACGCTTCCCTTCAAATTCCCTGATTATGGCTGCTATCCATTTGAAGCCTGTATAAGTATCAAACATATCTACCTGGTTGCGATCGGCAATTTCTTTGATCAACTCCGTAGTAACTATAGTTTTAACTATAAATTCTTTGCCACTTTCCAACAAACCCAGCTCGGAACGTCTTTTGATTAAATAGTAAATAAAAATCAATGCTGTTTGATGCCCATTGACTAAAATCCATTCTTGTTTATCGTTTTTGACAGCTATTCCCAGACGGTCGGCGTCCGGATCGGAGGCCATTACAATGTCAGCATCCACTTCGGCCGCCTTTTTCAAAGCCAGCGATAAAGCGGCAGGCTCTTCCGGATTGGGCGACACCACCGTTGGGAAATCTCCGCTTACCACATCCTGCTCGGGAACGTTGATAATATTCCTGAACCCAAAAGCCCTGAGGCAGGCCGGTATAATTCGTACACCTGTGCCGTGAATGGGAGTATATACAATTTTAAGGTCTTGGTGCCGACGTATGGCTTCGGGCGATAAAGAGATAGTCTGAATTTTCTTAATGTATATTTCGTCAATATCTGCACCAATTGGACTGATAAGCTTCTTTTCACCCTCGAAGCGAATAGAGCTCACATCCTTGATCGCCTGAACTTCATCAATAATATTACGATCGTGCGGAGCTATTACCTGAGCCCCGTCATCCCAATAAGCTTTGTATCCGTTGTATTCTTTGGGATTGTGCGAGGCGGTTAAAATAATCCCGCTTTGGCATTTAAGATGACGTATGGCAAATGACACTTCGGGTGTGGGACGTAAATCGTCGAAGAGATAAACATAAATGCCGTTTGCGGAGAAGATATCAGCGCAGATTTCGGCAAACAGGCGGCTGTTGTTGCGGCAATCATGACCGATAACAACGGAAATCCTGGGCAAATGCCCAAAAGACTTATTCAGGTAATTGGCCAAACCCTGGGTTGCAGCTCCAACCGTATAACGATTCATTCGGTTACTTCCGGGCCCCATAATCCCACGGAGCCCGCCTGTTCCAAACTCCAGATCTTTGTAAAAACACTCGATCAATTCGGTCTTGTCTTCCTTTTCAAGCATAGCCTGAACCTCGGCTTTGGTTTGCAAGTCGTAGGATTCGCCCAGCCAGGTTTTCGCCTTGGCTGTGACTTCTTTTATCAATTGCGCATTTTCCATATTATTCTTTTAATCTATATTAAATCTCAACTCTTTGTACGCTTCGTTGCCACATTTGTCCTTTAGATAAATCTGAAGAAGATTGCTATGGGGCAATAATTCCAAACAGCTATCCCTGAGATTCGCGCTGAGGGTATTGGTCTTGTAATCGTATTCAAACAAAGCCCACCGGCCATTAATCGTACATCTGTAATCCTCTATACCCGATTCATCGTCACGGACAACTATGCGAATTAACGAATTTTTTTGATTCTTTTCAAGTTGCGGGGAAAATATTTTTGGCGGAATACTATCACTTAATACCGTATAACTACCCAAATTCCATATTCTTCCTTCCATAAAACCCTTTGAATAAGTTGCCTGCACATATTCTTGCTTACCATCAGGCAGGAGCCTGGCCAAATAATACCAGTTCTTTTCCTTTAATACATCCTCACTTATCCTCATACGAACCAAGGCAGCTTTATGCAAGGGCGTGTAGTGGTTATGAATTTGATGTATCCCGGCATAAGACACAGGTTTGTCTGGCCCCGGGCGGGAAGGATTCAGTGGGGGCCTGAGTTCGTATTCAAACGACACATTGTTGTAAAACGAAGCTGCCGGAAATTCCAAATAAATATCTTCGGAAGTATAGCTATTCTTGTAAGCAGGATAAAACCACAACTCGCTGCTATCCTGTTTGGGAATAGTCATTTGCCTGCCCTGTAATTTAAAGCTGAATGCCGTTTTGTTGCCCGATACGTCGTATAATTCGTACAGAAAATTATACTCCTGTTCTTGATTAATATTTATATAGCCATCGTTTGCTTTTATGGGATAAATATCCAGCTTGTTCAGTGGCTCGACAAAAGATTTCATAATCCAGGAACGGTTTTGTACCCATTCTGCGTAATCTGTCAAGGCATTCAGATAACGGCTTTCGTCGAAAGAAAAGCGACTGATGTCTTGCTGAAATATTTCTTCCCCATTCAGGAATAAGCGTATCTTGTTCAAACCATATATGTTATTGGTGCCGTTCATGTAATTGTAGGCTTTGATACCTAAGCCAATTTTGCCCCAGACTGAGGGTAATTTAGCATTGAAAGCCGCCTCTCCTTCTTGTGAATAAGCAATAATTTGTTTGGCTCCCCTCAGGCCGGCTCTGTTTTGCAACGTTCCCTGCCCGTCTAAAGCGTAGATCGCCAGAGCCAAAATTCCGGGAGGCCTGGTATCCCTGATGCGATCCCTATACCAAAACATCGGATCAACGGGCTCTTCAGACTCAGTGTGGCGTAGCTCAAAGTGCAAATGAGGCCCGCCTGAGCTGCCAGTGTTTCCAGTATATCCCACTAATTCACCGCGCTCTATGGCGACTTGTCCGGCATTTAATATAAGATTTTGTTCATAGGACTCCGCGGCATATTGTGCGGTTTTTATAATCGAATCCAGCTTGGGAGAAAAAGATTCAAGATGCGCATAAACACTGGTATAGCCATTGGGATGATCCAGATAAAGCGCCTTCCCGAATCCCATTTCACGCACACTGATACGCGAAACAAAGGCCGGTGCTATAGCGTAAACGGGCTTGTTTATTACACCCTGGGTTTTGAAATCTAAGCCGGAATGAAAGTGGTCACTGCGCAATTCGCCAAAATTCGCACTCAGGTAGGGAGAAATTCGTAAGGGTAAATCGAAATAGTCGGGTAAAATACTGTCTTTAAATCTGTAATTATCAACAAAGAACACATCTTGTTCCAATGAAACAGCCTTTTCCTGTTGTGCATTTAGAATAAGAGTAAAACAAGCTGACAATACTAATAATGCAAGAAGCTGCTTCATTCTCACTTAATCAGTCTGTTGGTAGCTGTATCAGGAAAAATAATACGGGGTTCAAATGTGCGAGCTTCTTCTGCATCCATTAAAGCATACGAAAGAATAATTACGATATCGCCGGGCAGAGCTCTGCGAGCGGCAGCCCCGTTAAGACAAATAATTCCTGAACCGCGTTGACCCTTGATTACATAAGTTTCAAAGCGTTCTCCGTTATTGTTGTTCAATACAGTAACTTTTTCGTTGGGGATAAGATTGGCTGCCTCGATCAGGTCTTCATCGATAGTGATACTTCCGATGTAATCCAGATTGGCTTCTGTTACATGAACCCTGTGAATTTTTGATTTAAGTACCTCAATCAGCATTTTTGTATACTATATTATCAATTAAGCGTACGGATCCGCAATATACCGCAATACATCCAACCACGCAGGAAGCATCCGTCCAGTCGTGTATGCCTTGTAAGGTAGTTCCGTCAACAATTTCAAAATACTCCAGTCGAAGCATAGGTTCGGCATTAATGCTTTTTTTTACAAAGCCGGTAACTTCTGCCGGTGTTTTAGTTGAAACAAAGGTAAGGCTTTCAATTAAATATTTAGATATCAGAGCTGCTTTTTCTTTTTGCTCCATAGTTAAAAGAGCATTGCGGCTACTCATGGCTAAGCCGCTCTTTTCCCGCACAATGGGACAGGAGATAATTTCGATCCCCATGCTTAGCTGTTCGACCATTTTACGCACTACGGCCAATTGCTGAAAATCTTTTTGCCCGAAATAAGCCTTATTGGGTTGAACGATATCAAAAAGCTTACTTACAATCTGAGCAACGCCGTTGAAATGGCCTTTTCTATATACCCCCTCCATCACCTCTTCAAGTTGTCCGAAATTAAATACGCGGGTATCTTGCTCAGGATACATTTCCTGTTCATCAGGCATAAATAATATACTGCAACCGGCTTCTCGCAACAATTGTGCATCTTTTTCGGGCTGTCTTGGGTATTTGATTAAATCATTTTTATCGTTAAACTGGCTTGGATTAACAAATAGGCTGCAAACACAGATATCATTCTCTTGAACGCAACGTTCTATCAACGAAATATGTCCCTGATGTAAAGCACCCATAGTGGGAACCAGCCCTATATTACAGCCTTTGCTGCGTTCTTCGGTTAAAATCAAGCTTAGTTGATTTTTTGTTTTTATCACTTGCATAAACAACTGAAAATTTGCTTGAATTCTCCTTCAAAAGAGGGCGCAAAAAAACCATTTTTTTATCATTAAAAAAAATAAAACGCTCATTTCTTGCATATCTACCTGTTTTTTTTAGTATCTTTGCAGCTATATAAACAATCCTTTTTTTTTATGAAACCGGCGAAAGTACTGTTCATCTGTCAAGAAATTATGCCTTATGTTCCAGAAACGGAGCTTTCGTCCATCTGCCGGCAATTGCCTCAGTCTATTCAGGAAAATGGCAGTGAAATCAGGACTTTTATGCCCAAATATGGTTGCATAAACGAGCGCAGAAATCAACTGCACGAAGTGATCAGATTGTCTGGCATGAACCTGATTATCGACGACAACGATCATCCGTTAATCATCAAAGTGGCTTCTATTCAGGCGGCCCGTATGCAAGTCTATTTCATCGACAACGACGACTTTTTCCAACGTAAAGCGCTGGTTTGTGATGAATCTGGTATCGATTTCTTTGACAACGACGAGAGGTCGATTTTTTTTGTGCGCGGAGTAATCGAAACGGTTAGGAAATTACGCTGGACACCCGATATTGTACATTGTCACGGATGGTTTTCAGCCCTGGCTCCTTTGTACATCAAAAAAGCTTTCGACGATGACCCCTGCTTTAGGGATACTAAGGTGGTTTATTCTATTTACAACGATGCTTTTGATGAAAGCTTTCGGAAAGTGTTCAATCACAAACTTCTTGTACAGGGTATTGAACAAGAAGATATCGCTGAGATAAAGAACAAAGCCGATTACCTGAACCTGACAAAATTAGCTATACGCCATTCTGACGGTATTATTCAGGCCAGCCCCAAAATCAGCAGCAAAGTAAAAAAAGCAGCGGAAGAATCGGGCAAACCATTTATGGTAGCTAAAGAAACTGAGGATTTTTCGGATTACAGTGAATTTTACGACCTTCTTTTAGAACAAGCTTAATATGCCTAAGTTTTTTATTTCCGGCGTGTTGATCACGCTGTTTTTTATCGGTTTTTCATGCACAGAAGGTCAAAACATCGGGGGCAGCATACAGCCGCCCGGTGATATTGTATCCACCGACACTGCCAGCTTCTTTCTGACAACCGAAACCGTAGTAGTTGATTCTATTCTCTACAAAAACACTACCGCTCTCCTGGGTGAATTCACCGATGCTTTTTTCGGAACAACCAAAGCTGAGTTTTTGGCTCAGGTGTATTGTCCTCTGAATTTTAGCTTTGACGAAAGTATCCAACGAATAGATTCTGCCTACTTGTATCTTTATTACAACGACTGGTTCGGCGATTCCCTGGCTTTGATGGAGCTGAGCGTATACGAACTTACAAAATCCCTGGATCATCTAAAGCCCTATTACACCAACATAAATACAGACGATTATTACGACAAGTCGAACAAGATAGGCTCTGTTACCTATTCTGCCGGAGAACCTTTTTCAGATATTGAAACATCAAGCAATTACTCGAGCATTCGGGTAAGTATTGACACTGCCTTTGCCCAAGCTATACTTCGGGAAAACAGGAACAATCCACAGTTTTTTGCCAATTCCAGAATTTTTTCAGATTCTGTGCTTCATGGCATTGCCATCAGCCCCAGTTTCGGAAACGGAAACCTGATTTATATTGAACACGCCGAATTTGAATTCTGCTATCAACATAGCTACACCGATACAAGCGGTACATTAATTGATACAACAGGAGCAAGTTACTTCCCGGTGACCAAAGAAGTACGGCAAATAAACAAGTATGAACATCCCGATCTGGATGGCTACCTGCCTTTGAACAGCGGCGACTCTCTGAATTATATTTTTTCGCCGGCCGGCTTGTTTACCCGAATTGTGTTACCTATGGACAAAATTATCTCTAAGCTTGAGGGTAAGAACATCAACAGTGCAAGGATCAAAGCAGTGGTCACGAATCTTGACGACAGCGAATGGGCTCTGCTTCCCCCCGATAATCTTTTACTGCTCAACGAGGACGACATTCATGATTTTTTTGCCGGCTACAGCAATGCCGATAAACTCTACTCCTTTTTAGCTGACTACAATAGGCAAAACGATCTTTTTTCCTTTGATTTGAGTTCTTTCCTGCAAAAAACAGTGCGCAACGACAGTAGTAGTAGCTTTATCCCATACAACAATTTGCTGATGGTTCCTGTAAGTAAAGTAACACTAAACAGCCTGTCGGGCACCAGCCTCTTTCTGGTACAAAACATCTTACCGAACGCAGCCAAGATTCGTAGTGCCAGACATCCTCAAAAGCCTATGAAACTTGAGATTGTCTACAGCAACAAGCTTGAGTAAATTAAAACTTAAAGGAAAAAGGCAATAAACTTGCGGCAGATTTTACCACCGCTATTTCTTTTTCTCCGTACAGCAAGAGCCGCATATCAGTTTTAAATCGTTGCTCTGTTTCAAGCAAAACCTGCCTGCAACTTCCACAAGGACTTATAGGATTTTCAGTAAAGATTCCATCCTTACTGGCCGCAATTGCCATACTTAGAACTTTGTTCAGAGGATGAGATGCATTGGCATAGAACAGTACCACACGCTCAGCACAAAGTCCCGAAGGAAATGCGGCATTCTCCTGATTATTGGCCGACAAAATTACAGCACTGTCAAGCAATACAGCCGCACCTACCTTAAATCCAGAATAGGGTGCATAGGCATCTAAACTTGAGTTTTTTGCCACTTGAATCAAGTCTTTTTCCTGTTTGCTTAAGTCTTCGAAAGAACAAAATGTTATATTTGCCGTGATTTCTTTTTTGTACATCTGAACCGATCTTTTGCTTCTTAAGCACAAAAATACCATTTCTATGAGCAGATCCACCTTTTTAGGCTTATTTTTTTTATGGCTGTTAAATTTCCCCCTACAAGCACAAGAGCGTTTAAAACCCTACGAAGACTATATACGAAGATATACCCCGCTGGCCATGACTCAACAGGTCGTATACGGTATACCTGCCAGCATAACTCTGGCACAGGGCTTGCTTGAATCGGGTGCCGGCAACAGCACCCTGGCAAGAAACAGCAACAATCACTTTGGAATAAAATGCCACAACGACTGGACAGGTAAATCCTATTCCCATTTTGACGACGGCGAAATGAGTTGCTTCAGAAAATACCCCAAGGTAGAAGATTCTTACAAAGACCATTCCTTGTTTTTAGTCAACAGAGCTCGCTATGCTTCCCTTTTCGAATTGAACATAAAAAACTACAAAGCCTGGGCCAGAGGCTTAAAAAAAGCAGGCTATGCCACCGATCGCCATTACGATAAAAAACTGATTAAAATCATCGAACAATACGACTTAAATAAAATTGATAAACTTGCCCTCAATAAACGACGGGCAAAAAAGATTATCCGAAACTGGGAAAAAGAATTTCCCGAAGAAATGGCGGTAGTCGAGCAAGCGGCGGCCCAGGATAAACCGAAAGAAAAAACCACCAAAGAACAAAAAACAAAAAAAGAAAAAAATGCCGGGATACGAGAAATTGAATCCCCCAAAGAAACTACGCTGGCCGAAAAAGCCAAAGATTATAATTACATAGCCGAAACCAGCAGAGAAAATCAAATTCAGCGCAACGAACGTAACGAACGTACCGACAACCTGCCCCATGTGATCAATGCTGTACAACAACATACTATCTTTTACAAAGGTTTAACACCTTATATTATAGCACAATACGGGGATAATTTTGACAATATTTCCGATGAATTTGGTCTTAGCCCTCAACGCATAAAAAAATGGAACGAATGGCCTTCACGTTATAAAATTTCGGTTGGTGATGTTGTCTTCCTGAGTAAAAAGGCCGAATACTGGGAAGGCGAAGACAGTGTCTATACAGTGCGACAGGGAGACAGCATGCACAGCATTTCACAACAATTCGGACTTCAGGTGAGTGCTCTTTACCAATTGAATGGTATGGAATTTGGTGAGAGAATTCAGGTTGGCCAGGAATTAAATTTGAGGGCTCAGGAATAACTAAAATAGCAAAGCTTTTTATACCTTTGCACCCTAAATATTATCAATTCCCCACTATGCAAGAAAAAATTGTCGTACTCGATTTCGGTTCCCAAACCACACAGCTCATTGCCAGGCGCATCAGAGAGCTCAGCACCTTTTGTGAAATCTATCCTTACAACAAATTTCCCGAGAATACCGAGGGTATAAAAGGTGTAATCCTGTCGGGCAGTCCCTTTTCTGTATACGACAAAAGCGCCTTTGATTTCGATTTAAATTTGCTGAGAAAAAAGTTTCCTTTGTTGGGTATTTGTTACGGAGCTCAATTAATTGTCCACAAAGCCGGAGGAAAAGTGGAGGCCTCCGGAAGCAGGGAATACGGCAGAGCATTTTTTGACACTGTAAACACAAGCGACCCCCTGTTCAAAGGGTTAAATCCTATGTCTCCCATATGGATGTCGCACGGAGACAGCATCACCCGAATACCAGCTGAATTTGAAAAAATTGCTGCAACCATCGATATTCCGGTAGCAGCTTACAAAATTCAGAACGAATCGACCTGGGGCGTACAATTTCATCCCGAAGTCTTCCATACCGAAGAGGGAAGCAAGATTCTGGCCAATTTTCTGGATCTTTGTGGCTGTAGCCGCAACTGGACGCCTGCTTCTTTTATCGAATCAACTGTGGCTGAATTGAAAGAAACTCTGGGCGAAGACAAAGTTGTATTAGGACTGTCCGGAGGAGTCGATTCCTCTGTTACGGCCCTACTGCTCAACAGGGCCATTGGTAAAAATCTTACCTGCATATTCGTGGATCATGGGCTGCTGCGCAAATACGAATACGAAACAGTGCTCAAAGATTATGAAACCTTCGGGCTGAATGTCATCGGAGTTGATGCCAAAGAAAAATTCTATCGCGAACTGCAAGGCGTAAGCGATCCGGAGAAAAAACGGAAAATTATTGGCAAAGGGTTCATTGATATTTTTGACGAGGAAGCCAAAAAATTGGAAAACATCAAATGGCTGGGACAGGGCACCATCTATCCGGACATAATTGAATCACTGTCTATTACCGGCACTACTATAAAAAGCCATCATAACGTAGGCGGCCTGCCGGCAGTAATGAAACTTAAACTGGTTGAACCCCTGAAGCTTTTGTTCAAAGATGAAGTACGCAGGGTTGGAGCCGCCTTGGGTATGCCCGAAAGGTTTATTCACAGACATCCTTTCCCGGGTCCGGGATTGGGCGTACGCATCTTAGGTGATATCACCCCTGAAAAGGTCCGTATCCTACAAGATGCAGATCACATCTTTATCTCTCTCTTGCGCGAATGGGGTCTTTACGACAAAGTCTGGCAAGCCCTGACAATTTTATTGCCGGTACGTTCAGTAGGTGTAATGGGTGACGAACGCACCTATGAAAACGCTGTGGTATTAAGGGCTGTTACATCGACCGACGCTATGACGGCAGATTGGGCTCAATTACCCTATGACTTTTTGGCCAAAGTATCCAACGATATCATAAACAAGGTGAAAGGCGTTAACCGGGTTGCCTACGATATCAGCTCTAAACCACCCGCCACCATAGAGTGGGAATAAAGCCTTAGGGATTTGTATTGATTAAGCCACCGCTGCCGCTACCTGTCATCGTTATCTTGGGATAGCCCTGGTAATAAATATTGCCGCTGCCATTAACCAAGATGTTCAGTTCGTTTGTTACGTTGACGTAAGCACAACCTGCACCATTGATTCTGATGTCATATTTGCCGGTAATCAAATCATAGGCCATAAGCTTGCCTGCACCGGCTATTCTTAGATCCACATAATTACATTCTCCGCTCAGATTGATATCGCCTGAGCCGTCAATGTCAATATCCAGTATTTCTGTTTTGATGCTATCGATACTGCAAATGCCGCTGCCGTCAATGTCAATATTTGTCTGTCGGGTATGAATAAAGGGAGCCTTAATTTTACCGGATCCTGAAATATCCATCGTCAGGGTTTCACATTCCAGGGAATCCTGGCACAGGATTTCTCCGGAGCCTGATAAACTTAAGGTGAGATTATCTGAATTTAATTCGTCAACCACAATTGTGCCCGATCCGCTGAGCTCAGCAAATTTAAGCATAGGAGTAGATGCGTAAACTTTGATTGGCTCATTATTGGCTATCAATACATTGTTCTTGTTATCTACAATCAGCTTATTCCTTACAAATTTTGTAACTATGTATTGCAGTATGTTTGATTCACACTCTACTTCCACTTTGCTACTATCAGCATAATATAAGTACAATTCAAATTCTCCTCTTGCATCCACTTCATTAAAAGAACTGCTGGGGCGCATTGCTTTAACAATAATTTTGTCCCCCTCAATTCGGGTACATGAGTACAACAAACTCATGGCAAATATGAAAGCACACATATACCTTAACATAGGACTTTTGGTTATAAGATTAGACGTTCTTTCCATGAAGCTTTGTTCGGGTTCTTAGTACCCGAACAAAGTTTCCAGATCTATTTTGTTGAGCGGTCCGTACTTGGCTAAACGTTTAAAATCTACCTCTTTTTCATCACCCAACACGCAATAGCTGTAGGAGCGGTTCTTGATCCATTCTTGCTGGAAGGCTTTCAGGTCTTCCAGATCAAGATCAACCAGGCTTTCGAATAAATATTTACGGGAATCTTCTTCAATTCCATAATCCAAAGCATCCAGGTAGGTCCAGAGTATGTTGGAACGTAAAATCCTCTCGGTGCGCAATCTGGAAAAAAGACCATCTTTGGCAAGCTTGAAAGCGGCTTCCGATTCGGGCATGTCCTCGATAATCTGATAAAAAGCCTGCAAAGCATCGTCCATCTTGTCTGTTTGCGTGGCAATAATACTTACCATGGAATAAGGACGTCCTGCCCTGGATGGAGTGACGTAAGCAGCTGCAGCCGAATAGGCCAGACCTCTGGCTTCGCGCATTTCCTGAAATACGATTGAATTCATGCTTCCACCAAAGTATTCGTTGTACAGCGTAGTCAAAGGTTCTTTTTCGAGATCAAAAAGCTCTCCGCTGTTTGAATACATCGATAAATACAACTGTTTGGCATTGTATTGGGCGAACAAAACCTGATTGTCCTTTGTCTGCAGATAAGGAAATTCTTTGGCTGCCGGCAGTTCGAGTAAAGTTTCGGGCAGCTGATGTTTTTCATTCAAAACAGCAGTCAATTCTTCCTTAGAATCCGGACCGTAATACAACACTTTGTGTTGGTATGAAGTCATTTTGCCTAAAACATCGATTAAAGCTTCGGGTTTGAGATTCAATAGCTCCTGATTGCTCAAAACATTCGTTGCAGGAGATTTCGGCCCGTAAACCGCGTAATTGCGCAACATACTGAAAATCCGGCTTTGGCTCAGTTTGGCGTTGGCCCTGTCTTTGAGAATATCCTGTATCATATTGTCAAAAGCCTGTTGATTCACCTGAGCATCTGCTAATAATTTTTCGAGTAAATTCAAGGCCTCGGGCATATTTTCTCCCAGACCCGTCAGGCGTATCTGCGCTTTTTCGGAACCGGCAGACAAATTGAAAGAACAAGCCATCTTGTAGAATTCACTTTTGATTTCCTCAGCAGAATATTCCGAAGTGCCCAGATAGTTCAAATAGTTGAAGGCCAGACTCAACAGATTGTTGCTATTGGTTCCCATGTCGAACCAATAGGTCAATTCAAAGAGATCATCTGCCTGATTTTGGATAAATAATACAGGAATCTCAGCTTGTGCAGTAAAGCGCGAAAAATCTTTTTTGAAATCCAAAAACACCGGTTGTATGGGTTTAACCATGGCCTGTTGAATTTCTTTCAGGAAAACACTTGCTGTATCCCGATTGGTCAAAATAGGAGTAATCTCGGGCTTAGCAATCTTTCTTTCGTTGGGATCAGGTCCCTGACGCTTGTATACCAAAGCATAACCATCATTGAACCATTTATTGGCAAAAGCCACTACATCCTCTTTGCTAATTTTGCCCAGGTCATCCATACGTTTAACTTCGTCTGCCCAATCCACTTCGTTGATAAAGGCTCTGACGTACATATCGGCGCGGCCGTTATTGCTTTGCATATCCCTGATTCTGGTCAGTTTTAAATTATTGATGCTGGCTTCCAGTAAAAAATCATCGAAATCACCGGCTTTGAGTTTGGCGATTTCCTTCAGCAACAAGTCTTTGACTTCTTCCAGGCTCTGACCTTCTTTAGGCCTGCCCTGTATAATATAGGCACTGTGATCAGCCATTTCATAAGCTCCTGAAAAGGCGTTCAGCACTTTTTGCTGTTGAATCAAATCCAGGTCAATCAGACCAGCCTTGCCGTTGTTCATAATCATGTCGGTCAAGGTGAGCAAATTAAACTCTTCGTCACCGATTCCAACACAGCTCCAGCCCAAGGTGATGTTTTCGGCGTCGTTACCATAGACTTCACAAACCACCGGTTCTGTTAATGCTTTAGCTTCTTTAAATTCCAGTTCGGGTATCGAAGCGGCAGGCTTCATCTCTCCAAAATACTTTTTGATCACCTGTATCATTTCCTTGGGATTGAAATCTCCCGAGAGGCAAATGGCCATATTATTAGGCACATAATAAGTCTTGTAGTAATTTTTGATGTTGGTGATAGATGGATTCTTCAAGTGTTCCTGAGTACCAAGCACCGTTTGGGTGCCATAAGGATGATGCGGGAAAAGTGTGGCCAGGATTCTTTCGTAAACCTTGCGAAAATCATTGGTCAGAGACATGTTTTTTTCTTCGTAAACCGTTTCCAGTTCTGTATGGAAACCACGGATTACATTGTTTTGAAAACGGTCTGCCTGTATTTTTGCCCAATTTTCAATTTGATTCGAAGGAATATCTTCGGTATAGACGGTCATGTCAAAACCCGTATAAGCATTCGTGCCGGAAGCACCAATGGCTGTCATTAGTTTGTCGTATTCATTGGGAATAAAAAACTTAGAGGCTTCAAAAGAAACGCTGTCTATTATTTTATAGAGAGCTCTTCGCTCAGCTTCGTCGGTCTTGGTTCTGTATTCTTCGAACAATGCTTCAATCTTGTCCAGCAAGGGTTTTTCCATTTCGTAATTCATGGTTCCGAACTGCTTGCTGCCCTTGAACATGAGATGTTCAAAATAATGTGCCAGACCCGTTGTTTCCGCAGGATCATTCTTTGCTCCAACTTTGACGGCAACATAAGTCTGTATACGGGGTTCGTCTTTATTTACGGTCATATACACTTTAAGACCATTGTCCAGGGTGTATATTCTGGTGTTCATCGGATCTCCGGGCACACGCTCGTAGGCCTGATTGCATGCACTGAAAAGCAAGAACAAAAGGCTGATCAGGCTTAAAAATTTAATTGTTTTCATAAGGACAGGTTTTATGGATATTAGCTTATATTGTGACAAAAGTAATGTTTTTTTTCGTTCCTTTGCATAGATTACTTAATTCTTTGGTTGAATGAAATTTGAAGAACTCGATTTAGAGGAAGAAGTCCTGGACGGACTCTGGGCAATGAATTTTCGGGATTGCACCCCGGTACAGGAAATGGCTATACCTATTTTGCTCGAAGGCAATGATTTAATTGGTTGCGCTCAGACCGGTACAGGCAAAACAGCCGCCTATCTTCTGCCGATTCTTAATAATCTTGTATTGGACAAATACACACAAAATGCCATCCGGGCTGTGATTATGGTTCCTACCAGGGAGCTGGCCCAGCAAATTGATCAGCAGGTAGAAGGTTTCGCTTATTATTTACCAGTCTCTTCCATAGCCGTTTACGGCGGAAACGACGGCAGGGTCTGGGAACAGCAGAAAAAAAGCCTTAATATGGGCGTCGACATCGTTATTGCCACACCGGGACGTTTACTTTCATATATAAAATTGGGGCTTATCGACTTGAGTCTGGTAAAGTATTTTATTCTTGACGAAGCAGACCGTATGCTGGACATGGGATTCATCGACGACATAATGCTTATTATCAAAGAATTGCCCAAGAGGCGGCAAACCATGTTGTTTTCGGCAACCATGCCTTCCAAAATTCGGGAACTGGCAAAAAAAATAATGCAGCAGCCCAAAGAAATCAGGCTGGCGGTTTCCAAGCCCAACGAAAATATCGATCAATCGGCCTACGTTTGCTATGAACAGCAAAAACCAGAACTGGTAAATATCTTGTTCAGCTCAATGCAGATAGGTGAGAAAGTTCTCATTTTTGCCTCTTCCAAAATTAAAGTTAAAGAAGTCTGCCGCATCCTCAAACGGCTCAATCTCTCAGTAATAGAAATGCATTCCGATTTGGAGCAAGCCGAAAGAGAAAAGGTAATGCACAGCTTTAAATCCGGCAAAGTTCAAATTCTGGTGGCTACCGATATTGTTTCCAGAGGTATAGATATTGATGATATCGCCCTGGTTATCAACTACGATGTTCCTCACGATCCCGAAGATTATGTTCACCGAATTGGGCGTACTGCCCGTGCCGGCGAAAAAGGCAGCGCTATTACTTTTATTTCGGAGCAGGATCAATACGATTTTCTTCAGATCGAAGGTTTTCTGGAAAAAGAAGTAGTAAAGCACCCGCTCCCTGGAAAATTAGGAGAAGCGCCTCTCTATGAACCGAAAAAAGGCGGACGTAGCCGCTTTATTTCTAAACTGAAAGGGGGAGGCAAGAAAGGAAATTTCGGGGGAGCTAACAAAAAAAGCGGGCCCCGTAAACCTTTCAAAGGTGGAGCCCGCTCTAAACAATAAAGTTGTTGGCTTAGCTTTCTTCCTCGCTGAAAGCTTCCGGAATTTGATCTATCAGGGAGCCGGCCTTTTCAAAATCATCTTCCATCACATGCAATAATATTGTAGAACTGGCCGAAAAAAAACCGGGTGTAAAAACACTGTTTTCGTTGCTCAAAAAACAGGGAATCCCGTTGGCCTCCAGCATGCTCTTGACAATATTGGCTTCGGTAGAAGTATTAAACTCCTTTAGTACTACCGTTTTTTGCTGATCTTTCATAATTCAGAAATTAAGAAACTTAGTTGTCGCGTCTTGAATCCGGACGATGACGGTTGTCCCTGTTTCTGCCGCCATCTCCCCCCTGACGGTTCTCCGGCCTGGGGCGACGTTCTCTTTCGGGACGTTCTTCGTATCCTTCGGGTTTTTCGAGCAATACTTTGTGAGATAATTTAAACTTGCCTGTTTTGGGATCGACATCAAGTAACTTCACATCGATTTCGTCCCCTTCGTGCAGGCCAGCTTCTTCAACGGTATCCAGTCGTTTCCATTCAATTTCGGAAATATGTAACAAGCCGTCTTTACCGGGCATGAATTCCACAAAGGCACCGTAAGGCATTATAGAGCGAACCTTACCCCGATAGATTTCTCCGGGTTCGGGTACAGCCACTATACTTCTTATTTTGTTTACTGCTGAATCAATGCTGGTCTTGTTGTTGGCAGCTATTTCTATTCTGCCCTGTCCGTCAAGTTCTTCGATGGTAATAATGGCTCCGGTTTCTTCCTGCATTCCCTGAATAATTTTTCCTCCCGGGCCAATGACAGCACCGATATACTCTTTGGGTATCCACATTAGTTCAATACGAGGTGCATTGGGTTTCAGTTCGGGACGGGGAGCAGGCAAAGTCTCAACAATTTTGTTCAGAATATGCATGCGGCCTTCACGAGCCTGCATCAAAGCTTTTTCCAAAATTTCGTAGGGCAAACCGTCCACCTTGATATCCATCTGGGTAGCCGTAATGCCGTCTTTGGTTCCGGTTACCTTAAAGTCCATATCTCCGAGATGATCTTCGTCTCCAAGAATATCTGATAAAATGGCGAATTTTTTATTGTCGGTTATAAGTCCCATAGCTATACCCGAAACCGGTTTTTTGATGGGAACACCTGCGTCCATTAAGGCCAGGGTGCCTGCACATACTGTTGCCATCGAAGAAGAGCCGTTAGATTCCAAAATATCGGAAACCACACGAATCACATAAGGATATTCTTCGGGTAACATTTTTTTCAAAGCGCGATGGGCTAAATTGCCGTGTCCTACTTCGCGGCGTCCTACACCACGGCTGGCACGCGCATCTCCGGTTGAAAAGGGAGGGAAGTTGTAATGTAACAAGAATCTTTCGGTGCTTTGGTTCAAAGCATCATCAATAATTTTTTCATCCAGTTTGGTTCCCAGGGTTACCGAAGTAAGCGATTGGGTCTCGCCACGGGTGAAAATGGCCGAACCATGGCAGCCGGGTAAATAATCTATTTCTGACCATATGGGACGAATTTCTGTGGTAGTTCTTCCGTCAAGGCGCTTGCCTTCGTCCAGAATGCTGCGGCGCATAGCTTCTTTTTCCACATCGTGATAATAACGGCCTATCATTTCTGCCTTAGCCTCGGCTGTTTCATCGTCCAGACTGGCAATGTATTCTTCGAGTATTGACTTGAAGTTGGCTTGTCTCTGATGTTTGTCGGGATTGGCTGAACTTGCTTCAGCATAGGCCTTGGCATAGGTCTTATCCCATATATCTTTGCGAAGATCTTCGTCGTTTTCTTCGTGACAATATTCGCGTTTTACGGTTTTACCGGCCATTTCGGCTAATTCAAGCTGGGCGCGGCATTGAATCTTGATGGCTTCGTGTGCAATTTTCAGGGCTTCGAGCAAATCACTTTCCTGCACTTCGCTCATTTCGCCTTCAACCATCATTATATTTTCCATGGTGGCACCCACCATGATATCCATATCGGCTTTTTTGAGGTCGGCTGAGGTCGGATTCAATTTAAATTGTCCGTCAATGCGAGCCACGCGGACTTCTGAAATAGGGCCGTTAAAAGGAACATCAGAAACAGCCAATGCGGCCGAAGCGGCCAAACCGGCCAGAGCGTCAGGCATATCTCCGTTACCGTCATTATCGGCAGAGAAAAGAATCACATTAACAAAAGTGTTAGCGTGAAAATCAGCGGGGAACAAGGGGCGTAATACACGATCAACCAAACGAGAGGTCAATATTTCTGAATCAGAGGGACGACCCTCTCTTTTGATAAAGCCGCCGGGGAAACGCCCGGAAGAAGCGAACTTTTCTTTGTACTCAACCTGTAAAGGCATAAAATCAGTTCCGGGTACTGCATCGGCAGCAGCACAAACGGTAGCAAGCAACACAATGTTGTTCATCCGGACGACCACAGAGCCATCTGCCTGTTTGGCCAATTTGCCGGTTTCGAGGGTAATGGTCCTTCCATCGCCCAAATCAATGTTTTTGACAATCGGTGTCATCATAAAAAAAATTTAAATTGTCTATAAGGGCCTTCATCGCCCATTTTAATCTTTATAAAAATCGTGCAAATGTACGGAAAAATTTCACTATTTTTGCGATTTTGTCATAATTTATTATCTCTGAACGACTTCTGCGTTTTTTCGTTTGAAAACCTCTATGAATAAGAAGCCAGCTAAAGATGCCTGGGGTACCCGGATAGGATTAATTTTGGCCATGGCAGGAAATGCCGTTGGACTGGGCAATTTTTTGCGTTTTCCGATTCAGGCCATACAAAACGGAGGGGGAGCCTTTATTATTCCTTACCTTATTTCATTTATCCTGCTTGGCATTCCACTTTTGCTGGTGGAATGGAGTACCGGCAGATTTGCCGGCCTAAGGGGCCACCATTCTTCACCCTTTGTACTTCAGAGTCTTAACAAAAAGCCCTATTGGAAATACATTGGAGCCATCGGGCTTTTTTCAAACATAGTAATTGCCTCCTATTATTGTTACATTGAGAGCTGGACCCTCTCCTACGTGTATCACTCACTGATACGTACCTTTGATGGGATGACCGAAGCACAGGTCTCAGGATTCTTTGATAATTATCTAAAAATAAGCACTTCGACTACGGGAATCCCCTTTGAGTCAATTCTTTTTTATTTACTCTGCCTGGGCATAAATATTTGGATTCTAAGCCAGACCCTGCGTAAAGGTATTGAAAGAGCTGCTAAATTTTTTATGCCCCTTTTGGTAATATTCGGCCTTTTTTTGGTGATCAGGATTGTCACTATCAAAGCCGGTGAACAGGGAGCCATTAACGACGGCTGGCTAGGGCTGGAGTTTTTGTGGACACCCGACCTGAATTCTTTGTCCAATCCCAAAGTATGGCTTTCGGCCGCCGGTCAGATATTCTTCACCCTCTCGCTGGGTATGGGTTGCATACAATGTTATGCTTCTTATCTCAAAGAAAAAGACGATGTAGTACTCAATTCCATGACGGCCGGTTTTATGAACGAATTTACCGAAATTGTCATTGGAGCTTCCATTATTATTCCAATCTCAATCGGCTATTTTGGTATAGACAAAGTGGTGGAGTTAAGCCAGATTGGCGGTTTTGGCCTGGGATTTCGAACTATGCCCTTTTTGTTTGAACAATGGGGAGATGTCCTGGCCAGCCTGTCAGGAATGGCCTTTTTCGGCTTATTATTTGGGGCGGGAATTACTTCCTCATTGGCTATGGGGTCACCTATCGTTGGCTTTTTGAAAGATAATTTTGGCTGGTCCCGAAAAAAGGGAGCATTGGCCTTCGGTGGCATCATTTTGCTGTTTGGAATTCCCACTGTTTTGTTTTTTTCCAAAGGAGTGTTCGATGAATACGATTATTGGGGAGGAACAATCGCTCTGGTATTATATGCTACCGCCGAAATTATTTTGTTTTCCTGGATTGTGGGAATAGACAAAGGCTGGAAACTAATTCATCAGGGAGCTGATATGCGCATAGCCGGCGTTTTTAAATTTGTCCTTAAATATATAACTCCCACAATGTTGATACTAATCCTGTTGGCCTCGGCCGTTAAACCCAAAGACGACGACTGGAGCCTGTTGAGTCTCAAAGGCTGGGAACTGGACAAAAGCAGCATTATCGGGGAATTGTTCCACAAAGACATCGGGCCCAACAAGACTTGGTTTGCCGATGAATATTACGCAGAACAAGCCAGTCTGGTTCATAGGATTGTCACAACAGAAAAGGGGAACAAATTGGAACTTTTGGTTGGCAATTCTATTATTAGCTATCGGCTTTCAGGCCGACAGCAGTTGATGGTTGCCGAAGGCGACAGGGTAAAAGCCGGAGAGATTCTTTATAAGGGAAAAATTATTAATACAGTCTTTTATATTGATAGTGCCAGAATTGCCCTGTTGTTATTATTTCTGTTGCTTTGTTATTTTGTGTGGAAAGCCAACAAGAGGCCGTCTGATTATTATGAATTTGAACAACTAAAGCTATAATGAATACTTCTGCCTTAATCATAATGCTCAGTGTGCAGATAGGTGTCAGTCTGTGTCTGATGTATTTTTTGTTTCGGATGTTTAAATCCCGAAAAGATAAATCTAAACAGAATCACTCCCAAAATAACGCATAATTTTTTGTGAATATCCTTTTGATACAGGTATAGATTTAACCTTGTCGGAATCCAGGTCAATATATACTCCCTCTTTTTCTTTACGGATCACCTTTACTTTATCAGCATTAATAATATAAGAACGGTGACAACGCATCAGGGAGCTGTTGGCAAAACTCTCTTCTATGGTTTTGAGCTTGCAGCGCAATAAGTAATTAGCCATGGCTCCTTTGTTCATATAGTAAACCTTGATGTAATTATCGTGCGACTCTATGTAGTAAAGATTATCCAATTTTATTGAGAGCCTTAGATTGCCATAATTGTCGGTCAAATGGATTAATTCTTTGTCTTTGTTGGCCAATTCGTCGTCCGAAACAAAATCTTTGTAATTTAGCAGACGCAAGGTTCTGTTTTTATCGTTCAGGGAACAGTACAAAATGGAAATCGTATCGGGTATAATCAAAATTACCGAAGTATATAAGAGAGCTCTCGGAAAAATACTCCAATAACCTGCATCGGTCTGCTCAATAAAAGCGACGGTCACATATGTGTAGAGCAAGGCTATAATCACTATTTCGGCAAACAACCAAACAAAAAAGCCTAAATAAGTAAGTTTGAACCACTTTTTACTGTTGTATATCAATACTCTGCTAAGCGTAAGAATCAAAGCCGAAACAGCCAAAACGCCTACCGTAAAGAAAAAATAATTTGATTTGCCGAGATCAAACCAGGCTGTAGAAGAAAATGGGGTGTAAATGTTTAAAAAAATGATGGAAAAAAGTATGGTAAACAGCAAAGATCCAAGCATTTGGTTCTTTTGCAACAAGTATGAAGGTACTTTTTGAGTTATCATTATCTCCTCTTTTTGGGGCAAATGCAATCGGTAATCGGGGACAAATGTAAAAACTATTTGGTCACATATAACAAGATTTAGCCACCGATATCGACATTTTCGCCACATTTCCAATTTTATTCACCACATAAACTTGTCATGCAGGCTAGAATCTAAGTACATTTGCGCCCTCAAATTTACAGAAAGATAAAATGAAAATTACTGGAACCGGGAGCGCTTCTCCCTCCTTAACGGTCAGCAACGAAATGCTGGCCACTTTTTTGGATACCAGCGATGAGTGGATCCAAACCAGAACAGGTATAAAAACCAGACAAATCATCTCGACAGAACAATTAAAAGACCTGGCTGCCGAAGCTTCAATCATTGCTATTGACGAAGCCGGAATCAAAGCCCCGGACCTGGATTACATCATCTGCTCCAACACGGTTAACGAATATGTTACTCCTGCCTTGAGTTGCATACTCCAGGGCATGCTTGGAGCCAATTGTCCCTGTATTGACCTTAACGGAGCCTGCTCCGGTTTTATATATGCACTGGATATGGCGGATGCCCTTTTTAAAAGAGGTAACATGGAGCATATCCTTATTGTTTGTGCAGAGGAACCTACGCGTATGGTAGATTGGACCAGGCGAGACACCTCAGTCCTTTTTGGAGATGGTGCTGGCGCAGTAATACTTAGCAAAGGAGAAGGCTTCAAATCATTCAAGCTTTCAACCATAAGTAATACAGAAGCCTTGTATCAAATCAGAAAACTTCAGGACAGTCCTTTTGTAAAAAAGGAAGAAGAAGACGGAGCTCTGGTGATGAAGGGGCAGGATGTTTTCAAACTGGCGGTAAACTGTTCTTTGAGCGATATAAAAGAAGTTTTAAGATTGGCCGGGATCAAAGCAGACGATGTAGATCATTATTTGCTTCATCAGGCAAACATGAGAATTATTGACACTGTAATGAGATATATGGGCCAAACTAAACGTAATTTCCCTCATAATGTTGAACGCTACGGCAATACTTCCTCAGCCAGCATACCCATGCTACTTGATGAATTAAACAAAAAAAGGAAATTAAAAACCGGACAAAAAATGGTTTTCAGTGCGTTCGGTGCTGGCTTCACCACTGGAGCCTGCATGCTGGAATGGACTATATAAAACAGACATATATGATTAAAACCAGAATAAATTCATTATTAGGAATAGATTATCCCGTTTTTCAGGGAGGTATGGCATGGATTTCAGAGTCTAGCCTGGCTTCGGCTGTTTCCAATGCCGGCGGTCTGGGACAAATCTCCTCGATCAATGCCGGTGTTGATGTCGTGAGACAAGAAATACGAAAATGCAAAGCTTTAACCTCCAGACCTTTCGGCGTAAATATAATGCTTATGAGCCCGAATGCCGATGACATTGCCCGGATGGTTATAGAAGAAAAAGTGCCCGTTGTAACTACAGGTGCTGGCATGCCCGGTAAATACATGAACGACTGGCTGAATGCCGGAATTAAAGTAATTCCTGTTGTTCCCTCCTCGGCTATTGCCAAACGCATGGAAAATATTGGCGCCTGTGCAGTTATTGCTGAAGGTGGCGAGTCCGGAGGACATATCGGCGAAATCAACACTATGGCTTTGGTACCACAAGTATGTGATGCTGTCAGTATACCGGTAATAGCTGCCGGAGGTGTTGCAGACGGCAGAGGATTTGCAGCAGTACTTATGCTTGGTGCCGAGGGAGTGCAATGCGGAACCCGGTTTTTACTGTCCGCAGAATGTATTATTCATGAAAATTATAAAAACAAGCTCATAGCCGCGCACGATTCCGATACTATTGTAACCGGTAAAAGTCTGGGGCATCCTGTTCGTTCCCTTAAAACTCCTTTCTCTAAAAAGTTTGCCGAGATGGAAAAAGATCCTAACTTTACCGCTAAAGATATTACGGATTTTGGCACAGGCTCGCTTAGAAAAGCTGCAATGGAAGGAGATCAACTTATGGGCAGCTACATGGCAGGACAATGCGTCGGAATGGTCAACGAAATTCTTCCCGCAAAACAAATTATCGAAGACATTGTGCACAATGCAGAGCTTCTTTTGTCAAACAGTAATAAATGGATGGAAAAATGAAAAGAGTTGTAATTACAGGAATAGGCGCTATTTCTCCTATCGGCAATGATACCACCACCTTTTGGCAGAATCTTAAAAAAGGAGTCTGTGGAGTTGACCTGATTCAAAGTTTTTCCACCGATGATCTGCCGGTAAAAATTGCAGGAGAAGTCAAGGATTTTAAGCCGGATATGTATGGTATTGACGCAGCCACAGCCCGCAAAAACGACCGATATGCCCTCTTTGCCCTGGCTGCCTCGAATCAGGCAATGAAAGACAGCGGCCTGCAAATTGAACCTGAACGTCTGGGAGTTTACATTGGCTCCGGTATAGGCGGAATGAACACCTTCGTTGCCGAAACCACCAAAATGATACAAAAAGGACCACAATGGATCTCTCCACTATTCGTACCTATGATGATTTCAAACATAGCCTCGGGGAATGTTGCCATTGCTCACAACGCACAAGGAGTCTGTCTGCCCATTGTGACTGCCTGTGCCACCGGCACTCACTCAATAGGCGAAGCCTACAGGGCAATCAGGCACGGCTATGCTGACGCCATTATTACCGGGGGAGCCGAGGCTGCGGTTGTTCCCCTGGCTATCGGAGGTTTTGCCAACAGCAGGGCTCTTTCGCGTTCCTTAGATCCAATGCAAGCCTCTTTGCCTTTTGACAAAAGACGGCAAGGTTTTGTGATTGCCGAAGGAGCCGGTATTCTTGTCCTTGAAGAATATGAGCACGCTAAGGCCAGAGGGGCAAATATTTACGCCGAAGTCAGCGGTTACGGCAATACCTGCGATGCCTACCATTACACCGCACCCAGGCCAGACGGCTCATCGGCTGCAAGAGCCATTCAGCTCGCGTTGACAGAAGCCGCTTTCAGGGAAGGCGAACTAATGCACATCAACTCTCACGGAACCGGAACACCACTGAACGACAAATCCGAAACAGCCGCCATTAAGATGGCGCTGGGTGAAAAAACTGCCCACAAAGCCATTATTAATTCCACCAAATCCATGACCGGCCACATGCTGGGAGCTGCCGGAGGAATTGAGCTCATTGCTGCCGCCCTGGCTCTGAAAGAAGGCATCGTACCTCCAACAATTCATCTGGATGAACCCGATCCTGAATGTGATCTTGATTACACACCCAATCAGGCCAGAAAAGCGGATATATCAATAGCTCTTTCAACATCTCTGGGCTTTGGAGGACACAACGGATGCATAGCACTCAGAAAAATATAACACTATGAAAAGAGAGGAAATTAAGACGTACATCCCACACAGGGAGCCGATGTTGCTGGTAGACGAAATTAACATTGACGAAAACCACGTGGCTCATGCCACTTACCGGGTCAGAGGTGATGAGTTTTTTTTACAGGGACATTTTCCGGGCTTTCCTGTGGTGCCGGGAGTGATTCTTTGCGAAATTATGGCTCAGTCCTGCTCTCTGTTGGTGGGTGATCAGCTGAAAGGCAGAACTCCTTTTTATGCCGGGATTGACAAAGCCCGTTTTAAATCATCAGTATATCCCGGAGACTTGGTTGAAATTACCGCAAAAATAGTCAATCAGCGATCCATGGTCTTTTTTATCGAAGCGGTTGCCAAAGTAAAAGAAAAAATCTGTGTACAAGCCAGCCTGTCTTTTGCTCTGGTTGACAACGCAGCTTTGGAACAAAAGAAATAATTTCTACCTGCCTGGCTCTACGTGGACGTTAATATAGGTCTTTTGGCCGTAATGTTTACGAATATCCCTTTCCACCTGGCTGGCAATATTATGAGACTTCAGTACCGTGTAAGTCTTGTCAACCCTGATATGGACATCTATTACGTAGGTATTTCCGTTTTTACGTGTTTTTAAATTATGGGCATCATCAACCCCGGGCACATCCCGGATAATGCTCATGATTTCTGTTTCCAGTTCCTTGGGCAATGCTACTTCCAAAAGTTCATTAATACTTGGCAAGGCCAGATCTATTCCCACTTTGACAATAAATACCGATACTATCATGGAGGTGATGGGGTCCAGGATGCGCCATTGTTCTCCTAAAAACATGGCTCCTGATATTCCAATTAAAGTTCCCACAGACGATAAGGCGTCCGAGCGATGATGCCAGGCATTAGCCATCATTACCGAACTGCTTGTTTTTCTGCCCTGACTGCGAGTGTAGCGAAACAACCATTCTTTTACGAGAATTGAAACCGGAGCGGCTATTAAAGCTAAATAGCCAGGCCTTTCGATTGGCTCACCACGTATACCTTGGAGCATGAGTTTAATGCCGGAAATAAATATTCCGATGCCCACAGCGCACAAGACAAAACTGACCAACATGGTAGCAAAGGTTTCGTATTTCCCGTGTCCATAGTGGTGATCATGATCTCTTTCTTTTCCTGAAACGCCAACAAAAACCAAAACAACCACATCTGTTATCAAATCGGACAGGGAATGTATTCCGTCAGCCAGCATGGCAGTACTCTTTCCCAGCAGACCTGCCAGGACCTTGCCCAAACTCAGCAAAAGATTGGCAATTAAACCTATCCAGGTTACCCTGCGGACAGTGTCCACGCGTACTTGCTCGTCGCTTTTCATTGAAATACAACTCAGTGCTCAAAGATAGCGTTAGCGAGAGCAAAAACAAAATTTTATTTTGTTTTTGCCGAGCGCAGCTATCTTCTTG